>Ga0209181_10000058_pt1 | contig 165497 bp, 123 predicted proteins | sample MAT05_FD_187208 | JGI IMG/M metagenome (GOLD analysis project Ga0209181, IMG submission 187208) | Freshwater microbial communities from Lake Fryxell liftoff mats and glacier meltwater in Antarctica - MAT-05 (SPAdes) (version 2) | ecosystem: Environmental > Aquatic > Freshwater > Ice > Liftoff...
CCCCGCGCCCCCGAAGCTCGAGCGCCGGGTGATCGTCGTCTCCAAGGCCACTCCCCAGGCGAAGGTGCGCATCGGAGGCCCGGGTTACACGCGCAAGTCTCCCGACGAGTACGCGATGCGCCTCGTCAACACGACGCTGGGCGCTTTCGGCGTCGGCCGCCTCTACAAAGAGATTCGCGATGCGAAGGGGCTCGCTTACAGCGCGTCGTCTTCGGTGAGCCCCGGCCCGACCAGCGGCACCTTCACCGCGAACTTCGACACGCGCCCCGAGCAGGTCGGCCAGGCGCTGGACGCCGCGCTGAAGATCCTGTCGGACGAGGCGTCGACGGTTCCGCCCACTGCCCCCGAGCTGAAGCAGGCGGCCGACATGGCGATCAACTCGTTCGCCTTCCGCTTCGATCACGTCAGCAAGATCGTGTTCGAGAAGGCGCTGTTCGACATGTTCTCGTACGACGACGACTACCTCGAGAAGTACCGCGACAACGTCTCGAAGGTCGACGGCGCCGCCGCGAGCGCTGCAGTGAAGAAGCTCGCGAAGCTCGACGCGTTGCAGATCGTGATCGTGGGCCCTGTCGACCAGCTGGGCGACCTGAGCCGCTTCGGCCCGGTAACCACAATCACAGACGTCGAAGCGTTCAAGTAATCGGCTTCGCAGGTCAGAAAAATGGACGAGGCGCAACGCGCCCGTAACCTTCGCAACACCTCACCGCAGTGCTGTTGCGGTGAGCAGCGAACCCACTGACCGGAGCAGTTCACATGAGCGAAAAGCGCAAGCACAACCGCGTCCCCCTCGACATCTACCTCAACAAGTACGTCGCCGGAGTGCCCTACATGGCCCGCACCGCCGACATCTCGCGCGAAGGCGTGGCGCTGGCCAGCCTGATCGAGCCCGACCTCGCGGGCAAGCGCGTCGGGCTGCAGTTCCAGCTGCCCGGCTCGGAAGAAGTCATCTACGCGGAAGGCGAGATCGTGCGCGAGTGGCTCGACACCGGCGCCGAAGGCAGCGGCGTGAAGTTCACGCTGCTCACCGAACGGCACCGCCGGCTGATCGAGCAGTTCGTCACCACTGCGCAGTAGGTTGGTCTTGGCCGGCTGTGCCCGTCGTGGCGCGTCACGCCCCGACGTCGGCACCTCCGTTGGTCCGAAATGGCGCACGCGCGGAGTCCCTCGAGGCGGCACCGCGCCGCTATGGATCGCGGGAAGCCCTGAATTTTCAGGCTTCTTGACCTTCGAAGGGTGGGCGAATTGAATCGGTGTTCAGGGGGGCCTGAACATTTCTAAGCCTGCCCAAAGGAAGGTATCTGTGAAGCGCTTGCTGACGCTGCTGATCCTCGCTTTGCCCCTGGTCGCATCAGCTCAGGCTGCAAAAGACAAAGACAAGGACAAGTTCACCGGCGACCCGAAGAGCGCTCCCGGCGTGAACTGGGGAGGCCAGATGATCAAGGCCACCGGCGCTGGCGCCCCCGACCTCTCGGTGAAGAACCCGGCCCAGGCCCGCCTCGGGGCCGAACGCGCCGCGCTTCTCGATGCGATGCGGAATCTGCTCGGTCAGGTGAAGGGCGTTCAGATCACGGCTGAAAAGAAGATGGACGACGTGATGAAGGACGACAAGGTCCGCGCTCGCGTGGAAGGCCTCATTCGTGGCTACAAGGTCGTCGGCAAGCGCTACTTCTCTGACGGCGGCGTCGAGGTCGACGTCGAAGTCCCGGCGGCGCTGCTCACTGAAGTCTTCGACCCCGAGCCCGTGCAGGTGCTGGTGGGGATGAAGGTCGAAGGCGAGAAGGTGAACACGGGCCTGGTCATCGACGCCCGCGGCCTCAAGGTGACCCCCGCGCTGGCGCCCCGCGTCCTCGATGAGGCCGGCAAGGCGCTGTACTCGGTTGACTCGCTCTCGGCCGACGCGCGCAAGGCGACCGGCGTCGCCTCCTACGTGCAGAGCCTGGACGAGGCGAAGAAGTCGTTGAAGGCCGGCGACAAGCCGCTGATCCTCAAAGCGACGAAAGCCAACGGCAGCGATCTGCAACTCGACCCCGCCGACGCGACGAAGCTGCTCGCCGCCAACGCCTCCTTCCTCGCCGAAGGCCGCGTGGTCATCGTCACCAACTAAAGGCCCCGGACCATGAACCATTTCAAGCTCGGTACGACCCTGCTGTTGCTCGCCGCCGTGGCCCACGCCGCCGGCGCACCGCCTCCTCCCACGATCACCAAAGAAGCCACCGGCCAGGCCGCGATCGTCAAGGGCGAGGAACAGAAGGCCTTCGACGAAGCCGTGAAGCAGGCGCTTCGTTCGGCAGTCGAGCAGACCGCGGGTGTCCTGATCACCGCCGACACAACCACGCTGAACAGCATGCTGGTGCGCGACGAGGTCTTCGCCAAGGCCACCGGCTACGTGAAGAAGTACGACGTCGTCAGCAAGAAGGTCGAGCGCAACGTGATGAACGTGACGGTCAAGGCCGAGGTCGGCACCGCCGAGCTCGACAAGGATCTCGAGGCCGTGAAGGGGATGATCGGCCGCCTCACGCGCAACAAGCTGATCATCGTCACCCAGGAACAGGCGATCGACGAGAAGGGCGTCGTCACCAAATCCGAGGTCCTCTCGGCCGCACTCTCTGACGCCTTCCGCCGCGATGGCTGGCAGCTGCTCGACGAGAAGGGGGGTGGCGAAGGCCTCAAGCTTGGCGCGGGCGTCGGCCAGGGCGCTCCGGCGGTGAAAGACGTGCTCAAGACCACCGACGCCGACTTCGTCGCGTACGGCACGGTGAACTTCCGGTACCACGTGATTGCGTTCGGCGGAAAAGACAAGGAAGGCAACCCACTCATCTTCCCGGTCACCGCCGAGTACGACTTCACGATGTACAACGTGCGCAGCCGCGAGCAGCTGGCGAAGGTCGCCGGCAAGTTCAGCGAGCAGCAGATGCAGGCGAAGGGCGTGTCGACGTTGATGAGCTACTCGCGCACCGCCGCCGACTTCAGCAAGCTCGAGGCGCCGCGCATCATCAACGAGCTGCGCACGCCGGTGCTCGAGTACCTGCGCGACAAGGCCGTCAACGGCAACAGCGTCACGCTGAACGTCTCGGGCCTTTCCGACATCAACGCGGTCGACGAGTTTTCCGACGCGGTGAAGACGATCAAAGACGTCAGCCAGGTGAAGCAGAGCGGCGACTTCGACAACGGGAAGATGCAGTACACGGTGACCGTGCTCGGCAGCGCGCTGGACTTCGGCAAGCTGCTCGGCAAGTCGAAGTACAAGGCGAAGCCGCTGAAGGTGACCGCGGTGAAAGACAACCTGGTCGAGGTCGCGATCGCCAAGTGAAGTGGCGGGTGTGGGTCCTCTGCACAGTGGGCTGCGCGTCGGCCCCTCCAGCGGCGATGATTCAGGTCGAGCAGGGAATGCAGGAACTCAAAGAGCGCGCCTGGGGGGCCGAGGTTTTACTCACCTGCGACCCGACCGATGCCGACGTCTTCCTCGACGGCGTCCCCCAGGGCACCTGTCTCGATTTCTCGGGCTCGCCGCGTGGGCTCACCCTGCCGGAAGGGATGCACAAGATCGAAGTAAAGAAGGCCGGGTTCTGGCCGTATGAGACATACGTGGATTCTGGCGGCACCCGCACCGCGCTGACTGCCAGGCTGACGCCGCACTGAAGCTTTCTTCGGAGCCTCCCTAAAATGATCAGGTCCCTTCTCGCCGCTACGCTTCTGCTGGTTCCCACCGCCGCGTCTGCCGCCATCGGCATCGTCACGGTGCTCGAGGGCAAGGCCACCCGCACGCCCGAGAAGGGCGCAGCGATCGCGCTGACCGTCGGCAGCGAGTTAGAGCTCAAGGACACCCTCAACGTGACCAAAGGCAACCTTCGCTTCGACCTCAACGACGGCAGCCAGATTGCTTTGGGCGAGAAGTCCGAGCTCCTGATCGACGAGGCAACTTTCGAAGGCCAGAGCTGCACCGGCTTTCTCGGCACCCTCAAGGCCGGCAGCCTGTGGACGAAGGTGAAGAAGATGCTCGGCGCTGCGAAGTACGAAGTCCGCACCGGCCGCGCCGTCGCTGGTGTCCGCGGCACCATCTTCCGCATCGACGCCGACACCCTGGTCAAGGCCGCCAAGGGCCGAGGGCAGGGCCGCAACGCCAGCGTCATTCGCGTCACCGAGGGCGTCGTTCGCGTCACCCCCGGGCCGGACAGCAGTCCACTGCACCGCGATCAGGCCCGCGCCGTGCAGCCCCGAAGAGAGATCGAGGCCCCGAAAGAAGTCAGCGTCGAGGAATGGGAGGCGAAGTTCGTCGAGCTCGCCAAGGGGCAGAACGTCGCGGTCGGCGTGGACTTGTTCGAAGCGGCCGAGCTCACGAAGGCGCAGCAGAACGACAACTTCCAGAAGTGGCTCGACAAGCAGTGACCGAGCCGGTTCCTCCGCCTCCCGAGCTTCCGCCCGACAACTGCGGGCTGCCCGAGGCCGAGGCGCGCCGCATCGACTTCTACTGGGCTGGCGGCGTCGTCGCGTCGATGGCGCTGCTCTTCATCGCCGTCTCGTTGGTGCGGGGCGTCGCGATTCCCGTCTTCCTCGCGCTGGCGCTCGCCTACGCGTTGAACCCGATCGTCACCTTCGGCGCCGCCCAGGGCCTGAGCCGCACCGCCGCGACGGCGATCGTCTTCGTCGTGTTCAGCCTCCTCGTCTACGGCGCCGCGCTGTACATCATTCCGCTCTTCTCCGAGCAGGCCGAGAAGCTGCCTGGCTTCTTCAAGGCGGCCAGCGTCCAGGTCGTGCCGTGGGTCGAGACCAACTTCAACGTCTCGGTGCCGGGCCTCATTCGCGAGCGCACCGAAGACCTCGGCAACCAGGCCTCGCTGCTGCTGTCGCAGAACGCGCCCACCGCCGCCAAGCTCGTAGGCAGCATCGCCACCAACACCGCCGCGCTGATCTTCATCCTCGTCGCGGTGCTCGTCGTGCCGGTGCTCGGCTTCTTCTTCCTCGCCGACTACCCGAAGCTGGTCGCGCTCGGTAAGAGCCTGATTCCGCTGCGGGCGGTCACCCTCGTCAGCCGCCGCTTCTCGGAAGCCGACGACGTGCTCTCGAACTTCGTCCGCGGCCAGCTCACCGTCGGAGCGATCCTTTCCGTCATCTACTCAGTCGGCCTTTCCATCGCGCGCATCGAGACCGCGATCGTGATCGGCCTCATCGCTGGCTTCGGCACGCTGTTTCCCTACGTCGGCCCGGGCCTCGGCGTCTGCCTCGCGCTCGTCGGCGTCGCGCTGTCCTGGTACGGCCCCTGGCAGCTCGTCGTCGTCGCGGTCACCTTCCTCGGCACTGCGGTGCTCGAAGGGTTGGTGATCACCCCGCGCGTCGTGGGGAAGAAGGTCGGCCTGCCGCCCGTCGCGATCATCATCGCCATCCTGGCCTTCGCCGAAGTGTTCGGGTTCGTCGGCGTGCTGCTGGCTGTGCCGCTGACGGCAGTGCTCAAGGTCGTGCTGCGCGTCGTGATCACCCGCTACCGGCGCACGCAGGTGTACCTCGCCGGCACTCCGACCGCGTGATCGCCTGGGCGTTGATCGCCGCGCTGCTCGCCTCCGAGCCGCCGCCAGACACCGCCCCTGTCTTCCTCGCCACCTCGGTGCGGGTGCACCTGCACGCCAGCGAAGAGCTCGACCCCGACTACCTGCGCGCGTTCGCCCGTAAGAACGTGGTGCTCTGGTTGTCGACCCGCACCAACACGCTGCGCGCCTCGACGCTCGAGAGCATCGCGAAGTTCGACGATGCGTGGATCTTCCTTCGCGCGCCCGTGCGCGACTCCGACGCCCGCCAGCTGTCGAAGGTGCCGCGGGCAGGGCTGTGGCTCGACTTCAACGACCTCGATGGCGCCCGCCGCGTGCTCGGCCCCCGGCGGCTGGCGATTAATCTGATCGGCCCTCTCGACGAGGCGACCTTCGACAAGCTGCAGAGCCTGCGGCCGGCCGAGACGAGCTGGGCCGCTCCGGTGCTGGTTGACCTGTTGTCGTGGAGCCTCTTTCGGCAGCTGCCGGGCCGCAAGATCCTGCTGCGCAACCCGGGTGAGCCGCTGCCGGCCGACTGTCCAGAGAACCCGGGCACCGGCGAGCCCACCCTGCAGAGCCGCAGCGGCTTGAACCCCGGCGGTTTCCCCTGTGGAAGGGGCCCCCGCATCGAGGTGCCCTGGGACATCGACCGCACGGTCTTGAAGGGCCTGCTCGTGCGCGAGCCCTCGACCGAGCTCGTCGTTCGCCTGGGCGACGACCCCCGTATGGTGTCAAAGGTGCGACGGCTGCTCGACGATCTCGGCCTCAAATGAATCGGCTGGGTGTCAATGCTTGACGGTTCACGCGCAGGTGGTGATGATTCGCCGCCGCTTAAAGGGAAAGTTTCAGGAGTCCCGCCCACTTGCCGACAGCGTTTCCGATGACCTCCGTCCGGCAAGGGCGCGCTCCCATTTACAGCAGGAAGACCATGCGCCGACTCGCCACCATCCTCCTCAGCGTCTTCACTCTGGCTGCCTTCGCTCAGGAGAAAGCCACCGAAAAGAAGGCCGCGAAGGACGCCAGCCTCGGCAAGAAGGAGACGTCGATCGCGCCCGACAAGTCGCTGGCCGGCGACGTGACGCGCAAGAAGAAGAAGGAAGAGGTCGCGCCGACCCTCAACTACGACGAGTTCCGCCTGGGCGTCGAGTCGCAGGTCAACACGAAGCGCAAAGAGCAGATCGAGGATCTCAAGAAGATCATCGAGCTCAGCAACGACATGAAGGAAAGGCCCAAGCTGCTCTTCCGCCTAGGCGAGCTCTACTGGGAAGAGTCGAAGTACTACTTCTTCGAGGCCAACCGGAAAGACGACGAGCTGCTGAAGTGCATGAACTCCAACGACAAGGCGTGCCAGGAACGCGCGAAGGCCGAGAAAGAGGTCAAGCTCGAAGAGTCGAAGGGCCAGGCCAAGCTCGCCGTCGATCAGTATTCCGAGATCATCCAGAAGCACAAAGACTTCGAGCGCAACGATGAAGTCCTCTACTTCCTCGGCCAGAACCTGATGGAGATGGGCGACGAGAAGAAGTCGCTGGTCGCCTACAAGCGCCTGATCGACAAGTACCCGAAGTCGAAGTACCTGCCCGACTCGCACCTGGCTTTCGGCGAGTACTACTTCAACGGCTCGAAGGGGAAGCGCGACCTGATCGAGAAGGCGCTCGCCTCCTACAAAGAAGCCGCGAAGTACCCCGACAACAAGGTCTACTCGTACGCGCTCTACAAGCAGGGTTGGTGTTACTTCAACCTCGGCGAGTACGAGAAGGCGATGGACATGTACAAGACCGTGATCTTGTACGCCAAGATCGCCGGCAAGGAAGAGGTCGAAGGCGACGGCAAGAAGGGCAAGGGCAACCGCTCGGGCCTCGTGAAGGAAGCGCGCGGCGACTACGTGCGCAGCTACGCGCGGCTGCTCAACGGCACCCCGACGGAAGGCCGCGAGCGCTTCTCGAAGCTCAGCGATGAGCCGGAAGATCTTCGCAACATGATGAAGGGCCTGTCGGGCCTCTATTACGACGACGGCAAGGACAAGGAAGCCGCGCTCGCCTTCGACATGCTGATCAAAGATCGCCCGACCTCGCCCGAGGCCCCCGGCTTCCAAGGCAAGATCATCGACTGCGTGATGCGCGCCGGCAACAAGCGCATGACCGTGCAGCAGGTGCGCCGCCTGGTGAAGGTGATGGGCGACGTCAAGGCCGCCAACACGACCTGCGACGCGAAGTGCGAGGGCGCGCTCAATGAAGCGAAAGAGCTTTCGGAGCGCACGATCTCGAACCTCGCGGTCAACTGGCACAACGAAGGGAAGAAGACCCGCGACGACGAGACCTTCGGCTTCGCGAACGAGGTCTACGCCGACTACATGGCGCTCTTCCCCGACAGCCCGAAGTCCTACGACCTGCGCTTCTTCTGGGCCGAGCTCCTCAACGACAACCTCAACAAGTACGACAAGGCCGCCGAGCAGTACACGGCCGTCACGTTGATGGACATCGCGAAGGGCGACAAGTGCAACGCCCCGCCCGAGAAGGACGAGAAGGGCAAGGACAAGGCGCCGCCCTGCAAGTACTTCGTCAACGCTACGTACAACGCGATCCTCGCGTACGACGAGGTCGTGAAGCGCGCGACGGCCGACGGCAAGATCAAGCCGCCGGTGCTGGCAGACCCGACGAAGAAGCTCGAGATTCCGCCGGAAAAGAAGGCGCTGCTCGACGCGTGCGAGCGGTACATCAAGCACCTGCCGAAGGCCGACAAGCAGGTCGAGATCTCCTACAAGGCCGCGAAGATCTATTACGACTACAACGATCTCGAGCAGGCGGTGCCGCGCTTCGCCGACATTGCGCTCAAGCACCCCGACTACAAGTTCGAGAACGGTGACAAGGCCGGCGAGATCGCGGCCAACCTCGTGCTCGACTCGTACAACCTTCTCGGAGACTGGGCGAAGGTCAACGAGTGGGCGCGCGCCTTCTACAAGGAAGAGAAGCTCGCCCAGGGCGCCTTTCGCGCCACGCTGGCGCTGCTGATCGAGCAGTCGTCGTTCAAGCTCGTCAACCAGCTCGAGGCGAAGAAGGAGTACGCGAAGGCCGGCGACGCGTACCTCACCTTCGTCACCGAGTTCCCCAAGTCCGAGATCGCCGACAAGGCGCTCTTCAACGCGAGCATCGACTACTTCAACGCCAAGCAGCTCAACAAGGCGATCGAGGTTCGCAAGAAGATCATCACCAGCTACCCGAAGTCGCAGTACGTGCCGCAGACGCTCTACGCGCTGGCGGAAGGCTACGAGGCGATCGCCGAGTTCGAAGAGGCCGCCGAGTACTACGAGCGCTACGCCACCAACTACGAGAAGTCGCTGTCAGGCGGCGACAAGAAGAAGGGTGGGGCGGCGAAGAAGACGGCCAAGAAGGGCGCCAGGGCCGAGGCTGCTTCCGACAAGTCCGACGCGCCGACCGTCTGGGAAGAAGGCAAGGCGCAGATCGCGCTCTTCAACGCCGGCATCTTCCGCGACGGTCTGGGTGACTACAAACGCGCGCTGAAGAACCGCGAGAAGTACCTCGAGCTGTGGCCGACCTCGAAGGACGCCGAGGCGATCTTCCTCTCGATCGTCGACCTGCACGAGAAGAACGGAAAGTGGGGCCTCGCCCAGAAGCAGCTGGAAGAGTTCGAGAAGAAGTACGCGACCAAGGATCCGAACAAGATGCTGACGTCCGAAGGCCGCATCGCGGGCATCTACGACGACAAGCTCAAGAACAAGAACGGCGCCCGCAAGATCTACGACCGCATTCTCGACTACCACGAGAAGCTGCCCAAGAAGACGAAGGGCGCGCTCGAGATCACGGCGCTCGACGCCGTCGCCCGCGCCCACTTCCTCAGCAACGAGGATGAGTGGAAGAAGTTCGAACGCCTCAAGCTCAAGTGGTCGAAGCTGAGCAACATCGGCGAGCTGAAGAACTCGATCAAAGACAAGTCGAAGGCGCTCGAGGGGATCCAGAAGCTCTACACCACGACGGTCGGCTTCAAGTCGGCCGACCCCGCGATCTGCGCGCTCTACAAAATCGGCATGGCGTACGACAACTTCGTCGAGGCGATGCTCAACATCCCGATGCCGAAGGGCATCCCCGAAGATCTGCAGCTCGAAGTGAAGCTGCAGTTCGAGACGGAAACGGGGCCGCTGAAGGCGAAGGCCGCTGAAGCGTTCGCCGCCACCGTGGGCAAGAGCCAGGAGCTCGACGTCTTCAACCCGTGCACGACTGCCGCGCTCGACAAGCTGCGCGACAAGTACAAGCCCGAGGCCTACCCGAAGATGGGCGAAGACGTGATGGACATGAAGCTAGAAGAATTCAAGGGCATCGCGATTGGCGAAGATCTGCTGCTCGCGATTCAGAGCATCCCCAGCGCGGGCGGCGCGCTCGACGGGTCGAAGACGCGCGAAGTCAAGGCGTCCGAGCCCACGGGCAGCAACGTCGCCAGCAATGACACCCCGCCGTCGAAGGCACAGGAAAAGAAGGCCGCGCCCGCTCCAGCGCCTGCTCCGGTCAAGCCTTCGCCCGCGGCGGCCACCCCGAAGAAGACGGATCCAGACGAGCCGAGTGAGGAGCCGCTGTGAGGAGTCAGATGAGATTGAAGCTGGTTGGGCTGATGGTGGCGCTCGCCCTGGTGGGTTGCACCACGACGTCCACCGCGAAGAAGACCGACGATGGCGACACGGGCGACTTTAGCCCCACGGGCAAGACCGTGGCCGGCCCTACGGGTGAAGCAAGCACGCCGCAGATCAACAGCAAGGCGAAGCTGCTCTTCGACGACGCGAACAAGGCGTACGAAACGCAGAAGAAGGCCGGCAAGGTCGACTACGCGGCGATCGAGAAGAAGTACCAGACGGCGGCCAGCGCTGACGACAAGCTCGCCGAGGCCACCTACAACTTAGGGGTTCTCGCCGAGCGCCAGGGCAAGACCAAGGAAGCGATCGCCTACTACAAGGACGCGCTGGCGAAGCGGCCGACGCTGAAGCAGGCGGCAGAAAACCTGGCGGTGATCGCCCAGAACCAGGGCGACGAAAACGGCGCCCAGCAGATCTACACGGACATCTTGAGCAAGTACCCGGAAGACGCGTCGAGCCGCGCCCGCCTGGCCGACCTGCACCGCAAGAAGGGCGAGTACGACAAGGCGATCGAGATGGCGAAAGAGGCCCTGTTCCGCGAGCCCCGTACCCTGCAGGCGTACAAGGTGCTGATGCTCAGCTACTTCGAGCAGAAGCAGTTCTCGATGGCGAAGCTCGTCGCGCTGCGCGCGAGCAAGATCGAAGAGAACGACCCCGAGATCTTCTACACGCTGGGTCAGATCAGCGCGCTCGAGAAGGAACCGGCGAAGGCCCGCGTCCTCTTCAAGCGCGCCGTCGAAGCCCGCCCCGACTTCCTCCCGGCCCACCTGCAGCTCGCGAAGATGGCGATGTCGCAGGAAGACTACGTGTCGGCTGAAGAGAGCATTCGGCGGATTCTGCAGGCGAACAGCAAGAACCCCGAGGCGCTGCTGAACCTGGGCGTCGCCTACAAGGGCATGGGCCAGTACGACAAGGCGCTGTCTGCCTACGACGCGGCCCAGAAGCTCAAGCCCGACATGCCCGAGCTCTACTTGAACCGCGGCTTCATCATGGCGGCCAGGAACCAGCCCGAGAAGGCGCTCGAGTTCTACAAGCAGTACATCCAGATGAAGGGGGGCGCGGTCGAAGACAAGCACTCAGTCTACGCCGCGATCAAAGACCAGGAGCTCGTGCTCCAGAGGCGCGACGACGACAAGAAGGCGGCAGAAGAGGCGGCCAAGATGGAGGCCGAGATGAAGAAGGCCGAAGAGCAGGCCGCCGCCGACGAGAAGCGCGCCAAGGAAGAGGAGCTCAAGAAGAGCCAGCAGGAAGCCAAGGGCAACGCCGCGAAAGACGCCGCCAAGGGCAACGACACGGGCGAGCAGAAGCCCGAAGAGAAGAAGAAGCCCGAAGCCGCCAAGCCGCCGCCTCCTCCGGCGTCCAAGCCCGCTCCCGCCCCCGCGGCGCCGAAGGGCGAGGAGCCGTCTGACCTGTAGCTTTCAAGGAGCCTCGACGATGAAGACCCGTCTGACTGCTGCGGTGCTGTTGGTGTCGTCGCTGTCTTTCGCCCAGACGACCAGGGCTCCCTCGAAGACCGAGCCGAAGACCGTGCTCGTCTTCGAGGAGGGCGACGCCTTCACCGGTGAGCCCGATGGCCCGATGCTCACCGAGGTCGAGATCGTGAAGAAGCAGGTCTTCTCTTCCCTGATTCGCGTGCGCGAGACCTTCAAAGAGAAGGTGATGCAGTCGGTGAATGAGCTGTAGTCCGTTGTCCGACACCGCTGACATAAATTGTCTGCCGCCACGCGACGCCCAGTTGGCGCAGCGCGCCACGGTGTTAGTCTCTCACCCGTAAAGGGGCTTCGGAGGCAGTCGCCATGAAGAAGCTGATCATTCTCGCCGCTCTCACCACCTACGCATCGGTGGCTTTCGCCCAGGACAAGAAGGGCGGAGACGGCAACGTCGTATACAAAAAGCAGACCGAATACTCCTTCGAAGACGACACCATCGAAGGCGATCTCACCAAGCCCGACGGCGAATACGTCGAGGCCCGAAAGAAAGTGAAGCACTCGAACCTGATCAAGATCCGCGAAGAGTTCAAAGACAAGGTGATGCAGTCCGTCGGCGAGCTGTAACCGTCCTGATCTAATTGCGGAACCTGTTTCGTTCGGTGGTGTCGAACCAAGTCGTAGCGCGCACCCCGATCGGTTGAAGGAGGCATCTCGTGGCCGTTCCCCTCACGCTTAGAGTCTTCAAAGGTGACCAGATGGTCACCACGAAGGACTACGACCGAGACATCATCAAGATTGGCCGGTTGTCGTCCGCGCACCTCTGCCTGGATGACGAGAAGGTCTCGCGCATCCACTCGGTGATCGAAGTCGGCCCCGACGGCACCCTGTCGATCATCGACATGGGCAGCGTCGAAGGCACCTTCGTCAACGGCAAGCGGGTCAACAAAGGCACGCTCGCTTTTGGTGACGAGATCAAGGTCGGCGGTACGACGATCAAGGTCGAGAAGGCGTCCACGGGCGCCTCGGTCGCCCCCGCGATCGCCCCGGTCGATGTCGTCGACCCTGCGCCAGTGATCGAGAGCTCAGCGCCGACTGCCGTGATGGCTGCCCCAGTGGTTGCGGCCCCGGCGGTCGTGGCGCAGCACCGGCCCGAACTGCCAGTCGCTCCGCCCCCTCCTCCGCGAGAAGAAGTGCCGCGGGTGCTCAATGAGTCCAGCGGTGCCCAGACCCGCGCCCGCCCGCGCGGCCGCAAGGGGGCAGGTCCGCTCGGCCTCGAGCTTCGCCTCATGTGGGGCGATCAGATGGTCGGCAGCCACTTCTTCCACCCGGGCTCAACCAAGAAGTTCACTGTCGGCACCGCGACCAACGTCGACTTCTCGATGGGCGATTCGCGCCTCGCTGGGCCGTCGTTCGAAGTGATTCGCTTCGGCAAGGACGGAGCGACGCTTCGCTTCACCGGCAAGATGAAGGGCGAGCTGCACCGCAAGCAGGGCGACCAGGTGATGTCGCTGTCGGAAGCGAAGGAAAAGCGGGTCGCCAACTCTGACGGCGACGCGTTCTCGATCACGCTCTCGTCTGACGACTTCGCGTGGGTGGATCTCGGCGGCGTCGTGCTCGAGGTCTTCTTCCAGCCGGTGCCGAAGGCGGTGTTCGTGCCGTACGCGGACTCCATCGATTTCACCGCGCTCAATATCTTCCTCGTCATGTTTTTCCTCGGTGCGCTCTTCGTGATCACCGCGCTCAACCGGGAGCTCGAAGGCGATGAGTTCGGCGACGATCTCAACGGCAACCAGGCCCGGATCGCGAAGCTCTTGATCAAGCCGCCCGACGCGCAGAAGAACCCGCTGCTGCAGCGGCTCGAGAAGAAGAAAGACTCGGGCGAAGTCGCGCAGAAGCACAAGAACGAAGACGGCCAGATGGGCAAGAAAGACGCGGTCAAGCGTTCGGCCCACGCGGCGCCGAAGGGCGACCCGAACAACAAAGATCAGGCGCGACTGCTGGTGCAGAAGGTGTTCGGCGGGTCAGGCGGCGGCATCTCGACGATCTTCGGGCACCAGGGGCTCGGCGGTGAGCTCAAGAGCGCGATGGGCAACATGTTCGGCGCGGCACCGGGCGATGCGCAGGGCTTCGGAGGTCTCGGCCTTCGCGGCTCGGGCTCCGGCGGCGGCGGCATCGGTGACACCATCGGCATCGGCGGCATCGGCACCAAGGGCCGTGGCGGTGGCACCGGTGGTTACGGTTCAGGCGTCGGCCAGCTCGGCGGCAAGAAAGACGTCGACATCGGCATCACCTCGTCCGACCCGACGGTGATGGGCTCGCTGGACAAGGAGCTCATTCGCAAGGTCATTCACGCCAACCGCGGTCAGATTCGCTACTGCTACGAGAGCCAGCTGAACCGGTTCCCGAAGCTTGAGGGCAAGGTCTCGGTGAAGTTCGTCATCTCGGCCTCTGGCTCGGTCGCGACCTCTCAGGTCGCCGGCTCGAGCGCAAGCAACGCCGAACTCGAGACCTGTGTCGCCGGCCGCGTCAAGACGTGGATGTTCCCGAAGCCGAAGGGCGGTGGCGTGGTCGTCGTCACCTACCCGTTCATCTTCAAACAGTCTGGCCAGTAACTAGATTAGGGTTCGCCGCCTCATGCGTACCCGACTGCTGCTGCTGATCGTCGCGATCGCTCCTTCGTTTGCCCTTGGCCAGACGAAGGAGGTGAAAGACAAGCCCCAGACCACGTTCAATGAGATCGAACGTGGTTTCTACATCGGCATCAACGCGGGCTTCTGGTCGCTCATCAATCCACCCGCGAACGTCTCGTTCACGACCGGAGGCGGGCTGACGAACGACAAGGCCTCGAAGCAGTACTTCTCGGGCGGGCAGACGGCCCAGGTCGAGTTAGGCTTCGACTTTCACGAGCGGGTCTCGGCGGCGATCTTCATCCAGGCCACGAGCAACCGCATGGGCTCGGACTACACGGGCAAGTCGCAGGATCCGATCACGGGCGTGTCGAAGGCCTCGGGTGACTTCAGCACTGTGATTCCAGGCGCGCTGGTTCGCATCGGCATCTACGGTTTCCAGGACAGCCAGGAAGTGAAGCGCACCTGGATCTACGTGCGCCTCGGCGCAGGCTACGTGCTGTACCAGCCGAGGGCGCTGCTGCCGATTTCCGACGTGCTCATCTTCGCGGGCCCGGGCGTCGAGTACTTCACCCGGCTGCGCCACTTCTCGATCGGCCTCGAAGCGAACTTCGTGCTGATGGCGCTGACCCAGTCGTTCGGGTTCACCGTGACGCCGATGATCCGCTACGCCTTCTAGACGCGCCGGACCCTTTCGGTGCTCCAGGCCACCCCTTTCCCCGCGGTTTCTGGGGTAAGGGGGGCTCAATGAACGCACAGAAAAATGCAGGGGCAGGGGCCGGCGGTGCCGGTCGTGGCATGGGCTTCTCGATGGATGCCGATCGCGGCGGTGGTGGCGGCGGTGGCGGACGCGGACGTGGCCCTGGTGGCCCCGGTGGTCCGGGTCGTGACGGAGGCCGCGGTGGCAAGGGTGGCGGCAAAGGCCGTCGCGATGATCGCGAAGGCGGCGGCGCCAGCAACGCCGGCTACCGCGTCGGCGGCGAGCTCGGCAACCTCGAGAAGGCGCTGACCAAGAACGACTTCGGCGCGCAGAAGCAGTCGCTTGAAGAGATCCTCAAAGCGCTGCGCCCGATGAAGCTCTCGTCGATCGAACAGCTCGACATGGGCACGCGCGGCAAGATGATCACCACGCTGCTCCGCGTCAGCCGTCAGCAGAAGCCGGCCGAAGTTGCGGCCGCTGAAGCGGCTCCCGGCGCTGAAGTCGCGCCCGTTGTCGAAGCTCCGGCCGCTGACGCGCCTGCCGCCGACGCGCCTGCCGCCGACGCGCCTGCCGCCGACGCGCCTGCCGCCGACGCGCCTGCCGCCGACGCGCCTGCCGCCGACGCCGCGCTTGCCGCTGAAGCTGCTCCCGCTGACGCCGCGCCTGCCGCTGACGGGGCGCCTGCAGAAGCCGCGCCCGCCGCCGAAGCGCCGAAGGCCGAAGAGAAGCCTGCCGAAGAATCGAAGCTCACCGCCTGGCAGGACGTGCAGTACCTCGTCGGCAGCATCTGGCGCTCGGTCTCTGAAACCGACCGCGCCGACGCTTCGTTCACCGCCAGCGGCCGCGAGTTCAAAGAAAGGGCCGAAGAGAAGAAGGCGGCCCCGAGCGAGAAGCCTGCGCGCAAGGGCGACAAGCCCGAAGCCTCGCCGCTCGAGAAGGGCAAGCGCACCCGCGACTCTGCGCGCGTGAAAGAACGCAATGGCCAGTTCGCCGACGCGGCCCGGCTGTACGAAGAGGCGGGTGACCTGAAGTCGGCGCTCGCCAACGCCGTGTTCGCGAAGATCGAAGACGTCGTCGATCGACTGATGGGCCTGATGAAGCAGCCCGAATGGCAGGGCGTGCTCGAGAAGGCCGGTGAGTGGGAACGCCTGATGGGCATCTACGTCAAGCGCGCCGACTTCGAGTCCGTCGCCAAGCTCTACGAGCGCGCGAAGCAGTTCGACCAGGCCGGCCTCGCGTGGGAACGCGCGGGCAAGCTCTCGGTGGCCCGCAAGCTCTACGAGCGCGCGAAGGACACCACGTCAGCCAACCGCGTTCGCGATCTCGAAGTGAAGAAGCTGATCGAGCGCGGCGACCGCCTCGGCGCAGCGACCATTCAGATGGCGTCGGGCAAGAAGGCCGAAGCGATCGAGACCGTCAAAGGCCTTGCGGGCCCGAAGGCGTACCGGTTCCTCCAGAAGCTGAAGCTCGACGACGAGGCGAAGACCTACGCCGCCGAAGAAATCGCCAAGGCCGTCGCAGAGAACAAGGTCTCTGATCACGCGCGCTGGCTCGAGCTCACCGGCGAGGCTGCCGCTGCCGCCGAGATGTGGATCAAGGCCGAACGGAAGGACAAGGCGCTGCCGCTGTACGAGCAGCTGTCTGACTGGCCCAAAGCCGCAGGTCTCGCCGAGACGCTGGGCCTGCAGGACAAGGCCGTCGAGCTCTTCACCAAGGCGGGCGACAAGGAAAACGCCGATCGCGTCGCTGCGATGCCGAAGCCCTTGCCGCAGCCGAAGCCCCCGAAAGACGCGGCCGATGACGCCGTCGAAGCGGCTGCCGACGCCCCTGCCGACGCGCCTGTCGACGCGCCTGCCGACGCGCCTGTCGACGCCCCTGAAAATGCCGCCGCGCCCGAGGCCCCGGAAGCCAAGAATTAGTTTGGGATTTGAGGGATTTGGAAGTTCGTGAATCGCTGCGCCGACAGTAGATTCTGTCGGCGCTTATGAAGCAGAACCCTGACCGAAGCACCCCGCAGAAGCCGTTCGTCGAGGTCGAAGCTTCCCTCGAAAAAGCAGGCCGCGTCGAAGAGCTGATTCGCCTGTATGAGGCACGCTCTCGCGAGGTCCCCAGTGCCGATGAGGCAGGTCACCTGCTCGCGCTGGCAGGTGGCCTCGCCCGCGAGCGCCTCAAGAACCTGCCCCGCGCCGAAGAGCTGCTTCGCCGTGCCCTCGTCTACGTGCCCCAGTCGCGAGAAGCGCTGGAGGGCCTCAAGGGCCTCTACGAGCAGCGCCAGGACGTCGCGTCTCTCGCCGAAGTGCTCGAACGCCTCGCCGCCACGCTCACGGGCCCCGCTGCGGCTGCGGTCTATTTGCGCGCGGCAGACCTCTACGAAGGGAAGCTCGCCCGCCGCGATCGCGCGGTGTTGTGCTGCCAGCTGGCCGGGCGCGCGGCGCCGCAGGAACGCCAGGCGTTTGCCCGCGCGCGGAAGATCCTCCTTGCCGAAGGCAGGTTTCTTCCCGCTTTCGAGTCGCTGGAACGCGAGCGCGCCGTGCTGGGCGAACGCGATCTCATCGAAGACTACGTCGCCTTCGCTGAAGCGCTCATCGACGACCCGCATCAGCACGGACTCGCCCACCAGGCGCTCGATCGCGTGCTGGGGGTCGACGCCAAGAACGCGCGCGCGCTCGCGGCGAAGAACTCCATCGCCAAGCTCGAGCACCAGTGGCGAGACAAGGTCCGCGCGCTTCGCAACCTGTCGCTGGAAGAACGCGATCGCCGCACCGCCGCGCGCATCTCGCTGCAGGTCGCCCGGCTGTACGCATTCTTCGACCCGGGCTCGACCGCGAAGATGAAGGAGTCGCTCGATCGCTGCTTCCTGCTCTGGCCCGCAATGCCCGATGCGCTGGGCCTGCTCGAGCAGGTCGCCGGCAAGAACGACGACTACAAGCCCGCGATCGCCGTCTTCTCGAAGCTCGCTACCGAGGCGAAAGACAAGACCGCGCAGATCGACCTGCTGTTGCGCGTCGGTACGCTCCAGCTCACCCGCCTCAACGATCGCGACGCCGCGCTCGACTCTTTCGAGCGCGCCGCCCGCGTCGACGTCTCACGGGCCGACTCCATCGGTCTCGCCTCCGAGCTCCTGATCGAGGCCGGCCGCGGCAAAGACGGCGTTGCGTTGCTCGAGAAGCACCTCGGCACGCTCAGTGAGAAATCTGCCAAGGCCGTGCTGCACCTGCGCCTCGCCGACCTCGCCACCATCGTCCTCAAGGACGGCGCGTCGGCGCGCAAGCACCTCGAGGCCGCGTACCAGCTCGAGCCCGGCAACGCGCAGGCCGCCTTCCGTCTGGCTCGCGTGCTCGCCGATGCAGAAGATCTCGAGCTGCTCTGGCCACTGGCCGAGCTCGCCGTCTCTGCGCCGCGGCCCATCGCCGAGCGTGTCGCCTTCTGTGAAGTGCTGGCGATGCTCTTCGAAGAAGCAGGCGACGCCGACCGTGCGTTCACCGCGCTGTCGTGGGCGCTGCCGTTGGATCCCGCGCGTCCCGGCCTGCTCGAGACGGTCGCTGCCGCCGCGACGAAGAGCAAAGCCGAGGCGACCTTCGCGCTCGCGCTTCGCCGCGCCGCCCAGGTGGCGAACCCCACCGCGCAGGTCGCGATCTGGCGCACGCTCGCCCAGCTCTCGGCCGGCCCGCTGGCCAGGCCCGTCGAGGCGCTCGAGCAGTGGCAGGAAGTCGTGAATCGCGTCCCCAACGACGCCGAAGCCGCCGCCGCGATCGCGTCGATTCGCAAAGCAATCGCCGAACAGCCGCAGGATCTTCGCGCCAAGCTCGAAGGCGAAGCGCGCCGCCTCGAGGCCTCTGCCGCCGACCCCGCTGCGTCTGCGGCGGTGTACCGGAAGATTCTCGAGCTCGAGCCCGACAGCGTCGGCACCTTGAAGAAGCTCGGTGGGTCCTGCGCCAGCCTCTCGCAGTGGGACGAAGTGGCAGTGGTCGCCGAGCGCTTGATGGCGCTGGCCGACTCGCCCGCCGAGCGCGCCGAGTGGCGCAGCCGGCTCGCCCAGCTCTACGCCGAACGCCTCAACCGCAAGGACGAGGCGGCCCGCCTGTACTTGAACCTGCTCGAGCAGGCCGTCGAGACCGCGACCGTCGTCGGCGGTTTGGAGCGGCTCGCCTCGCAGGGCGTGCGCCAGGCCGAGATCTCTCGCGCGCTCGCGCCGTATTACGCGAAGACGGGTGACTACCAGCGCCAGGTCGCTTCGCTGCTCGTGCAGCTGTCGAGCGTTCAGGATCGCGAAGAGCAAAAAGGGCTGCTTGCGCTGCTCGCCGACACCACCGAGAAGCGCCTGCTGGACGTGCGGCAGGCGTTCGAACTGCGCCTGCGCGGCGTCGCCCTGGATCCCGCCGACTCGACCTTCCGCGCCGAGAGCGTTCGCCTCGCCCGTGAGCAGCACGCCCACGCCGAGCTCGCCCGCTTCCTGTCGGACGTCGCGTCGCGGGTCGCCGATGCACCGCTGGCCGCTTCGCTGCTCGAAGACGCCGCTGAGCTCGCCGAAGAGGGTGGGGCGATCGAAGACGCCGCCGCCGCGCACCTCGCTGCGCTCGAAAAGTCACCCGATGACGCCGGCATTCTCACCCGGCTCGTCACGCTCTACGCCCGCGCCAAGCGGTGGTCGGAGTGCGATCAGGCGCTGCGTCGCCGCATCCTCGTCGCCGAAGGCGAAGAGAAGATCGCGCTCTACATTCAGCTGGCCGAGGTGAACGGCGAGCTCAACCGCCCGCGCGAGTCTGCCATCGCTTACACCGCGGCCATCGTCGCGGGCGGCGCCGAGCCGACGCTGCTGCCGAAGGTCGCCGACAACCTCGAGGCCAGCGGCCGTTTCGCCGAGCTGTCTGAGGTGCTCGCGCGCCTGATTACCGTCAAAGACAAGTCGGGCGACAAGGACGGCGCCGCGGCGCTGGGGCTCAAGCGCGCGAAGCTGATCGAGACCTCGCTGGGCGACAAGGCCCAGGCGATCTCTCACTACGCCGACGTGCTGGTGAAGAAGCCGACAGATCCCGACGCCACCGCGGCGCTCGAGAACATGTTGCAGGATCCGGCGCATCGCGAAGACGCCGCCCGCGCGCTGCTGCCCGCGTACGAGGGGATCAAGGATCACCGCAAGGTCGTCCACGCGCTCTCGACCATCGCCGAAGCCACCCGCGATGCCGGCGAGAAGCTGTCGGCCCTGAAGCGCGCAGGCGAGATTCACACCACGCACCTGCGTCAGCCCGAGCAGGCGTTTGCGAGCATGGCGCAGGCGATTCGCCTCGCTCCGGGTGATGCCGAGATTCGCGCCTCGGCGCGCGCGTCGGCCGAAGAAGCCGACATGCTCGACAGCTACGCCGAGGTCCTGATGGAGCTCGTCGAGGGCGACGTCGGCGCCGCCGCGCTCGGCCTGCACCGTGAGCTTGCTGAGGTGTTCGAGAAGAAGCTGAACGACCAGGGCCTCGCGGTGAAGCACCTTCATTTGCTGCTCGGCGTCGAGCCCAAGAACGTCGATGCCCTCAAGTCGTTGCAGCGCCTGCACCGCGCGCGCGAAGAATGGTCTGAGCTCGTCGCTGTCACCGAACGGCTGGCCAGCATCGAGGCGGATCCGAACGAGAAGAACGTGCTCGATCGCGAAGCGGCGCTGTTGTCGGAACAGAAGCTCGCCGACCCTGATCGCGCCGCGGCGAACTGGCGGCAGATCGCGCAACGTGACGCCCTGGCCAAAGACGCGGCAGCCGCGCTCGATCGCCTCTACACCCAGATCGACAGACCCAACGAGCTGGCTTTTGCGCTCGAGCTCCGCCGCAACCAGGAAGGCCAGAGCCCAGCCGGCCGCGAGCTCGGGTTCCGCCTCGCGCAGCTTCGCCAGAGCCGCCTCAACGACGCTCCCGGGGCGCTGCAGCTGTACCGACAGATTCTCACCGAAGACGCAGCGCACCCTGGCGCCCGCGACGCGCTCGAGGTCTGGGCACGGTCAGAAGACGCGTCGAGCAACATCGCGATGGAAGCGCTGGACCCCGTGCTCGCGCAGTCGGGCGATCACCAGCGCCGCATCAACCTTCGCGAAGCCCGCTTCGCCGGAGCGACCGCCGCCGAACGCGCCCGTCTCTCGGCCGAGATCCGCGCCATTCTCGAGCGCGATCTGCAGCAGCCACAGGCCGCTTTCATGTCGGCCCTGAAGGCCTTCACCGACGGCCTCGATCGCGAGTCGGTGCAGCCCGAGCTCGAACGCCTCGCCCGCGACACCGGGAGCTTCGAAGAGCTGGCCGAGATCTACGAGACGTCGGCGTCCGAGCTCGACAAAGGTGATCCGCAGGTGTTGCCGCTGCTGCGGCGTTCGGCCGAGCTTCGCGAGCAGCTGGGCGAGACGGATGACGCGGTGCGCGCGTGGCAGGCGCTGCTGGAAATCGAGCCGCAGGATCGCCAGGCCCTCGACAGCCTCGGCAAGCTCTACGAGAAGTCGAAGAACGCCCGCAGCCTCTCGCAGGTCTACGCGAAGCAGGCCGCGCTGGCTGCCGACCCGACCACCCGCCACGAGCTGCTGGTGAAGGCAGCGGATGCCTACGAGAGCGCCGGAGATGACAACCTCGCCATCGACACCTGGAAAGCGGCGTTTGCGTTGAAGCGGACGCTGGCCGCGTTGATGTCGCTGGATGCGCTGTACGGGAAAACCAAACGCTTCAAAGAACAGGCCGACGTTCTCGATCAGCTCGCTGTCGCGACCAACGATGTCGAGCCGCGCAAAGGCTTCGTGCTGCGCCGCGCGCTGCTGCTCGAGAAAGAAGGCCAACACCTCGAGGCGCTGCGCAGCTTCTCAGCGGTGCTCGAGCTCGCGCCGCTGGAACAGAACGCGATCGCCGGCCTCGAAAGGTTGATGGCGGTCGAGGCGGTGCGGCCCGAAGCGGCGCGCCTGCTCGAGCCGTGCTACCGCGAGCTCAGCGATCACCGGAAGCTGGTCGAAGTGCTCGACGTACGGCTCGGCGTTTCCGACCCGACGTTGCGCGTGACGCTGCTCAACGAGATCGCCCACCTGCGCGAGGTGCTCGGCCAGAAGCCGCTGGCTTTCGCTGCCCGGCTGCGCGCCTTCACCGAGAATCCAGATGACGCGGCCGGTCGCGAAGAGCTCGAGAGGCTCGCCGCCGACCTGGGCTCCTTCGAAGAGCTCGCCGCCGCCTACGAGGATCAGCTCGAGCGCGGCAGCGACGACAAGCTGTCGGAAGAGCTGTGGCGCCGCCTCGCGATGCTCTACGGCGATCGCCTCGAGCGCCCCGACCTGGCCGCCCGCGCCTGGAATGAAGTCCTCTCGCGCGACCCGAAGAACGTCTTCGTCCTCGACGCCCTCGCGCGGCTGCACCGCAAGACCAGCAGCTTCAAAGAGCTCTCGGTGGTGATGCGCCGGCAGCTCGCGCTCGAGACGAACCTCACCGGTCAGGTAAACCTGCTGTACGAGCTGGCCAACCTCGCGGAAGAGACCCTGACCGACAAGGGCCTCGCCGCGCAGTGCTACGCCGAGATCATCGAACGGAAGCCGGAAGACACGAACGCGATCCGTTTCCTCGGGCGCGTGTTGTCAGAGACCGAAAGGTACCCCGAGCTGGCGACGCTCATCGGCCGCGAAGTTCAGCTGGCCGAAGGGCGGGGAGCAACCGAAGAAGCGCTCGAGCTGATGGTGCGCCTCGGCCGCCTCAAGCTCACCCGCCTGGGCGACCCCCGCGGCGCCCTTTCACAGTTTCAGGAGGTATTGCGCCGCAAGCCCGCCCACGCGGGGGCCATTGGCGCGCTCGAAGAAATGGCGAGATCCGAAAACCCGCTGAAGGGCGAAGCCGCTGCGATTCTCGAGCCGGTGTTCGCCGGTGAAGGTGAGCACCTGAAGCTGGTGCAGATGCTCGAGTCGCGCGTCGAAGCCGAGACGAACCCTCAGGAACGCGTGCAGCTGCTGCGCAAGGTCGCCGAGGTCTATTCGGTGCAGATGGACAACCCCGAGATGGCCTTCCTCGCCTCGGCGCGCGCGCTTCGCGAGCTGCCGGACGACGACAAGGCGCTCGAGCTGTCGCTGTCGCTGTTCGGGCCCGCGGACACCCACGACGAGATGCTGACGCTGTTGTCAGAGGTCGCTCCGCGCGCGTCGATCGACGCGTCGCGGGCGAACATCTACCGCGCGCTGGCGCGGCTGCAGGCGCAGAACGACGAGATGGACGAGTCGGTCGAGAGCTGGAAGCGGGTGCTCGAGATCGTGCCGACGGATCCCGAGGCTCTCGAGCAGGTTGGCCGGTTGCTGGGACGCCAGGGTCGCGTGCCTGAGCTGATCGAAGTCTTGAAGAAGCAGCTGGCGATGTCGGAAGACTCGAACCGCCGGGCGGCGCTGATGTTCAACATCGGTGTGCTGCAGGAAGAACAGCTGAAAGACGGCGTCGGCGCGCTCACCACCTTCCGCCGCCTGCTCGAGCTCAAGCCTGACGACCCCGGCGCGCTCGAGCGAATGGACAAGCTGTGCGAGACGCAGGAACGCTGGCCTGAGCTGGCCGACGTGCTCGCCCGCCGGCTCAAGGTCACTCAGGGCGACGTCAACCTGCAGCTCAAGTACCGCCTCGGCCTGGTGCGCGAGACCAAGCTGCTCGACAAGCCCGGCGCGCTTGACCTCTACACCGAGCTGCTCGCCCACGACCCGCGCCACCCGGGCGCATTGGGGCGGATGGAAGCCCTGGTGGCCCGCGAGCCGCAGAACCTGCCCGCGGTCGAAGTGTTGCTGCGCGCGTACCGTGCGGCCGGCGACATGTCGAAGCTGGGCCAGCTGATCGAGGCCCGCGTCGGCGTTTCGCCCGACGGCTTCGAACGGAAGACGCTGCTCGTCGAGCTCGCCGCGGCGCGCGACGCGCAGGAAGAGCCCGAGCTTGCGTACCTGGCGCTGTGGCGCGCGTTCAAGGAAGACCCGAACGACGCCGAGCTGCGCCGGAAGATGGAAAGCGCGGCCGAAGCGGCCAAGACGTGGGACGAGCTGGTCGGCGCCTATGAGGAAGAGCTGCCCCGCATCGGCGACAACGCCGACGCCGCCGACGTGTGCCTCAAGATGGGCCAGGTGTTCGAGCAGCGCCTCGGCGAGCCCGAGCGCGCCGTCGAGTACTACCAGAAGGCCCGCGAGCTGATGCCCGAGTCGGGTGTGAAGGCGCTGCCTGCGCTCGATCGCCTCTACGGCCAGCTGGACAACGCGGAAGCGCAGGCCGAAGTGCTCGAAGCGCTGTCGAACCAGGTGCGCGAGCCGAACGAGAAGATCTCGCTGCTGTTCCGCCTGGGCCAGCTCGCCAACGATCGCCTCGACAGCCCCGACCGCGCCGCCAACGCGTTCGAGAGGTTGCTGGAGCTCGACCCGAAGCACCTGCCGTCGCTGCGCAGCCTCGAGCTGCTGTACGACACGGCGAAGACGCACGACAAGCTCTACAAAGTGCTGCAAGCGCAGCGCGAGCTCGTCAACCCGGCCGACCGCGAGAGGCTGACTGGCAAGATGGCGGCGGTGTCGTCGGAAGGCCTGTCGGATGTCGGCCACTCGATCGACCTCTACCGCGAGCTGCTGGCGAAGAACCCGCGCAACGAGCAGGCCTTCATTGCCCTCGACACCTTGCTCGAGCGCGCCCAGCGGCACGACGAACTCAAGGAGCTGCTCGAAGGAAAGCTGAAGGTCACCATCGATCCGCGCGAGCTCGTGCGGCTCAACGAGCGCCTGGGCCGGGTGCTCTTCACCCACCTGGGCCGCGGCGAGGACGCGATTGGGTTCTTCCGCGCCGCGCTCGAGCGTGACGCCCGCCACAAGGGCGCGCTGGAAGCGCTGCGCGACATCTTCGATTCGCTGAACCGCAAAGACGACCTGGTGATCGTGCTGCGCCGCTTGATCCCCCTGCAGGAGGACGCGGGTGGAGTGAAGGTGCTGCGGGTGCGCCTCGCCGAAGTGCTGGCGGTCGGCAACCGACGCGAAGAAGCGCTGGACGCCGCGCGGCGCGCCCTCGAAGTCGAGCCGCACACGATCGCGGATCTCGAGAAGGTGCAGCAGGTGTTCGTGCAGCTGAAGGCCTGGCCCGACGCCGTTCGCGCGTTGGAGCTGAAGAGCGCCACGTACCTGGAGGCCGAAGATCGCGAAGCCGCGATCGCCGCGCTGTTTCAGGTGGTCGATCTGTGGCGCGACGCCGCCAACAAGCCGGAAAGCGCGGGCGCCGCCCTCGAGAAGGTCCTCGAGATCGACCCCAGCAACCGGGTTGCCTATGAGCAGGCGCTGAAGCAGTACGAGCTCGTCAACGACTGGCGCGCCTACGCCCAGGTGATGGATCGGTACCTGCCGCACCTGGTCACCGAAGACGAAAAGGTCGTCACGCTGCGCGAGCTGGCGAAGGTGCAGGAACAGAAGCTGGGCCAGAAAGACGTGGCCTTCCTTCAGCTTTGCCGCGCGCTTCAGCTGCACCCGCACGATGACGGGCTTCGCGAAGACGTCGAAAGGCTCGCGGCCGAAACGGGCAGCTACGAAGAGCTCGCCGCCGTGTTCGAAGAGGTCGCTGACAGCCTGCCGCGCGGCCCGCTGGCCGAACGGATGTACCTGGTGCTCGCGCGGGTGCATGACACGCAGCTCGACGATCTCGGGGCCGCCGAATCGAGCCTGCGGAAGATCCTCGAGTTCGACCCGACCAACGACCAGGCGCTGGACGAGCTGGCCGCGATGTTCAGCCGGCGAGGCCGCGACAAGGAATACGTCGTCGCGTTGGAACAGAAGCTGGAGGCCGCTCCGAGCATCGAGCGGCGCAAAGAGATCCTGCGCGAGATCTCGCGCGTGTTCTCGGAAAGGCTCGAGGATCCGCACGAGGCCGCCCAGGCCCTGCAGCGCGCGCTCGAGCTCGAGCCCGACAGCGAGACGCTGCTGACCCTCGTCAACCTGCAGCGCAAGCAGGGCGATCACGCCGCCGTGGCCAGCACGCTGCTGCGCATGCGCGACATCGCGGCGACGCCCGAAGAACGTTCACGCATCCAGGTCGAGGTCGCGGCGCTGTACGACCGCGAGCTCGGCGACGACGAAGCGGCGATCGAAGGGTACCGCCAGGCGCTGGAGTTCGACCCAGCCAACGTCGACGCGCTGAACGCGCTCGAGCAGCTGTACACCAAGCTCGATCGCCCGGCCGAGCTGCTGCAGGTCTACGAACGCCAGCTCGAGCTGACGCAGGACTACCGCGAGCGGGTGAAGACGCTCTTCAAGAGCTCGAACATCTGGGAAGACCGGTACCAGAACCTCGCCAACGCCGATGCGTGCGTCGACGCGGTGCTGACCATCGACCCGCAGAACCTCCAGGCGATCAAGACGCTCGAACGGCTTCGCAAGGCGCAGGGCCGGTGGGACGAGCTGATCGGCGTCGTCGACCGCCACATTCAGCTGCTCACGCACCCGGCCGAGAAGGCCGAGCTCTGCGTCGAGATGGGCGACATCTTCCACCAGCAGCTGAAGCAGGTGGATCGCGCGGTGACGGCGTACCACCAGGCCCTGGAGCTCGACGCGCGCTGCCGGCCCGCGATGCACGCGCTCGGCATGCTGTACGAGCGCAGCGGCAACTGGCCGTTCGCGCTCGACATGCTCGAGAAGGAAGCGCAGGCGGCGGGCCCGACGCCCGAAGCGGTCGAGCTGTACCACCGCATGGGCAAGATCAATGAAGACATGCTCATCGACCCTGCGAGCGCCAAGCGGTGCTACCAGGAAGCGCTGAAGATCGACCCGGCGTACCTGCCATGTATTCGCGCGCTGAAGGGCATCTTCGAGATCGAGAAGGACTACGCGTCTTACGAGAAGGCGCTGGTCGAGGAAGCGAAGCAGACGGAAGAGCCGACGGCGAAGAGCCGAGCGATGCTCGAGGTCGCCCGCTACTACTCAGACAGCAAGGACGACAAAGACACGGCCACCGGGTACTTCGAAGAGGCGCTGCGCCTCGTGCCCGATTCACTGGACGCCGCGCGCCCGCTGGCCGACATCTACATCGCCAAAGAGAACTGGGAACACGGCGAGCAGATGCTGACCATCGTCACCCGCCAGATGTCGCAGCAGGCGGCGATGCAGCCCGACGATCACGATCTCACCCGCGAGCTGTGCCGGCAGTTCTACCGGCTGGGCTACGTCGGCGAGAAGCTGGGCAGAAAAGACCGCGCGCTGGCTGCTTTCGAGCAGGCGTACCACCTCGACGCGACCTACCTGCCGGCGCTGGAAGGGCTCGGACACCTGCTGGTGCACCACAAGCGCTACGAAGACGCGCTGAAGGTCTACCAGACGATTCTGATCCACCACCGCGAGGATCTGACGGATCTCGAGATCGTCGAGATCTACTGGACGCTGGGCGACATTCACTTCCAGCAGAAGCAGTTCGACCGCGCCGAGAACCACTTCGAGAAGGCGCTGGCGATCGACCCGGGGCACGAGCCTTCGCTGCGCGCGCAGCAGACGATCTTCGAGGCCGCGGCCAAGTGGGACAAGGCGGCCGAGTACGGACAGCGGCTGGTGCAGGTGCTGGAAGGCGCCCCGCAGTTCGAGGTCGCGCTGGCGCTGGGCAAGCTGGCCCGCGACAAGCTGTCTGACGCGTACATGGCGATCGACGCGTACCTGGCGGCGCATCGGATCAAGCCCGAGTCGCTGGAAGTGCTCGACGCGCTGTATGTGCTGTACCGCGAGACGAAGCAGGGCGCGAAGGCGTCCGAGATGCTCGAGCGGATGCTGGCCGAGCCGACGCTTCGCAACGAGCCGAACAAGGCCAAGCGCGTCTATTTTGCGCTGGGCGAGATCAGCCGTGACGAGCTGATGGATCTCGAGAAGGCCGAGGTCGCTTTCAACAAGGCGCTGGACGTCGACTTCCGCTTCATCGAGGCGTTCAGCGCGCTCGAGGCGATGCTCGGCAAGTCGAAGCAGTGGAAGAAGCTCGACGAGAACTACAAGCGCATGATCCAGCGCTTGCCGAAGACGGAAGACACCCACACGGCGCGGATGACGCTCTGGAAGGCGCTGGGCGATCTGTACTTGAAGGTCTTGAAGGCGCCCGAAGCCGCGGTCGAGGTGTACAAAGTCGTCGCGGCAGGCATGCCCGACAACACCGAGATCCAGGAAGCCTTCGCCGAGCTCGCGTCGCACCAGGCGGGCTACGAGGAAGCGGCGGTCGATGCGTGGCGCCGCGCGCTGCCGATGACGTCGAACCCGGGCAAGGTCGCCTCCGCGCTGGCCGAGTTGGCGGCGCGCCGAAAGGACTACGACTCGGCGTGGCTGGCGGCGCAGGTGGTGACGGGGCTGATCGGGGAGGCGGGCGCCAGCGAGCGCGAGATCCTCACCAAGCTCGGGCCGTACGCGAAGAAGAAGGAGGTCGCCAGCCGCGCGATCACCGATCGCCTCTGGCAGTCGCACCTGTTCCACCCGAAGGTTCGCGGGCCGATGAGCGAGCTGATGGCGATCCTCTACGAGCAGGTGGGTCACCTGTACAAAGAGGATTTCCCCCGCTACCAGATCAACCCGAAGCGGCACCTGGTCGACGTGAACGCGGCGCAGGAGTACCAGATTCACCACTACAAGTACGTCGCGCGCCTGCTCGGGATGGAGACCGTCGCGCTGTACTCACCGTTTCTGGTGACGACGCGCGAGCGAATGGCGAAGAAGACCGCCGAGCCCGCACCCGAGCCGAACGTGGGGATCGAGATCTGCCACACCCACCCGGCGTGTCTGAAGGTGGGCGGGAAGTTCTTCAGCGAGACCGGGCAGAAGGAGGTCTATTACATGCTCGGCCGCGCGATGGCCCTGCTGCGGCCCGAGCTCGCGCTGTCGCAGCGGCTGTCGGGTGAGCGGCTCGAGGCGGTGTTCCAGGCGGCGCTGAGCCTCTCGGTGGATCGCTTCCGGTTCACTGCGGATCCGCGCGCGCTCGACACCGAGCGCCGCATGCTCGAGAAGTCGTTGACCGAGCAGGCCCGCACGGCGCTGGCGCGCATCACCAAGGAGTACGTGAAGACCGCGACGTCGAACGATCTTCGCAACTACCTCGAAGGGGCAGAGCTCACGGCGGTGCGCACGGGCTTGTTCGTCGCGGGTGAGATCGAGCCGGTGAAGAAGATGGTGATGGGCGAGACGGGCTCGATGTTCCGGGTGCAGACGCGGTCGAAGATTCGTGACCTGATGGTGTTCGCGCTGTCGGAAGATCTGCACGCGCTGCGCGTCGCTGCGGGAACCAACGTCGAGGTGCAGCTGCGCAGGTAGGTGCCGCACCCTCACGAAACCAGTTCGCCTCAGTGGGAACTTGATCGACGCAAGCGGCGTCCGTTCACTTGACCCACTGGTGGTGGACCCTTACGCTTTTGGCTGTTTTTCGCCTCGTTCCGTCGTACCGGCCCCAAATAAACCATGCGCTTCGTCTGTGAGAGCTGCCGCGCGCAGTACATGATCAATGACGAGAAGGTTGGCCCCAAAGGGGTCAAGGTGCGTTGCCGCAAGTGCGGCTACGTCATTCTCGTCAAGCGCGGGGGCGAGGCCCAGGCCAAGAATCCCGTTGCCTCGGCCGGCGCAGACCCCGACGACGCGCTGGCTACCCAGATTCTGCAGTCACCGCTGTCGAGCCCGGCGCCCGCCGAGGTGACGCGGAACCTGTCGGCGGACACGATGTCGGACCTGACGAACCCGGGGATTCCCGAGAGCAAGATGAGGGTCGGCGACCCCAACAACTCGCTGCTGGGCGATGCGGGCGACGACGAAATCGGAGCGGTGTTCGATCAGGTGCTGAACTCGGGCGCGCACTCGATTCCGAAAGACGGGCTGGGCGGCAGCGACGACCGCCGCACTGAGACGCACGCCGCGGTGAAGGAAGGGGTGGGGCTGGGCGACGACAACGACGATCGGATGAGCACCCGCGTGCTCGACGCCGAGGTCGTGCGGAAGCTCGCCGAAGAAACGGGCGACCGGCCGGCGAAGGGCTCGGAGTGGGACACGAAGACCGAGAAGAACGGTCACTCAGTCGAAGGCGAGGTTCCGCAGAGCGATTGGTTCGTCGCGATCGACGAGAAGCAGACGGGGCCGCTGTCGCTCGAGAAGGTGAAGGAGCACTGGGATCGCGGTGAGGTCGGCCCGGATTCGTTGTGCTGGCGCGCGGGCTTCACGGACTGGGTTCCGCTGTCCGAGGTCGCGCAGCTGGCGTCGGTGCTGGCGCCGCGGCCAGCGAGCAAGCCGATTGTGATGAACGCGCCGATGGGCCCCTCGGTGGTGAGCGTGCCGGTCGAGTCGGCCTTCTCGGCGGGCGGGATGATGAAGAGCGTCCGCAGCGAGGTTCAGGTGCCGATGGCGGCCTCTGCGAAGCCGGAAGAGACCGGCTCGTGGCGCCCGTCGACCTCGCTGGGCTCGCTGGTGCAGGACGAAATGGCCGCGCTCTCACGCCCGGCGCCGCGCTTGTCGGACGACCCGCCCGGACCTTCGGAAGTGTCGGTGAATGGCCTGCTGGATCTGCCGCCGCCTGAAGCCGACGACAAGCCGCACACCAATGGCCGCACGAATGGGGCCTCGGCCGACTCGCTTCCGCAGGCGCGCAGCAGCCGCCCGCCCGCGCCTCCGGCTCCCGCGAATCCGTACGTCGCGACGCCTGGCGCGACCTACTCGTCACCCGGCATCACCCAGTACCGGCCTGAAAAAGATCGCGGCAACCAGATGATCTGGGTCGCCCTCGGCGTCGGCGGTTTCCTCGTGCTGACGCTGGTGGGCCTCGTCATCTGGCTCGCAAACCGTCAGCCGACGCAGATCGTGCAGCCGACGCCCCTACCGACCCCAGTGGTCGTCGCCCAGGCGCAGCCTGTTCCGGTTCCCGTCGTTGCCCAGCCCGCGCCTGTTGTCGCGCAGCCCGCTCCCGTCGCTGCGCAGCCTGCGGCCGTCGCTGCCCAGCCTGAGCCCGCGCAGCCTTCGGGTCCGTTGCCGCCCGGCTTCAAGCCTCAGACTGGTACCGCAGTGAAGAACACCGGCAGTGGTGGCTCGACGAAGACCACCAACGCCGGTGGTGGGACGAAGGTCGCTGCGGCCACGCCTTCTGAAAAGAGGGAAGTCGCCGAGAAGCCGGCTCCAGCAGAGAAGAAGGGGACGACGAAGGCAGACGAGGACGACTTCGACAAGGCGTTCGGCGGCGACAGCAAGGACACGCCGAAGACGGGGGCCGAGAACAAGAAGAAGACGGGGCCGTACATTCCGCCCGCGCCCGGCTCTGCCAGCACCGACGTGAAGGAGTCGCTGGGCCAGGCCGACGTGTTCGAGGTCGTCAGCGGTCAGAAGGCAGGGCTGCAGAAATGCGTCGAAGAGCAGCGCAAGAAGGAGCCGGGCGTCAGCGGGAAGCTGGTGATGAAGTGGAACATTCAGACCAGCGGCAAGACGTCGAACATCTCGGTGCAGTCCGAGGAGTTCAAGGCGACCTACATGGCCGGGTGCGTCGGTGGGCTGATCAAGGGTTGGGTCTTCCCGAAGCACAAAGTCGCGGGCGATCCGATTCTGTTCCCGTTCAAGTTCTGAACGGCTGTTGAACGTAGGGGCGAATCGCGACGTCGGTGCCGCATTGCCCCGCTGGACAGCTGTGCTCCACCCGGTAACCCCCCACGATCGCTTTGAATTTGTGGCGCGCGCCTTGCGTAGGACGCGGCGTTACCAACGTTGACTGTCTCTTCGTCGCCGATACAAGGGCGGCTGTCGTCCCACCTGATTGTGAGGGGTATTCCAAACCATGAAATTGAAACTCGCAGGAGTTGTCGCCGCGGCTGCATTCGCGGTCGTTTTGACGGGCTGCAGTGACTCGGGCACCACCGGAACCGGCGGCGGAGCGGGCGGCGGCGGAGGCTCGAAGTTCTGTACCAGCACCTCCTGCGCGACCGGTGAGACGTGTCACCCGACGGCCAAGGTGTGCATCAAGACCTGTAACCTGAGCACCGACTGCACTGCCGAAGCGAAGACGTGCGCGAGTGCGGTGGGCGGTGGCTCCAAGTCGGACGGCGGCGTTCTGTCGGTGTGTACCTGCTTCAGCAACGAGATCTGCGCCATGGGCACGGCCAACACGGTCTGCGCGGCCTATGACGCGGTGTGCGTCGCGAAGTGTGCCTCGAATTCTGACTGCCCCAACGGCCGCACCTGTAACGTCTCGTCCGGCCAGTGTGCGGCGCCGGGCGGCGGCACGGACGGCGGCACGGACGCCGGCACGGCCTGCACCAGCGGCTCGTGCAGCGGCAGCCAGATCTGCACGCTCTCGACGGGCGTCTGCGAAGCGCCCAAGACCTGCGTCGCCGCCAACCAGGCGCCCGACACCTGCCTCTACGGCCAGTTCTGCACCGGCACCGCTTGCACGGAAGTGACGAAGCCGGGCACCAGCTGCCCGAACTTCACCCCCGGCACCGGCAAGACTCCGGTCTGGAACGGCAAGACCACGATGGGCCCGATCATCTACTCGCTGGTCGCCAACCCCGGTGACAACAACGTCGCAAACGCCATGGACTTCTGCGGCGCGAACAAGACCTTCACCGTCACCCTCAAGGCCTACAACCCGACGTCGATGTTCCCGGCCGACGCGATGGCCTCGACCCTCGCTGGCCTCAAGTACGTGAAGGAAGACGGCAGCGAGTGCGACGCGGTGAGCTGCAACGGTGGGCCGACCTTCCGCCTGATGTCGGGCTACACGGTCTCTACCGATCGCAAGGTCCTGACGCTGAAGATCTCGCTCTGCCCGCCGCTCCAGACGCTCACGAACATCAGCGCCGGCTTCTACTTCACCGGTGGCAACGAGACCTGCGTCTCGGTGGCCGACTGAAGCTCCCCGCTTTGAATCAATTCCTCGTTTCTCACGTGATTAACCTACGAGCGCTGCAGTCCCTGGGCGCACCTGGAGACAAAACCAAAATGAAGAACCTGATCAAGATGGCGGTTGTGGCGGTGGCTTTCGTCGGCAGCTCGGCGTTCGCTGCAGATCTCGCGTGCCCTGCAGGCACGAAGATCATGACCCTTCAGAACGATGTCGATCTGATGGTGTCGAGCTGCATGAAGGGCAACGTGGCGCAGGGGCCGATGCGAATGTTCTTCAAGTCGACCGGCAAGGTCCACGCGGAAGGCCTGGTCGACAACGGCATGCGCACCGGCCACTGGATGTTCTTCGACAAGGCGGGCCTTAAGACCGCTGAAATCGACTTCAAGAACGGCGACTACCACGGCCAGCGCATCGAGTTTCACTCGAACGGCGCGAAGTCGATGGAAGAGCGCTGGAGCAACGGCCTGCTCGAGGTCGCTGCGATTCACTTCGATCCCGCGGGCAAGGTCATCACCCAGACCGCGCTGCTGACGAAGTAATCAACGCTTCAAGACTGTTTCACTTCGGCCAGGGCTCGAAAGGGCTCTGGCCGTCGTGTTTGCAAGGTGTACAAAGGGAAAGCGTGGATTCCCTGAAGCACCAGCCCGTGTTGCCCGATCTGCCGGTGAGAACCGTGCAGGAAATGGGGCTCAAAGAGCTCGAGCGCATTCGCCTGATTCTGCGCGGCGGCTCTGTCATCGAGTGGCGGCGGCTGCACTTCAAGACGTGGGACGAGGTCGACCGTTTCCTTCGCCTCTGCCAGATCGACGCGACGCGCCCGCATGACGTGGAGTGGGTGCGCACGATCCTGGGTGACGCGGTCGAGTACCTGCGGAAGATCTTCGACTACCGCGTCGCGGCGCCGGTGTCGGACCCCGACGAGATCCACGATCTCTTCCTCTACGCGTCAGGCGCGAAAGAGCCGAAGAAGTACCGGAAGATCGCCTGCATCGTGTTGAAGGTGATGCACGTCATCCAGCACATCGAAGGCCGCGATCTGCTTTTCAAGCTCGCGGTTTCCGAAGCCGAGCTCGCCCAGCTCGTCACTGAAAAGGTGATGGCGGTGTCTGACGACATGAAGGCGAAGGGCCTGCCGATTGTCGAGTTCTCTGACTCGATCAAGACGCGTGAATCGATCATCACCAAGCTGATCGCCAAGCGCGAGTCGGTGGCGGCGCAGATCTACGACCGCACCCGCTTCCGGATCATCGTGAAGGAACGCAAGGACGTGCTGCCGACGCTGTACTTCCTCACCCAGCGGCTCGTGCCCTTCAACTTCGTGGTGCCGACCCAGACGGAAAACTCTCTCTTCAACTTCAAGAGCCTGCTCACCGAGTACCCGCACTTCGGGCGCTACACGAAGGAACTGCACCTCGACCTCGACTACGAGGATCGCGAAGAACGCCGCCACCGGAACAACAAGTTCTCGGGCAGCAGCTACCGGATCCTCAACTTCGTCGCCGATGTGCCGATTCGGCTCGACGCGTACCTGCCTGCGCCCGAGAAGGATCAGCGGCCGCGCAAGGGCCGCATCGCGCTGGCGATGTGCGAGTTCCAGATCGCCGACGAACAGCAGGCGAACCAGAACGAGTCGGGTGAGAACTCGCACGAGCGCTACAAGCAGCGGCAGCGCGAAGTCGTGCTGAAGCGGCTGTCGCGCGGGCTGGTGGTGCCCCGCGCGAAGCGGAAGGGCGGCAGCGTCGCCGACGACTGACTCGATTCGCCTTCAGTGCCCGATGCGGGGGCCCTCAACAGCACGCCGCTCGATGCAGGCTGGCCGCCGGCCGCTCGCGGGCCTGGTGCAGCGTGCACTGGACGAAGCGGCGGAAGGCCTCGGACTTGGTGACGGTCGAGCTCGAGCGACACCCGTAACGGCCGCGACGCGCTCGCGTCGTGCTGAGCCGCGCGGCGATCTGCGCAGCGATCGTCGGATCCTCGAAGCTTGGGCACGGCCCCGTTGTTGCTCTGTGGGCCCGCATGGTCCCTGTCCTCATCGCGGTGTTGCTCACCCAGACGCCTGAGCCGATGGCGCCGGTCGTGACAGCGGTGTTCGGCTGCGGAGCCTCTCGAACGGATGCAACAGCAGCTGTCAACGTGGCAAAGGAGCTCTCGCCACGGGGCGCAGTGTTCTGCTGCGCCGAGGCTCGAGCGGCCGGGGCTACTTCTTCCGGTTCTTCTTTTTGTTCGCCTTCTCGCGCTTGCGGCGCTCTTTGATCGCGTCGCGTTCGGCGTCGCTGTTGGCCTTGGCCGGACCCGCCGAGTAGCCCTGCAGGCGGGCCTTCGCCATCGCGCCCTGGCCCATCGGGGCGGTGTACCCGGGCGCCAGCTGCGGCATCTGCATCGGCATGCCGCCCATTCCGCCCATGCTGCCCAGCGCCTTTTCCATCATCTTCGCGTCCTTCCCGAAGAGGCTGCCGAGGTCCATGCCCTTCATCTGCTGCAGCTGCCCCAGCTGCTTGAAGCCGGGGATGCGGCCGAGCAGCGAGGGGTTCTGGCCGATCGAGCCCATCACCTGCTGCATCATGCTGAACTTCTGCATCAGGTCAGAGACGTCTTTGGGCTTCTTGCCCGAGCCGTTGGCGATGCGCTTGATGCGGGACTCGTTGATCAGCGTCGGCTGAAGGCGTTCGGCCTCGGTCATCGAGTCGAACATCGCCTCGATCTTCGAGAGCTCGTTCTCGTCGGGGTTCATCGACTCGGTCATGTCACCGAAGATCGGGAACTTCTCGAGCAGATCCTTCAGCGGCCCCATCTTGCGGACCATGCGGATCTGCTCGACGAAGTCGCGCATCGAGAAGTTGCCCGAGAGGAGCTTCTTCGCATCGTCCTCGGCCTTCTTCTCGTCGACGACGCCTTCGAAGTCCTTCATCAGGCCGACGATGTCGCCGAACCCGAGGATGCGGCTGGCGAGGCCTTCAGGGCGGAACTCCTCGAGCTTGTCGAGGCCCTCGCCCATGCCCAGGAACTTGATCGGGCGGCCGGTGACTTCCTTGATCGAGAGGGCTGCTCCGCCGCGGGCGTCGCCGTCGAGCTTGGTGAGGATGAAGCCGTCGATGCCGATGCGGCGGTTGAACTCGGCCGCGGTCTTCACGGCGTCCTGGCCAATCATCGCGTCGGCGACCAGCAGGATGTTGTCGGGGTTGACGGCCGACTTCACCGCCTCGAGCTCGAGCATCAGCGGCTCGTCGATGGCGAGGCGGCCGGCGGTGTCGATGATCACCACGTCGCGCTTGGTCTGCGCGGCGACCTCGTAGGCGCGCCTGGCCAGCTCGGGGGGCTGCAGGCCTGCTTCAAAGAACACCGGGACGCCGAGCCTCTCGCCCAGCACCTTCAGCTGATCGACGGCGGCGGGGCGGTAGATGTCGGCGGCGCAGAGCAGCGGAGTGCGGCCCTCTTTCAGGAGCTTCGCGGCCAGCTTGCCCGTCGTGGTCGTCTTGCCCGAGCCCTGGAGGCCGATCATCATGATGCCGCTGATCTGACCCTTCGCCTTGAGCTTCAGCGTCGTGTCGACCGGGCCCATCAGTGCTTCGAGCTCGTCGTGGCAGACCTTGATGAAGTGATCGCTGGGGCTGACCTTCAGCTTCCGGCCCGACTTGTCGGTGAGCGAGGTCTGCACCACCTCGCCAATCGCCTTCGCGCGGACGTTGGCGACGAACTTCTTGACCACCTCGAAGGCCACGTCGGCTTCGAGCAGCGAGACGCGAATGTCGCGCAGCGACTCATCGACGAGCTCAGGGGTGATTTCTGCCTTTCCCGCAAGCCGGTTTTTCGCGGCGCGGAAGCCTTTGGAGACGGTCTCGAGCATGACGGGGGGCCTTATAGGGGAAGGGCGCGGGGCAGGCGAATGGTGAACGTGGTGCCTTCGCCTGCATTTGAACGCACGTCAACGCCGCCGCCGTGGGCCTTTACGATGCTGCGAACGATGTAGAGCCCGAGGCCGATGCTGCGCCCGGTGCGGTTGACGTCGGGGGTGGCCCGCTGCCGGGGCTCGAAGATCCGGCCCAGCTTGTCAGGCGGAATCGGGTTGCCGTCGTTGTGCACCGAGAGGGTGATCTGCTGCGCGTCGCCGAAGGTCGAGACAGTGACGGGGGTGCCTTCGGAGCTGTAGTTGATTGCGTTCTGGGTGAGGTTCTGAAGCACCTGGGTCAGGCGGTCGGGGTCGCAGAAGGCCTCGGGTTCCCCCCCATGGGTGACGGAGATTTTTCGGGTTGGATTGGCGGCCTCGAGCTCGTCGACGCCGGCACGAACGAGCTCGGGCACGTCGACCTTCGCCACCGCGAGGGGAATGGCGCCGCCCAGGCGAACGCGGGTGAAGTCGAGCAGGTCGCGGATCATCCGGCTCGCGCGATCGGCCGACGAGAGGATGCGGTCGATGGCGCGGGTGGCCTTCGGGTCGAGGTCCTCGCGTCGCTGCATCGCGCCCGCCGACAGCAGAATCGCGTTCAGCGGGTTGCGAAGATCGTGGCTGACGATGCCGACGAGGTGCTGTTCGAACTCGCTGCGGCGCTTCAGGTCTTCGCGGATGAGCTTCGCCTCGTCGATGTCGGTGTTGGTTCCGAACCAGCGAACGACGGTGCCCTTCTCGTCGCGCAGCGGCCGCGCGCGCCCCAGGTGCCAGCGGTAGTGGCCGTCGTCACCCAGCAGCCGGAACTCGATCTCGTACTCGTCGCCAGTAGCGAGCGCGTGCGTCCACCGGCGAATCGCCTCGGGCAGATCATCGGGGTGAATCACCCCCTGCCAGCCCGCGCCCAGAATCTGCTCGCGGGTGGTGCCGAAGTAGATCGCGACCCGGGCGTTCACGAAGTCGATCGCGCCCGAGGGTTCCGCCGTCCACACCTGCTGGGGAATGGACTCGGACAGCGTGCGGAAGTTGCCTTCGTTGACGCGCAGCTGTTCGGCCAGCGCTTCGATCGCCCGGCGCGCCTGAACCTGGGGGGTGACCTCGAAGCCGAAGACGTCGACGCCCTCGACGGCTCCATTCAAGGCTCTGCGGGGCTGGTAGACGAAGTTCACGAAGGCCGGTTCGGGCTGGCCGTTGCCTTTGCGGTCGAGGAACAACTCCACTTCATTGCCGAAGTGTGGTTGCCCGGTGGAATAGACCGTATCGAGCAGGTCGATGAAACCTTGCCCCACCACCTCAGGCAGCGCCTCAGCGGCAGGAAGCCCGATCAGCTTGCGGCCGACGCCGACCAGCTTCGTGTAGAGCGGGTTTGCCATCTGGAACACGTGCCGCGGGCCGCCGAGCAGGGCGATGAAGGCTGGCGCGTTTTCGATCACGCCGTAGAGCTGGTTGCGCAGCGCCTGCTGGTGGGTCGCGGCATCGACGGCCTCGAGGTTGGCGGCGACGGTGCGGGCGATGTTCTCGAAGAAGGCGCGGTAGGCGGGGTCGAAGGGCAGCAGCGGGTTGATGCCGAAGGCGATCGCTCCGCGGTGGCGTTCGGCGGGGACGCGGGAAACGGGGAAGACGCAGATCGGTGGGTCGTCGGCGAGGTGCTCTGCGGGCTTGCCGGTGGCGGTCACCTGTCGGGCGAGCAAGGTGGCGCGAGCGAGGGCGGCGCCTTCGACGGGGGGGCCGATGCGGCTGCGCAGCGTCGCGTCGGTGCCGGAAAAGAAGATGGCCCAGGGTACGTCGTGCGGGTTCGAGCTGAGGGCGTCGATCGACCCGTCAGCGGACAGCGACAGGGCGAGCACGGCAGCCTCGCGGCGATCGCGGACGACGATCTGGGTCAGCTCGACCACGGGCTGGAAGATGCCAGCGATCTGCCCGGTGTCGTCGCGCAGGGGGCTGAAGGTGAAGGTGAAGTAGGCCTCTTCGACGACGCCGTGGCGGGTGAGCGGGAAATACTCGCGCTCGACCTGAATCACTTCACCGTTCTGAAGGACCTTCTGCATCCACGGGTAGATGGTCGGGTAGGTGTCGGGCCAGCAGTCTTTGAAGGTGGCGCCGTAATGGCGGGGGTGGCGCGGGCCGATGATGGCGATGTAGCCATCGTTGTAGATCTGCGTCTGCCGAGGGCCCCAGAAGATGATCGCCGGCGTCGGCAACGCGAGGATCATCGACACGTAGCCCTTCAGGCTGCGGGGCCACGACGCGATGGGGCCGATGGGCGTGGAGGCCCAGTCAAAGGCCTTGATCAGCGGGCCACACTCGCCGCTGAGCGCGACCCCTTCGAAGATTTCCGGAGGTTGTGTCATGCGCGCGCCGAAGCTACGGGTGATAAGGCGCGCGGGGAAGCGGCGAAAAAGCACGAGTGGCGAAACTGGCAGACGCATCGGACTTAAAATCCGAAGGTCCCTAAAAAGGCCGTCCCGGTTCGAGTCCGGGCTCGTGCATCGACTTCCCACTGAAAACGTCACCCAGGAAGCCGTGCCCTGGCGTTGCCCCGGTGACGAAATTGTTACGCGTTCGAAGGAAACGGCACGCGAAAGGACTTCGAAGATCGTTCGGGCCAGATCGGCGACTTGCGGCTGAGGGCTGAACCGATTCGCGCTCGTGCGCAGCGGCCGACCCGCCGAGCTCCGGACTCCCCGTAGACGCAGGGCGTGCATGCGCCCTGCAGTCGGTGCAGCTTCTGCACGAGGGTGTGCCTGCAACCGCAAGGTACGGGGCTTGCTCGGGTGCGCGACATGTCCGCACTGGAAGGGTTGAGCAGCACCGAGGCCGCGCGCCTGCTCGAGCAGCTTGGCCCCAACGACTTCGCGCGCCAGGACACCGGCAGCGTCTGGCGCACCCTGGTTGGCCAGCTGAAGGGCACCATGTTCTGGCTGCTTCTCGCGGCCGCGATCGTCTCGTCGTTGATCGGCGAGCAGCTGGACGCGGCAGCGATCGCGGCGATCCTGCTGATCAACGTCGTCGTCGGCTTCGTCCAGGAGTTCCGGGCCGAGAAGAGCATCCACGCGCTGCGGGCGCTGGCGGCTCCGCATGCCAGGGTGCTGCGCGATGGGCACGTCGTCGACATCGAGGCGGTGAAGGTGGTGCCCGGCGATCTGCTGGTGCTCGAGGCCGGCGACGTCATTGCGGCTGACGCTGCGCTGGTCGAGGCGCACCAGCTTCAGACCTCAGAGGCGATTCTCACCGGCGAGAGCACCGCTGTCGCAAAGAGTCTCACCCCGAAGCCCGACCCGGTCTTCATGGGCACCTCGGTGATGACCGGCACCGCCCGCGCGCGGGTGACGGCGACAGGCCCGCGCACCGAGATGGGGAAGATCGCCGGTCTGCTCGCGGGGGCAGAAGAGCCGGCGACGCCGCTGCAGAAGCAGCTGGACAAGGTGGGGAAGCTGCTGGTGCTCGCCTGCATCGGCATCGTGGCGCTGGTGGCGGCGCTGGGGCTCTGGCGCGGCGACAAGTGGTCCGAGGTTGCCCTGACGGCGATCTCGCTGGCCGTGGCCGCGGTGCCCGAGGGGCTGGCGACGATCGTCACCGTCGCGCTGGCGGTGGGGATTCGGCGGATGGCGAAGCGCCACGTGATCGTCCGGCACCTGCACGCGGTAGAGACGCTGGGCGCGGCGACGGTGATCTGCACCGACAAGACCGGCACGCTGACCACCGGGGTGATGGCGCTGCGGCAGACGCACGGCGCCGACGAGAAGGCGCTGCTGTACGCGGCGGCGGCGGTCTGCGACGCCGAGTACTCGCAGGACCCAGCGCGGCCTTCTACGGGCGACTCAACCGAGCTGGCGATTCTGGCGGCGGCGGCGAAGCAGGGAATCGTGCGCGAGCAGCTCGAGCAGGCCACCCCGCGGGTCGAGACGGTGCCTTTCGATTCCGAGCGGAAGTTCATGGCGATCAGCCGCGCCGACGGCAAGGTGTATTTCAAGGGCGCAGTCGACGTGCTCGCGTCGCGCTTCAGCAACCGGCCGGCCGACCTGGACGCCCAGAATGAAGCCCTGACCACCGCAGGGCTGCGGGTCCTCGCCGTCGCCACCGGAACCCAGGGGCTCGAAGGGCCGCTGGAGTACGTCGGCCTGCTCGGCCTGGCCGACCCGCCGCGGGCCGAGGCCATCGCCGCGGTGGCCTCGGCCCGCGGCGCAGGGATCCGCACCGTGATGATCACCGGAGATCACGAGGGCACCGCGCGCGCGATCGCCAAGGAGCTGGGGATCCTCGAGGGCGAAGCGCCGGGGCGGCCGGTGGTGTACGCGCGGGCAACCGCGGGCGACAAGCTGAAGATTGTCCGCGAGCTCAAGGCGGCGGGCGAGGTGGTGGCGATGACGGGCGACGGCGTCAACGACTCGCCGGCGCTGCGCGAGGCCCACATCGGGATCGCGATGGGGATCACCGGCAGCCAGGTGTCGCGCGAGGCGGCCGACATGGTGCTCACCGACGACAACTACGCGAGCATCGTCGCCGCCGTCGAAGAAGGCCGCGGCATCTTCGAGAACATCCGCAAGACGCTGACGTACCTGCTGGGCGGGAACCTGGGCGAGCTGCTGGTGATGTTCGTCGCGGCGCTGATCGGAATGCCGGTGCCGCTGCTGCCGCTGCAGCTGCTGTGGATCAACCTCGTCACCGACGGGCTGCCGAGCCTGATGTTGGTGTTCGACCCTGCTCCGACGTCGGCGCTCGCCCGCCCGCCGCGCCGCGCCGGGGCGTCGATTCTCGGCCGCCGCGAGTGGCTGTTCATCGTGGCTGTCGGGGTGCTCGAGGCGACCACGGCGCTCGCTGTCTATGCCTGGGCGGTGTCGGCGCTGGGCCTGGCGCAGGCCCGGACGATGGCGTTCTGCGTGCTCGTGTTCAGCCAGACCTTTCGCGCGCTCTCAGCGCGGGACAACGAGCAGATCTTCTGGCGCACGGGGATCTTCACCAACCGTGGCCTGCTGTGGGTGGTCGCGCTGACGTTCGCGCTGCAGCTGGCATTGGTCGAGCTGGAGGTGACCCGCACGCTGTTCAAGCTGGCGCCACTGACCCTCGCGCAGCTGGGGCTCACCGTCGCCCTCGGGCTGCTGGTGGTGACGGTGATCGAGCTGACGAAGCTGGTGCTCGCGGCCCGTCGGCGGCATCGCCCAGCGCCCGCGGCGGTCGACAAATGATGTCAGGGCTACCCCGGCCCGGGTTTTGCGTTGACGAGGGGAAATGACGGCGCTCTTTGCTGGGTCAGACCGCGCGCAGAAGATCCGGCGGGTGCTCTGGGTGATCCTCCTCGCGAACTGGGGGGTGGCGGGGGCCAAGCTGACGCTGGGGCTGGTGGCGGGGTCGACGGCATTGACGGCCGACGGCCTGCACTCGTTCGTCGATGGCGGCTCGAACATCGTCGGCCTGGTGGCGATGTGGTTCGCGGCCCAGCCGCCGGATGCAGACCACCCGTACGGACACGAGAAATTCGAGGCGCTCGCGTCGCTGGCGATCGCGGGGATGATCTGCGTGGGGATGTTCGAGATGGGCCGCAACGCGATCGCTTCGCTGGTGAGCGACCAGCGCCCCGAGGTCAGCACGCTGACGATCGCGATCACCTCCTTCACGATGCTGGTGAACATCGCGGTGACGGTGTTCGAGGGCCGGGCGGCGCGTCGGCTGAACAGCACGATCCTCGAGGCCGACGCGCAGCACACCAGGTCAGATGTCTTCGTGTCGGCGGCGGTGATCGTGTCGCTGGTGTTGTCGAAGCTTGAGGTGCCACGCGCCGACGGAGTGGTGGCGCTGCTGGTGCTCGGCTTCGTGGCGCGCGCGGCGTGGAAGGTGGTCCGCCAGGGGGTCGAGCCGCTGGCCGACTCGGCGCGGCTCGACGCGGCGCAGGTGCGGTCGCTGGTGCTGCAGGTGGCCGGGGTGTGCGGGGCGCGGGCGGTGCGCAGCCGCGGCATGCTCGACGCGGTGCGGGTGGACTTGAAGATCGACGTCGACCCGGCGTGCACGGTCGCCGAAGGGCACCAGATCGCCAGCGCGGTCGAAGCGGCGATCGCGGCGGCGTTTCCCCGCGTGACAGACGTGGTGGTGCACGTCGAGCCGGCAGCGGGGTGAGCCGATTGCGCTGATGGGGGGCCAGGTGCAACTTCTGCGCGGGGTCCATGCTGCGCTGGCGAGGAAAGGTGGGTGGCCCCGTCCGTGAACGTCGAGGATCCATGGAACCCTTCCGCACGATCATCGAGCCGTTTCGCATCAAGTCGGTCGAGCCGATTCGGATCACGGGGCGCGCTGAGCGCGAGGGCCGACTGGCCGAGGCGGGCAACAACCTGTTCGGGCTGCGCTCACAGGACGTGCTGATCGATCTGCTCACCGACTCGGGCACCGGAGCGATGAGCGCCGAGCAGTGGGCCTGCCTTCAGCGCGGCGACGAGAGCTACGCCGGCTCGCCGTCGTTCTATCGGTTCGAGGCGGCGGTGAAGGCGCTGTTCCCGTTCGCGCACGTGATCCCGACGCACCAGGGCCGCGCGGCCGAGAAGATTCTGTTCTCGGTGGTGGGCGGAAAGGGGAAGGTGATCCCCAACAACACGCACTTCGACACCACCCGGGCGAACGTCGAGTTCACCGGGGCCGAGGCGGTGGACTGCTTGATCGCCGAGGGGAAGCAGCCGGCGTTGCGCCACCCGTTCAAGGGCAACATGGATCTGGGGCGGCTGGAGGCGGTGATCGAAGCGCATGGCGCGGCGCGGATCCCGATGGTGTTCGTCACCCTCACCAACAACTCGGGCGGGGGCCAGCCGGTGAGCCTCGAGAACCTGCGGGGGGTGAGGCAGATCTGCGATCGTTTCGGCCTGCCGCTGTTCCTCGACGCCTGCCGGTTCGCCGAGAACGCATGGTTCATTCGCGAACGGGAAGAAGGGCAGGGCGCGCGCGACGTCAAAGAGATCGTGCGTGACATCGCCGCGCTGGCCGACGGGATGACGATGTCAGCGAAGAAGGACGGGCTGGCGAACATCGGCGGCTGGCTCGCGCTCGACGACGACGCGCTCGCGCAGCAGTGCCGCAACCTGCTGATCCTCACCGAGGGGTTTCCGACCTACGGCGGGCTGGCCGGGCGCGATCTCGAGGCGATCGCGCAGGGGCTGACCGAAGTGGTCGACCACGACTACCTGCGGTACCGGATTCGCAGCACGGAGTACCTGGGCCAGGCGCTCGAGGCATCGGGCATTCCGCTGGTGCTGCCGATCGGCGGGCACGCGGTGTACCTCGATGCGCGCGCGATGCTGCCGCAGGTGCCTGCGCTGCAGTACCCCGGGCAGGTGCTGGCGCTCGAGCTGTACAAGGAAGGCGGCGTGCGGGGCTGTGAGATCGGCACGGTGATGTTCGGCCGGCGGCCAGACGGCAGCGAGCAGCCCAGCGCGATGGAGCTGGTTCGGCTGGCGATCCCACGGCGCACCTATACCCAGAGCCACATCGACTACGTGATCGAGGTGGTGCAGCGGGTGGCGCGGCGCGCGGCGTCGCTGAAGGGGGTGCGGATCAGCTGGGAACCCAAAGCGCTGCGGCACTTCTCGGCGCGGTTCGAGGCGATCGCCTGATCGCGGCTTCCCAGCCCGAGCTGTGCAGTGCTTTTCAGTGGCGACTACAGCTGCGGCACGGGCCGCTGTGAGCAAGCCGAGGCCTTCGGCACGCACTGCACGAGGCCGCCGTACTTCCGGTACTCCTCGAGGCGGCACGACCAGACGAGCTGGCCGTCGTGCACGGTCACGTCGGGGCAGCCGTCGCACATGTTCTGCCGGCCATCGGCGAGGACGTCGATCGGCTGGATCATCATCACCGCCTGGAAGTGCAGCTTCTTGCGGACATCGAGCGGGTTTCGCACCAGGTGCGAGAGCCAGCGGCCGGCGGTGGCGCGGATGCCCGGCTCGAAGACGCCGAGCGCCATCGCGCTTCGGCCGGCCTCGAGCGTCGCCTTCGGGGCGTACGCCAGGTACTTGCCGGTGAAGAGGTGGTGGGCCGTCTGCACCAGCTCCATGAACTTCGGGCCGGTGTAGCCCATGACCTTCCCGGGGAAGCCGAAGCGGCCGGTGAAGAGCCACTTGAACGAGTCGGGCTTCTCGGTGCCGCCCAGGTAGGCGCTGGGCTTGAAGTCGGGGAAGCGCTCGCGGATCTTCGCCACCACCTCGGGCGCGGTGAGATCCAGCCGTTGGCGCGCCTGATCGACGCTGTAGACGACTTCACCGCCGTCGACCTTCTTGCCGTCGCGGACGTAGTCGAAGTTTCCTTCGGTCACCGCGGCCCGAAAGAGGATGAAGACCATCACGTCGATCTTGTCGATGTGGTCCTCGGCGAACTGCACCAGGTCGGGCACGTACTTCAGGGTGTCTTCGTAGATGGTGGCGTTGAAGGCGCACGAGAGCCCCCCGACGCTGGCGACCAGGTTGGCCAGCTGCAGCCGCAGCACGTTGAGCTGCAGCTCGTTCTTCATTTTCCAGCCGGGGCGACCCTGCTTCGAGTCGATGTGGAAGGTGAAGCCAGTGAGGCCGACGGCCTTCAGGCTGCGCAGCAGCGGCTCGGTGAGGGCCAGGCCGTTGGTGTTGAGGATCGGCTTGTGGCCGTCGGCCGCGACCATGCGCACGATCTCGACGATGTCGGGGTGGAGCAGGGGGTCGCCGCCGGCGATCGACACCCCGTCGTAGGTGCGCAGCCGGTTGAAGACATCGAGGTCGGCCCGCACTTCTTTGAGCGGCTTGTGGCTGTCGATGTTCTCGCGGTAGCAGCCCTCGCAGGCGAGGTTGCACTTGCTGGTGGGCTCGAGCCAGGAGATCACGTTGTCCGACGAGGACCACGGGAACCGGTAGAGCTGCCGGTGATCGATGGAGGGGACGAGCTTCTTCAGGTCGCGGGCAGGAGCGTTCATGGGGGCGCTTTGTGTCGCGCCTCGCGCGCGGTCTCCTTGACCTGGATCAATTGGGTTCCCACCTCTGGAGTCGGCTGGTAGACGTTCATTCGACATGAGCAAATCGATGACGAAACGTTTCGGTGTGGTGTTGGTCGCAGGTGTCCTTTGGGTTGGTGTGGCGAGCGGCCAGGGCAAGCCGATTTCAGCGGTGCTCACCGACGCTCCGGCGGTGCCGCCGCCAACCGGCCGCACCGCGCCCGCGAAGGTGGTGGTGGAGCTCGTCGTGAAAGAGGTGACGATGCCGATCTCGGAAGGGGTCACCTACACCTTCTGGACCTTCGGCGGAAAAGTGCCCGGGAAGTTCATTCGCATTCGCCAGGGAGACACGGTCGAGTTCCACCTGTCCAATGATCCGGGCAACAAGATGCCGCACAACATCGACCTTCATGCGGTCACCGGGCCGGGCGGCGGAGCGGCGAGCAGCTTCACCGCGCCTGGCCAGACCTCTCAGTTCACTTTCAAGGCGCTTAACCCGGGCCTCTTCGTCTACCACTGCGCGACGGCCCCGGTCGGGATGCACGTCGCCAACGGGATGTACGGGATGATCCTCGTCGAGCCGCCCGGCGGCCTGTCGAAGGTCGATCGCGAGTACTACGTGATGCAGGGCGACTTCTACACGGTGGGCCGGTACCACGAGAAAGGGCTGCAGCCTTTCGACATGCAGAAGGCGATCGACGAGAACGCGACCTACGTCTTGTTCAATGGCTCGGAAGGCGCGCTGCTGGGCGCGAACGCGCTGCCGGCGAAGGTCGGCGAGAAGGTGCGGCTGTTCGTCGGCAACGGCGGCCCGAACCTCGTCAGCAGCTTCCACGTCATCGGCGAGATCTTCGATCGCGTCTACACCGAGGGGGGCAGCAACTTTCAGTCGAACGTTCAGACCACGCTGATCCCCGCGGGCGGCTCGGCGATCGTCGAATACAAGGTCGAGATCCCCGGCACCTACCCGCTGGTCGACCACTCGATCTTCCGCGCGTTCAACAAGGGCGCGCTGGGGCTGATGAACGTCACGGGTAAAGAGGACAAGGCGGTCTACTCAGGGAAGCAGCTCGACGAGGTTTACCTGGGCGACAAGGCGCCGGGGCAAGAGCCGAACCCTCCGAGCGCGGTCACCAACGCCACCAAAGAGGCTGCGGCAGGCACGTTGACGCTCGAGACCCAGATCGCCGCGGGCAAGGCGCTGTTCACGGGCACCTGCTCGGTCTGCCACCAGCTGGAAGGGCAAGGCCTGCCCATGGTCTTTCCGCCGCTGGCGAAGAGCGACTTCCTGATGGCTGACAAGACGCGCTCGATCGGAATCGTGATCAACGGCCTGCAGGGCGAGGTGGTGGTGAACGGCGCGAAGTACAACTCGGTCATGCCTCCGATGAGCAACCTCCCCGACGACGGAATCGCCAACATCCTCACCTACGTGCGCAACTCGTTCGGCAACAAAGGCGAGGCGGTCACCGCGGCCGAGGTGGCGAAGGTGCGCGCCACGACCAAGCGCCCGGCCGGAGCGGCGCATTGAGGGTCGCCGCCTTCCTGCTGCTGACCGCCGGGCTCTCGGCTGCTGCCGAGGACGGTGGGCTGGTGCAGGTGGGCCCGGGCGTCTACCGCCCGATCTACCCGGCGGCGCCCGGCGAGACCGAGGTCGCGCTGCCGGCGTTCTTTCTCGACGTGTTGCCGGTGACGAACGGCGACTACCTGAAGTTCGTCACCGCCCAGCCGGAGTGGCGCAGCGATCGGATCAAGCGGATCTTTGCTGAGCCAGGGTACCTGCGGCACTGGTCGGGGCCGCTGAAGCCGGGCCAGGCCGGCCTCGACGAGCCGGTGCGCTTCGTCAGCTGGTTCGCGGCCCGGGCCTATTGTTCCTCACGTGGGGCGCGGCTGCCCACCGAGGCCGAGTGGGAGCTCGCCGCCGCGGCCGATGAGACCCAGCGCGACGCGCGCCGCACCGACGCTTTTCGCCAGCGGCTGCTGGCCTGGTACGCCCAGCCCAACCCGCAGACGCTTCCGGCCGTGGGGGCGGGGAAGCCGAACGTGTGGGGCGTCGAGGATCTGCACGGCCTGCTGTGGGAATGGGTGCTCGACTACGGCAACACGATGATCAGCAGCGACAGCCGCGATGGAAAGGATCCGTCGGGCCAAAGGTTCTGTGGTGCGGGCGCCGCCAACGCGAGCGAGAAGGACGACTACCCGAGCTTCATGCGGATCGCGTTCCGCAGCTCGCTCGAGGGCAGCTACACCATCGGCAACCTCGGGTTCCGGTGCGCGCGCGATGGGAAAGGAGCTGGACGATGACGAAGCTCTCGGCTGTGGTTTTGATCTGGGCAGGCGCTGCGTATGCGGCAGATCCGCACGCGGGGCACGCCGGGCACGAGGCGATGTCGGCCGGCGAGGCGACGAAGAAGAGCCTCTATGATCTCGGGCTGACCGTCGTCGATCACACCGGCAAGAAAGTGAAGCTCGACGTCTTTCGCGGGCGGCCGGTGCTGATCAGCATGTTCTACGGCACCTGCACCACCGCCTGCCCGCTGCTGGTGGCGAAGATGAAGAAGCTCGAGTCGAAGCTGAGCCCGAAGGCGAAGGCCGCGACGCGGGTGATGTTGGTGAGCTTCGACCCGGCGCGGGACACCCCCGAGGCCCTGAAGAAGCTTTCGACGACGTTCGGGATCGACGCCCGCTGGAGGTTGGCGCAGACCGACGAGGAGTCGGTGCGCAACCTCGCCGCGGCGCTGGGGATCCGCTACCGCTTCCTCGAAGACGGCACTCTCAACCATTCGTCGGTGCTGACGCTGCTCGATGGCGCGGGCACTGTCGCAGCTCGCATCGAGGGCCTCGACACGCCAGACGAGGCGCTGATCGAGAAGCTCGAAGCGCTCAGCGCCCTGAAGAAGTGAGCTCCCCCAACCCCACTGGAGAAGGCCATGCCAAAGCTTGAAGAAGGGTACTCGCTCGAGGATCACACCGAAGGCGCGTCGCGGCAGCTGGATGCTCCGATGTTGCGGCTCGATTTGGCGAAGGAGTTCGACGAGCTCAAGCAGGGCGACGCGTGGCGGGTGGGCGGCCACACCGCGAAGACGTTGGTGAAGCACGCCGATCTGCGGGTGGTGTTGATCGCCCTCAAGGCCGGCTCGAGTCTTGGCGAGCACCACACCGGCGCGAGCCTGTCGCTGCAGACGCTGGAAGGCCGGGTGCGGTTGAAGCTCTCGACCGAGGTGGTAGAGCTTCCGCGCGGCGGCCTGCTGGCGCTCGGGTCGGCGATTCCCCACGACGTCGAGGCGCTGGAAGAGAGCCTGGTGCTGCTGACGATCGCGTGGCCGGTTCGTCGCGACGCCTGAGCCGTGGGTTCAGTGCGCTTTGCCGTCGAGCCGCGGCCGCCAGAGGAAAGGCACGAGGCGGGCGCCGAGCAGGGCGTAGCAGGCTGCAAAGCCGATGGCCGAGAGGGTGATCCACAGCAGGTAGCGCTGCGGCCAGAGCTGGGTGGCGACGAGGCGGAAGAAGGCGCCGGCGCCGAGCAAGCTGATCGCCAGCTTGTCGGTGAGGGTAAAGACGAGCGGTCGCGCGGTGTGCCCCTGGCTTAACCGGATCATCATCGCGGCCACCACCACGCCCAGGCAGAGGAAGGCGAAGGCGTGGGTGGCGATCGCTCCGATGCCCAGCAATCGCCCCTGAAGCCGCAGCGCCTCGAGCACCAGGTGCACGGTGAGCCCGAGGTAGCCGGCGTACATCACCCCGACTGAAAAGGACCTCAGCCCGGTCAGCGGCTTCCACAGCATGAAGCGCAGGGCGAGCAGGGCCGCCTCGGCAAAGAGGATCCCGGCCGCGAGCCAGGTGGGCAGCAGCGCCTCGAAGACGAGGACGAGCATCAGCGCCTTGATCGCGAAGTCCAGCGGCCGGCTGCGCAGCAGCGCGACGTTTGCCGCGGCCTTCATGAAGGGCGGAAACGTGCGCTCGAACATCACCACGAACGCGACCCGGAACAGCCCGAGCGCCATCGTCCAGCCGAAGACCCAGGTCTCGGGCGTGAGCAGCAGGTTCTTGGCGACGAGGAACAGCGGCAGCGCGATGACGAAGAAGGCGTTGTCGGGGAAGGCGTCCTGCTTGCGGTGGCGCACCAGGCTCCAGACGACGTAGCCGCAGACGAAGAGCAGGAACGCGTTGAGCAGCACGAAGCGCAGCGCGGCTGGCAGCGCGCCCGAGAAGAGGACGGCGAAACGTTCGACGAGCCAGAAGAGCACCGCGAGCGCCAGCGGCCCACCGTGCAGGCCGCGGATCTTCACCCAGTTCTTGCTGGCGGTGAGCAGGAAGCCGCCGAGCACCGCCCAGCCGAAGCCGAAGATCATCTCGTGCGCGTGCCACTGCACCGGAGAGAGCGCGGTCGCCGGCAGGGTCAGCGCGCCGGTGAAGACCAGCGCCCAGACGAGCGGGAACACAACGCCAGCGGCGAACGCGAGGGTGAAGAACGGGCGGAAGCCGACGAGAAACAGCGGGTGGCGGAACATCAGGGGCGCATCACCATCACTGCCCCCATCATCCCCAGCTCGACGTGGTCGAGGATGTGGCAGTGGAACATCCACATGCCCGGGCGATCGTCCCACTTCAGCGCGAACTTCACCTTCTGCTTGCCGGGCACGTTGATGGTGTCCTTCCACTCGAGCACCGGCCACGCGACGCCGTTCGACTCGAGCAGCTGAAAAGAGAAGCCGTGCAAGTGGAAGGGGTGATCGTAGGAGGTCGAATTGCTCACCTCCCACACCTCGGTGTCACCGACTGTCGCGTGCAGCTCGGTCGATTCGGCCCACGTGCTGCCGTTGAAGCCGAGCACGGTTGTTCCGGCGGGGCCCACCTTTTCCATCAGCTCGAGGGTGCGGCCCTTCGCGGCCGAGACGTCCAAAGGCTCGATCGTTCGCAGCTGCGCGGGCAAAGCCTTCGCGATCGTCCTCGGTGGTGGCTGGTCGACGACCTCGAAGAACATGAACGGGTCTCGCGGCCGGGGCATGCCGATGTGGTACCGGTCGGAGTCTTCCCACATCACGGCGACCTTGCCCGGCTTGGCGGCTGGGAGGACGTAGAGCTCGGCGCGCTCGCCGGGCGTGAGGGTGAGCTCGGTGATCGGCAGCGGCCTGGCGAGAAGCCCTCCGTCGCCGCCAATGCGAAGCAGCGACTGGCCACTGAGCGAGAACTTCAGGTAGCGCGCGCGCGAGGCGTTGATCACCCGCCAACGCTGCGGCACGCCGACCCGCGCTTTGAGGTTGGGCAGCTTCCGGCCGTTGACCAACAGCAGCTCGCCTTCGCGCCCGAAGTAGTCGCCGAACCACCCCGACTCGTCGCCGGGGCGCAGGGTGCCGTCGGCTTTCACGCCCAAATCCGCGAACACCAGCACGACGTCGTCGCCGAGCCCGGTGTCCGAGGGATCGTCGACGACCAGCGCGCCGAAGAGCCCGAAGCCGACCTGCGCCGACGAGTCGACGTGCGAGTGGTACCAGTAGGTGCCGGCGTCGAGCAGCTCGAACTCGTAGTCGAAAGTTCCTCCAGGAGGAATCGTCGGGGTCGCGCCGTCCATCGCGTTGGGCACCCGCATTCCGTGCCAGTGGATGCTCGTCGCCGCCGGCAGGTTGTTGGTGAAGTGGAGCTTGAGCCGTTGGCCCTTCTTCCCGCGGATGAGCGGGCCGGGCAGGCTGCCACCGTAGGTCCACATCGGGGTCTGGAAGCCCGGCCGCAGCTCGAGGCTCTGCACCCTGGCCTCGAGCCGGTGCTCGATCACCGCGTCCGACGGATCGAGATCCTCGAGCGTGGGCAGCTTGAGCTCGGCGTCCCAGCCTTCGGGCTGGAGCACCTCGGGTGGGGGCGGGGGCGGGGGCGGAGGCAGCGGCGGCGCGATGGCCGGGCTGCAGGCGGCGAGCAGGCAAAGCAGAAGGACTTGAGGTCGCATCAGAAGAAGAGCTCGAGCTGGGGGGGGAAGGCGCCCTGGCGAACCGCGCCGAAGTCGAAGAGCGCGTGAGACAGCTCGCAGCGCTCTGACACTTCGGCGGTGTCGACGCAGCGCTGGTGCTCGGCGATCAGCGAGGGCAGCTTCACCTCGGTGCCGGGGTTGGGGCGGAAGGCGACCGAGACGTAGGCGTGGGCGAGCGTGGGGTGCGGCTGCTCGTTGCGGTGGCAGACGCCGCAGCTCGAGGTGCCGTTGGTCTGCTCGACGCGGGTGAGCGCCGCGTCGGAAGCGAGCGCAGCGCTGGCGGGCAGCTCGAGCTCCCCCTTGAGGGTGCGGGTGGGCGTCACGTACTCGCCCAGCTCGAGCAGCTTCGCCCCCGCCCCATCGCCGACGACGGACAAGATCAGGCCGGGCACGAAGATGAAGACGCGGGGGCTCGTCGCGCCGCCGGCGGGCTGGGCGCTGAAGGTGCTGGTGGTGGCGACGAGCTCGATCGGCCGCGCGAGGCTGGCGACGAGGCAGCCCACCGAGGCGTGCGCCGGCAGCGCGTTCACGCGCGCGGTCACCGCTGCGATGGTCGAGACAGCGGCGGGCTTGGTCGCGCAGGCGCGCAGCGCAGCGCTCGCCTGGTGCGCCCCCGCGTCGAGCCCAAAGCCGGCGTCGCTGACAGAGCCGGCATCGCCGCCGTCGGGGCCCCCTGGCGGCGCTCCACAGCTGGCGCTCAGCAGCACGAGCCAGCCGAGCCGCTTCATGCCCGGCTGGCCCTCAGCTCGACCAGCATCGCCTTGCGGAGTTCTGCGGACACCAGCTGCCGGAGCGCGGGGAAGAGCACCTGCTCTTCCTGCTGCAGATGGGTCTCGAAAGCAGCCTCGAGCGCAGTGGCGGCCGTGTGCAGTGCCGGACGATCGACCGGCTGCCGCAGCGCCTCGAACAGCCGGGCCAGCAGCGGCGCGTGCTCCGCGTGCTCGGCGTTCATCGTCGTCAGTGCGGCGTCGACGTCCGGTCGAAGGCCGGCGATCCGCGGCGTGACGATTACCTCTTCGTCGCGAACGTGCAGCGGCAGCGCCTGGCGGAAGTAGCGCTCGACCTGGGCGCAGGTGTCGCGGGCCTCGGCAGCCGAGAGGTCGGGCCGGGCGGCGACTGCGAGCGCGAGGGCCGTGAAGCGGCGGATCCGCTGGTGGCACTCGAGCAGCGCGTCGACGACGTCGTCGGGCGGGTGGGTGGTGTGGCCGAGCGAGATGAGCATCGAGAGGTGTTCTTAGCTCCGAAGCGGCAAAAGCCGGGTCGTCTGCTGCGAGCAAAGCTGCTCGAACCCAGCAGTTGGACGCTTGATCTGGATCAAGGCCTCGGGCGCGCGGCGAACGTGGACGCCTGTCTGACGCTGATCGGATGACCTCTTCGCTCAGGCCGCGCCGAGCTGACGCAGCCAGCGGCCGTGAGAAGCGAGGGCGGCGAACGTCGAACGGTGGATCTTGTAGGAGACGCCCTGCTCCTTGCACAGCGCCTGGACGATTGGGGCGATCTCCGGCAGCCGCTGGTGGCACACCCTGGGAAACAGGTGGTGCTCGATCTGGTAGTTGAGGCCGCCGACGTACCAGGTGACGAGGGGGTTGCCCAAAGCGAAGTTCGCGGCGGTCACCACCTGATGCACGCCCCACTCCTGCTTCGCGTCAGGGGCCAGCTCCAGGCTGGGAAACTGAACCCCTTCGACGCAGTGGGCCAGCTGAAAGGTGATCGCCAGTGATACGCCCAGCGTCGCCGAGGCGAGCGCGTAGCAAGCCAACACGTGCCACCAGGGGTGGAAGACCATCGGGATCGCGAACGCCCAGCAGAGGAAGAAGAGCTTGCCGGCAATGAACGTGATCAGCTGCCGACCTCTGGGACGGGGGAATGGCTGGGTGCCGATCTTTCCCCTCGCCAGGTTCAGGTAGTCGTCGAGGAACTGCCACTTCACAGCCAGGAACGCGTACAGCACCCAGAGGTAGAGGTGCTGGAAGCGGTGGGCGAAGCGCCGCGGTTGCTCGGGAGACAGGCGCGCGAGCGGGCGGAGGTCGATGTCGGCGTCGAGGCCGGTGACGTTCGGGTTGCTGTGGTGGAGGACGTTGTGCTTCCAGTGCCAGATGTATGAGCTGCCGCCGAGCAGATCGAGGCCCAGCGCCATCACTGCGTTGACCCAGGTGTGGCGGGAGTAGCCCTTGTGGCCCCCGTCGTGCTGAATCGAGAACCCGACCCCTGCGGCAGCGAGGCCCAGGCTCACGCAGCACAGCGCCGCCTGCCACCAGCGCTCGACCGCGAAGGTGAGCAGCACCCACGAGCCGACGAGCCAGCCGAGGATGACCGCCGTCTTGAGGAACATCTGCCACGGAGTCTGGTTGGCAGGGCGGCCCGACGCGACGAAGTGCGCGTCGACCCGCCGGCGCAGCTCGTTGAAGAATGCGCCGTGCGGCAAGTAGCGAGAGCGCATGGTTTCAACCTCCTCAGCTTCGAGCCGAAGTGCTCAAGCCCACCAATGAACCCGTGGGCCTTTCGTCGCCTTGATTCGGATCAAGGCAGCTGGCGGCCCGTTGGGGCCTGGTGCGCCGATGACCACCGACTCGGCTGTCTTCTTCGATGCCCACCAACCGTACGAAGGCCCTGCGCTGCTCACCGCGCAGTCGCCGGCCAAGGCCAGGTACCGCCCGCCTCGCACGCTGCTCAAGGACCCCGACGCGATCGTGATCGGCTCGGGCATCGGCGGGCTGGGGATCGCGAGCCTCCTCGCGCAGAAGAAGAACGCCCGCGTGCTGCTGCTCGAGGCCCAGCAGACGCCCGGCGGTTGCACCCACTGCCACGAGCTCGAGGGGTTCGAGTTCAACAGCGGCATCGACAGCATCGGCGACATGGATCCCCGGGTGGGGCGGGGGCTGTTCCGGCCGACGATCGACCTCATCACCGGAGGGAAGCTGCAGTGGGCGAAGATGCCGGACGTCCACGAGATCTGCGCTTTCGGAGACGAGGTCTACAAGTGGCACAGCTCGGCCGAGCAGAACATCGAGTGGGTCGAGCGCGAGCTGCCCGACCAGGGCGACGTGCGCGCCTACTACCGGCTCGAAGAGCAGATCGAGAAGTCGGCCTGGAGCTGGGGCCTGTCGAAGCTGCTGCCCGAGTGGATGCCCGAGGCGATGCGCGAGTCGGTGTACCGGACCACCGGGGGCAAGTGGCGCAAGTACATGGGGCGCACCACCGACGAGGTGCTGCGCGGTGAGCTCGGCTTCTCGGAGAAGCTGGCCGCGGTCTTTTCGTACATGTACGGCAACCACGGGCGGACGCCGCGCCACGCGCCGTTCGCGTTCCACTCGGCGAACCTCTACCACTACCGAAACGGCGCCTATTACCCGGTGGGCGGGCCGGGGCAGATCGCCGAGTGCGTGGTGCCGATCATCGAGGCCCACGGCGGGCAGCTGGCGGTGGGCACCGCGGTCGAGAAGATCTTGATCGAGAATGATCGCGCCGTCGGCGTGAAGCTGCAGAACGGCGAAGAGGTGCGCAGCGCGAAGGTGATCAGCGACGCCTCGGCGTGGACGACGTGGACCCAGCTGGTCGAGCCCGAGATCGCGGTGCGCCACGGCTACGCGCGCAGGCTCGAGCAGCTGCAGCCCAGCCCGGCGCACCTGTACCTCTTCCTCGGCTACGACGAGGCGCTCGAGCTGCCCAAAGAGATCATCTGGCAGATGCCTGAGTACGAAGGCGTCGATCGGTACGATCTCAGCCGGGCCGACGAGCTCTACAAGTCGCAGATGAAGTTCGAGGGAATGGGCGGCTACGTGCTGTCGCCGTCGGCGCGCGACCCGCTCTACGCCCAGCGCTACCCGGGGAAGTCGACGGTGATCGCGCTCGCCGAGGCGCCGGCGCAGTGGGTGAGCCGCGCGCGCACCGACAAGACGTTCGAGGGCGAGCTGAAGGCGGCGATCACGCAGAACCTGACGAAGATCGTCCATCGCCACATGCCGCAGCTGGTGGGGAAGACGCCGGCGTTCTCGCTGTCAGGCGTGCCGATGGGGTGCAACCCGCGCGCGTGGCATGGCTGCTCGCTGGGGCTGGAGCCGAGCGGCGACCGCTTCGTCAAGCACACCCACTGGCTGCGCCCGCAGACGAAGATCGCCGGGCTGTACCTCACCGGGCAGGACTCGTTCTCGGCGGGCTTCGCCGGCTCGATGGCGTCGGCGCGGCTGACCTACAGCGCGATGACGGGCAACTGGCCCTTCATGCTCGCGTGAAGCGCTGCTACCGGGGGGTGTGCGGCCGGGGGGCGTCGAACGTGAGCTTGTGCTTGCGGCCGCGCTTGAACCCCTCGAGGTAGGCGAACGGCCCGGTCGCTGCGATCGGCGTCGCGGGCGGCGCAGCGGGAGGCAGCCGGTCGGCCCAGAAGTTGGTGCCGCGGAAGAGGTCGCTGACGTAGCGGTGCTTATTGACCGAGATCAGCCGCTGGTAGAGCCACTGCAGCCCAGGGCGCATCCGGTAGTTCCACTGCCACAGCTGGTAGTAGTTGAGGCCGAGCAGGGCAGGGGCCTTGAGCCACGCCGCGCCAAAGTCTGGCAGCTTCGGGTTGGTGAAAGCCTTGCGCGCGCGCGCGGTGCAGCGCCGCGGTGAATAGAACTGCAGCGCGAGCCAGCGGATCCCGTCGCGCAGCTGTTCAGCGGTCATCTGCTTCGGCCGCACGACGACCTGGTCCTTCCCGGTGAAGGCGTCGGTGTCCTCGGTGAGCAGCCGGCCCTCGCGCTGGTAGCGCCGGTACGACGCGGTGCCGGGGAAGGGGATCTCGGTGGTGAAGCTGCTGTGAACGAGCTCGGTGCTGTCGAGGAACTCGAGCGTCCGTTCGAAGACGTCGGGGCCGTCCTGGTCGAAGCCGAGCATCCAGTTTCCCGAGGGCATGATCCCCGCGTCGAAGATGTTCTTGATCACGGCGCGGTAGCTGTTGGCGTCGGCGCGCTTGGCGGTGCCGTCGAGCGTCTGCTGGTTCACGGACTCGTAGCCCGACGAGATCAGCGCGCAGCCCGCCGCCTTCGCGGCGTGGACGTGGGCCGGGTCTTGCGAGAATTCGTGGCGGGCCTGCATCCCGAATGGCAGCCCGAGCCGGCCGAGCGCGCGGAACAGCTCGCGGGTGTAGTCGGGATCCGCCGGCAGGTTGTCGTCGACGAAGTAGCCGGCGCGGAGGCAGCCGCGGCTGGCGATCAGCGGGTAGTAGTAGGCGGCGCCGTACCGCTCGAGGTGCATCAGGTCGATGCGCGGCTGGGGCAGGGTGCCCAGGTCGGGCGGGTCATCGCGGTAGATCCCGTGCACCCGCGCCGGATCGCCGAGGAAGTCGTCGCAGATCCGCTTCCACGAGGTCTCACCCTCGCCGCACACCACCGCGTCGCAGTGGCGCAGCGCCTCTTCGGGCATCGCGGTGACGTGGTGGCCGCCGAGGACGACGGTGACGCCGAGCTGGCGGTAGAGCTCCGCGAGCGCGTACGCGGCCTTGATCCGCGGGGTCGAGGCGGTGATGCCGACGAGGTCCACGGGCTCGTCGAGCACCAGCCGCTCGCGCAGCAGATCGACGATCGAGATCTCGAAGCGGGCCGGGGTGACTGCCGCGAGGGAGGCGAGGCCCAGCGTTGGCACCTCGAGCTCCCAGGGAATGGTGATCAGCTTCAGGCGGGGCATGGCGCAAGATCGCCGGGCTGTGCCGCCAGCCGCTTGATCGCGATCAAGGTTTGAAGGTCGTGTGGCACGCGGGGCAGCCGGTGATCACCGCGCCCAGCTGCTTCGCGGTCGCCGCCACGTCCTTCTTTGCCGCTGCCTTCACCAGCTTCTCCAGTTCCCGGTGAAAGGCCTGATCCTGCTTCTTGAACGCCGCGACCGTGGTGCCGGCCTTCGGCTTCCACGCGCCGCTGTCGAGCGCGGCCTCGGTCACTTCCTTCGCGGCGTGGACCCGGTGAAACGCCTCGGGCACGGCGTCGACGTTTCCGGTCTCGATGCCGACCAGGGTGACCACCACCGCCGCGTGGAGCAACGCCATCTCTTGCTGCACCGGGTTGGGCTCAGCCGAGAGCACCAACAGCACCAGAGAAGAGATCACTGGGCCGCCGGGCGGCCGATGCGCACCCGCCACGTCTGAGGGCCGTTCTCGAGGTACTCCCACTCGAACTGGCCGGGGTGCTCGGCGTTGAAGTGGTGGTAGAGCGGCTTCGGATCGTGGTCGTTGACGAGGGTAAACGACTCGCCCGGCTGCAGCGCGCGCCACTTGCCGAAGATGGTGGGGTGCTTCTGCGGGGGTGGGATCACCCTCACGTCCAGCCGTTCTCCTGCGTCTGATGCCTGCGTCGTCATTGGATGCGTCTCCCTTGGGGTGGGTGCTTGGGGTCGGGGCTTCACCTCGTGTGCCAGCGCGCTGTGCCTGTCGCGCGTCAGTGCACGGCTTGCACGCCGGTCGATTCGCGGCAAATTCTGCGGGGTCAGCTGGGGCGTCGGGCGCGCGCCACCAGCACCGAGACGGCGAACAGCGCGAGCGCGAGGGCGTTGGCGAGCCCACCGGCCTGGCGCAGCGCGGCCCAGCCGCCCAGATCTGCTGCGACCCGCGCGAGCAGCCCGGCGTGGAGCACCCCCAGCGGCAGGTAGAGCACCGGGTGGTACGGCACGTTCACCCGCGCGACCGCGGGGAGGATGATCGGCGCGTGGGCGAAGACCATCGAGAGCACGAAGCCGACAAAGACTCCGTGGAGGATGGCGTCGTAGGTCGCCCCCGCCGGCGGCAGCCCGAGCGCCGCGAGCGCGACGCCTGACAGCAGCAGCCACGCGGCGCCCAGCAACACGCCCGCCGCGGCGTAGCGGGGCAGGCCTGCCTGACGCACCGTGCGGCGGGCGAGATCGAAGCGCAGCTGCCAGAGCGCGACCAGCGCCAGCGCCGCGCCGAAGATCCGCACGGCCGGCTCGGGCCAGACGATCGCCAGGGTCGCGGCCACCGCTGCCGCCACGCACAGCGCGACCACCAGTTGGCTGGCCCACCGCGGCGTGCGCACCAGCCGCGACAGCTCGAGCCGCTCGGCGAGGATGGTGAGCGCGAAGAAGGCGAGCCACGCCGGGATCACCGTGAAGATTGGCTGACCGCGCGCCCACGCCCCGGCGCCCACCGCCAGCACCGCCGAGCCCAGCAGCATCAGCCAGGTGAAGGGCGCGGCCTGCCGCTTCACGATCGCCGCGTTCACCCCCGTTAGCGCGGCGGCGGCGGCGACGGCGAGCAGGGCGCCCGCGGCGCGCCACCCCAGCAGCTGCGCGAACCCTCCGAGCGCGCCGAGGGCGGGCGCGAGGTACCCCCACGGCTGCCCGAAGGCGACAGCGCGCTCGAGAGAGATGACGCCAGCGAAGACGCCCAGGACCAGCAGCGGCCCGTGGTCCATCGGGTTCGGCGCGGCGACGGCGAACCCCAGCCTCGCAAGCCCTGCCAGCACCGCGAACAGCGCGAGCAGCCCCAGCGCCACCAGCAGGGCGCGGCGCGCGATCACTCGTCCCAGCCCAGCTGGCGGCGCGCGGCCGCCGACATTCGATCAGCGGTCCACTTCGGCTCCCACACCAGCTTCACCTCGGCCCGGCCGACGCCGGGCACCCCCGCGAGGCGCTGCCGCGCGTCGAGGAGGATCTGCTCGCCCAGCGGGCAGGCGGCGGTGGTCATCGTCAGGTCCACCTCGACGGCGTCGCCCTTTGCCTCGAGCCGGTAGACGAGGCCAAGGTCGACCACGTCGATCCCCAGCTCGGGATCAATCACGGCGCGCAAGGCCTCTTCTGCGCGCGCCCTCAGCGCTTCATCGCTCATGGCAGGGCTGTCTGCATCCCGCGTTCCGCGGCGGCCCGCTACAGCCGGCTCAGACCGCCAGGCCCACCCCCGGGTAGTAGAGGACCTCCCGCTTGATCGCCGCCACTCCCGCGTGGGGAGTGATCGCCGCGATCACGAACGCGTCGAGCATCGAGGCGTGGTTGAAGACGGCCACCTTGCCGGTCGCCGCCCTCAGGTGCTCGAGGCCGACCCCCTCGAGGGTGATCCCGGCGATCCAGAGCATCGTTCGCCCCCACACCCGCAGCAGCCACGGGGTCAGGCTCGGAAGCCCATCGGCCGAGCGTCGCGATCGCCGCGACGCTCGCGAAGAGGGCAAAGCCAACCGTGAACAGCCAGCTGGCGAAGATCTGAAACGCTGCATGCGGCAGGTGTCGGGCGGGAAGGTTCAAGCGCCGCAACCGAGCACCGCTCGGCGACGCGCTCCTTGACCCGGGTCAAGCGGTGGCGGGCCTCTTCGTCGCGCGTGCGTGATCCTGATCAACCCGCGCGCGCCGCGGGCCTGCGACACGGCCGCAATGCGACCTCCACTGAAGAAGCTGGGCCACGGCCCTGTGCGCTGCCTGCTGGTGCGCCCCGAGTTCCTCGAGCACACTTTTTACAACCCGCGCGACATGTTCCGGCTGCTGGGTGGCAACTCGGCGGCGCCGCCGCTGGGCCTGCTGATCATCGCCGCCCACCTGCCAGCGCACTGGGACTTGAAGTTCATCGATGGCGACGTCGAGCCGGTGACCGACGCCCACCTCGACTGGGCGCAGCTGCTGATGATCTCGGGCAAGGGGCCGCAGGAGGTGCCGATTCGCCGGTTGGTCGAGCGGGCGCACGCGCGGGGCGTGGCGGTGGTCGTGGGCGGGGCCGGGCCGACGCTGCAGCCCGAGCTGTACGTCTCGATCGCCGACTACGTGGTGGCGGGGGAAGCAGAGGCGGTGCTGCCCCACCTGCTCGCGGATCTCGAGCGGGGAACGTCGGAGGGGATCTACCGCGCGGTGGGGGTGACGCACCTGACCCACGCGCCCACCCCGCGGTGGGATCTGGCGAACCTTTCCAACTACCTCTTCGTGGGGATGAGCTTCTCGCGCGGCTGCCCGTTCAACTGCGAGTTCTGCGCGCAGATTCAGATCTTCGGCCGCAAGCCACGCACGATGCCGGTCGAGCTGATGATCGCGCAGCACCAGGCGCTCTACGACCTCGGGTACCGGGGGATGATCGACTTCGGCTACGACAACCTGATCGGCGACATCGAAAGGGCCGAAGAGGTGCTGGTCGCGATGGAAGCGTGGAACCACGCGCACGGCTACCCGTTCTTCTACAGCAGCGAAGCGACGATGAACCTGGCGCGGCTGCCGTACGTGCTCGAGCTGCTGCGGGCCAACGACTTCCGGTACCTCTTCATGGGGATCGAGAGCGGCGATGAAGAGGTGCTGAAGAAGACCAGCAAGGGGCAGAACACCTCGATGCCGCCCGAGCAGGCGGTGCGGATCATCAACGGCTACGGGATCGTGGTGAACACCGGGCTGATCGTCGGGTTCGACGGCGAGACGGATCAGATCGCCGAGAAGATCCTCGCGATGGTGCAGAAGACGGGCGCCTTTCCGACCCTGGTGCTGCCGCTGCACGCGCTGCCCAACACCCAGCTGTCGCGGCGGCTCGAGCGCGAGGGTCGGCTGTTTCGCGACGGGGTGATCGGCATCAAGGCCGAAGGGCGCACCGACACCGCGACGACCGGGCTCAACTTCATCACCAGCCGGCCGCGCGCGCAGGTGCTGCGAAGCCTTGTCGACGTGCTCGAGCGGCTCTACGCGCCCGAGGCCCACTATGCGCGGGTGGCGCTGATCACCCGGCAGCTGAAGACCGCGCGGAAGTTCACCCCGTCGCTGGGCAAGCTGCTGGGGCTGGGCGTGGCGCTGGTGAAGATCCTCTGGTTGGTGGGGCTGGATCCGAAGACCGCCGGGCACTTCTGGAAGAGCCTGCTGCGCGCGGCGCTGACCAACCCCGGCGCGCTCGAGATGGTGCTCAGCCAGGCGGTGCTCAACGCCAACTACCAGCGGCAGGCGCGCTCGTACGTCGCGGCGCTGCGCGAACAGATCGCCCAGGTGGAGCAGGTCGGAGAGCCTGAGTTCAATCGCAGCATGGGCGCGGCGCGCGCGCAGCTCAGCAGCACGGCCTGAGGCACTTGTCCGCGCAGGCTTGATCCAGATCAAGACCTCGCGCTCCCGGCCTGATCAAGAGTTCGCCTACTTCATGAGGAGATACCGATGACCCAGCCTGACCTTGATGAGCTGGCGACCCGCTGGGAACGCGCCCGCGCCGCCGCGGGCACCAGCGAGCGGCTGCTGTTCGAGCACAGCCTGACGCTGGGCAAGGGCTTCGCCCGCTTTCACCACGGCCCGGTGAAGCCCCAGCAGCTGCCCGGGGTGCTCGCGGCGCTGGGCGTGCCCTGCCTCACCGGCACCTGGTCCGAGGATCCGGTCGAGCCTGCCTACTGGCTCGAGCGGCCGCCTTGCAGCGCCGCGACCGCGGCGGGCTGCGATGGCTGGCGCGAGGCGATCAGCGGCCTGGTGCTGGGCGTCACCGGCGGGGTCTGCCACTCGCGCCATCGCAGCGGCGGGCACGGCGATCGGCGCTGCGTCGATGTGGTCCACACCGAGGCGCTGAGCCCGCTGCGCTTCGGCGCGATCCCTCCCGAGCTCAGCCCCGGGCTGGACTCGGTGCGCCGCCTGATCGCGCGCTTCCGGGGCGGCGCCGAGGTGCGCTTCCTCGGGGTCTGCGAAGGCGCGCTGCTCTACAGGATCATCGCCCGCCAGCCCGGCCCGCACCCGCTGGGGCAGATCGTCGCGCGCTGTCTGCTCAAGCGTTTCCCCTCGTTGCAGCTGCGCGAGCTGGCTGACCTGCCGGTGCTGGACGCCGGCGACATGGAGACCCGATGACCCAGAGCGTCGACTCGAACCGCCGTGCCCTGCTGAAGGGGTTGTTGGGGTTGTCGGTCACGGCAGCCTCCGAGGCGGCGGCGGCGCCGCTGCGCTTCTTCAAGCCGATGCAGATCGACAACCCGCTGGCCGCCTACCCCGACCGCGGGTGGGAAAGGACGTACCGCAACATCTTCCGAGCCGACTACTCGTTCGTCTTCCTCTGCGCGCCCAACGACACCCACAACTGTCTGCTGCGCGGCTACGTGAAGAACGGGATCGTGACCCGCATCGGGCCGACCTACGGCTACGGCAAGGCAGAGGATCTCTACGGCAACCGGGCCTCGCACCGGTGGGATCCGCGCATCTGCCAAAAGGGGCTCGCGCTGGTGCGGCGCATCTACGGCGATCGCCGCGTCAAGGCTCCGATGATCCGCAAGGGCTTCAAGGACTGGGCCGACCAGGGCTTCCCCCGCGACCCGACGACGGGGCGCCCGGATCCAAAGTTCCTCCAGCGCGGCAAGGACTCGTGGCTGCGGGTCGGCTGGCAGGAAGCGTACGACTACTCGGCGAAGGCGCTCGAGAACGTCACCCGCACCTGGTCGGGCGAGGCGGGCAAAAAGCGGCTGCTCGCGCAGGGCTATGACCCGGCGATGGTCGACGCGCTCGAGGGCGCGGGCACCCAGACGGTGAAGCTGCGCGGAGGCATGGCCTTCCTCGGCGCGACCCGGATCTTCGGCCTCTACCGGTTCGCGAACATGATGGCGCTCGCGGACGCGAAGGTGCGCGGGGTCGGCCCCGACAAGGCGATCGGCGCCCGCGGGTGGGACAGCTACAGCTGGCACACCGATCTGCCGCCAGGCCACCCGATGGTCACCGGCATGCAGACCAACGACTTCGAGCTGTTCGCGGTCGAGCACAGCAAGCTGCTGCTGGTCTGGGGGATGAACTGGATCACCACCAAGATGCCCGACGCCCACTGGCTCACCGAGGCGCGGCTCAAGGGCACAAAGGTGGTGGCGATCACCGTCGAGTACAGCGCCACCGCGTCAAAGTGCGACGAGGTGCTGATCATCCGCCCCGGCACCGACGCCGCCCTCGCCCTCGGCGTGGCGCAGCAGCTGATCGCGAAGAAGAAATACGACGCGGACTTCGTCGCGAAGAACACCGATCTGCCGCTGCTGATCCGCCTCGACACCCTGCAGCCGCTGCGCGCCGAGGACTGCATTGCCGGCTACCAGGCTCAGCGACCCCGGAACCTCGACTTCCTCGAGCCGGGGCAGAAGCCGCCGCCGGTCACCACCCAGCGCAAGCAGGTGGTGAGCGCGCAGATGGCGGGCGACTTCCTGGCCAGCCTCGTCTGGGACAAGAAGAAGAACGCGCTCGCGGTGGTGACGCGCGACGACGTCGGCGGCGCCTACAAGGCCCGGGGCCTCGACGCCGATCTGCGTGCGCAGAAGAAGGTGAAGCTGCTCGATGGCACCGAGGTCGAGGTGCGCACCTCGTTCTCGCTGCTGGCCGAGTACCTCGACGCCAACATGACCCCCGCCCAGGTCGAGCAGATCACCGGCGCGCCGGCAGCGGCGGTCAGCGGCCTCGCCGAGCAGATCGCGAAGAACCCCGAGAAGACCCTGTTCGCCACCGGCATGGGGCCCAACCAGTTCTTCAACGCCGACCTGAAGGATCGCTCGATTCTTCTCGTCGCCGCGCTGACCCGGAACCTCGGCTTCCCCGGCGGCAACGTCGGCAGCTACTCGGGCAACTACCGATCGGCGCTGTTCGGCGGCATCCCCACCTTCGCGACCGAGGACCCCTTCAACCCCCAGCTGGATCCGAGCGGGCCGGCGGTGGTGAAGAAGTACCTGCACTACGAGTCGCTGCACTACTTCAACTATGGCGACCGCCCACTGAAGCAGGGCAAGCACATGTTCACCGCGCCCGGCCACATGCCCACGCCGACGAAGGCGATGTGGCTCAACAACAGCAACTCGGTGATCGGCAACGTCAAGTGGCACTACGACGTGGTCCACAACACACTGCCAAAGATCGACTTCATCGCCTACGCCGACTGGTGGTGGACGGGCTCTTGCGAGTACGCCGACGTCGTCTTCGCGTGCGACAGCTGGGCCGAGTTCAAGCACCCGGACATGACGGGCTCGGGCACCAACCCCTTCGTTCAGATGTTCCCGCGCAGCCCGATCAAGCGCGTCTTCGACACCCGATCCGACATCGAGATCATCGCCGGAGTGAGCAAGGCGCTGGGCAAGCTGCTCGATGAGCCCCGCTTCGAGCAGCTGTGGCGGCACGTCGACGACGACAACGTCGAGGCCTACCTGCAGCGGATCATCGACGCCTCCCCCAACCTCAAGGGCTACCGCGTCGAGACGCTGCTCAAGCGCGCGGCCGAGGGCGTGCCGGCGCTGCTCAACACCCGCACCTACCCCCGGGTGTCGTCCTTCGAGCAGGCGAAGGGCGAGCAGCCCTGGCACACCCGAACGGGGCGGCTCGAGTTCTACCGCCCCGAGAAGGAGTTCCTCGACGGCGGCGAGAACCTGATCGTCTACCGCGAGCCGGTGGACTCGACGTTCTACGAGCCCAACGCGATCGTCGCCCACCCGCACCCAGCGATCCGCCCGAAGTCTCCGGCGGACTACGGGCTGGATCCTGCCGATCGATCGAGCGAGGCGCGGCAGGTGCGCAACGTGCTGCTCACGACCGAGGAGCTGCTGAAGAGCCAGCACCCGCTGCGCCAGCAGGACAAGGCGTACCGGCACATCTACCACACGCCCAAGTACCGCCACGGCGCCCATACCACCCCGGTCGACACCGACTTCACCGGAGTGCTCTTCGGGCCGTTCGGTGACGTCTACCGCCATGACCGGCGCTCACCCTCGGTCACCGAGGGGTACGTCGACATGAACCCCACCGACGCGCGCGGGCTTGGGCTCGACGACGGCGACTACGTCTGGGTCGACGCCGACCCGGGCGATCGGCCGTATCGCGGGTGGAAGGAAGGCACGCCGGAGCACGCGATCTCGCGGCTGATCTTGCGGGTGCGCTTCTACCCCGGCACTCCCCGGGGCGTCGCGCGCACCTGGCACAACATGTACGGCGCCACCTTCGGCAGCGTGAAGGGAGCGCAGCGCAGGCCCGATGGCCTGGCGAAGAGCGCCGAGACCAACTACCAGGCGATGTACCGCACCGGCAGCCACCAGAGCGCCACCCGCGCCTGGCTGCGGCCGACGCTGATGACCGACACCCTCGTCCACAAGGACATGTTTGGGCAGGTGCTGATGAAGGGCTTCGCGCCCGACATCCACTGCCCCGTCGGAGCGCCCCGTGAGGCGTTCGTGAAGTTCACCCGCGCCGAGGCGGGCGGGCTCGACCAGAAGAGCCTGTGGCGCCCCGCGGCGCTCGGCCTTCGCCCCACCTACGAGAGCGCGGCGATGAAGCAGTACCTCGCCGGCGGGTTCCTCAACCTCCGGAGGAAGTCATGAGCAAAGTGAAGAACTGGCAGCTGAAGCGCGAGATGGAATACGCGTACGACGAGGCGCGCCCGAAGAAGCAGTGGGCGATCGTCTTCGATCTCAACAAGTGCATCGCGTGCCAGACGTGCACGCTGGCGTGCAAGACGACCTGGACCAGCGGGAAGGGCCAGGAATACATGTTCTGGAACAACGTCGAGACCAAGCCGTGGGGCGGCTACCCGCTGGCGTGGGATCTGAAGGTGCTCGAGCAGCTGGGCCGCCAGGACTGGGGCAAGAACGGCAGCTACGAAGGCAAGACGATCTTCGAAGGCGCCGCCGCCAACGAGCGCGCGGTGCACTTCCACCCCAAAGACGAAGACTGGATGTACCCGAACATCGGCGAGGACGACTGCGCCGGGCAGGTGGACTCGGGCGGGCACATCGGCGCGCTGCCCCACGACAAGTGGTTCTTCTACCTGCCGCGGACCTGCGCCCACTGCACCTACCCTGCGTGCCTCGCCGCGTGCCCGCGCAAGGCGATCTACAAGCGCGAGGAAGACGGCATCGTCCTCATCGATCAGAGCCGGTGCAAGGGCTACGGCGAGTGCGTCCGCGCCTGCCCGTACAAGAAGTCGATGTACAACCCGTACACCCGCACCTCCGAGAAGTGCGTCGGTTGCTACCCGGCGGTGGAAGAGGGGCTGCAGCCGCAGTGCGTCGTCAACTGCATCGGGAAGATCCGGGTGATGGGCTTCATCAACCCCCCGTGGAAGGCGCGCGACGACAACCCGATCGACTACCTGGTGCACAAGAAGGGGCTCGCGCTGCCGTACTACCCGCAGCTGGGGCTCGAGCCGAACATCTATTACATCCCTCCGATTCACGCCGACCGCGCGTACCTGCAGCAGATGTTCGGCCCGCAGGTCGACGGCGCGATCGAGCGGTACCAGCAGCTGCCCTCGGATCCGGTGGCGCAGGGGCTGCTGACGCTGATCGGCAGCACCGATCGGATCATCCACCGCTTCAGCGTCGAGAAGCAGCGGGCCCGCGGCTTCGACGAGTGGGGCGCCGAGCTCATCTCTGTGCCCGTCACCGAGCAGCTGATTGAACGGCCGGCCTTCGACGAAAAGGCGCAGGCGGTGAGGAACAACACCCCATGAGGAGCTCGACGATGACGAGACTGGTGCTGGCGGTCGCGGCGCTGTGGGTGGGCGCGGCGTTGGCCGATGTGGTGGTGGTGAAGATCTCGCAGAGCCCGGCCGCCGCGGATCCCAAGGCGACGTACTGGGCGCAGGCGCCGGTGACCGAGGTGTCGCTGATGGCGCAGCCGATGGTGGTCCCGCGACCGGCGGTCACCACCACCGCGCAGGTCAAGGTGCAGGCGGTGCACGATGGGAAGACGATCGCCTTCCGGCTCACCTGGGCCGACAGCGAGCTGAGCGCAGCGGGCCGGCTGGGCGAGTTCTCGGATGCGGCGGCGATTCAGTTCCCGGCGGGCAACGGCGAGGCGCCGCCGGTGGTGATGATGGGCAGCAAGGATCACCCGGTGCACATCTTCCACTGGCGCGCGCAGTACCAGCGGGATCTCGAGCAGGGGAAGCCGACGATGAAGCAGCTGTACCCGAACGTCTCGATCGACATGTACCCGATGGAGTTCGAGTCTGCCGCGGCCAGCAACGGCGTCACCGAGCGTGATCGCGAGCGCTACTCGCCGGGCCGCAGCGAGGGCAACCCGCAGTCGTACGCCAAGAGCGGCGTCGACGAGATCATCGCCGAGGGCTTCTCGACCTCGTCCGTACAGCAGGGGCACCAGAGCGCCGGCCGCGCCGTCTGGGAGAACGGCCAATGGACCCTGGTGATCGCCCGGGCGCTCGCGCTCGAGGGCGGCTCGGTGCTCGCGCCGGGCCAGAGCAGCTTCGTGGCGTTTGCGATCTGGCAGGGCGGCGCGCAGGAAGTCGGCTCGCGCAAGAGCGTGACGATGACGTGGACTGCGCTGCAGGTGGCCGCGAGATGAGCCTCGAAGATCAGGCGCTGCAGTTCGCGCTCGCCGCGCGGCTCACCTCGTACCCCGACCCCCGCTTCGACCACTGGGTCGGCCAGCTGGTGCAGACCGGGGCAACGGGGGTCCCACCCGGGCTGATCGAGCTGGCGGGGGTGCAGGGTGGGCTCGACGTCGCGCGGGGCGAGTTCCTCGGCCTCTTCGATCACGGCGCGGATCGCATCCCGCTGTACGAGACCGAGTACGGACGGATGCGGGGGATGTCGAAGGGCCCCGAGCTGGCAGACCTCAACGGCTTCTACCGCGCGTTCGGGCTCGACGCGGCCGACGGCGACGAGCGCGAGCTGGCCGATCACCTCGGGGTCGAGCTCGAGTTCTACGCGGTGCTGCTGGCCCGGCAGGCGCTGCTGAACGAGGCGGGCGACGCGGAAGGCAGCCAGATCGTGGAGGACGCCCGGCGGACCTTCCTCGTCGAGCACCTCGGCCGCTTCGCGCCGGCGATCGCGCAGCAGAAGAACGTCGCCGACAGCGCGCTCTACGGGCCCGTGTTTGCGTGGGCGAGGACGCTGGTCGAGGCGCAGTGTGGGGCGCTGGGCGCAGTGCCGGCACCCCTCGACTTCCACGGACTCGAGCCGGCGCCCGACGAGGTGTGCTGCGCCGTCGCACCGCCAATGCCGCCGAAGAAATAGCGTGGACGCCGCTCTGGGAATCCTGCGGGTCAGCCTGCTGCAGCAATGTCAGTACGACTGCGCCTACTGCCGGCCCGGCTCGGTCGCTGCGCCAGCGCCCAGGCGCGCGCAGCTGAGCGCGGGCGAGTACGGGCGACTGGCGCCGCTGCTGGGGGCGGCCGGGCTTACCCGGATCCGCTTCACCGGCGGCGAGCCGCTGCTGCGCGCAGATCTGTGCGAGGTGGTGGCGGCGTTTCGCCGCGGGCTGCCCGAGGCGACGCTCGCGCTCACCACGAATGGGCAGCGGCTGGGCCCGCAGCTGAAGGCCCTGGCGAGGGCGGGGCTGCGGCGGGTGACGGTGCACGTCGACAGCCTCGACCCCGCCCGCTACCGCGCCCTGATGGGGCCGGGCGACGTGGCAACGGTGCTCGGCGCCGTGCTCGAGGCCCGCGCGGTGCTCGATGAGGTGAAGCTGAACGTCGTCGTGCAGCGCGGTCAGAACGACGATGAGCTGCCCAGCTTCCTCGCCTGGTCGGCCCGGCACCGCGTCGAGGTGCGCTTCATCGAGCTGATGAACACCGGCAGCGCGGTCGCGTACACCCAGGCCGCGTTCTGCTCGGCCGCGCAGATCCTCGAGCGGGTGGGGCCGGTGACCCGGCTGCAGCGCCGTTCGCCTTCGGATCCCGCCGCGCTGTACCGCACGGCCGATGGCGTCACCTTCGGGCTCATCGCCTCGGACAGCGCGCCGTTCTGTGGCGACTGCAACCGGCTGCGGCTCACCAGCACAGGGCTCCTGCGGGGCTGCCTCTACCAGAGCGGAGGCCTGCCGCTCGGCGCAGCGCTGAAAGACGGCGCCACCGACGCACAGCTGCGGCTGCTGATCGCCGAGGCGTGGCGCACCAAGCGCAGCCACCACCCGCTCACCGCGCGCGCCCACGCGCCGTTCAGCATGGCCGAGGCAGGAGGTTGATGGCTTCGAGCTTCACGGCGGCGCGGCGCGCTCGGCCTGGCAGTCGTAGCCGGTCTGCAAGGGCAAGCACACCGGCCACTGAAGTGACCCAGGCGTGAGCGCCTGTGCTTGAAGCGCCGCCATGCAGACGCTCTACCTCTTCTCTGTCTGGCTCCACATCCTGGCGGCCACCACGTGGGCCGGCGGGATGCTGTTCCTCGTGCTCGTCGTGGTGCCGTGGCTGCGCGCGGGCAAGCGGGAGCAGGCGGGCGTGTTCCTGCGCGAGACGGGCGAGCGCTTCCGCACCGTGGGGTGGGCCTGCTTCGCGATCTTGATCGCGACCGGGACCTTCAACCTCGCGATGCGCGGCGTGCGGCTGCACGATCTGGTGGATCCGGCCTGGCTCGCCACCGGGTTCGGCCGGGCGCTGACGTGGAAGCTCGCGCTGATGGTCGCCGCGCTGGCGCTGAGCGCGGTGCACGACTTCCGTGCGGGGCTGGCCGTGACGCTGATCGCGTCGTGCAGAAGTTGCACCGAAACGGCCGTCGCGCAAGCCGCCTGACCGTCAGCTGCCGGCGATCGCCTCGAGGCCGGCGCGGTCGAGGACGCGTATCCCCATGGTCGAGTCGAGCAGGCCGCGGGTCGAGAACCGGCGCAGCACCCGCGACAGCGTCTCCGCGCGAATGCCCATCAGCGCCGCCACCCGCGCCTTCGACAGCGGCCGCTGCACGTCGTTGGTGCCGATCAGCCGTTCGAAGGCGAGCGCGAACCTCGCCACCCGCGCCGGAATGCTGCCGGTGCGGAAGTCGACGTCGCGGCGCTGCTCGAGCAGCTCGGTCAGCGTCAGGTTGAACAGGGCCCGCGCGCCTCCGGCAGAGCCGAGCCAGCCCTTCACCACGGGCACCGTCGCCGCGCAGATCTCAACCTGGGTGAGCGTGCGCACCTCGCAGGGCGACGCCACCCCTTCCATCGCCTCGATGCCGAGCAGAGATCGAGGCCCGCGCACGGCGCCCCACGTCTGCTCCCCGTCGCCGCTCACCGCCGAGAGCGACACCACTCCTGAGCGCACGAAGCCCACCTCGACGGGGAGGCTGCCCTGCGGCACCAGCACGCTGTCGGGCCCCACCTTCTTCCGGGCGAACACGCACTTGCCCGCCTGGCCCAGCTCACAGTCGCTGCACTCGTGGACGGGAGGCCGGAGCATCAGGCTGCCCGCTGCAAGTCGCTCGCCATTGGGCGTCAGCCGGTGGCGCGGCGAGCGGCCTGCTCGGCGGCCTCGACGACCGCGTTCGCGGCGGCCTTGAAGTGGCCCAGGGGCTCGGGGTCTACCTCGGCGAACCGCGCCGGAAGCTCGGCCAGCCGGGCTTCCGAGATCACCCGAAGGGCGATCGGGTAGAGCACCAGGTCTTCTTTCTCGGTGTGGGCAGTGAGCAGCCGGCACCACGCCAGCGCCGCGTCGATCATCTCGGCCTGCCGCCCCCAGTCTCCGTCGAGGCACGCCCACGCCGCCGCGCCGATCACCGCCGCGTACTTTCGCCCCTGCTCGTGCTCGTTGAGCATGCAGTCGAGGGGCCCCGAGTGGTTGGGGATCCCCGCCTGCACCATTTCGTAGAACAGCACCTGCTCTTCCTTCGCGTGGTGCGAGCCGTCGGCGAAGCGCTGGATGAACTGCTGCAGCTCGAGGAAGGCCGCTGGCGAGATGCGCCGCTGGTTGCGCGTGAGGCCGATGAGTGAAGTGATCGCGCTGATCACCACACGGATCTGGCGGTGCTCTTCAATCAGGGGTTCGAGTGGGTTCATGCCCAGCTTGATAGCGAGCGCAGGCAGGGGGGGGCTTGATCGTGATCAAGGTGGCTGCTTCCTGGACGCGCGAGAAGCCCTCGAATGCGTGCATTGCTGAAAGGGGGGACGCCGGTGCCGGTCGAGGCCGCGACGCTGCTCGAGCTGCTCGAGCTGCGCGCCGGCTCTAGAGGCCCCTGGCTGGTGTTCCACCACGGACACCGCGTCGAGGCCTACAGCGCGGACGACGTCTTGCGCCGCGCGTGGATGTGGGGCGCGGGGATGCGCGGACTGGCGGGGGCGCGGGTCGGCATCTGGCACCCGAACTCGCTCGACTTCGTCGCCTCGTTCTTTGGCGCGCTCGGCGCGGGCGCGACGCCGGTGCCGATCGCGTGGCCGGTGCTCGAGGGCGATCTGGCGGGCGCGCTCGAGCGGCTGGACCCGGTGCTGGCGCGGGGCGAGCTGAAGGCGATCGCCGCTCCGGCGCGCACGTTGCTGATCGCGAAGGGGCCTGGGTGGGTGACCCCCCGCGCGGCGCACGGGTTCGACGGGCCGCGGCCAACGGCCGACGCCCCCGCCTTCATCCAGTTCACCTCGGGCTCGACGGGGCTGCCGCGCGGCGCCGTCATCTCGCAGCGGGCGGCCGTCTACAACGCGACCGCGCTGGTGAAGGGGCTGGGGCTTGGGCCGCACGACGTCGGCGTCTCATGGGTCCCCTTCTTCCACGACATGGGGCTCGTCGGCGTGATGCTCGCCTCGCTCGTCGGAGGCTTCACCACCCACGTCCTGCGCCCGAGCGAGTTCCTGCTGCACCCGTGGACCTGGCTCGATCTGATCGACAGCGCGCAGGCGACGCTGACGGTGGCTCCGGACTTCGGCTACGGGTTCGCGGTGCGCCGCTGCCGCGAGCGCAACCCCCACCTGAGCTCGCTGCGCTGCGCGCTTACCGGCTCGGAGCCGATTCACGCCTCGACGCTGACGGCGTTCTGCGATCGCTTCGCGCCGGGTGGCTTCCACCCCGAGGCATTCGTCGGCGCGTACGGGCTCGCCGAGAACACCCTGGGCGTCACCGTCGGCCCGGCGCTGAGCGGCCACCGTTTGCCGAGCGTCGGCGCCCCGCTGGCGGGGATGGACGTCGCGCTCGACGGGCCGAGCAGCGAGATCTGCGTGCGATCGCCCTCGCTGATGACGGGCTACTTCGAGGCGCCGGAAGAGACCGCGCGGGCGCTGGACGGTGGCTGGCTGCGCACCGGAGACCTGGGGCGGATCGAAGACGGGCAGCTGTTCGTGATCGGCCGCGAGAAGGAAGTGGTGATCAAGGCCGGCCAGAAGTTCCACCCCAGTCAGATCGAGCAGCTGGTCGCGACCAACGTCGACGCGCCACCCAACGGCGTGGCGGCGTTCAACAACGCCGCCGATGAGCTCGTGCTGGTGATCGAGCAGCGGCGGGCGATCGACCCGGTCGACACCGCGCGGGTGCGGGCGCTGATCGTCGATCGGCTGGGCGTGCGGGTTGATCGCGTCGAGTGGGTGCCGGCCGGCTCGCTGCCCCGCACCACCAGCGGCAAGCTGCGCCGCAGCGCTTGCGCCGAGCAGTTCGGAGGCGCGCTGTGAGCGTGCTCGTCCTCGGGGCGGGCGGGTTCCTCGGGCTCAACACGGTCGACGCGCTGCTCGCGCTCGGGGTGAAGCCGCTGTGTGGGCGGCGGGCCCGCGGCAACGTGCTCGGCCTTCGCCAGCGGAAGGTGCCGCTGGTCGAGGCGGACCTCAATCGACCCCAGAGCCTCGTCGAGGCGATGCGCGGCTGCCGGACCGTGGTCCACCTCGCTGGCCACTACCCGCGGCTGTCGACGGATCCGGCCGGCAGCACCGCGCTCGCCTGCCGCCAGACCCAGGCGGTGCTCGACGCCGCCGCGGGCGCCGGCGTGGCGCGGCTGATCTACGTCTCGAGCACGGCCACCGTCGCGGCCCGCAGCGATCGCCCAAGCGACGAAGGCGACCGCTTTGACCAGGCCCCGGGCTTCGGCGCGTACCACGACCTGAAGTGGCAGATGGAGCAGCGCGTCGCGGCCGAGCAGCGCCTGCAGACGGTGACCCTGTGCCCGGCGGCCTGCGTCGGCCCTTTCGACTGGAAGGCGGGGACCTCGGGGATCTTCTGGCAGCTGAAAGAGGGGCGCTGTCCGCCTCAGCCCGACGGGCTCGTCAGCTGGGTCGACGTGCGCGACGTGGGCCTCGCGATCGCGGCGCTGGTGACCCGCGAGCTGCAGCCACCGCGGCTGCTGCTGTCGGCGCAGAGCCTCGGGTTCCAGGCGCTGCTGAAGCGCCTCGCTGCGCGCTGGGGCGCCGGGCCGTTGCCGCCGCCGATCGCGGACGAAGAGGCGAGGCAGACCGCCGACGCCGAAGAGCAGCGCGCTGCCCGCGACGGAGGCCGGCCGTCGATGTCGCGCGAGCTGGTGGATCTGGTCATTCACGGCGCGCGCCTCGACGGCCACCTCGCCGAACGCCTGCTCGGCTTCACCTACCGGCCGCTGGGCGAGGCGCTCGACGCGTTCGACGCCTGGGCCGACCCGCTCACCGCCGCAGTACCAACCCGCAGTCGAGGTGCCTCTGTATGACCGACGTCGATCCGAAGTGGGAAGTCCGGATGCTCGAGCTGATCGCCGAGGTCTCGGTGCTGAAGGTGTCGCAGATTCGCCCCGAGCACCGGCTGCGCGAGGACCTCGGCATGGACTCGGTCTGCTCGCTCGAGCTGATCTCGATGCTCGCCGAGGAGTTCGATCTCGACATCACGGTCGAAGAGGCCGCCGGCGTCGCGACCGTCGACGGCGCGATCGCGATGGCCCGCCGCCACTTCGCGCTGGCGCGATCGTGAGCGCGCTCGAATGGGCGGCCCCCGCCGAAGGCGTCGATGAGGCGATCGTCAGCTCGGTGCGCCGGTTCGCCCAGCGAGAGCTCGACCCGCTCGAGATCGACGAGGCAGCCCAAATCCCCACCCGGGTCCTCGCCCACCTCTCCGCGCTGGGCGTCTTCGGCCTCACTGTGCCCGAGCAGCACGGCGGGCTGGGCGAAGGCCTTCGCCTGGCGACCCGGGTCGTGGCGGCCCTGGCCGAGGTCGATCGCTCGGTCGCGACCACCGTCGGGCTCCACCTTGGCCTGGGCACCCGCGCGCTGGTGCGCTACGGCTCTGCGCAGCTGCAGGCTGAGCTGCTGCCGTCGCTGGCGAGCGGAGAATGGCTCGCCGCCTTTGGCACCACCGAGCCCGGCGCCGGCAGTGACCTGTCGAAGCTGAAGACGAAGGTCACCGCCGACGGCGATGGGCTGCGGCTCGACGGCGAGAAGGCGTACGTCACCAATGGCGGGCTGGCGCGGCTGCTGACGGTGACGGCGGCGAGCGCAGGCGAAGGCGGGCTGGCGAAGGGGATGGCGATGGTCGCCGTGCCGATGCTCGGCCGCGGGGTCGTTCGGCTGTCGGAAGAAAAGAAGCTCGGGCTGCGGGGCTCTTCGACGACGGGCTGCCTGCTCGATGGAGTGAAGGTGCCGCAGCACTGGATGCTCGGCGACCCATCCACTGGCAAGGCGCAGCTGGATCACACGCTCGCCTGGGGCCGCACGCTGCTGGCGGCCGGCTGCGTGGGCGCAACGACCTCGGCCCTCGGCCGGGCGCGAGATCACGCCGCGATGCGCCGCCAGTTCGGCCGGCCCCTGGAAGAGCAGCCGGTGATTCAGGGGCAGCTGGCCTCGGCGACGGTGCTGCTCGGAGCGATGAGGGCGCTGATGGAGACAGCGGCAGCGCAAGCGGACGACGCAGCGCTGCACCGCTGGTCGGTGAGCGCGAAGGTGTTCTGCAGTGAGCAGGGCTGGGCCGTGACGGACACGGCGCTGCAGCTGCACGGAGCGATGGGCTACCTCGAAAATAGCGGCCTGCCGATGATGCTGAGGGACATGCGGGTGACCCGCATCTTCGAAGGCGCCAACGACGTGCTCATCACCCACGCGGGCGCGCTCGAGCTGCAGCACCCCGCGGCCCGCGACGACCTTCCTTCGATGGCGCAGCAGGTGGCCGACGCGGTGGCGCGGCGGGGGCAGCGGCTGCGCGAGGAGCTGGGGGTGCGCGCGTTCCGCCGGCCCGAGCTGCTGCACTGGCTGGGGCTGGCCGTCGTCTGGCGGGACGCGGTGGTCGCGGGGTGCCGCCACTTCGACTCGGGCGCCTGGCAACGGACGCTGTGCCGCGAGGCGTGCGCCGCGCGGAGGTCCGCCGATCGAAGGCTTCACCCCGCCGACGATCAAGCGCAGATCCTCGCGAGGTCGCGATGAAGGTCTTGTTCGTCTACCCGGGGTTCGAGCGCCACTCGCAGGCGCACCCCGAGCTGAAGCAGTGGGTGCCGATGAACGAGTACCTGGGCTCGCCGTCGCTGGGGCTGGCGACGATCGCCGCCGTGACTCCCAGGGGCATCGAGCTCGAGTACCGCGATGATCGGGTGACGCCGGCCGACTCGCCGACCGACGCGGATCTGGTCGCGATGTCGTTCTTCACTCCGGCGACCACCCGGGCCTTTGCGCTGGCGAAGTATTTCCGCGGCCAGGGCAAGCCAGTGGTCGCCGGCGGCATCTTTCCGACTGCGATGCCGCAGGAGTGCGCGCCGCACTTCGATGCCGTGGTGGTGGGCGAGGGCGAGCGGCTGTGGCCGAAGCTGCTGGCCGACTTCCAGGCAGGCGCGCTGCGCAGCGAGTACGGCGAGGATCAAGCGTTCGCGCTCGAAGACGCGCCGCTGCCGAAGGTCTCGATGTACTTCGGGGCCGAGACAGACGGCTTTCGGCCCGACGACTACCCGGTGCAGCTGTCGCGCGGCTGCCCACTGAAGTGCCAGGCATGCGTGCTGCCGCTGTCGATGCGGCGCACGATTCGCGAGCACACGCTGCCGCACGCGCTGAGCCAGCTGTGGCAGCTGAAGCGGGCTGGCAAGCGCGCCTGCCTCACCGAGGACACCAGCTGGTTTCCCGGCCGGCCGGCCAACGCGCTGAAGGCGCTGTTCCGCGCGATGATCGCCGAGGGCCTCGAGGCGAGCATCAGCTACATCGGAATCTCGATGCCGCAGCTGCTGGTGGCCAGCGACGAGCTGCTGCTGCTCGCGCGAGAGGCCGGGGTCGGGATGTTCTACCTGGTCGGCGGGTTCGACCCGATCACCACCCGGGCGTTCACCGGGCACGACGCCACAGCGCTCGAGCGCGCGCACCGGGCGGTCGCGCGGGCGCACACGGCGCGGATCGAGCCGTACACCAGCTTCTTGCTCGGCAACGACGCCGACGATCTGCAGACCGTCGATCGGATGCTTGCCTTCGCCTCAGCGTCGGGGATTACGAAGGCCGAGTTCGCGATCTTCACGCCGTACCCCGGCACCCCCGCGTGGGATCGGCTCAATGCCGAAGGGCGGATCACCTCGCGCGCGTGGCATCGCTACAACGACGCCAACGTGGTGTTCCGCCCAGCACAGATGACGGCGGCCGAGCTCACCGACGGCTACCTGCGGCTGTGGCGAGAGTTCTACGCCGGCAAGGGCGAGTGGGCGCAGCGGGGCCAGGCCGAGCGCACGATTCAATTCTGAACGCCTTGGTCGCAGAGCAGCGGTGTGGACCGCAAGGGGGCAGCCCTTGATCGCGATCAAGCGGTGGGGCGCGCCTCGTAGTGGGGAAGCTCGGGAGCGATCAGCGACAGCTCGGTGAGCACCCACTGGCGGTGCTCGACCTCTTCCTCGCGCAGCGCGCTGAAGAACCCTCTGACGTCGGGGCTCTTCACCGAGATCAGCGCGCGCTCGAAGAAGTCTTTCGCTTTCTCTTCGGCCCTGAGGGCGAACTCCAGCGCCTGCCGAAGCGACAGCTCGATGCGCCCGTCGATGACGTGCGGCGCCTCGACGTCTGCGAGCATCGCGTGGGTCACCTGGCTCGGGGCGTCGCCAAAGAGCTGGCGTCGCTTCTCGAGCAGCTCGGTGCGGTGGCCCTCTTCCACCCGGGTCATCCTCTCGAAGAAGGTGGCAGCGGCAGCGGTGTGCTGCATCCGCATCTGGCCGGCGAGCTCGACGTAGCGGTCGCGCGCTTCCTCTTCGATCAGCACGGCCAGGTCGAGGGCGTCTTTCAGGGTCAAGGTCTCGAAGTCGATTGTCTGGGGAACCACGGGGTCTCCTTTTCAGGCTGCGCGAACGTCGTGGCGAAGCTGCTCGACACACGAACGGGTGTCTTCTCAAGCATCGAGGGTGCCACCGGCGCACGGCTCGGGCAGTCGGCGCAGGGTGCAAGTTCTGGTGCGCAGGGCCGCAGGGTGCAGCTTCTGCACGCGCCGCGTCACACCGCCGGGGCGTGGGTGCGTGCCGCTACCGCAGGCAGCCAGGCGTCAAACACCGCCGCCACGTTTCGCAGCAGCAGCTGGCCGATGGGCGTGACCTCGAGGGTCGAGGCCTGCCAGGCGACCAGGCCGTCTGCCTCGAGCGGCGCGAGGGCGGCCAGCTCGGGGGCGAACTTGCTGGCGAAGTCGAGGTGGTGGGCGCGGCCAAAGGCGATGGTGTCGAGCTTCAGCTGGCAGAAGAGGGTCATGATCAGCTCGCGGCGCAGATCGTCTTCGGCGCTCGAGCGCCACCCGCGCACCACTGGCAGCTGGCCGCGCTCGACCCGGTCGGCCCAGTCGTGCACCTCGTGGGCGTTCTGAAGGAAGGTGCCGCCGATGTCCGAGATCGACGATGGCCCGAACGCGAGCACGTCGGACTGGGCGCAGGTGGTGTAGCCCATGAAGTTCCGCCGCAAAGTGCCGCGGGCCTGCGCCACGCTCAGCTCGTCGTTGGCGAGCGCGAAGTGATCCAGGCCGATCGTCTGGTAGCCGGCTGCGCGCAGCCGGTCGATCGCGAGGGTGAGGATTCGAAGCCGTTCGTCGGGGCCGGGCAGCTCGTTGGCTTTGATCGCGCGCTGGTGCTTCTTCAGGTGGGGCAGGTGGGCATAGCCGAACAGCGCGATGCGATCGGGCTGCAACAGCTCGATCTGATCGAGGGTGTCGGCGAAGCGGGCCGCGGTCTGCAGCGGCAGCCCGTACATCAGGTCGACGTTGACGCTCTTCATCCCTTCCGCTCGGGCGCAGCCAATCAGCTCGAGCGTCTGGCCGAACGGCTGAGGCCGGTTCACCCGCTGCTGAACCTGAGGGTCGAAGTCCTGCACGCCCATGCTGATTCGGTTGAAGCCGAGCTTCGCCAGCGCGCGGATCTGCTCGAACGACGTGACCGGCGGGTGCACCTCGATCGACGCCTCGATGCCGCGGTCGAAGGGAAAGTGGCGGGCGACGCTCTGGGTGAGGCGGGCGAGCTGGGCGCTGTCGAGCCAGGTCGGAGTGCCTCCGCCCAGGTGCAGCTGCACCACCTGGGGCCTGCGGGGCATCAGCGCAGCGACCTGGGCCAGCTCGCGCTCGAGCGCGGCGAGGTACCGCTCGCCCAGCTGTTGTCGCTGGGTCACCACCATGTTGCAGCCACAGTAGAAGCAGAGCTTTCGGCAGAAGGGCACGTGGACGTAGAGCGACACGGGCCGCGCGCCGGCGGAAGCGAAGGCGGCTCGAGCGAACGCCGGGTCCTGCGGCTTCCACAGGTTCGCCGAGGGGTACGAGGTGTAGCGGGGCACAGGCACGGTGCCGTAGCGGCCGAGCAGTTGGGCGTCGAGCATGCCAGTCACCCGCCCGCCGGCCCGACGCGTGCGCGGGTGAGGCTGCGCAGTTGCTGGGGATCGAAGGGCTTCTCGAGTTGAAGGTTGGGGATGCCAGCGAGGAAGGCGCGCGCCTCGTCGGTGAAGCTGCCCCCGGTGAGGAACACCAGCTTGGCCAGGCTCTGGGGCCAGTGGCGGGCGACCTGCGCGTAGAGCTCGAGGCCGCCCATCTCGGGCATCTGCAGATCGCAGTAGATGACGTCGTACCGGCCACCCGCCTCGATGCGCGTGAGGGCGGCGCGCCCGTCGTGAACCACCTCGACGTCGTGCTCGCGCGACAGCGATCGGGCCAGCGCCGCGCCGACCAGCGGGTCATCGTCCACGATCAGCACCTTGCCCCGCGACAGCACGGGGGCGGGCGCGGCGACGGCCGCCGGAAACCGGAGCGTGAACGTGGTGCCCTTGCCGAGCTCGCTGGTGACCTCGATCTTCCCCCCGGCGGCGTGGACGATGCCGTGGCAGATGCTCAGGCCCAGCCCGGTGCCCTGGCCCACGGGCTTGGTGGTGAAGAAGGGGTCGAAGATCTTCGGCAGCACGTCCGGAGGGATCCCCATGCCGGTGTCGGTGACCGTCGCGATCGCCATGCCTTCCCCGGCGCGGAGCGAGACCCGGATCTCGTTCTGCGCGCTGTCGCCCGCCGGAATCGCGTGGGCGGCGTTGATCAGCAGGTTCAAGAACACCTGGCCCAGCCGCGACTCGTTGGCGAGCACGGGCGGCACCTCGGCGAAGTCCTTCACCAGCCGCGCCCTGGGGCGGATCTCGGCAAAGGCCATGTTGGCCGCCGAGTCGATCACCCGCTGCAGCGCGACAGGCTCGCGGCGGTCTGAGTCCGACCGCGAGAAGGTGTTCAGATCGCGCACCACGTCGCGCACGCGTTCGGCGCCGCTGCGGGCCTCACGCAGCGCCGCCTCGACCTCGGCCAGCTGAGGGCAGCCCTCGGGGTTGCACAGCGTCGGCAGCTCGGCGGCGACGAAGTCGAGGTTCGCCATCACGTACGCCAACGGGTTCTTGATCTCGTGCCCTACGCCCGCGGCGAGGGTGCCCATCGCGACCATCCTGTCCATCTGCATCAGCTGGGCGGCGAGGTTCTTCTGGGCGGTGAGGTCGCGCGCCTGAAAGACGATCGACGGCAGGTCGTTGAAGACAAGCCGCTGCGCGCTCGCCTCGACCGTCACCGCGCTGCCGTCTTTGCGAACCAAGCGCAGCTCGAAGTTTCCGGTGCTCGTGCCATCTTCCGAAAGCGTCGCCTCGCGCGCCTGCTCGGCGTCGCGATCGTCGGGGTGAATGAGGTCGCGCAGCGGCTTGCCCAGCAGCGCGTCGGGGCTGCGGTAGCCGAGCAGCGTGAGCACGCACGGGTTGACGAACACCAGGCTGCCGTCGCGGTGGACGACGATCGACTCGGCCAGCCCTTCGATCAGCGCCCGAAGGCTCGCCTCGGATCGGAGCAGGGCCTCCTGAGACGCCAGCAGGGGAGTGAGGTCGCGGTGGGTCGACAGGTAATGGGTCACGGCTCCGGCGTCATCGGTGAGCGGCACCACGGTCAGCTCGGCCTGGTAGTGATCGCCGTTCTTCTTCCGGTTGACCACCCGGCCAGTGAAGGGCTGGCCCTGCGCGAGGTGGGCCCAGAGCGCGGCGTAGACTGAGGGGTCGGTGAGCCCCGACTTGAGGAAGCGCGGGTTGTGGCCTTCGACTTCCGCGAGCGCGTATCCGTTGAAGCGGGTGAACGCGGCGTTGACGAAGCGCAACTGGCCCTCGAGGTCGGTGATCACCATCGGCTCGGGCAGCGCGTCGAGGGCTGACAGCCAGAAGCGCGAGTTCCACGTCGAATGGGAAGTGAGGGGAGCGTTCATGGTCATCAGAGTCCCGCAGCGAAGACCGGTGGAGACGCCGATGCAGTGCGGGCGACATGCCAGCGGCGCTCACTGGAGCCGGGCCGCGCAAGTTCTCGCCCAGCTCGGCTTTGGTGCAGAAGCTGCGCATGCCCGCTCGACCACCCGGGCAGCAGACGGCTGGCCGGGTTGTTGCGATAAGTCGCCGAATGAAAAGAACACTCGGCTCGGTCGCGCTCGCAGTCGTCTTCTCTCTTCCCGCTGCCGCAGCGGAGCCTTTGACCACCCTCGAGGCGACCGCCGCCGTGCCAACCGCGCAAGACGGCTGCCTGGACATCTCGGTGCGCGAGCTGGGGATGTCGGCGAAGCGGGTCGACGGTGAGCGCCGGTGGACCATCGGCCCCCAGTACCTGCACCCGTCGGTGAAGGCGGGCGGCACGTTCGGGGTGCGCTTCGAGAAAGGCGAGCAGGCGACCGTGGTTCGGGTGACCGCCACCTGGCCGGGCGCCCGAAAGGCGGCCGAGGTTCAGGGCGAGCTCGAGCAGAGGCTGACGTCGGTGGTGAGCAAGCTGTCGCAGATCTGCGGCGTGGTGAAGGCGGACGTGGCCTGCTCGGTCGTCGATGCCGCAGGGAAGACCGCCTGCACGAAGTAGCGGTTCCCAATCGTCACGGTCGCGCGGTCGACTGCTTCACCGCGTCGCGGCGGCCCGCGATCAGGTGCCACAGCAGCAGCCCGAAGACGCCGATCACGAACACGCCCAGCAGGTAGCTGCCCGTCTCGGGGTATGAGTAGGTCTCGAAGTTGGCGACCGTCTTGTGCCCGAGCACCACCGGCATGAACGGCTTGATCCGCACTGGCGCGTCGGGCGCGAGATCATGGCCGAACACGTAGAGCCGGAAGATGAAGCGCGCGAACGCGAAGCCCGAGACGTAGGTGGTCATCACCATCAGGTCGACGAGGTCTTTGACGTTGCCCACTGCGGCGACCCGCAGCGCCATCAGCGCCAGCGCTCCGAGCGCGAAGGGGATCCAGTCGAGATCCGCCGCGGCCGAGCGATCGAGGTGGTGCATCCCGATGTAGTGGTTGAGGGTGTTGATCTCCTTGATGTGCTGCCCATCGTCGCCGCCCTCGAGCTTGTAGGCGTACACGTCCATCCACAACCCCTTCGGGTACTGGGGCGCGGTCATCGAGATCCGCCACAGCGGCGCGGTGAACGCGAGCGCCAGCGGCACGACGAGCAGCACGAGGGCGATGCGGCCCAGGCCCTTCAGCGGGCGGTTCAGGTAGTCGTAGAACTTGCTGATCATCAGCTTCATCAATGCTCCCCGTCAGACGATGTCGGCCCGGCGAAAGCTGCGCAGCGCCACCAGGAAGGCGCCCAGGCCCACCACCGCCGGCCAGACGATGCCGAGGGTGAACAGGCCGCCGGGGCCGACGCGGTTCGCCAGATAGAAGCCGACCGGCCCGAGAATCGACAGCTCGCTCGAGGCGCCGGCGAGCAGCGCCATTCGCGCCGCCTGCACCGGGTTGAGCGACGCCAGCAGGAACACGGTCTGCGCGTTGACCCGCCATTGCAGCATCACCGCGACGAGCCCGAAGTCGAGCAGCGCCGCGCCCAGCGCCCACAGCAGCAGCACCCAGATCACTGAGCGCGGCTGGCTGCGCACCAGCGTCGACACCGCCACCCCGACCCCGATGTATGCGGCGACCAGCGCGCTGCAGATCGCCAGCGATTGGAAGAGGAAGGTCCAGTTCACCTCGTCGTGGAAGACGAAGCGGCCCAGCAGCGCCATCGCGATCATCAGCACCACCAGCGGCAGCGTCAGCACCGCGAACCGGGTGAGGGTGACCGCGGTGAAGTACACGCCGCGGCGCACCGGGTGGCTGAAGAGCAGCTCGAGCGTGCCGTCGTCGCGCGATCGGTTGATGAGCTGCCCGGTCGCGGTGAGCGCCAGCAGCGGCAGCAGCAGCAGCAAGGTGTGCACCATCGACATCAGCACCCGGCCCATTCCCGAGAAGCCCATCACGCTCGACTCGCGCATGCCGACGAAGACGAACGCCGCGCCCAGCAGCCCGTAGACGGCGACGCAGAACGCCATCCACCGCGAGCGGCGCACGTCGGCGAAGTCGAGGCGGGCGACGGCGAACAGCTCTCTTCCCAGTCGGCTCATCGCAGGCTCCCTTTGCGGCTGCTGATGCGCGCTGCCGCTTGATCCCAGGTGATCGCGCCCGGGGTCGCGGCGTCGACGGCGCCCAGCCCGAACCCCATCGGCGTCGGGCTCACCTCGGCGAAGGCGGTGTTGGCGCGCGTCAGCCAGCGATCCTCGGTGTGGTGGTGGATGTAGACGGCGTGGACCTCGTCGGCGTTCTGATCGAGCCAGCTGAGCAGGCAGCCGGGATCGTCGAAGTCGAGCACCCGCCCATCGACCAGCTGCAGCTGGCTGGCAAAGGCCTTCTCACCGACGTGCATCCGGCAGTGGGCGCAGGCCGCCTTGTCCCAGGCGATCTCGACGACGGTGGTGGGCAGCGCCTGTGCGCTGAGCAACAGCCAGCCGAAGGCGGCGGCGGCGACCGCGGCGATCACGACTCCGAGGCGGAGGCCCCACTCGCCGCGGGGTCCCCGAGCGTCGCGCTCATTCACGGTCGGGCTCCTCGGGCGTCGGCTCGGCCCGGTTGAACAGCTGCTCGCGCGGAGGCACGCCCATCAGCCGCAGGTGCGCAGGGCGCGGCGCGACGGTGCTCGCCGAGGCGGTCGCGAGGTAGTCGGCCGCGGGCCCGTCGAAGGCGATCCGCCCGTCGTCCATCGCGACGACGTGCGCGGCCAGCTGGCGCAGCTCTTCGACGCGGTGCGAGCAGAGCACCAGGGTGACGTCGGGGGTGAGGCCGGCGCAAAGCTCGAAGAAGCGCTCGCGCGCGTGGGCATCGAGGCTGGCGGTCGGCTCGTCCATCACCAACAGCTGGGGGCGGGCGGCGAAAGCGATCGCCAGCAACAGCTTCTGCTTCATCCCGCCCGAGAGGTTTCGAAACGGCTGGGCGGCGATCGCCTCGAGATCGAGCTCGAGCTTCCGCGCGGTCTGCTTCACTGCGCTGCGCTCGAGATCGCGGGTGAGCGTGACGAGCTGCACGACGTCGTGCACCGTCGCTCCGAAGGCGGGGGCGACCTGCGGCACGTACGCGAACCGCCGCGCCAGCGCGACGCGGTCATCGAAGGGCGATCGACCGTCGAGCAGCACCGAGCCGCGGCAGTCGATCAGCCCCAGCAGCGCGCGGATCAGCGTCGACTTCCCCGAGCCGTTGGGGCCGACCAGCCCCAGCCTGCGGCCGGCGGGGATGACGAGGTCGACGCCCTTGAGCGCCTCGACCCGGCCGTACGTCTTGCTCGCCTGTGTGATCTCAATTCGCAAGAAGGGCCTCGAGGCGGGGGCGGGCGTCGCGCAGCACAGGCTTCGGAGCGAACAGCGGCACCACGTGCCCCGCGATCGACACCAGCCCGAGCGCCGGTGTCCCGCGCAGAAACGCCAGATCCGCGCTGCGCGACTCGAGCACGTTGCCCAGATCCGACAGCTCGTAGGGGAAGTCTCCGATGCCGTCGCCGTCGAGGTCGTAGCCGACGTAGTCGTCGAAGGCGTTCTCATTCCAGCTCACGGCCATCGCGTCGCCGCCCGACTCGACCCGCACCTGGCGGTGGTTGTCGGCGAAGGCGTTGCGCTCGAAGGTGTTGCCGTGGGTGCTCGAGAGGAAAGTCACCCCCACGTCGCCCAGCCGCACCGAGTTGCCCTCGAAGCGGTTGGTGTCGCCGACGTCGAGCGGCGAGTTGTCGAGGAAGAAGCCGATCGTGTTGTGGATGACCTGGTTGTCGCGCACGGTGAGGTTGCCTGATTCCTTCATCCCCAGGCCCATGCCCGCTGCGCCCGAGGCGCCCAGCAGGGTGTTCCGCTCGAGCACCAGATCGCGGCTGTACATCACGAAGATCCCCACCTCGTTGTTGAGGTAGCGCGAGCCTTCGACGCGGTTGTGGTGGCTGTACATGAAGTGGGTGCCGTAGCGGGAGTTGCGCACCACGTTGTCCTTGAGGACGTTGCGGCTCGAGTACCAGACGACCAGATCGCGCGACTGCTCGACGAGGTTGGCTTCGATGCGCGAGTCGTAGGTTTCCCACAAGCGGATGCCGTCGCCGCGCAGGCCGAGCGCGGTGCCGCCGATGCCGACGACGTGGTTGCCGCGCACGGTCGCCCGCTTCGCCTGCTCGAGCAGGATTCCGAAGTTCGCCTTCACGATGCTGACGCCCTCGATGCGAACGTCGTCGGCCTTCTCGACCTTCACTGCCGCGTCGAGCAGATCGAAGCGGCCCCCGGCCCCGTCAACGGTCACGCCGAGCAGCTCTGCCCGGGAGCCGAGCCGCACGGTGGTGCCGCTGCCGTTCGAGCGGATCACCGCCGACGCCGGGCCCCACAGCGTCACGCCGGCGGGGATCTCGATCGGCCCCAGGTAGGTGCCCGCGGCCAGACAGAGCGCCGCCCCATCCTTCGCCGCCCCCAGCAGCTCCTGCAGCGGCTGGCTGGCGACGGCAGTGCACCCTTCGGGGCGCGCGGGCGGTGCGGGCCGCTCGAGCGGGGTGCCGCCGACCGGCGCGCGGGCGCAGCCGATCAGCAGCATTCCAAAGGTCCACAGAAGTGGGGCGCGGGATCCCATCGGGCCCTTATTTGGCCTTCGGCTCGACCAGGAAGTAGCCAGCCATCTCGAGGTGCAGCGCCGAGCAGAACTCGGTGCAGTAGAGGGGGAAGACCCCGGCGCGGTCGGCGACGAACTCGATGTTCACGTGCTTGCCCGGCTCGAGCGAGGCGTGGAGGTTGTACGAATCGATCGTGAAGCCGTGGGTCGCGTCGTGCGCCTGCTCGATGCTGGTGATGTGGAGCGCGACCTTGTCGCCTTCCTTCACCCGGATGATGTCGGGGGTGAAGTGGCTGCGGATCGCCGTCATGTAGACGTGCACCGTGTCGCCCTTGCGTTCGATGCGTTCCTTGCCGCCCTCGACGGCGTACGGATCCTTCTGCTTGGTCAGCGGATCCATGCCGGCCGGCTTGTAGATTTCCCACGGGTTGAGCTTGTCGGCCCGGATCATCTGGGCGTTGTGCGGCTCACCCAGCGGCAGCGGCATGTCGTAGAGCAGCTGCATCTTCCCGCCGTTGCTCTCGCCGGTCAGATCGATGAGCTGGAAGTTCTGCGGCAGCAGCGGGCCGACCGGGAGGAAACGGTCGAGCGCCCACTTGTTCATCGCCACCAGGTACTTGCCGTCGGGGTCGACGGTGTCGCCCTCGGCCGCGACGAGGTGGCCGATGTTGTAGCTGGTGGAGATCTTGTCGACGAGCTTGAGCTCCTTGACGTTCCACTTGGCGACCTTGGTCTCGATGAAGAGCGAGGTGTACGCGTTGCCGTCGCCGTCGAACTGGGTGTGCAGCGGCCCCAGGCCCAGCTCGACCTGACCGCGAATCGCCTCGTCGAAGTCGAGAATCGGCACCCCGTATGGGTCCTTGGCGGTGAACTTCTTCGCGTCGATCAGCGCCTTGATCTTCTTGAAGTTGTAGACGGTCGCGTGGGTGTCGAGCTTGCCGCCGACCACGATGTCCTCACCGTCGGGCGTCACGTCGACGCCGTGCGGACTCTTCGGCTCGGGGATGAAGTAGAGCAGCCCTTCGTCGATCGCCGTCTGCAGCGCGATGACCCGGATCCCCGAGATCACCTTCGTCTTCCCCTCCGTATTCGCGACGGCCTCGGCCTTTCTCCAGTTGATGACATGGAAGTAGTCGACGTCGTTCTTCGTCGAGCCCGACTCGAGCGGCGGGTTGCCTTCCAGCACGCCACCCGTGGCGCGCTCGGTGTTGATCGAGTTGCAGAACACCCAGCCGTCCGAGCCGAGCTTCCCGCTGTCGGCCAGATCCTGCATGTACGGCGGCAGCTCGATCGCGAAAGACTGCTCGGGGACGATGCGGCCCTTCTCGCGGTTGAACTTGTGGAAGATCATCGCCCCCCGGTACTTGTCATTGTAGTCCTTGATGTCCGCGTACACGCCGCCCAGCGGAGCGGGGTACTGCGAGGTCTCGATCACGTACTCGGTGTTGGGGGTCACGAAGGTCGAGCCGTGCTCAGACTCGATCAGCGGCGAGGCGACGATCTGCTCGGTGGTGAAGTCCTTGAGGTTCACGACGGCGACGCGCGGGTTCGCCTTGTCGTTCACGAAGATGAACTGGCCGTCGTACGACCCTTTCGTCTCAGAAAGCGCGGGGTGGTGCATGTCGCCCCACGTCATGTCCTTGTTGTGGCGCCGGCCTCCGGCGAGCACTTCCTTCGACGAGTTGTCGCCGTAGCCGTAGCCCTGCCAGGGCTCGACGGTGAAGACGGCGACGTACTTGAGCAGCCGCATCGAGGGGACGCCGATCACGATCAGGTTCCCGCCGTGACCGCCCGACGCGAAGATGTAGTACTCATCTTTCTTCCCCGTCGGCGTGTACGTCTTCAGGGCGGCGGTGACGTCGGCCTCCGACAGGCCGCGATCCTTCATCAGCTTCGCGATCGAGCCGCTGGCTGAGCCAGTGGACGCCTGGGCCTTCGAGCCGGTGGGTGGGATCTGACCGGGGCCGACGGGGCTGGAACAACTCGCCAGCGCGAACGTGCACAAAGCCGCCGTCGCAGTGCGCAGCGGAGAATGAATCTTCATGGGACCTCCAGGTTGAAACAATGGGGTGAACGCGAGGCCGCCGCTGCGTGCCCTGTGCCATCGGCGGTTCGGCTGCGCCGAGCAGCGGGCGGCGATGGGGCCGAGATGCAGAAACTGCGGCGCAGAGGCAGTGGGTGCAAAACGAGGAGAGGCCTCCCTTGGGAAGGGCCTCGGCACGGCGCGCGCAGAAGGCGCCTGCCATGAAACTTCTCGACCCCGTCACGCTGCTGGCCGTCAGTGTCCTCACGCTTCTGCCTGGCTGCACGAAGGATCAGCCCACCGCGGCGCCGGTCGCGGTGGCCGTCGTCGCGCCGAAGCCCACTGAGGCGGTCGCCGCTGCGCCGGTCGACGCATCCGCGGCGGCGAAAGAGATCTTCGCCACCCGCTGTACGCCCTGCCACGGGCCAATGGGCGCCGGCGATGGCCCTGCGTCCGCGGGGCTCACGCCGAAGCCTGCCAACTTCGGCAGCGCCGAGTGGCAGAAGAGCGTGACCGACGAACACGTCGAGAAGGTGATCCTCTACGGAGGGATGGCGGTCGGGAAGAGCGCGGCGATGCCGCCCAACCCGGATCTCGGCTCGAAGCCCGAGGTGGTGACCGCCCTGCGCCAGCACGTGCGCGCGCTGAAGAAGTGACCCGTCTTACCCACCCACAGGAGCCCGAATGAACCAAACGTCGCTGGCCTGGATCGCCGTTGCACAGCTGTGCGTCGCTGGAACCACCTTCGCTGCCGACGACAAGGTGAAGGATGTGATCGATGTTGCGGTCGCCTCGAAGGATCACACCACGCTGGTCGCCGCCGTGAAGGCGGCGGACCTGGTGGTGTCGCTGAAGAACCCCGGCCCGTTCACGGTCTTCGCTCCGACGAACGCGGCGTTCGACAAGCTGCCGAAGGGCACCGTCGAAGCGCTGCTGAAGCCCGAGAAGAAGTTCGACCTGGAGAAGATCCTCCAGTACCACGTGACCACCTCGGCGCTGCAGCTGAAGGACTTCAAGGACGGCGAACTCCTCGGGATGGCCAGCGGCGGGAAGACCACGCTGGCGGTGAAGGACGGCAAGGTGACCATCAACGGGGCCAACATCCTTGCGACGATCCCGGTGTCGAACGGAATGGTCTACGTCATCGACGCGGTGCTGCTCGCGCCGCCGAAGCCGGAAAAGAAGAAGCCCGCGCCATGACTCCGTTGCCGGTGATCGGGCAGGTGACGTCATCGGCCGGGGCGCTGCGCAAAGATCCATACCGACTCTTCTTCCCCCTGGGTGTGCTGCTCGGCTGGGCGGGAGTCGGCCAGTGGCTGTGGTTCTCGCTGGGCGGCGGCGGGCCGTTTCGGGTCGTCTTCCATTCGATGGTGCAGGTGCAGGGTTTCCTCGGTGTGGGGCGCCCAACTGTGGAAGCGGCCGACCCAGCCCGGGCTCAACCGCTGGGTGGTGTTCGCCGCCGCGTGGTGTCTGCCGCTGGGCTACACCCTGCTGATGCTGTGGCCTGAGCAGCGCTCGGCAGGGCGGCATGTGATCTTCCTCGGGGGCTTCGGGCTGCTGGCGATGGCGATCGGGCAGCACGTGATCGCCGCTCACGCGGGCCGCGGCGACTGGCTCACCGGGTGGCCGCGGGCGACTGGGGGCCTGGCTGGCCTGACGGCGCTCGCGCTGGGGGCGCGGGTGGCGATGCAGCTGGATCCGGCCCGCTACCTCGAGTGGATGACGGTCGCTGCGCTGGCGTTCGTCGCCGCTGGCGCCTGCTGGCTGTGGGGGATGGCGCCCCTGCTGCTGGGCTTGGCGCCCGCGCGCGTCCGCTGACCCCAGGCTGATTGCTGGGGGGCGATCAGGGCCGGTGCGTCAGCGCCGCGTGCGCCGCGGCGAGCCGGGCGATCGGCACCCGGTAGGGCGAGCAGCTGACCGAGTCGAGGCCGATCGCGTGGCAGAACGCGATCGACTTCGGATCCCCGCCGTGCTCGCCGCAGATGCCGATCTGCAGGCCGGGCCGGGTCGCGCGCCCCTGCTGCACGGCGATCTTCATCAGCGCGCCGACGCCGGCGGGGTCGAGGGTGGCGAACGGGTTGTCGGGCAGGATGCGCTTCTGCAGGTACTCGAGCAGGAAGCCCGTCTCAGCGTCGTCGCGCGAGATCCCGAAGGTGGTCTGGGTCAGGTCGTTGGTGCCGAACGAGAAGAACTCGGCCAGCTGGGCGATCTCGCCCGCTACCAGCGCCGCGCGCGGTACCTCGATCATCGTGCCGAAGTGGTAGGCGAGCTTCACGCCCTGCTCTTTCATCACCCGCTTCGCCTCGGCCTCGAGCAGCGTGCGCTCGACCGCCAGCTCGTTGGGGTGGGCGATCAGCGGGATCATCACCTTCGGGACGACCTTCACCCCTTCGCGCTTGCAGCGGCAGGCGGCCTCGAAGATCGCCCGCACCTGCATCACCACTACAGCCGGCAGGTGAATGCCCAGGCGCACGCCGCGCAGGCCGAGCATCGGGTTCTGCTCGCGCAGCGCCTCGACCGCGGTGAGCATCGCCTGCTTTAGCCCGAGCGCGGCCTGCAGCCCGACCCGGTCGGACGCGGCGGCGGCGAGCAGCCGGGTCTGCAGCAAGGTGATTTCTTGCAGCAGCACGTCGTGCCCGGGCAGGAACTCGTGCAGCGGAGGATCCAGCAGGCGAATCGTCACCGGCTTGCCGTCCATCGCGCGGAAGAGCCCTTCGAAGTCGGCGCGCTGCATCGGCAGCAGCTTGGCGAGCGCTTCCCCCCGGTCGGCGTCGTTGGCCGCGAGGATCATCGCCTGCATCACCGGCAGCCGGTCGGCCGCGAAGAACATGTGCTCGGTGCGGCACAGCCCGATGCCTTCGGCACCCATCTGCAGCGCCAGCGTCGCCTCGGCGGGCGCGTCGGCGTTGGCCCAGACCTTCAGCCGGCGCAGGCTGTCGGCCCACGCGAGCACCGTCTTCAGCGCCGGGTCGGTGACAAGGGGGAGCACGGTGGGCAGCGCGCCGGCCAGCACCTCGCCCGTGCTGCCGTCGATCGACACCACCTCGCCCTCGTGAAAGGTCTTCCCGTCGACGGTGAAGCAGCGGTGCTCCTCGTCGATCACGATCGCCGAGGCGCCGACCACGGCGGGCTTTCCGAACTGGCGGGCGACGAGGGCGGCGTGGCTGGTACGGCCGCCGCGGCTGGTCAGCACGCCCTTCGCTGCGAGCAGGCCGTGCACGTCGTCCGGCCGGGTCTCGGCGCGAACGAGGATCACCGCCCGCTGATCTTTGCGGACGCGCGCTTCGGCGCGATCGGGGTCGAAGACGATCTCTCCGCTGGCCGCGCCCGGGCTGACATTGAGCCCCTTTGCGATCACCACCGCCGCCGCCCGCGCGCGCGGCTCGAATTGCGGGTGGAGGAAGAAGTCGACGTGCTCGGGCCTCACCCGCAGCACCGCTTCCTCTTTGGTGATCCGCTTCTCGTGAACGAAGTCGACGGCGAACCCGACGGCGGCCCGCGCGGTGCGCTTGGCGTCGCGGGTCTGCAGCATCCACAGCACGCCTTCCTCGACGGTGAACTCGATGTCCTGCACGTCGCGGAAGTGGTCCTCGAGCCGCTGGCAGTGCACCTTCAGCGCCGCGAACTGCTTCGGCAGCAGCCGCTCCATCTCGGCCAGCCGCATCGGGCTGCGGGTCCCCGAGACCACGTCCTCGCCCTGGGCATGCATCAGGAAGTCGCCCTCGAGGCTGCGCTCGCCGGTGGTGACGTTGCGGGTGGTCAACACCCCCGTCGCCGACTGTGGATCCTTGTTTCCAAAGACCATCGCCTGGATCGTGACCGCGGTGCCGAGGTCGTGGGGAATGAAAGAGGCGTTGCGGTAGTCGATCGCGCGCTTCCCATTCCACGAGCGGAACACCGCCTCGGTCGCCAGCCGCAGCTGGGTGTGCGTGTCCTGGGGGAACTCGCAGCCACTGTCGTGGATGATCTGCTGGAACGCGGTGGTGCACCGCTTCAGCGCGGCGACGTCGAGCGACGAGTCATGCGTCGAGCCGCCGCGTTCGGTGGCCAACACGCGCTCGAACTTCGCGGAATCGACCCCGAGCACGACGCTGCCGAACATCTGCAGCAGCCGGCGGTAGATGTCGTGGACGAAGCGGGGATCCCACCCCGCGGTGAGCAGCGCGTGGCAGACCTTGTCGTTCATTCCGATGTTGAGGACGGTGTCCATCATCCCCGGCATCGAGATCCGCGCCCCCGAACGGCACGAGACGAACAGCGGCCGGGCCGGGTCGCCCAGCCGCGTCCCCGTCTTCGCCTCGAGCGAGGCGAGGGCGGCGAGCTCTTCCTTCCACAACCCCTGAGGAAACGCGTTGCGCACGAGGAAGGCGTTGCAGGCGGCGGTGGTGACGATGAAGCCCTGGGGCACGGGCAGCCCCAGCCGCGTCATCTCGCAGAGGTTGGCGCCCTTGCCGCCGAGCAGATCTTTCTGACTCCCGCGACCTTGCTTGAACAGCACCACCTGCCGATCAGCCGCTTTGTGCGCGCGCATTGGGCTCAACGGGACAGCGTCTGCTTCGCCAGCTCGTCCTTGAGCACCTTGAAGCTGGCGATCACCTCATTGAGGTTCTTCCTCATCGTCAGCTGGTCGCCGTCGAGCCGCTTCTCGAGCTCAGAGAAGCGCTGTTTCGCGTCCATGCTGGCGAGGTGGACCTGAACCTTCAGCTCGTCCCTCAGGGTCTTCAGCACGTCGAAGCTGTCCTTCAGCTCTTCGGCCCAGCGGTGGGTGGCGTCGCTCACGGGTTGCTCCTTGGGTTTGTTCTCACGGTCCGTTCGCAACTGTCATGCCGCGCCCGGTGCGCGGGGTGCGCGGCTCGGCGTGACGCGCAAAAGCTGCATGTGCCGCGCTGCCCCGCAGGCGGTGCGCCTTCGGCTGAAGCCTCGAATGGCGCTGATCACCGCGCGCCGAACCGGACCCGCGCTGCGCGCTCGAGTGCTTCCCGGTGTTGCGGCGCCGCGATCGCCGTCAGCGCCGCCGCGCGCTGGCGCAGGTTCTTGCCGAACAGGTCGGCGATGCCGTGCTCGGTGATCACGTAGTGCACGTGGGCGCGCGTGGTGACGACGCCCGCGCCGGGCTTGAGCAGGGCGACGATTCGCGAGAGCCCCGACGAGGTGCTCGAGGGCAGGGCGATGATCGGCTTGCCGCCCTCTGACAGCGCGGCCCCGCGGATGAAGTCCATCTGGCCGCCGACGCCCGAGTAGATCCGCTCGCCGATCGAGTCGGCGCAGACCTGCCCCGTGAGGTCGACCTCGAGCGCGCTGTTGATGGCGGTCATCTTCGGCTGAGCGCGGATGACCGCGGTGTCATTCACGTACGACGACTCGCGCAGCTCGACCGAGGGGTTGTCGTCGATGAAGTCGTACAGCGCGCGGGTGCCCATCACGAAGCTCGAGACGATCTTCCCGCGCTGGCGGGTCTTGTGCTCGCCGGTGATGACGCCGCGGGTGATCAGCGGCAGCAGCGCATCGGTGAACATCTCGGTGTGAACGCCGAGCGCGCGGTGATCCTCGAGCGCGGCCAGCACCGCCGCGGGGATGGTGCCGATGCCCAGCTGCAGCGTCGCGCCGTTCTCGACCAGCGAAGCGACGTGGCGCGCGATCGCGTGCTCGACGGGGCCGGCCGGCTCTTCACTGGTCAGCGGCAGCGGCGCGTCGACCTCAACCATCGCGCGGAAGCGGCTGGCGTGGATCAGCCCATGCCCGAAGGTGCGCGGCATCTGCGGGTTGACCTGGGCGATCAGGTGTCGTGCGGTCTGCGCGGCGGCCGCGGCGACGTCGACCGAGGTCCCGAGCGAGCACCAGCCGTGCGAGTCCGGAGGCGAGACGTGCAGCAGGGCGACGTCCAGGGGCAGCACTCCCCGGCGAAACAGCAGCGGCACTTCCGAGAGGAACACCGGCAGGTAGTCCGCGCGGCCCGTGGCGACCGCCTCGCGCATGTTCGGCCCGACGAAGAGCGCGTTGACCCGAAAGGCCCCCGCGCACGCCGGGGCTGCGTGGGGCGCCGTCCCCGCCAGGTGCAGGTGCACCAGCTCGATGTCGCGCAGCTCGCCCGCGCGCGCCGCGAGCGCGTCGAGCAGCACCCCCGGCGTGGCCGCCGCGCCTTGAACGAAGATCCGCTGGCCGGAAGAGATCGAGGCGACTGCCTCGGAAGCCGAGGTGAAACCGAAGGTCATTGCTGCTCCAGGTGAGCCCGTCGTGAGGGCAACCAATGTGCCTGCAGCTTCCCTGCTGCGCCCTGCACCGTCTGCCGGTGGGCCTCACCGGTGCAGCTTCTGCACCTGCGCCGACCCGAGTCAGCCCGGAAACGAGCCCGGCACGTCGTTCGCAGCCTTCGCCGGCGTGCCGTGGAGGACGCGTTGAAGCGCAGAGAGCTGGTGGGGGCGATCGCCGCCGCGCTCACGCTTGGGCTCGCGCCGCGCAGCCCGGCCAACACCCGCCCTCGGCTGCGTCCCCCCGGAGCGCTGGCTCCTGCCGCGTTCGCCCAGGCCTGCATCGGCTGCTACCGCTGCGCCGAGGTGTGCCCGACCACTGCGATTCGTTTTCCCACCGGCTTCTCGCTGGACGCCGCGCTGCCGTACGTCGAGCCGAGGGACGCTGCCTGCGTGCTGTGCATGCAGTGCACGGACGTGTGCCCGACCCAGGCGCTGCGCCCCATCCGCGCCGACCCCGAGGTCGTCCACCGCGAAGTGCGCATGGGGCGCCCAGACCTGAACCGCTCGCGCTGCCTGCCGTGGTCCGGGGCGGGCGTCTGCCGGCTGTGCTTCGAGGTGTGCCCGTACCCGAACCGCGCGGTCGAGCTGGTCGGTGCCCGGCTGGGGCCGCTGTTCCACCCCGAGGCGTGCGTCGGCTGCGGGCTCTGCGAAGAGGCGTGCCCCGACGGATCCCACGCCATTCAGATCCTTCCGTTCGCATGAAGATCGCCTTCTTCGACACCCACGGCTACGACCGCGAGGCCTTCACCGAGGCGAACCGCGCTCAGCACCCCCACGCGCTCACGTTCTTCGAGGCGCGGCTTGATCGTCAGACCGCCGCGCTCGCCTCGGGCTTCACGGCGGTCTGCGCCTTCGTCAGCGACCGCCTCGATCGCGCCACCCTGACCACGCTGAAGGCCGGCGGCACCCGGCTGATCGCGCTGCGCTCGGCGGGCTTCAACAACGTCGACCTCGCCGCGGCCGCGCAGCTCGAGCTGCCGGTGGTGCGGGTCCCCGAGTATTCGCCGCACGCGGTGGCCGAGCACGCGGCCGCGCTGGTGTTCGGGCTCAACCGGAAGCTGCACCGAGCCCACGCCCGCGTCCGCGAAGGCAACTTTTCGCTCGAGGGCCTGGTGGGGTTCGACCTCTACGGGAAGACGGTGGGGCTCGTCGGCACCGGGCGCATCGGCGCCGCCGCGGCGCGGATCTTCGCCGGCTGTGGCTGTCGGGTGCTGGCGTTCGACCTCGTCCCCGCGCGCGGGCTCGAGGTGACCTACGTCGATCTGCCGACGCTCTACCGCGACGCTGACCTGATCTCGCTGCACGTGCCGCTGACGCCCGCGACGCGCCACATGATCGACGCCCGCGCGCTGGCGCAGATGAAGCGGGGCGTGATGCTGATCAACACCAGCCGCGGCGCGCTGATCGACACGCCCGCGCTGGTCGACGCGCTGAAGTCCGGGCACATCGGCGCCGCCGGGCTCGACGTCTATGAAGAGGAAGAGGGGATCTTCTTCCAGAACCTGTCTGAGCAGGTGCTGCAGGACGACGTGCTCGCCCGCCTGCTGACCTTCCCCAACGTGCTGATCACCGCCCACCAGGGGTTCCTCACCCGCGAGGCGCTGCGCAGCATCGCCCTCACCACCCTCGAGAACGTCGCGGTCTTCGAGCGCGGCGAGCCGCTGAAGAACCAGGTCCAGGCCGCGCGGTGAAGCGGCCGGCGCTGCAGCGGCGGTGGAAGCTCAACCGACGAGAGCTGCTGAAGCTTGGGCCGTTGGCCGCGGTGGCGGCGGGTGGCGTGGGCGCGGCGGCGCTGCTGGCGTCGGGGGCCCAGGCGAAGGTGAAGGGCACCTGCCGCTTCTGCCTGATGCACTGCGGGGTGGTAGCGACGGCGCGCGGCAGCCACCTCGAGCGGGTCGAGGGCGATGTCGACTCGAGGACGCGCGGCTTCCTCTGCCTGCACGGCCACGCGCTGCGCGAGGTGGTGCACTCGCACGATCGGCTGAGCCAGCCGCTGATGCGCGCAGGAGACGCGTTCGTGCCCTTGTCGTGGCCCGACGCGCTGGGCGAGATCGCGCAGCGGCTGCAGGCGATCAAGCAGCGCCACGGGCCCGAGAGCTTCCTCATCCAGACGGGCTGGCCGCTGGTGCGTCACCCGCTGATCAACCTGCTGCATCGGTTCGCGCGCGCGTTTGGAACTCCGAACGTCGCGACCGTCGCCAGCCTCTGCGAGGCGTCGGCGCGCATGGGCCAGGCGCTGGTGGTGGGCAGCAAGCTGTCGCCCGACTACCAGCGCTCGAAGACGCTGGTGCTGTGGGGCGCCAACCCGTGGAGGACGGCGCCCCCCTTCGCGCAGCTGGTCGCGCGCAAGGCAGAGGAAGGCGCGCTGGTGGTGATCGACCCGGTGCGCCACGAGTCGGCCGCGCTGGCGAACGAGTTTCTGCAGGTGCAGCCGGGCACCGACGGCGCGCTCGCGCTGGCGATGATTCACGTCGTGATCGAAGAGCGCCTCTACCCCGAGCCCTTCGTGTCCGAGTGGACGCTGGGCCTCGATGGCCTGCGCGCGTTGGCGCAGCGATACCGGCCGGGCGACGTCGAACGGCTCACCGGCATCGCGGCGGCGCGCATCGTCGGGGTCGCGCGGCGGCTGGCGGCCAACGCCCCCACCTGCATCTGGCCCGGGCTCGGCGTCGAGCACCACGTCAGCGGCGTTCAGACGGTGCGCGCGATCACCGCGCTCGAGACGCTCTGTGGCCGGTTCGTCGACCCGGCGGCGCAGCGCGCCTTCCTCACGCCCGAGCGCGGCGCTGGGCAGCTGCTGCCTGCGCTCTACGAGATGACCACCGCCGAGCCGGTGCCGCCCCCGCTGTCGGTGCGGCCGCTGGGCTACGACGCGTACCCTCTGTTCGAGATGTTCAACCGCGAGGCGCAAGGCAACCTCTGGGCGAAGGCGGCGCTCACCGGCAAGCCGTACCCGATTCGCGCGCTGATGCTGGTCGCGTCGAACGCGCTGGTCACCGCTGTCGATCCGGCCGAGGCCGCGCGCGCCGCCGAGAAGCTCGAGCTGCTGGTGACGGTCGACACCTTCTTGTCGGCGTCCGCGCAGCGCAGCGACTTCGTGCTGCCGGCGGCCGGCTTCGCCGAGACGACCGACGGCGACAAGCCCGCGCTGGTGCCGCCCCAGCGCGACGCCTGGCCCGACTGGAAGATTGTCTTCGAGCTCGCCCGGGCGCTGGGATTGGGCGACCACTTTCCGTGGACAAACCTCACCGAGGCCCTGGCTGCCCGGAAGACCCCGTGGATGGCGGACGAGGCGCACCAGCCGAAGACCGAAGGGGGCGCGCGGCGCTTCCCGACGCTGTCGGGGAAGATCGAGTTCCACAGCCTGGTGCTCGAACGGTTCGGCTTCCCGCCGCAGCCCGAGTGGACTGCGCCGACCGAGCAGACGAGCGCGGCCTACCCGCTGCGGCTGGTGATCGGCCCACGGACCTCTGCGTTCATCAACTCGCAGTTCCGGCAGATCCCTTCGGTGCGCTCGAAGCGGCCCGAGCCGACGGTGCTGCTCAACCCCGCCTCGGTTCCCTCGGGCGCCACCTTCGTTCGCCTGGTCACCGCGCACGGCGCGCTGCGCGTGAAGGTCGAGCCCACCGACAGCGTCGCGCCTGAGGTGGCGGTGCTGCCCGCCGGGTGGGATGCGCTCGACGTCAACCGCCTGCTCGGCGGCGCGGCGCTGGATCCCATCTCGGGCTTCCCCGCCTTCCGCAGTGGCGCGGCGCGGGTCGAGGCGGTGCCGTGAGGGGCCGGGGCCGACGGCGATCTTCCAGAGGTTTACTTTGCCAGCTGCCGCAGCTCGCCCAGCTTCTGCGCGACGTCCGGCGGGATGCGCGTGCCGCCGCTGCCCGTCCACCCGAACCACGCGCGGTCATACATCCGCTCGACGCACTGGCGGGCGATCTCTGAGTGCGGCTTCTCGCGAACGCAGGTCTCGAGGTAGAGGCTGTCGAGCTCCCACAGCAGCGGATCCATCGTGGCAGCGCCTGCGACGCCCAGCAGGTACAGCGCCTCTCCGCGCCAGATCGCCTGCGGCTCTTTCTCGAGCGCGAGGTGCAGGTAGCCGGTCGCCCGCAGCGTCGCGATGAAGAGGCTCTCGTCCGAGAACGCCGACTTCGCCGCCCCCGACCCTTCGACCAGCGCGCGCCCCTTCGCCAGCAGGGCTGAAGGAATCGCCACGTTCGCGACGAACGGATCCGCCTCCCACGCCTTGGCGTCGCGCTGCCACTGCTCGAGCATGCGGCGCGTGAACACCGGCAGATCTTTGCGCGCCAGCTGTCTGGCGATCGCCGCCACCGTCGCGTCGCGGTCGTCTTTCACCCGCACCAGCACCGCCACGTACTGCCGCAGCGACGCCGCCTGCTCGAGCGCCTCTGCTTCACTCTTCGCGGGCACGTCCAGCGCCGCCTTCCAGGTCGCCGTCGCCAGCTCGAACTGGCGGGTCGTCGCGTAGAACTCGGCCTTTCGCAGCGCAGGCAGCTTCAGGCCCTCGACCACCTTCGCCGCGTCGTTGAAGTCCTTGGGGACGCTCTCGCGGGTGTGACAGGCGAAGCACAGCCCGGTGATGCTGCGCAGCCGGGCACGCGTCGCCTCGGTGTTGCCGGCCTTGAACTCGGCCTGCGCGCTGTCTGCCTGAGCCCCGAACACGCCGGCCAGGGTGTCGAGCGCGGGGTCCTGCCGGCCGGGGACCTTGAAGCGGTGCTTGAGGGCGGCGAGCACGGCGAGATCCGCGCTGATCACGGGCGCGTTCGCCGGATCGCGGAACACCGCCGGGCTCGCCAGGTACGGCTGCAAGCCGATCACCGCGTGCATCGCCGAGTGCATCGCCGCCACCGTCTCGGCCTTTCGCACTTCGCTCGCGGGCGCCGCCGAAAGCATCGCCGCCAGGAGCAGCGGGGTCATGCCTTCACCGGGGCCGCGAACATCACTGGCCGGCCTGCCCGCGCCAACACCTCGGACGCCACCGTGCTCTTCAGCAGCGCCCCGGCCTTGAGCCCCAGGCACACCACCTGCGCCCCCAGCCGGTCGGCGGTGGCGACGAGCTCCTTCGCCACCTCACCGTGAACCACGTGCACCAGCACCCGCGCCTTGCGCTCGGCCTCGGGCGGCAGCACCACGGTCAGCTTCTTCAGCAGCGCCGTCTCGGTCTCGACGGTCAACGGCCCCTGGGCCACGTGCACTACGTGCAGCGTCCCGGCGCCGACCAGGCCCAGCCCCATGGTGATGGCCCGGTTGCCTGCCTCGGTGAAGTTGGTCGCCGCCAGCGCGCTGCGGAACTCGGGCACTGTCGACAGATCGGGCACCGCCACCGTCGACGGAATGCAGGCGACCGCCATCGGAGCCAGCGCCAGCACCTGGTGCGACACCGACCACAGACGCCCCAGCGCGCGGCGGCGATGGGTGCCCAGCACCACCACGTCGACCTGCTCCTGGTTCGCCAGGGCCAGCAGGTGATCGGCGATGTTCGCCACGCCCATCTCGAGGTGGGTGCGGACCTTCACGTTCGCTGGCAGGCCCTTGAGCGCCTGGGCCGCCTCGGCCGCCATCACCGCCGACAGCGCCTTGTGCCCTTCCTCAAGAGCAGGAACCGGCAGCCCGCGCCGCTCGTACTCTTCGATCGGCCACCAGACGTGCGCGGCGACCAGATCGAGCGCGCCGAACTTCGCCAGCCGGATGATCCAGTCGCGGGCGATCGCCGCGCTCGAGGTCTGGTCGAGCGCCAGCATCACCTTCAGCGGCGCCTTGCCGTCGACCCAGGCGTGAAACGGCCGCGGATCGCGCACCACCAGCAGCGGGGCCTCGACGCTGTAGGCCAGCTTGTCGAGGGTGTTCGCGCCGAGCACCCCGACCGCGCGCGTGGTGTCGCCCACCACCAGCAGCGAGGCCGACTTCTCCGCGCAGAAGCGGCTGATCGCGTCATCGAGCTTTCCAGTCAGCACCGCGGTCTGGACGTCGAGCCCCTGCTGGCGCAGCGCCGTCGCTTCGGCCTCGAGGGACGAGCTGGCCGCCGCTTCGAGGCGGTCGCTCCACGAGCGCATCACCCGCCCGGGCAGCACGTGAACCAGCCACAGGGTCTGCTTCTGCTTGCGGGCGAGGTCGGCCGCAACCCTGGCGGCGAACGACGACTCTTCGGAGAACCGGGTTGCGCAGATGATGGTCATGCGGGGCCACTGAGCAACTTGTGCGCCATGGCACCCCCATGCCGCGACGCTGGCTGCCGATGCAGAATCTGCACATCTGACGGCTGCGCGCAGCTACGGGTACTCGACCATTCGACCCTTCTCGGGATCCCACAGCTTCAGCCGCAGGCAGGCGATCACCTCGCCCGGGCGCCACGAGGTGACGCCGGGGTGCTGCAGCTCGGGCAGCGCGGCCATCGCCTCGGGAAGCCGGTAGAAGGGGATCGCCGCGTTGAGGTGATGAACGTGGTGGAAGCCGATGTTGGCGGTGAACCAGCGCATCACCGGCCCCATCTTCATGTAGCTGGACGCGTGCAGCGCCGCGTCGCTGAACGTCCAGTCTTCGCGCCGCGCCACCTTTACTTCCGGGTAGTTGTGCTGCGCGTAGAACAGGTAGGCACCCGCCGCCGTCGCGATCGCCAGCGGCAGCACCCACGCGAAGACAAACGTGAGGGCCTGACCTTCGACGATCGCTGCCGCGGCGAGCCCGCCTGCGATCAGCAGCGCCAGCAGCCCCTGCCAGTGCCTGCGCGGGTTTCGCAGAAACGGACGAAGGCACATGCCCAGGGCGAAGACGGTCAGCAGGGCGAGCGCGATGTTCAGCGGGTGCCGCGCCGCCCGGTACAGCCAGCGCTTGAAGGGCGGCAGCGACTGGTACATCCGCGGGGTCAGCATCGGATAGCTGCCGATGTGGCTGCCGACGAGCTGGGCGGTGTGGGCGTGGTGGTAGTTGTGCGTCTCGCGCCACACGCTCGGCGGCACCAGCAGCAGCTCGCCGTACAGGAAGAACAGGCCGCGCGCGAGCTTCGACCCGCGCAGCAGGGCCCCGTGCTGGAAGTCGTGGAACAGACAGAACCCACGCACCAACGCCAGGCCGAGGACGACGCCGAGCGCGACGCGCAGCGGCCACTGCGGCACGAGGGCGATCGCCGCCGCGAGCCCTCCGATCACGCCGAAGGTGGACGCGACCGCCACCCAGGATCTCAGCGGCTGCTCGACGGTGAAGGCCTTGCTGGCGACGAGCAGCTCTTTCTCACTTCGTTCGGGCATGCGTCCGCCCCATGCAAATCCGGGGCGCGGTGGCACTGCGTTCGCAACGAACTGGGCCTGCCATGCCTTCTCCCCGCGCGCTGCAAGCCCGTTCCCGCCTTCAGCCGCTGGACATCGGCCTTCATCACCACCGGTCGTTTCAGTGGGTGCGGCGCGGGGTGCTCGCGGTGTCGGTGGCCTTCACCCTCGGGCTGCCGGTGTGGCACCTCACCGCGCTCGACCACCAGAGCGCGGGGCTGACCGGGTTCGGAGCCGCGGGGGACGCCGTGCGCTCGGCCTCGATCGGCGCGACGGGCGTGCCTCCGCTGCTGGGCATGCCAGGGGCCTTCTCGTTCTTCGGTCTCGAGTTTCTCGATCCCCTCGCGCTGCTGGGCGTGCTGCTCGCGCGGGGCCCGTCGTGGCTGCTGCTGTGGGCCGCGCTGCCCGCGCTGATCCTCGTCGCGGTGCTGGGCCGCTTCTTCTGCGGTTGGCTGTGCCCGTACCTGCCGATCCTCGCCGCCAGCAATGCCGCCCGCTGGGTCCTCACCCGCATCGGGCTTCAGCCCCTCGACGTTCAGGTTCCGCGCCGCACCGCGCGGCTAGTCCTCGTCGGCGTGCTCATCGCCAGCGCGCTGCTCGGCGTCCAGGTGCTCCCCTGGCTCTACCCTCCGTCCATCCTCGGCCGGGAGGCGTTCCGGCTGGTGTTCTTCGGCGGGCTGTCGGCCGGGGCGCTGGTCGTCGCCGCCGCCTTTCTCTTCGACACTTTCGTCTCGCGCGCGGGCTTCTGCCGTTCGCTGTGCCCGGGGGGCGCGATGTTCTCTCTCGTCGCGACGGCCTCGCCGCTTCGCGTGGTGCGCGAGCCGGCAAAATGCACCGACTGCACCGTCTGTGACGTGGTCTGCAACCTCGGGCAGCTCCCGATGACCGATCGGCTCGACAGCGGCTGTGAGCGCTGCGGCAAGTGCATCTCGGCATGCCCGACCGACGCGCTGAAGTTCGCGCTGCGGCGGCCACCCTGATCAGGCCTGACGCCCGAGCGAAGCGCCGGCGCTCACTCGAACGGCGCGAAGTAGCTGTAGACGACATCGAAGGGCGCCCCTTCGGGCGGCACCACGCCGAAGAAGAGCACCGTGTTGCCGGCGGGGTCGTAGTCGAAGCCCATCGTCCGGCTGCGGTTGACGGGCTGCGCGATCTTCACTGCCAGTGAGCCCGAGATGGGGCGCTGGGCCAGGGACGACTGGCTGGCGGTGCCCAGCGCGCCGATGACCACCTCTTCGACCACCTCGAGCAGGTTGGGGTTGCAGATGGAGCCCGAGCTGCCGCCCGTCGCGGTGGCGACGTCGATGTAGGAAGTGCCGGCGTTGGCGCTGCCGAGGCCGACGCGGGTGCAGCCGATGGGGCGCGGCCCGACGATGGCGAAGGCGAGCGCCTTTTCGGCCTGGTAGTCGAGCGCGTAGTCCTTCACCGACTTCAAGTTCACCGACTCTTCGTCGGACACGAAGACCACGACGAGGCCGGCGCCGGGGCGAAGGTGCAGGCAGGCGGGGTCGGCTGCAGGGCAGAGCGAGGGGGGCTCCATCACCATCGGGTTTCGCGCGCGGCGAATCGCGCGGAGCCCGAACTCGAGGCCCTGTTCATCGCCGTTGCCGTTGATGCCCACGCGGACGTCGGCCTTGAACTGATCGAGGTCGCGGGTGAAGCCCTTGCCGCGCAGCACCTCGCCTTCGGTGTTCACCACGCCCAGGCGGAAGTCGAGGCCGCTGGCCGCGAAGGCCGCGTACATCGACTCAGAGGCTGCGACGAGCGTCGCCTGTTCCTCGATCATCGAGCCCGAGTTATCCACCACGAAGATGAAGTCGCTGCGAAGGGCAGGGGCGGTGCGCTTCTCGCAACGGTAGAAGAGGACGTCGTTCTCCAGGCCCAGGTGGCTGCCGTTGGTCAGGTCGGTCATCACCGGCTGGTTGTCTTTGAACTTGCTGCCGGGGGTGACGGCGACGGCGATGAAGAGGTGGTTCTTCACGATCTTGAACATCAGGTTCACGATCGCCGTGTCTTCGGCGCGTGCGCCGGCGGCGACGGTCAGCGCGCCGAGCTCAGTCTGCGTCTTGCCGGACAGCGACGAGAGCAACCGGTTGCGAAGCGAAAAGGCGTTGGTCGCGATCGCGAGGTTCAGCGTCTGGCTGCTCGTGTAGACCGAGCCGGGATACGTGCGAGAGAAGCGCTCGGTGCGGTCGCGCACCACGGGCGTTCCGCCCAGGCCGTTGAGCGCGGCGATCTCTCGAACCGCGACCAGCGCCACGTCGGCGGGGTCGGCGAACCCACCATCGGTCGGCACCACGTCCATCGGCACGGCCCGGCGCAGCACGAAAGCGGCCACGTCATTCGGTGCGTCGTCGAATACCCACGCCTGCGCCACAGCGACTTCGGTCGAGGTGATCTCGGGGACGATCGCGAAGGGGAAGCCGGTGCCGCCGATGTTCCGGGGGATGATCTCGTGAGGGAAGAGCGTGTCGCAGGCCCAGTTGAGCACCGGGGGAATGAAGCCCGCGTCCTTCGGGCCTGCGTCTGCCGCGCCGCCTCCGCTGCCGCCCGTGCCTGCATCGGGAGCTGCGGGCGCCGTCAGTCGGCTCTGACAACCAACCAGCGCCGCCGCCACCACGGCCAGCGCCACCTTGCGACGCCGCGAGAAGGCGAGCAGGAGAACGAGCAGGCCCAGCGCCCCGCCGTCGGTCGAGCCGCAGCCGCAGCTGGCCGCGACCACCGGCTTCACCGTGCCAGGTCCGGTTCCACCATCGCCGCCCGTGCCGCCGTCTTCGGGCAGGGTGGTGCCGCCGCCGTCGACGCCTGCATCGGGCATGGAAACGCCAGCGTCGGTGCAGATGCGCAGGCCCGAGAGGTCGAGGTCGACGCTGCCTTCGCAGTCGTTGTCCTTGAGGTCGCAGACTTCGGCAGCGCCGCGGTAGACGGTCTTGTCGGCGTCGTTGCAATCGCCATCGCAGTTCGTCTGGCCGTCGCCGTCGGCGTCGAAGCAGGCGGCGCAGAGGTTGAACTGGCCGGGCGCCGAGTCGACGTAGCCGTCGCAGTCGTTGTCGATGCGATCGCAGACCTCGGTGCCGTGCGGGTGAATGCTCGAGTCGCTGTCGTTGCAGTCGCCGCAGAAGCCGCTGTACCCGTCGTTGTCCTTGTCGAGTGCGCCTTCGTCGATCATCCCGTTGCAGTTGTCGTCGATGCCGTTGCCCGCGATCTCGATCGCCGCCGAGTTCACCGCCGGGTTGTTGTCGTTGCAGTCGCCGAGGCAGGTGGCGACGTGATCGTTGTCGGCGTCGAAGCCCTCGTCGGTCTGCAGATCGCAGTCATTGTCCTGGCCGTCGCAGACCTCCGCAGCAGCCGCGACGCTGGCGAACGCGCCGTGCACGGCCGAGTTCAGATCATTGCAGTCGCCCTGGCAGGTGGTGACGCCGTCTTGATCCTGGTCGGTGTCTTCGTCGATGCGGCCGTCGCAGTTGTCGTCCTTGGCGTTGCCGCAGACTTCCTTCCGGTACGGGCTGCGGGTCGGATCATTGTCGTCACAGTCGCCGGCGCAGGTGGTGGCGAAGTCACCGTCTTTGTCGAAGCCTTCGTCGACGACACCGTCGCAGTCGTTGTCGAACCCGTCGCACTTTTCCACCGCGCCCGGGTTGATGTCCGCGCTCTTGTCGTCGCAGTCGCCCATCGCAGTCGTGAACGAGTCGAGATCTTCGTCGCTGACCTCGTCGACCTGGCCGTCGCAGTCGTCGTCGCGGCCGTTGCCGACACGCTCGGTGCGGCGCGGGCTGATCAGCGCGTCGTTGTCGTCGCAGTCGCCCTGGCAATTCGTGATGCCGTCATTGTCGAAGTCGTGACACGGAGCGCCTCGGCACACCTGGCCCTCGTCCACCTGCGCGTTGCAGTTGTTGTCGAGGCAGTCGCAGATTTCCGGCAGGCCGGGCCGCACGAACTGGCCGCCGTCGGGGTTGTCGTTGCAGTCGCAGGGGGTGATGCCCGGGCACAGCGCGCAGCTGGGCACGCCGTCGCCATCGAAGTCGAAGTCTTCGTCGATCTTGCCGTCGCAGTCGTCGTCGAGCTTGTTGCAGACCTCGGTGCCGGGCGTCGTCTGGCCCATGCACGTGCCTTGAGGAACGCCGCCGACGCACTGGGCGGTGCCCGCGCGGCAGACGCCGGTGTTCACGGAAGAGCCGCCGTCGGGAAGTGCGGGGCCCGAGTAGCACGCCGTCGACACGCCATCGATGACGCCGTCGCAGTTGTCGTCGATGCCGTTGCACATCTCGAGCGCGCCCGGCTTCACGAACTGGCCGCCGTCGGGGTCATCGTTGCAGTCGCCCTGGCAGACCTTCACCCCGTCGCGATCTTGATCGAAGTCGCCGTCGTCAATGATGCCGTCGCAGTCGTCGTCGAGCAGGTTGCACGCCGCTCCGCCGTCGACGCCGACCTGCTCGCCGCCATCAGGGTGGCTGGTGGGGACGACCTGCCCGACGCACGCGCCGTAGGTGCCGCCCGCGATGCAGGCCTGGGTGCCGGCGAGACAGACGCCCTTCGGCAGGCAGCTGGGGCCGGGGCACGTGCCGGTGTACGTCTGCGTGGTGACCGTGGGCCCCGAGAAGCACTTGCGCGCCGGCACGTTGATCGGGTTCCCGTCGCAGTCTTGATCGATGTTGTCGCAGATCTCGACCGCGCCCGGCTTGATGGTCGGGTCATTGTCGTTGCAGTCGCAGGGGGTGAGCCCGCCGCACTGCAGGCAGCTTCGGAAGCCGTCGTTGTCGACGTCGAAGCCTTCGTCGATGACGCCGTTGCAGTTCTCGTCGGTGCTGAGCCCGTTGCAGATCTCGGTGCTGGGGCCGACGGCGTTCAGGCACTGGCTCCACATCGCGACGCCCGAGCCCGACGCGGCGGTGCAGTCTTGATTGCCGGCGGCGCAGGTTCCCTGGCCCGGCTGGCCCGCGTCGAACGGATAGCAGTTCTGCTGAAGCTTCAGCGCGTTGTTGGTCGACCGTTCGTCGATGAAGCTATTGCAGTTGTCGTCGATGCCATTGCACACCTCGCTGATGGGGCCCTGGTTGCGCGCGCAGCCAAGGGCTCCAGCGGCGCAGGTCATCGTGCCTGCGGCGCAGCGGCCGGCCTGGGTGGTGGTGCAGGCCGAGCCGCCGCCGGGGTTGCCGTCGTCGATGGCGCCGTCGCAGTCGTTGTCCTTGTTGTCGCAGATCTCGGCGGAGGGGAACTGCTGGCCCGGCGTGTTGAGATCGCACGTGGGGAAATTTCCGGCGGCGCACGCCTGCATCACGCCCTTGCACTCGAGCCGCGGAGCGCAGCTCGCGCCCGGACAGGTGCCCGTGTAGCTGCCCGCAGGGCCCGCGTAGCAAACGCGGGTGACGAGCTCGTCGACTTGCCCGTCGCAGTCGTCGTCCTGGTTGTTGCAGATCTCACCGCCGGGGTTGACGGTGCGCTGACACGCGAGAGCGCCGGCCGTGCATTGGAAGGTCCCGGGGCCGCAGACGCCCATCTGGCCGGTGCTGCACGCGCCCCCGCCGCCAGGGTTGCCCTCGTCGGTCTGGCCGTCGCAGTCGTTGTCCTTGCCGTCACACGTCTCGGCGGCAGGCAGCGTCTGACCCGCCGTGCCGAGATCGCAGGTGGGGAAGTTGCCGGCCGTGCACGACTGAGAGACGCCTTTGCACTCGAGGCGCGGGACGCAGCTGGGGCCGGGGCAGGTGCCGCTGAAGGTCCCCGCTGGGCCCGCGAAGCAGACGCGGGTGACGTTCTCGTCGGTTTGTCCGTTGCAGTCGTCGTCCTGGTTGTTGCAGGTCTCGGCCGAAGGGTTGACGTTGCGGACACAGCTCACCGCTCCGCCGGTGCAGGTCGCGGTGCCGGGGCTGCAGACGCCCGCCTGCCCGGTGCTGCAGCTGGCGCCGCCGCCTAAGTTTCCCTCGTCGGTCTGGCCGTCGCAGTCGTTGTCTTTGCCGTCGCAGATCTCGGTGGCGGGCAAGGTCTGGCCTGGCGTGGTCGTGGTGCAGGCGGGAAAGTTGCCAGCGCTGCACGCCTGCGAGACGCCCTTGCACTCGAGGCGTGGGACGCAGTTGGGGCCGGGGCAGGTGCCGCTGAAAGTTCCGGCCGGGCCCGCGAAGCAGACGCGGGTCACGTTCTCGTCGGTTTGTCCGTTGCAGTCGTCATCCAGGTTGTTGCAGGTCTCGGCCGTCGGGTTGACGTTGCGCACGCAGCCCACCGACCCGCCGCTGCAGGTCGCGGTGCCCGGGCTGCACACGCCCATCTGCCCGGTGGTGCAGTTGGCGCCGCCGCCAGGGTTTCCTTCGTCGGTCTGGCCGTCGCAGTCGTTGTCTTTCCCGTCGCAGACTTCGGCGGTCGGCAGCGTCTGGCCGGCCGTCGCGGTGGTGCACGCGGGAAAGGCGCCGGCGGCGCACGACTGGGTGACGCCCTTGCACTCGAGGCGCGGGACGCAGTTGGGGCCGGGGCAGGTGCCGCTGAAAGTCCCGGCGGGGCCCGCGAAGCAGACGCGGGTGACCGCTTCGTCGACGACCCCGTTGCAGTTGTCGTCCTGGTTGTTGCAGGTCTCGGGCGATGACTGCGTGAGCTGGTTACACACGATCGCGCCGCTGGTGCACGCGGTGGTGCCGGCAGCGCACACGCCCATCAGGCCGGTGCTGCACGACATGTTTCCGCCGGGGTTCCCGTTGTCAACCACCTGGTTGCAGTCGTTGTCCTTGTTGTCGCAAATCTCTGCTTTGCCCGGGTAGCGCGCGGCGTCCATGTCGTCGCAGTCACCCTGGCCGATGGTGACACCGTCGAAGTCGCAGTCGTTCTCGGGGCTCAGCGGCGAGGCGGTGTTGCAGACGGCGTACGCGGAAATCGGGGCCAACAGCACGGCGAGCAGCATCGAAGATCGCATCACAGGAACACCCCGACTTCAGCGGCGATGAAGGAACGAACGTCGACGACTTTGAGGCCCTTGCCGTCGTTCAGCTGCGCGCGGAACACGCGGCCACCGACGCGAAGGAACAACAGCGATGCGGGCCGCGCCTCGAGCCACGCTTCTGCGGACCACGAGAAGTCAGGGCGGCTGGCGGTGGTGCCCTTGAGAAGGAAGCGCGGACCCCACGTCAAATCCAGCGCGAGCACGTCGCGGTACAGCGGCTGGCGAACGCGAAGCTGCAGGTCGACCCCGCGGTAGATCGCGCTGGCGACGGGCAGATCGCAGCCGACCACCGCACGCTCCTGCGTGTAGCCGGCACCCAGGCCAATCGAAGGCAGGTTGGTGCCCAGGGGAATGCGGAAGGTGCCGCGGTACTGAACGGCGTCGTCGGTGATCGCGCACGTCTGCCCTTCGTCGTCTCCCGACAGCGCACGGGCTTTCAGAAACGCACGACGGAAGCTGACGTCGACCGTGAAGTCGCTGAGCCGCTTGCCCTGCAGGCCTTCGAAAAGCTGCAGCGGAGCGACCATCACGTAGAACCCCATCGCCAGCGCCGGGCTGCTCTGCAGCGAGGTGAGGTGATCGCTGGCCGCGCCGCTGAGGTTCTGCGAACGAAGCACGGCCCCGGCCGAGAGCGCGACGGCGGCGCGCGTGACGCGAGGCAAATCGCGAAGCTCCTGCTTGCGCTGTCTCTCGAAGGCGAGCTCGCGATCGATCTCGATCTCGCTCTCGACCTCGCGGTCGGGCGGAGGCGCTTCGATCACCGCTGGCTCGGCGACCTTCGCGGGCTCGACGGCAGACAGCGCGATGAGCTGGGCCGCGACCAGACGGCACAGCTCTTTGACCTTCGGCTCGGACAGCGTGCTGGCCTTCGCCGCGGACATCGGCATGCCGACCGCGACACCCGACGACGAATGAACGCGGGCGACGACAGAGCCCTGGCGCGTCAGCTCGAAGAGCACGACCCACTCGGCCTTCGTGGCGCTGGCGAGGCGCTTCAAGCCTTCGGCCGTCTTGAGCTGCGTCGCGGTCAGCGCTTCGGTGGTGAGCGCGGCCTGGGTGACGTCGGTGGCGATGACGCTCGCCGCGCCGAGCTCGGCCTGCATGCCCGCGACGAGCCGAGAAAGAGAGCCAGGGTCGATCTTGTCGACGGACTTCGCGTTCTTGATTCCCGCGAAGCCGCCGTTCTTGTTCGTCACCTGCGTGAAGACGACGGGCGTGAGCACGACGGGCGCGACGCCAGACGGCTTGCTCTGCGCGAGCGCAGGCGGCGCCACGGCAAGCAGCAGCGAGAGCAGAAGCCTGAGAGACGGCATGGGAACTCCACCACCGGAAGACGAGACGGGCTGCCGAGATGACCAGGAGGCGCGCGGGGGCGACCGAAGACGAAGCGAATGCTACCCGCTCCGACCGGGTGGGCGGGTGTGAGCACCTTGGACTTCCGCTGTCCTGCCGAGCCGCCGGCTCACGGAACGTGGGGCGCGAGCGGAGCGAGGGCGGGGCCCGCGATGACAGCGCCGTCGGTGGTGAAGCGCGAGCCGTGACACGGGCAGTCCCACGTCTTCTCGGCGTTGTTGAAGGCGACATGGCAGCCGAGGTGCGGGCAGATAGAAGACACGCACTGCACCTTTCCTTCGGGGCTCTTGTAGACGGCGACCTTCGACAGGCCCATGCGCACCAGCTTCCCTTCCCCCAAAGCGACCTCGTCGATCGACGAGGCTTCCGCCGGCTTCAGCGTGTCGCCGACGAGGTGCAGCGGGAAGTCGATGTTCTCGGCGCGGTAGTTGCGGCCGATGAAGGGCAGGGCGTCGACGGGCTCGACCACTTGCGACGACCACGCGCTGAGCCGATCGAACGCCGCTGCGGTGTCGGACTCCTGGCCCGTCTTGTGATCTTCGCCGCCGACGATCAGGTGGCGCGCGCCGTCGACGTCGATCGAACGGATGTAGTGGTACGGGTCCTCCATGTCCCAATAGAGGCCGTCCGGAACTGCCGGCGCCGGGCCGCTGACCACGTACGACTGGTAGTGCGCGAGCTTGGTCTGCACGAGCACGCGGTTCAGCGGCGAGTGGGTCGCGAGCACGACCTGGTTCGCGGTCAGGCTGCTGCCGGACGCTGTCTTGAGAATGCAGCCCTTCTCTTCGTGCAGCTCGACGATGGGGCTGCTCTCGAAGATGAGACCTCCCGCTTCGACGAAGCGCTGTGCGAGCCGGTGCAGGTACTTCACCGGGTGAAACTGGGCCTGGTCGCCGAAAGAGATCGCCCCTTCGGCGGGCAAGGGCAGCGGCAGGGCAGCCGACCTGGCCTGCATTCCGACGCGCTGGCAGGCCTCCGTCGACCCCGAACTTCTGCTCGATCGCGTGGATTCGCGTGTCGATGACCTCGGTGAGGTGGGCGCTGGTCGAGCCGGTGATTCCGCCGCCGACAATCGCGATGTCAACAGCACGCGATGACGTCAGCAGCGGGAGATGGCGGGGAGCGTCTGCAGGAGTCCAAAGGGGTTCAGTGGTGTTGATGCCCGGGCCCCGAAGCACGCGGTACGCCGACCCGTTTGCCTTGCCGAGGCGCTCGCCAAAGTGAGGCGGGCACGTGGCCGTTTGGCGCTTTTGTGGACCATCGCCTTCAGCTGGGAGGCCGCCTGGGCAGGGTCGATCGCCACCGATGTCTGAAGGCCAGCCCGCGGCACCACGGCGTTGGCGCTCGCACAGATGCGAACGCGCATTGCGCCTGTTGCGTCGATCTTCTCGAGCAGCTCGAGACTCGGCGGGCCGACAAGGACCTTGATCGCCGAAGTGTCCCCGGCGAGCTTTTGAGAAGAGTCTCGGTGAGCACTTCGTGGCCTTCGGCTCCAACCAGCGCGATCACCTTCAGGCACCTGCGTTTTCAAGAGCGGCGCGGGCGCGCTGGGTCGACATCCGGTTCAGCTTGGCGGCGGGGCTCGCGGCCTTCACGGCCTTCTCGAAGCGGGCCTCCATCTCGTCGCCGAGCTCTTCCAGCTCGCCACCCAAAGCCTTGCGCGCGCGGGGGAAGATCTCTCCACGCTCTTCCTTGATGTGGTGTTTCACCATCTCGGCGAGGACGCCGATGCGCACACCGAAGAGTTCTTCATCCGCCAGCGCCTTACCGGCCCGCTCGAGTGCACCACGGGCACCCGTGTGCTCTTCGTACCCTTCGGCCACCGGCTCGCCCGCGCTCTGGGCCGCGGAAACGGCGGGGTAGAAGATCTCTTCTTCGATCACCATGTGCGCCAGCAAAGAGCTCTTCAGCTTGGCGAACGCCTGCTTCCGCGTCGCGCCGGGCTTCGACTTCTCCAGCATTTCGAACAGGTCCAGGGTCTCTTTGTGCTGCTTCTCAAGCAGGTCGATCGCGTTCATGTTTAATTTTCTCCGTACGGGTTCGCGGCGACCGAAATGCAGATTGCGCGCCACCATTCCAGCTCCGCGGTACGAGGGACTTCGCGTTTTCGAGCTGTGGCGTTCTGCACCAACCGGGGAATCGAGGCACGTGAGGTGCACCAAACAGGTGCCGCAACGCGAAGCCTCAAGGTGGGCCTCTGCGAATCCTCGATGGGGCTTTCGAAGTATCCCGAGCACTTCCGCGTCATCGAAGTACAGCAGACTTTCTACGAGCCTCCTGCGCGGTTGAAGACTCTTGAGCAGTGGCGAAAGCAGCTGCCGCCGCCCTTTGCGTTCACCATCAAGGCGTGGCAGTTGATCACGCACTCGGCGAGCAGCCCCACCTACCGGCGGTTGAAGCGGACGAAGCTGTCTGCGACAGATCGCGCGGGCGCCGGCGGTTTCAAGTCGAGCCGAGTCGTGAAGCGCGCGTGGGACTGCACGGTCGAATGCGCGCAGACGCTCGAGGCCTCGTCGATTCTGGTTCAGTCGCCGGGCAGCTTCCGGCCAGTCGCCGCGAGTCGATGCGGTTGTTCTTCGAGCGTCTGAATCGCCCGAAAGGAATTCGGCTGATGTGGGAGCCGTGAGGGGCGTGGCCGCTGCCCCTCGTGAAGTCGCTGTGCACCGATCTGCAGCTCGTGCACCTGGTCGACCCGTTCGTGAATCAGACCACCACTCCCCATCCGACGTACTTCCGGTTGCACGGGCCGGCGTCACCGATTTACGGACAAAGAACTCAAATGGCTGGCCTCGGTGCTTCCCGCTACCGGCGAGGCGTATGTGATGTTCAACAACGCGTCGTGCGTGGCAGATGCGAAGCGGTTCGAGGCGTTGATCCCGGCTCAGTCATCGCTGCCGATGTAGAGGCCGATCGCGACGAACGTCAGCGCGAAGGTCCACGGGCTGTTGCGCGCCCAATGGGACACCGTGAGGCTTTCTTTGACCCTCTGGCCGATCGCGAGAGCTGCCGGCCGCTGGGACCCAGGCGGGCCGCCGCCGTCGGATCCTCTCGCTGGGAAACTTCAATCGCGTTCATACCCCAGCCCTTCGCAGGCGCTGTGCCATCGGCTTCGGGCACACACCTTGCTCAGTGGGCGGGCATGAGCCCCGTACGAAACAAGCGTTCCCCGACGAAGCGCCGTGCCCGTGTCCAAAGACGGGACACCGGGGCGTTCTTGCCCGCCCTCGGAGCAACAGCCGTCGCCTCGGCGACGATGGCGGCCCTCGACCTCGGCTGGCTCGGCGTCATCGCCCGGAAGTTCTACGACTCCGAGCTCAAAGGGTTGAAGCGCGACGCCGTCAAAGTTCCCGCGGCGGGTCTCTTCTACGCGTTCTACGCAACGGCGATGTGCGCCTACGCCGTGTTCGGAGCGAAGACGCCCATCGACGCAGTGAAGCGCGGCGCGGGCCTGGGCCTCGTTGCGTACGGCACGTACGAGCTGACGAACTGGGCGGTGATCAAGAAGTGGCCGGTGAAGCTGGTGCCGGTCGACATCGCGTGGGGCGTCGCGTTGACGTCGGCTTCGGCCTACGCGGGGAAGCGGACCCTCGACGCGCTGGAAGAACGGCGCGCCACGAAGCGCTATTCGGCCGGGTAGCGCGCGACCGTTCGAGCCACGGCGTCGCGGATCCGCTCGAGGGGCACCGGGTCTCGAGCCGCTTCTGGGCCGCAGCCCGCAGCTGCTCGAGCTCGCCTCGACCGTGGCTTTCGGCGCCGGCGTGCTGTCGTTCGGCTGGGCCCACCTCGAGGCCGACTGGCTTTCGGAAAACGCACGTCGAGGTGAGGACGAAGCAGCTGCCGCCGGGCACGAAGCTTCGCGTCGTTCATCTCTCGGATCTTCACGTCGACCAGGCGTCGAGCCGCACGCTCCGCGAATCCGCTTTCTCTGCCGCCCCGAGATCGCGGTCATCGACCTCGTGGGCGAGTAAGCAGCTGCGATGCCCGTCATCTACGTCGACGCCACCTTCATCCGCAGCTTCGGCTCGAAGCGCATGCTCACCTGCTGGAGCAGCGGCGGAGCGGCCTCCGCCAGATCTTCCGCCGCCGACGTCGGGCTCACCGACTGCTTCACCGCGTTCCTGCCCAAACCGCACCTGTTGCTCGACGACGTGCAGGTCGGCAGCTGGAAGCTCGGACAGCTGCACCCCTCTGAATGCTCGTCGCTGACCGCCGAGGAGGTGCTGGCCTCAATCGGGCGGTAGGTAGATCACCTGGTCGTAGTCGAGCGTGATCCACGTCAGCATCGGGTTCGCCTCGAGGAACACCTTCCGCGGCCCTTCGAGATCGAACCCCGGCATCGCGGCGAGGCCCTTCTGCATCGGCTGGAAGAAGTTGTCGTAGTGGGTCGGCAGCACGCGCTTCGGCTTCGCCTCGGCCAGCAGCCCGTCGACCTTCACGCGCGTCTGCTTCTCGCCCGTCACTCCTACGATCAACGTCGCAGCGCCAGGCTCACCGACCTCGCCCTTCGCGAAGGTGCTCGTCGGGTGAAACCAGATCGACGTGCCCTTCGCCTCGAGCCGGTACGCCAGCGTCTCGTCGATCGTGAACTGCCAGAACCACAGCTTCCCCGCGTCGGGCGGTACGACCCCCGACATCGGCTGCGAGATTCCCGCGATGTCCGTGTGGCGCGAGCCGCGGACGTCGATGGTGAAGGTCCCGAGCGTCACCTGATCGCCCGCCTTCACCACCTGCGTCCTTTCCGCCGGCACGCCGCGCGACAGCGCCAGGTTCACCGTCGACACCGACCCAATCACCTTCGCCTTCGTCCGCAGCGCGATCGCCGGCACGTCGAGCGCGTGATCGAAGTGGGTGTGGTTCACCAGAATGAAGTCGGCCTTCGGGCACTTCTGCGCGCCGTACGCTTCGTCCGGCTCGAGCGGCCCCGTCAGCAGCGCGGAAGGCGGCGGCCGCGTCGGCGTCGGGTCGAGCAGAATCGTCGTCGTCCCGTCGCTGATCTCGTAGCCCGACACCCCCAGGTACTTCACCGACACCCCCCCTTCGTCGTGAAGCAGGGCAGGGGGCGGCCGCTGCTCGGCCGGAATCTCGAAGGGCACGTGCCGCGTGAAGATGAAGAACGCCGCCACCACCAGCAGCACAAAGGCGGCGAGCCCAGCCGCGACGCGCTTGAGCCACTTCATGGAAACCTGAGCATTCGCCACGGAAAGCTGCTGCAGCTGCTCGCGCCAATCGCTTCAATCTTCACCGGGGCCCAGCAGGTGTGAATCATCAAGTCTCCTGAATCGAGCACGCCCAGCGGCGCGCGATCCTCGTACAGCACCGCGACGTGGCGCGAACCGGGAAAGTGAATCACGTCGCCTGCGCGAACGCCCTGGTCGCCGAAAGCGACTGGCTTGCCCTTCGGGTCGACCACGGCTCCGGTCGCGTCGGCGCTCACCGCGCGAAACCGTTCGGGCGCCTGCTTGTCGATGGCGTAGCTCGACGAGTACTCGGCCTTCTTCCCCATCCGCCGGCGGCCGTAGACGGCGAGGTCGGCACAGTCGGCGCCGATCAGCAGGTCGCTCTGGTTGCGGCCGTCGGGGCCCGCGCTGCCAAAGATGTAGGGCGTGTTGATCAGCTCGCTGACGTAGCCGAGGTACGAGTCGTCGCGGCGAAACGTGACCCTCATCACCTCAGGCTTGAGGCCGCCGTACTTCACCGCCTCGAGGCCCGGGGTCTTCGCTTCGCCTCCCGACTGAAGGCTCGCCACCACCTGGAACGCCATCGTCCCCACGCCCGGCAGCTGCTCGACCTTCGGCAACACCGACGGCGTCACGTCGGCCGTGCAGTCGGCCGCGTCACGGCACGCCTCGACCTCGACTGCCTGGTACTTGATCGGCTCGAAGTGAAAAGACGGCTGGGTGTTGTCGACCTGATCGCTTTCGGCCTCGAGCTTGAACCACCGCCAACTCTTCGCTTTGCCGCCCGTGACTGACGCGTGCATCACCACCTTTGTGCCTGCGACGGCGTAGACCCAGCCGGGCTTCGCTTTCCCCGTGCCGACGGTCGACGAGATGGCAACCGAAGGGGTTCCGGCGAGCAGGGTGGCGATCAGGGCGAGCATGTCGGGTTCGACGTCTGGCAGCACAGAACGGTTCGATGCTACTGACCGAACGCACGATGAGCTTGCGGCTGTTGTTGGCAGATCCGAAGGGCAGAGTGGTCGAGCACCCGTATCTGCGGGCCACGCTGCGCAGTGGCGACGGCCTCGTCGCCGCGCATGGGCGCCCGATTCCTCTGCCTTCCGACGGCAAGCTGGTGCACCTGCCGGGACGCCTGCCCGTTGGAGTCGACCCCGAGACGGGCGAGCTCGAGCTCGTGCGCAGCTTCGAGATCGACGGCAAGCCCTTCGTGCCCCACGCCGTTGGCGCGCTGCTTCCCCCCGGCTACACCCGCACCTGGCTGCCCGGTGAAGTGAAGGATCACGACGGCCCAATACTGCCGCAGTGGGCGTACACCGCCGCCGCATGGTCCGACCACGGCGCCGTCACCTGGGCGCTGCACACCGACCGCCGAAAGCACTGGACGCCGACCTCGTACTCGACGCCCGAAATCAAGGCGAAGGTGAACGCGCACCTGAAGCGCTTCCCCGACAACAAGGTGCTCAAGCAGCTGAAGACCTGCGCGCTCGTCTACCGCTGCTTCACCAGCCAGAACGTCTTCTACTGCCGCGACGAAGGCGCGATTCCCGCGTCGACCGTCTGCAACGCCGCCTGCATCGGCTGCATTTCAGATCAACCGGAAGACGGGCCCCCGTCCTCGCACGAACGAATGGACGAAGGCGTGGCCGCGGAAGAGATGGGGCAGGTGGGGTTGTTTCACCTCGAGAACGCGCCGGGCCGCACGATGGTGAGCTTCGGGCAGGGCTGCGAGGGCGAGCCGCTGACGCGGTGGAAGCAGATCGCGGCCGCGATTGCCTACATTCGCGAGCGCACCCAGCGCGGCTCGATCAACATCAACACCAACGCCAGCCTGACCGCCGGCCTCGCCGCGCTCTACGACGCGGGGCTCGATGCGGTGCGGGTCTCGCTGAACTCAGCAAACCCCGACCTCTACGCGGCGTACTACCAGCCCAACAAGTACAGCTGGGATGACGTCGAGGCGTCGATCGCGCTCAGCCGCGATCGCGGCGCATACGTGGCGCTGAACCTGCTGCTGTTCCCCGGCGTCACCGATCGCCGCGGCGAGGCCGACGCGCTCAAGAAGATCGTGAAGAAGTACAAGGTCGACCAGGTGCAGACCCGCAGCCTGGCGATCGACCCCCTGCAGTACATCGAGGTCGCCTCGAACCGCGGCGCCGGCGGAGCTCCGATCGGCATTCCGCGCCTGCTGCGAGAGCTCAAAGAGGCTCGACCGCAGCTCGTGATCGGCAACTTCGCGCGCGGCCTCGCAGAACGCAGGCCGCAAAAATAAACGGGACTCTCGCCAAAGGGGGAAAGCGAGAGTCCCGCTCGAGAACGGACCAATTCCGATCTCTAGATAAGTGACGGACCCTTTCCTGCCAGTCCTGCCCAGCCCTACAGCAGAAGCCGGGCCAGCCGACGGGACGCCGCAAATCCCCGAAACAATTGGGCTGCAAACGTCACGAACCTTGACGTGGTCGCGCCGGGTGGCGCATCGAGGCGCAGGCTGGGCGCTTCAAGCGCATGACACTGCTGGCGATTTCACGGATGATGCGGATTACCGCAAAAGTGCAAGGGAGTGTCCGATTTGAGGACACTCCAAGGCGCTACCGGGACTCGAACTCGTCGAGGATCGTCTTCGCGATCAACGAGTCCTTCGTCACGTAGCCGTCGGCGCCCGCTTCACGAACGATGCGCTTCAGCTCGTCTTCGTCTTCCGCCGAGCACAGCAGCACCTTGATGCCCGAGAACAGCGCGTTGCTCTTGATGAAGCGGCAGAATTGCTCGCCGTTGACGTTGGGCATCCGCACGTCGAGCAGCACCAGGTCGGGCCGGGTCTTCTTCTTCAAGATGATCTTCGTCGCGACGTCCGCGCTGTCGGCGGTGTGCACCTCGAAGCCCTTCGCCTCGAGCTCGGCCTTCAAGAGCCGCGCGGTCGCCTCGCTGTCGTCGACCACCAGCACCCGCTTGCCGCGCGCCTTCGGGTTCTCGGTGAGCCGTCGCTTCACTTCCTCGACTGCCGCCTCGAGGCCGCCGCCCTTGCTGATGTAGCCGTCGGCGCCGACGCGATCGGCTTTCGCCTTCAGCTCGTCTTCCGGGATGTCCGAGTAGAGCAGCAGCTTGCACTTCAGCTGCCGCTGCTCCCGCAGGAACTCGACCACGTCGTCGCCGTACATCTCGGGCATGTTGACGTCGACGAGCACCAGCTCGTGCAGGCCACTCTTCAAACGGGCGTCCAGCGAAGCGAGATCGATCGCGGCTTCCGACTCGATGCCGGCACCGTTCAGGGCCTTCACCAACAGGTCGACGATCATCGCGCTGTCGTCGATCACCAGAACTCGTGCGGCCATGGGCGGGCATCTTCTAGCAGCTTTTCTTGACCGTCAGCTTTCCCGGTTGAGATTGTGAGGTTCCTTGGACCCGACTCCGCTGCAGCGCGCACTTGGATTGGCTCCAGAGAAGGCCTCGGCCCGCGTCGAGAGGCCCGAACGCGAGTTCTTCGTCTTCAAGATCGGCACGCTGTTGCTGGGGGTGGACTCGGTGAACGCGCGCGAAGTGACGCGCCTGGGCGTCATCACCCCGCTGCCGCGCGCCGCCAGCTTCGTGCTCGGCGTCGCCGGCCACCGTGGCGAGGTGCTGCCCGTCATCGACCTGCTTCGCTTCTTCGCCCAGGGCGAGACGCGCCCCGGCTCGCGCACGCTCTGCTTCATCGGGGTGCAGGGCGCCGTCGCCGCTGCCTTCGTCGCCGATCAGGTGATTGGCCTTCGCAAGGTGTTCGTCGCCGACCTGCTGCCCGCCCCCGTCGGGGGCGAGGTGCCGACCGAGCACGTGCAGGGCGTCATCCACGATCCGGCCACCAAATCGACGGTGACCCTGCTCGATCTGCCCCGCGTGCTGCAGACCTCTCGCGCGCGGGCGGTGACCCGGTGAGCGCCGACGCGATCGCCGAGGCCGAAGCCGATGACGGCCATTTGAGCCTCGTCCTCTTCGAGCTCGCCGGCACGCGCTACGCGGCCGACCTCTCGCAAGTGATTCGCCTCGACTTCTACGATGCGCGCTGCAGCGTGGGCTCGCCCCTGGGCCCACCCCGCTCGGGCAACAAGTGCTTGATGATCGACGCGCAAGATGGCCGCGACTGGTGCCTTGCGATTGATACGCTGCACGGCGTTCAGCGCGTTCCCGTCGATCAGCTGCGACGGCTCCCCGCGATCGCTTTTGGGGGCAGCATCCCGATTGGTGCCTGGCTTGACGGAAATGAAACAGTGCTGTTGGTCGATCTGGTCGCGATGACCACGCGGTAGCCCAGGAGCGGGCAAAGAACATGGAAACCGAGAAGGCAGCGAAGAAGAAGGCCCCCGCCGCGGCGACGGCGTTGAAGCCCGTCACCTCTGCGCTCGAAGCGATCGTGAAGGGCGACGTCGGCGCCCGCGTCGACGTGAAAGGCCTCACCGGTGAGACGAAGGCCGTCGCTGCGCTCTTGAACAACGCGCTCGCGGCCCTCGGCACCCAGTTAGCCGACGCCGAGGCCCGCAAGCAGCACACGATCTCAATCGTCGACCATGCCCTTGAAGGCCTGATCGCGCTGGTTCGACAGGGCGAGCTGTCGCGGTGGGATGCGACGACCGAAGATCCGCTGCTGGGGCCGCTGCTCGACGGCTTCGGAAAGGTGATCGACACGCTCCGCACCTTCGTGCGCGAGATCAACGAGGCGGCGCTGCGGCTGTCGTCGTCCGCGAACGAAGTCCTGGCGGCCTCGACCCAGCACGAGTCGTCGAGCACCGAGCAGGCGGCGGCGATTCACGAGACCACCGCCACGATGGAAGAGCTCAAGCACGCGTCGGCGCAGATCGCCGAGAACGCGGGCTCGGTGGCGCGCGTCGCCGAAGAGACGCTGGGCTCGGCCCGCAGCGGCCGCGGAGCCATCGCCGAGTTCATTCAGGCGATGCAGCAGATTCGCGCCGACAGCGCGGCGGTGGCCGACTCGATCGCCAAGCTGTCGAAGCGGGTCGAGCGCATCGGCACCGTCGTCGAGGTGATCGACGAGATCGCCGATCGTTCGGACCTCCTGGCTTTGAACGCGGCGCTCGAAGGCTCGCGCGCGGGTGAAGCGGGCAAGGGCTTCTCGATCGTCGCGGCCGAGATGCGGCGCCTCGCTGAGAACGTGATGGACTCGACGAAGGAAATCAAAAACCTGATCACCGAGATCCGCGAGGCGACCGCCGCTGCCGGTGGGGCAGCCGAGGCGTCGCAGAAGGCGACCGAGCAGGGCGAACGGCTCGGCTCGGTGGCCGCGCAGGCCGTCGAAGGCATTCTGGCCGGCGTGCAGGAAACGTCCGACGCCGCGCGCGTGATCAACCTCGCCACCCAGCAGCAGCGCACCGCAACCGAGCAGGTCGTCGCGTCGATGGCCGAAATCGAAGACGTCACCCGGCAGACGACCCAGGCGTCGAAGCAGGCGACCGGAGCGGCGGCCGAGCTCACCCAGCTGGCGGGCCGGCTCGCCGAGCTGATCAAGCGCTTCAAGGCCGACTGACCCTCAAGCCCTTGGACACGGAGTCGCTCAAGAAGTCGCTGCTGACCAAGTTCGTCGAAGTGACGAACGATCGGCTGCAGACGATTCAGCTCGGGGCCATCGACCTCGAAAAGGCGGACGCCGAAGCGGCGGCCGAAAGTGTCGCGCGTGAGCTCCACACGATGAAGGGCGAGGCCCGCATGCTCGGGCTCGCGGCGGTCGGGCAGCTGGCCCACGCGTGCGAAGATCTGCTCAAGGCCAACCGCGATCAGAAGGTCGACGCGCGCACCGCCACCGATTTGCTGCTGCGCGCATGCGACGCGATCAGTGATCTGCTCGAAGAGCTCGAGACCGCCAAGACGGGCTCGGACGGCTCGAACGCGATCGCCGCCAAGCTCTCGGAAACCTCGGGCCAGGCGCTGCCGCCGCTGCAGCCGGTGAGGCGCAAGCAGCCGCCGCCGCCCAACCTCGACGCTCCCGGGCCGCCGCGGCCGACGCAGCCGTCGCTGCGGCCTCCGCCGCCGTCGGCCCCTCTGGGGGAAGTGCGCCCGTCGTCTCCGGACGCCCGCCCTTCGGCGCCGCTGCTGGACGAGCACGGTGAACGCCGCCCGCTGGATCGTTCGATCCGCGTCAACGTCGAGATCCTCGATGCGCTGGGAATGTTGGCCGGCGACCTGCTCGTCGAGAGCGCCCGCAACCGCCTCCGCGCCGACGAGCTCACCGAGCTGCTCGCCCGCTTCGCCCGCGTCGGCGACTCGCTGCTTCGCTTCCACCAGTCGCACCTGGTCGACAAGGTCTCGCACGACGCGCTCGAGGGCATGGAGCGCGACCTTCACCTGCTGCGCGACGACACCTTCCGCTTCGTGCGCCACCACGTCGACGGCGTGAACACGCTTCACGGCAACCTCTCGCAGCTGGCCGACAACGTGGCCGAGGCCCGGCTGGTGCCGCTGTCGACGGTGTTCGAGGCGTTTCCGCGCGCAGTGCGGGAAATCGGAATCTCGCAAGGCAAGCAGGTCGACCTGGTGATCGAGAAGACGCAGGTGGGCGTCGACCGGTCGATGGTTGGCGACGTGCGCGACGCCCTCGTTCACCTGCTTCGCAACGCCGTCGATCACGGCCTCGAGGCGGTCGACTATCGGCAGACGATGGGAAAGACGGACGTCGGCCGCATCCAGATTCGCGCGCGCGCCGACGGCGACATGCTGCACATCGAGGTCGAAGACGATGGCCGCGGCATGGATCCCGAGCAGCTTCGCCGCGTCGCCGTCGCGCGCAAGCTGCTCACCCAGCCCCAGGCCACTGCGCTCACCGAGCGCGAAGCGATCGAGCTCATCTTCCGGCCTGGCTTCTCGACCCGCGACGAGATCAGCGAGCTGTCGGGGCGCGGCGTCGGCATGGACGTCGTGAAGCGCAAGGTCGAGGCCCTCAGCGGCTCGGTGTCCGTCTCCAGCCGGGTCGGGCGCGGCACCACCATCGGCCTTCGCCTGCCGCAGTCGCTGGCGTTGATGCGCGTGCTGCTCGTGCGTCTGGGCGATGACGTCTACGGCGTGCCGGCCGCGGAAGTCGAAGCGGTCGCCAGGTTCAAGCCGGAAGACCGGATGGAAGTCTTCGGCACCGTGGCGGTGATGCACCGGGGCCGGCCGACCTCGCTGGTCGCGCTCGGGCCGCTGTTGGCGTTGAACGGTGGGCCGCGGTTCGATCGTCCGCCCGCGGTGGTGGTGCGGCATGGCGAAGAGCGGGCCGCGCTGGTGGTCGACGGGTTGATCGACGAGCGCGAAGTCGCGGTGAAGCCGTGCGGCGGCGAGTTCCTGAAAGGCGCCGCATTCATCGCGGGCACTGCGGCGCTGGAAGACGGGCGCATCGCGGTGCTGCTGCACGTGCCAGACATCATGGCCGAGGTAAGGCGCATGGCGCGGCCGGTGGTCGAGCCGACGAGCTCGAAGCGGCTGCGGGTGTTGCTGGTCGACGACTCGCCGATCGCGCGGGCGACCGAGAGCGCGCTGGTGAAGGCGCTGGGCCATTCGGTGGAAGAGGCGCAGGACGGCGAAGACGCGTGGACGCGAATCCAGAAGTCGCCCTTCGACCTCGTGCTGACGGACGTACAGATGCCGCGGCTCGACGGCTTTGCTTTCACGCGCCGGCTGAAGGGCAGCCCCGAGCTGGCGCGAATTCCGGTGATCATCCTCTCGTCGCTGGCGTCGCCGGAAGACAAGCGCCGCGGGCTCGACGCGGGCGCCGACGCGTACCTGATCAAGGGTGAGCTGGGCGTCGAGTCGCTGGCCCTCGCGATCGACCGCCTGGCCTGACATGCCCGGCCCCTGCCGCGTGCAGCTTGTCGAGCGGGGCGGCAGCGGGCTCGCCCGGCTCTTCCGACCCATCTTCGGCTCGAAGGTCGTCGAGGCTGGGCCTCCGGTTGGGTGCGCCAATGCTGTCGAGGCCGTCGCGCGCCTGAAGCCGCAGGTGGTGGTGCTGGATCTCGAGGGCAACCCTGCTGAGGCGCTCGCCGCGCTCGAGACCCTGATGCACCAGTGCCCGACGCCCGTGCTGCTGGTGACGGGGCCCCGCAGCAAGCCCGATGCGATTCGCGCGCTCGCGGCCGGCGCGCTGGACATGGTCGAACGTCCGGCCACCGCGAGCCCCGACTTCCTCAAGGCGCTGACGGCGCAGCTGGTCTTGCTCGCGAAGGTCGGCGTCGTTCGTCACGTGAAGGGCCGCAAGCCGGCCCCGCCGCGCGCGCCGTTTCCGCTAATCGCGATCGCTGCGTCTCTGGGGGGGCCGCCAGCGCTCAAGCAGGTGCTGCGCGATCTGCCGAGGTCGATCGCCGCGGCGGTGGTGATCTGCCAGCACATCACCGCCGGCTTCTCTGACGACCTCGCGCGGTGGCTCAAGTCCGAGACGGGCCGCGATGTGAGCCAGGCGAATGGAGTGGTGCCACTTTCCCCGAACCGGATCTTCGTCGCCTCGTCGGCGGGACACCTCGTCGCGCGCGAGGACTACACGCTGGGCATCGACGGGTCGGCGCCAGTCGGTGGGTTCCGGCCATCGTGCGATGTGCTGCTGAAGTCGGCGGCCGCGGCCTTTCGCGAACGCGCGATCGGCGTGGTGCTGACCGGCATGGGCCGCGACGGCGCCCGTGGCCTCAAAGAGATTCGCGCCCGCGGCGGCCACACGGTCGCGCAGGACGCGGCGACGAGCACGGTGTTCGGGATGCCGGGCGAAGCCGTCGCATTGGGAGCTGCCGAGCTCGTGCTTCCCCTGGAAAAAATCGGTGCGCAGCTGGGGCGGTGGGCATGACGGACTCGATCGATCGCCCGGCACTTCAGCAGCTGGCCGCGCTGCTGCTCGATCGCGTGGGCCTGAAGATCACCCCCGACGGCTACTACGGCCTTCGCCTCGCGCTGCTCGCGCGCATGCCGGCGCTGGGACTGTCGGACGCGTCGGAATACGTGCGCCGCCTTCGCCAGCTGGCCGGCGAGGCCGAGCTTCGATCGCTGCTGCCGCTGGTCACCGTCGGCAAGACGGAGTTCTTCCGCGACGCCCGGCAGTTCAAGGCGCTCGAGACGACGCTGATTCCCACGCTGCTGTCTCAAGCGCGACGCGAAGCGCGGAAGCTGCGCATCTGGTCGGCCGGCTGCGCGACCGGTGAAGAGCCGTACAGCGTCGGCATCGTCGGGCTCGAGAGTCGCGCGCAGCCGATCGACGTCGACGTCTGGGCGACCGACCTGAACCCCGCCGCCGTCGAGAGCGCGATGCTGGGGCGGTACCCGACGCGGCGCATGGTCGGGGTCAGCGAAGACCGGCTCGCGCGCTTCTTCACCCCCACGCCCGACGGCTACGAGGTGGTGCCGGCGCTGAAGTCGATCGTCCGGTTCGAGGGGCACAACCTGGCCGCTCCGGTGTTCCCGATGCTCGAGCCGGCCTCGCTGGATCTGATCCTCTGCCGGAACGTGATCATCTACTTCGATCAGCCGACCATTCGCAGCCTGATGGACAGGTTCTTCGACGCGCTGCGGCCGGGTGGGGTGCTGCTGCTCGGCTACTCCGAGAGCCTCTTCCGGCTCGCCACGCGCTTCGAGATGTTCGAGGTCGAAGGCTCGTTTGCGTACCGGCGGCCCGTGCCGGGCGTGATGACTCCGGCGCCGAGGCCGTCGGCTCCGCGCCCGTCGAGCCCGGATGCGGGGCCGAGTCCCGCGCTCCGATCGCCCAGCCGAACCGATCTGCCGGCGCTGCCCCGGCCCTCTGCGCCCATTCCCGCCACGCGCCCGTCGGCAGCGACCCGGACACCTGTCGAGCGGCTCGACAAGGTGATCGCGCTGATCGAGCAGGGCGACTTCGGCCAGGCGCTGCTGGGGGCCCGGCGGTTGGCGGATGATCAGCCCGAAGACCTCGCCGCGCTGCTGACGCTGGGCAACATCCACGCGCTGATGGGCAACGTCGACGAGGCGCGCGACCAGTTCAACCTCGCGCTGCAGAAAGAGCCCCTGTGCGTCGAGGCCCGCGTCTACCTGGCGGTGGCGGCGATGCAGTCGGCCCAGTGGGACGCGGCGCGCATCGAGCTGACCCGGGCGCTCTTCCTCGAGCCGACCCTGGCGCTGGCGCACTACCTGATGGCCCAGGTGCAGGAACAGCGGGGCGATCGCGAGGCGGCCCGGCGGGCGTACAAGAACGCGATCGCGTTGCGAAAAGCGTCTCCTCACGCGCTGCTGGGCCACTTTCCCGAGATGCCGACCACCAACGAAGCGGTGGCCCAGGCGGCCGCCTACCGGCTCGCGGCGCTGTCAGAGGCCTGAAAGGTTGCGGCCCGCGAAGAGTGGCTGTTATACGCCCCAGCCCCGCCAGTCCTCCGGACTCTCTCCGCAGTAAGGCGGCTAAAAAAGGAAAGCAAACCATGCGAGCCGACATCCACCCCGAGTACCCGCCTTCCAAGATCACCTGCGCTTGCGGCAGCATCATCGAGACCCGTTCGACCCGTGGCAGCTTCCACACGGAAATCTGCTCGAGCTGCCACCCGTTCTTCACCGGCAAGTTCAAGCTGATGGACACGGCGGGCCAGGTCGAGCGCTTCCGCAAGAAGTACGCGACGAAGACGCCGGCCCCTGTTGCGCCGACGAAGTAGCCGCACCGTTTTACCGGTGGATTCCCGACGGCGACGCCGCGGGAATCGCCGGCCCGGTTGGCGGAAAAATTGCGCCGATCGATCGATCATCTACCGTGCTTCGTGCGTCGCCGATTTCACGGTGGCCGCAGCTCGGAGCCAACCCACATGCCGCAGTCCGCCACTCCGCTTCTTCGCGGGACGTCGCAGCTGTCTTCGAACGTCCACGCGCGAGGCCGCGACTTCGTTCTCTACCAGGGCGACTCGATCGCGCTGATGAACGGGTTCGACCCCGGCACCTTCGATCTCATCTTTGCGGATCCCCCGTACTTCCTCTCGAACGGCGGCTTCACCTGCTCGGGCGGAAAGCGCGTGCCGGTGGCGAAGGGCAAGTGGGACACGTCGCAGGGCGTGGAAGAGGATCACAAGTTCACCACCGAGTGGTTGGCCGCCTGCAAGCGCGTGCTGAAGCCTTCGGGCACGATCTGGGTCTCGGGCACGCAGCACGTGATCTTCAACGCGGGGTTCGCGATGCAGCGGCTCGGCTACAAGCTGCTCAACACGGTGACGTGGTTCAAGCCGAACGCGAGCCCGAACCTGTCGTGCCGCTACTTCACCCACTCGACCGAGATCCTGATCTGGGCCTCGCCGGGCGGGAAGGGGAAGCTGCAGCACACGTTCAACTACGCCGCGATGAAAGAGACCAACGGCGGCAAGCAGATGCGCGACGTGTGGATGATGCCAAAGGCGGGCGAGGAAGAGCTGCGCGACGACGGCGAAGGGCGGGTGTGGTCGATGCTCACGCCACGCAAGTCGGAAAAGGCGCACGGCGGGCACCCGACGCAGAAGCCGATTTCGCTGCTCAACCGGATCATCGAGGCCAGCGCGGGCGAAGACGCGGTGGTGCTGGATCCGTTCTGCGGCAGCGGCACGACGGGCGTCGCGGCGGTCGGCCGCGGCTGCCGGTTCGTGGGCATGGATCTGAACCCGGAGTACCTCGACCTGACGAAGCGCCGGCTCGAGGCGGCCGAACGCCCGTGATCGAGCCGCAGCCACGCACGCCGTCGTCGTTGCCGGTCGTCGCCCTGGTGTGCTCGGTGATCGGCCTCTGCTTCCCGCCCCTGCTCGTGGTGGGAGTGGTGCTCGGCATCATCTGCCTCGTGCAGAAGAAGGGCTCGCAGGCGCTGGGGCTCATCTCAGTGCTGATGGCGGCCCTCGCGGTTCCGATCTTCGGAGTCCTCGCGGCGATCGCGATTCCGAACTTCATCAAGTTCCAGGCCCGCTCGAAGCAGTCAGAAGCGAAGGCGTACCTGAAGTCGGCCTACACGGCGCAGCGCGCGTACTTCGCCGAGAACAGCACCTTCGATCTCCACCCGGCGACGGTCGGCTTCTCACCCGAGAAGGGCAACCGGTACCTCTACGCGTTCTCGATGCAGGGGAAGATCGATGCCCGGCCAGGTGACCCGACGAAGGAAGCGGTCGGAATCGGAATCGACAGCGTGCGACATCCCACCGAGTCAGACAGCCGGGCACTGGCCGCGATTCCCCCTGAGCTCGCGCAGACCGTCGGCATCCGGGGAACATGCCCCGATTGCCAGCTGACCCTCGTCGCTTCAGGCAACATCGACAACGACAGCGACTACGACGTCTGGAGCATCGCTTCGTACGATCGCCCCGGCGCTCCCGCCGGCGTGCCCTTCAACGACTACAGCGACCTCGAGCACTGACGGCGGCGCCGGGCGACGGCGAGCAGCAGGAGCCAGACAGAGACTCCCGGGATGCCCGCGGTGCAGCCGCAGCCGCCCGGAGTAGGGGTCGGATCCGTGCCCCCGTCGGTGACGACGCCAGCGTCGGTCGTGCCTGCGTCGCTGATGCCCGCGTCGGGGCTGCCTGCGTCGGGGCTGCCTGCGTCGTTCGTCCCACCGTCCGTCGGCGGCTTGCCCGCGTCTGCAGTCGTTCCCCCGTCGCTGGGCATGCCCGCGTCGGCGATCACCCCTGCGTCGGTGGTGCTACCCGCGTCGGTGGGGAACCCTGCGTCGGTGCCGGGCGAGCAGGCGGCTGGAATCCCCGCATGCTGCACCGAGCCGATGCCTCCGGCGGTGGTGTCCGTCGCCGTCTGGGTCCCGTCCATCGCCTCCCGGGCGGCCGCCTCGCACGAGACGAAGTACTGGAGCCACGCGACGGCGTACCGCTTGAAGAGTGTCTGCCGCGCCGCATTCGCCGCGCCGCAGGTCAAGGTGCAGAAGAGCGTGTTGGTGGGATCCTGCGCATCGCAGTGGCCGGCGCCGACGACGACGAGCCGCCCCTTCGGCCCACCGAGCCCCGCGTACCAGGCGGTCGAGTTCGTCATCGTGTTGCAGCTGCCGGGTGTCGCAAAGGTAAGCAGCGTCGGCACGGTCACCGTGGCCGCCGCGCCCACCCCGTTGCTGTCGACCGCATCGAGCATCACCGCCGCCTTCAAGGCGGGCCGCGCGGCTGCAGCCAGAAACGCCGCCAGCCCACCGGCGCTGTGCCCCGCGACGCCCTGCCGCGACGCATCGGCTTTGGCGGGAAACGTGGAAATCGCCCAGTCCATCGCGGCGAGCAGCGCCTGCCCGTTGCGCGCGTGATCGCCGCTGCCGACGGGGAACTGCGGCACCACCACCACGTTGCCGCGGGTCGCGAGCAGCTGCGCCAGCGCCACCATGTTGTCCTTCGAGTTCGAGAAGCCGTGGCCCAGACCGATCACCGGCCAGGGTCCACCGGTGTTGGGCGTGTACGCGTCGATCGCGAAGGGCGACCCACCGACGGTGACCGAGCCCGCCGACTTCGTGACGGCCAGGGTCCCAGGCTGCGCGTAGTCCGCGAGGGCCAGAGGCGCGACGAGCATCATTCCGAGCAGCAGCGTTCTGATCATTCGACCCACCTTGCGTTGACTTTCGAGCCGCAATCCTTAATTTGGCACTCGCAGACACCGGGTGCTAACGCGGTCTAGATCAAAACACCAGCAACTCCAGGAGCTTGAACATGGCAGCCAAAGAAATCTACTTTCACCAGTCGGCCCGCGAAGCGATTCTGCGCGGGGTTCGCGTGTTGTCGGATGCGGTCGCGGTGACGCTCGGGCCCAAGGGCCGCAACGTCGTGATCGAGAAGTCTTTCGGCTCGCCCCTGGTGACCAAGGACGGCGTGACGGTCGCGAAGGAAATCGACCTCGAGAACAGGTTCGAGAACATGGGCGCCCAGATGGTTAAAGAGGTCGCGTCGAAGACCTCTGACGTCGCCGGCGACGGCACCACCACCGCGACCGTGCTCGCGCGCGCCATCTACGAAGAAGGCCTCAAGCTCGTCTCGGCCGGCCACAACCCGATGGATCTGAAGCGTGGCATCGACAAGGCCGTCGAGGTCGTCGTCGCCGAGCTGAAGGCGATGTCGAAGCCCACCAAGGACAAGAAGGACATCGCCCAGGTCGGCATCATCTCGGCCAACGGCGACGAGACGATCGGCAACATCATCGCTGAGGCGATGGAGAAGGTCGGCAAGGAAGGCGTGATCACCGTCGAAGAGGCGAAGGGCCTCGAGACCACCCTGTCCGTCGTCGAAGGCATGCAGTTCGACCGCGGCTACATCTCGCCGTACTTCGTCACCAACCGCGAGCGGATGCTCGTCGAGCTCGACGATCCGTACATCTTGATCAGCGAGCGCAAGATCTCGGCGATGCAGGACATGATTCCCCTGCTCGAGCAGGTCGCGCGTTCGGGCAAGCCGCTGCTGATCATCGCCGAGGACATCGAGGGCGAGGCGCTGGCCACCCTGGTCGTGAACAAGATCCGTGGCGTGCTGAACGTCGCGGCGGTGAAGGCGCCGGGCTTCGGCGATCGCCGCAAGGAAATGCTGAAGGACATCGCGGTGCTGACGGGCGGCACGGTGGTCGCCGAAGACCTCGGCACCAAGTTCGAGACCCTGACGCTGGCCGAGATGGGCCGCGCCAAGCGGGTCAGCATCGACAAGGACAACACGACGCTGATCGACGGCGGCGGCAAGAAGGCCGAGATCGAGGCGCGCATCAAGCAGATCCGCACCCAGTCGGACGAGACCACCAGCGACTACGACAAAGAGAAGCTCCAGGAGCGTCTGGCCAAGCTCGCTGGCGGCGTGGCCGTCATCAACGTCGGCGCCGCGACCGAGACCGAGATGAAAGAGAAGAAGGCCCGGGTCGAGGACGCGATGCACGCGACCCGCGCCGCGGTCGAAGAAGGCATCATCCCTGGCGGCGGCGTCGCGTACGTCCGTGCCCTGGGTGCGCTCGAGAAGCTCAAGCCGGGCGGCGAGCAGGACTTCGGCGTCGAGATCATCCGTCGCGCGATCGTGCAGCCCATGTGGAAGATCGCCAGCAACGCCGGCCTCGAAGGCGCGGTGGTGATCAACAAGGTGAAGGAAGGCAAGGGCGCCTTCGGCTTCAACGCCCGCACCGAGGTCTATGAAGATCTCGAGAAGGCCGGCGTCATCGACCCGACCAAGGTGGCCCGCACGGCGCTCGTCAACGCGGCGTCGGTGGCTGCGCTGCTGCTGACCACCGAAGCGATGGTGGCCGACGCGCCCCCGAAGAAGAAGGGCAAGGGCGGCGGCGGCGGTCATGGTGGCGGAATGCCGGACTACGGCGGCGACGACATGGACATGTGAGCCAGGTCGCTCACCTGAAGTGAAGAAGGCCTCTCACCGTAGAAAAGGTGGGGGGCTTTTTTACGTCGCGAGGTCGGGCAGCTTGAGCGCGCGGGCGAGCTCGCGGCCCAGCGCCTTCGAGTCGTTGAGGAGCTTGGGGAGGCAAGCGGTCGCTCCGCCGCGCAGCGACTCGAGCGCGCTTTCCATCGTCAGGTGCTCGGCGAGGACGACGAAGGGCACGCCAGCGGCGAAGTGCTTCAAGAACGCGATGCCGCCCTTGCCCAGCGCGGCCTGGAAGTCCCAGCTGAGCACGATCGCCAGCGGCACCGCGGCGCCTCCGGGGATGGCGGTGGTGAGGACGTGGGGCTGGTAGCCCAGCTGGCTCAGCGCCTCGACGATCTGTTTGCTGCTGCTCGGGTTGTCTTCGTAGACGTCGATGCGGCGGGTCTTCGGGGCGGTGGCAAACACGGCAGCAGCGGCCGGCGCGTTGATCGCGTCGCGGATCTTGTCGCGAACGATGCGGATGTCGTCGAACGGCTTGACGAGGTAGTCGACCAGGCCGAGCTCCACCGACTGCTGCGCGGTGATCAGCGACGGGTACCCGGTCATCAGCATCACCTTCACTTGCGGCCACCGCGTCTTCGCCTTCTGCGCGAGGTCGAGGCCCGAGATCCCGGGCAGGTTCTTGTCGCTGATCATCAGGTCGAAGGCCCCAGACGCGAGCTGCACCAGCGCCTCTTCGGCGGTCTCGGCCTCGACGAGCTCGTAGTCGCGGCTGAGCAGATCCTTGAAGAGCAGGCGAATGACGGCTTCGTCATCGACGACGAGGATGCGGTGTTTGCGCGCGCCGGCTTCAGCCCCCGTCTTGTTGCTGAAGCTGACCCGGAACACGGTGCTGGGCGGCGTGGCTTCGTGCATCACCCCCGGCGGAGCGAGCTCCAGCTTCGCCTGGTGCTCCGCCGCGATGCGCTTGCAGACCACGAGGCCCAGGCCCGTACCAGTCGCCTTGGTGGTGACGTACGGCTCGAAGATCTTGTCCTTCATTTCGGGCGGCACGCCGGGCCCCCAGTCGGCGACGTAGAGGGTCGGCCGCAGCGCATCGCGCGTCACCTGCACCTTGATGTTGCCCTTGCCGGCCATCGCGTCGCGCGCGTTGTTGAGCAGGTTCAGCGTCAGCTGCTCGAGCAGCCGCATGTTCCCCTTCAGCTCGCACTCGAACACGACCTGGACGTCGACCTTCACGTCCTGGTTCGTGGGCATGGCAGTGAAGTGGGCGACCGCGTGGCGCACGGCGGTCGACAGCTTCAACATCGTCAGCGGGGGAGGGCGATCGTTGGTGAGGCGGTGAAAGTCGCCGACGATCTGCTCGATGCGCTCGACCTGGGCGAGCAGCAGGGTGACGGGCACCGGCTTGGTGGGCTCGTCGCGCACCATCTGCAGGTATGCCTTCAGACCCAGCAGCGGCTGCTTGATCTCGTGCAGCACCTCGGCCGCAATGCCGTCTTTCTCTGGACCCTGTGCCCCCATTGCGGCGCGGAGCATCGCTGCAAAGGCTTGCGAGGTCCACGTGCCCGGGTAAGTTTCGCCTGCTTTTTGCAGCCCCCCGGCCGGTCTTCTCTAGAGGAAACATGATCAAGCGCATCATCGTGGCAGCAGGACTTTTCGCAGCGGTCGCTCTGACGTCCACCGGCAGCACCAGCTGCGGCAGCTCGGGTGGCGGAACCGGCGGCAGCGGCGGCAGTGGTGGCAGTGGTGGCAGTGGTGGCGGTGGTGGCGGTGCGGCGGACCCCGACCTCACCTGCGACGCCTCACCCCCGACGACCTCTTTCACCAAGGTCTACACAGAGATCTTCGTGACGGATTGCAAGACCTGCCACGCGACCGGCTCGACCGACGGCAGCGGCACCTACGGCATCTACACCACCCAGACCGAAGCCTTCGCCCAGGTCGACAAGCAGAGCCTCTACGCGGGCGCTGGCGCGACGAAGGACGCGAACCTGAAGGTCGTCTCGCCGATGAACCTGGGCAGCAGCACGATGTACCTGAAGGTGCTGGCGCGCTCGAAGAGCCCCTCGGGCAAGTCGCTTTCTGGGCAGATGCCGCCCGGTTCGGCGCTGACTGCGGCCCAAAAGAAGCTGCTCAAGGACTGGATTTGCTCGGGCGCGAAACAGTAGCGCGGGCCCGGCGGTAGTCCTTCGTCGCGGTCGAGAACTCGACGAACTCGCACATCTCGCAGAGCCGGCTGTAGACGCGCTCGCCCACGCGATCGCACAGCAGCTTGCTGTCTTTCCCCTCGGCCTTCAGCTCGGCCGTGGTCGCATAGCCGGTCGCCCGATTCTCTTCGGGCGGCCGCAGCGAGTAGTTGGTCGCGAACAGGGTCACCTTGCCGGCGTTGTAGCGGCGGGCGATCAGCTCATCGAGGGTCTCGAGCTCGAAAGGGCTGCCGCGGCCCTTGCCGAGCTCGTCGATGGCGAGCAGGTCGACCTGCGAGAGCGGGCCGATGATCTCGCCCCCGCTTTTCCCTTCATGAAACCCCCGGCGGATCGTGGCGTACAGCAGCGAGATCTCGACGTACGCGGCGCGCACGCCCTTCTCGATGGTGGCGAACTTCAGCGCGGAGGCGAGCAGGTGCGTCTTGCCGGTGCCGACGGGGCCGGCGAGGACGAAGCCACGGGTGCGCGGCCAGGTGTGGGCGAACTCCTTGGCGACGCGAAGGGCGCGATCCTGCTCGGCGCCGTAGGGCTTGAAGGACTCGAAGGTGGCCGAGGCGTGGACGCCGGGCAGGTGGGCGTTGTCGAACAGCTGGAGGCGGCCGATCAGCTTCTGGCGGGCGCAGGGCGTGACGACTTCGTAGCTGCGGCCGCCGTCGGTGATGGTCTTCGCGACCAGGCCGGTGCCGCTGCAGGCCTGGCAGTCTTCGACGCGCGCTTCGGGGCGGGCGACGGCGTAGTCGCCGATGCGATCGACGACGAAGGAAGGGGTCTGGCAGGGGGCCGCAGAAACGCTCAAGTCACTCACCAGAAAGACGGTAGGTCGAGCAGCCGCCCAAGTGCGGCTGCGCGATGAAACCGCCGCGACTCACGAACTGCGTGCGCCGAGACGGGCTGCGCGTTCTGCACGAGGCGGCGGGCCTGATGCAAGAGGCCAAGGCGCTGTTCGAAAGCGAGCGCGCGAAGCAAGACGGCAAAGGCGAGCTCTTCCTGGGCGACGGCGGCAGAGAAGTCGTCGACGGGCTGCAGGTGCGCCTCGAGCCTGGTCGCGGCGGCGCTCAGGGCGGGCAGGGTGCGCGCGATCTTCCGCAGGGCGGCTTTGAGCTTCTTGTGGCGGGTCGCCAGCAGCGGCTCGGGCTCGGGCTGCCCGGTGAGGTGCTGGCCGGCGCTGGTCGCGACCCACTTGCTGATCTCGGCGTCGACCTGGCGGCGGCACGACCGCAGCGACTTCAACCCTCCGCTCGATTCCGTCGCGTCCCAGCCCGCGCCCTCGGCTGCTTTCCGCAGGCCGCGCGCCACGACCTCGAATGGGGCTCCCGACTGCGCCCAGACGTCGAGCACGTCGACATCGAGCGCCGACAGCTCGACGCCCCGACCGCGGTAGGCGGTGAAGCAGTCTTGAACCTTTTCTTCGAAGCTCGCTGAATCGGGAAGAAGGCTCATGGGTCAGGGTCCGATCGCGATTCCCGTCTTGACAGTGTTGATCGGCTGAGATTTATCGGCCGCGTTTCAAAGGGCCTATAGCTCAGCGGTAGAGCACTACCTTGACACGGTAGGGGTCGCAGGTTCGAAACCTGCTGGGCCCACTTCGCAACCCTCGGAGCGGTCGAAGAAATTCGATTCGCTTCGGGGCGGTGGCGGACTCGGAAACCTGGGGCCAACTGCTGGGTTCTATGTGTTCATGACCCGCCTTGAGCCCTCGTCCGCCTTGATCTTCGCCGCGTTCTTCGCCCTTTCAGGCTGCGGGTTGTTTGACGCGTCAGTGCCGCCGGCTCGGGGTTCAGAAACGGTCCTGGTGCAGCAGCAGGCCGTCGCTGCGGCGCCGCTGACGCACACCATCACCGTCTACCCAGATGGCAGGTTCGTGCCCGCAATCCTCGACGCTTTCGAGGGAGACACGGTGACGTTCACCGGCATCAGCGGCATCGCTGGCCTGCTTCCGTTGCGCACCACCGACGCCGTGGTGCAGACGACTGAGGCCGACCTGCTCGCGGCGGCCGCCACCGGCACCTCCTGCATGACCTCGAGTCTCCCGTACGACACCTCGAAAATGCTGCCGGGCGACGTCAACGAGTTGACCGGCCCGCTGCGCCGCGGGACTTCAGGCATTTATGCGCTGGGGCCCGAAGATTCCGACGGCTACTACGAGGGCGCAGTCACCGCCTCGTGCGATGCGATTGGCGCCGATGCAGGCTCGGCTGTAGCGGCAGTCGACGCGGGGGAAACCTGGCTTGAAACGACCGACTCCGACGCCGGCACCAAACTCTGTCGCAAGTACGCCGACGGCAAGCCCACCAAAAGGTCCAACTCGCGCTTTCTGTTGCAGAGCACCTGGGACAACCCCGATGTGACCGGTGCGGTGGTTCGCATCAACTGGGCTGATCTGTATACCCAAACGGTCAGCGGCAACGTGACCACCATCTCGCCTGACTACTCCAAGCTCGACACCGAGCTCGACAACGCTGCCCGCCGCGGAAAGCTGGTCTTGCTGGAGGTGCTGGCCGGCGCCGGCATTCCCCCCTGGTTGTTCAAGGTCGACGCTGGGCAGTTCGAAACGTCTGCGACACACCTCGACGCGGGCACCGTGGTCCCGATCTACACCAATGACTTTGGCTCGGACACCGACGACAACCTGCCGAGCGCTCGCAGTTGCGGCTACGACAAGACCATGGGTTCGCCCGCAGATCCGAACTACCAGTTCGCCCTGCTCCAGACGCTGCGCGACATCGCCGAGCACATTCGTCTCAGGTCTGACCGCTACCAGGCCCTGGGGAGCTTCAAAGTGACCGGCCTCAACTTCCTGACTGGTGAAATGCGCCTGCCGAAGCGGTGTCTGGACCCGCGGGTCGTCAACGATGCTGGGGTCTCTCAGAGCCGATGTTGGTGCAACACCCGCATTTGGGCTGCGCCTCTGAACAGCGACATCAAGGCGTTCGACGAGATCGACGGCGGCCCGCGGGCCCCCACCGTCAAAGGTGGCGGGTACACCGAAGCGGCTGCTCAGAGCTTCATGAACGAGGTGGAGAACACCCTCTACACCGCGCTTGGGCGCCGCAAGACCATGCACTTCATGCTCATTCAGGACGGCTTTCCAAAGGTCTTCGACGCCACTCACTACGAAATGGAGTCAGGCGCGGTGTGGCCCAACCTGGGCTACTTCTATCCTGACGGAGGAGCTCGTTATGATCAGCAGACCGTCGACGCGCTCGATCGCGGTCAGGCTGGGAACTTTCGCACACCCGATGGCGGCGCTCCGCTCGACGGAGGCGACCCCGACGCTCCCGCTCTCTTTTCTCCGATGCACGCGGGGTTGGGCCTGATACCTGTCGACCCCATCACCCAGCTCAATCTCTGCCCAAACCCTCTGGCCAATTCGATCGTCAACGGCAAGCTCGAGGCAGCGGTTGCCGCCCCGGGGGTGATGCCAACCAACCGTGCAGCCTACGCCATCAATTCCGGCGGCTGCCCGAACCGCTGGGCCGTGAGCGAGGGCTACCAGGGGCAGCTCATCGGGTTTCAGACCAAGAACACCGGCGACGTGGCGACGGCCGACGACCTCTCGGCCAGCCTGTGGAACGGCACCCTCAACTCCAACATGGTCTTTCTCGAGGCCTATGAGGTGGTGCTGTGGAAAGCACGTGCCCGGGGGGGCGCACCCTTGAGCACTGTGGCGTCAGGGTACGCCGATACCACCGACCGTCAGAAGAACCTGGGACAGTGGGCGGCTGAGCTCCACCGCCGAAGGCGGAGCATCGCCGGCTTCCCCGAGAACGCTCTAAACCGGCACCTCAAAGACCCCTTCCCCGACGCGTACTCGATTCGGCTCGGAAAGCCGCTGGCACTGAATCAAGTCGAGTCACACTTCTTCATCAACCCTGCCGCTCGCTGCGGCGCCGGCACGCTCGCTTCTGGTCGCATCAACGTCACCGGCCGGTAGCCGCTGCGCGGGGGTCTCGCCTCGCGGCGGTTCGGTCAACGCGGCCTTCAGCTTGATCATCACCGCCGTCAACTGTGAACGCCTCAAGCGGAACAGAGGACTGCGTTCTCCCGATCACAAAAAGCCTGTTCGTGACTCTCGACGGCTCCTGTCCGGGCGTCGCGAACCCGTCTGCCGCGGCACTGAGTTCGGCGCCAGTGGGCGGGCGGTTCGTCGCCTGCGCGGACTTGACCAAACAACGCGTTAGCCCTAATAATTTATTAGGGCTTGGGCGCATCCAAAAAAAGTCGGCGGCGGCGACGTGCCCCCCGCGCACCGGTGGTCAAGCCGGCCGAGTTCTTTGACTCGCATGCGGTGTTTCGCTTCGACGAGTTCCTGCTGGCCCATGCCGCTTCCGGAGCCAGCCCGAAGACGACCGACGCCTTGCTCAGCTACTACGTGGCGACCGGCCGCCTGACGAACCTTCGACGGGGCCTCTACGCCCGCGCAGGCGGCACCGACCCCGACCCCTGGGTGGTCGGAAGCCGTCTCTCGAAGGACGCCGTGATCGCGTACGACGGCGCGCTGACGTTTCACGGGCTGTGGCCGCTGCAACACTCGATTTCTTTTTTGACCCGTACACGCGCGAGCCGCTTCGTCTTCGACGAGATGATCTATCGACCCGTGCGCCTTCCAGTCGCGCTGGGGAAGGATTGGGGCGGGCACATTCTGAGCCTCGAGCGGGCTGGCCAACCGCTGAAGGTCACCAGCCGCGAGCGCACCCTGGTCGACCTGCTCGATCGCCTGGATCTGTTCTATGGGTCCCGGGCGCTGTGGGATTGCTTCCGTGCGGCGCGGCCCGATTGGTCGGAGTTGATCTCGTACGCCAGGCGGTTGGGCAATCGGCTGGTGGTCGGGCGCCTCGCGGTGTTCCTCCAGTTGCTTGGCGCGAACAATCGGGTGCTCGACGGGCTCGACGGCTTCGCCCCACGGTCGGCCTGCTACTTCGACAAGCGCGAGCCAACGGCAGGGGGCGAGATCTTCCCTCGATGGAACGTGATCGTCTCGAGGCGGCTGATCGCTCACATCGAGTCAGGCGCGGCGATCGACCCCTCGACCGTGCACGACGAAGACGAGTGAGGCCTATGGTTTTGCCTCCCGCTTGCTGTTCCGCTCCGCTATTGATGGCCCACCCATGTCTCCCATCACCATCACCCTGCCTGACGGCTCGAAGAAAGAAGCGCCCGCTGGAATCGCGATCTCCGAGTTCGTGAAGACCTCGATCGGCGCGGGGCTCGCAAAGGCCGCGCTGTTTGCCCGCGTGAACGGGCAGGACGTCGACCTCTCGCGCTCGCTGGACGTTGACGCCGCGCTGCAGATCTTCACCCCCAAGAGCCCCGAGGGCCTCGAGCTCGCCCGGCACGACGCAGCGCACATCGTGGCCGACGCGGTGCAACGGCTCTTCCCCGGCACCCAGGTCACCATCGGCCCGTCGATCGAAGAGGGCTTCTATTACGACTTCGCGCGCGACGTTCCGTTCACCCCCGAAGACCTCGAGAAGATCGAGAAGCTCGCCAACGAGATCATCAAGGCCGACCTGCCTTTTCGCCGCGAAGAAGTGTCGATGGCCGACGCGGTCGCGCTCTTCGAAAAGATGGGCGAGAAGTTCAAGGTCGAGATCATCAACGACATCGCCGCCAAGGGCGCCAGGACCCTGACCCTCTACCGCCACGGCGACTGGGTCGACTTCTGTCTCGGGCCCCACGCTCCGTCGACGGGGCGCGTCGGCGTTATCAAGCTGCTGTCGAGCTCGGGCGCCTACTGGCGCGGCGACCACCGCAACCCGATGTTGCAGCGCATCTACGGCACCTCCTTCTTCGATCAGAAGGCGCTGGATGCCTGGAACAAGCAGCGCGAAGAGGCAGCCAAGCGCGACCACCGCAAGCTCGGCAAAGAGCTCGACCTCTTCCACTTCCACCACTTCGCGCCCGGCTCGGCGTTCTGGACCCCGAAGGGCACCAGCATCTACACCACCCTCTCGGGCTTCATGCGCAAGCTGCTGCTCGCCAACGGCTACGTCGAGATCAAGACCCCGCTGCTCTTCAACAAGGGCCTCTGGGAAGTCTCGGGCCACTGGGGAAAATACAAAGAGAACATGTTCCTCGTGCAGGACAGCGAGACCCAGGCGCACGACTTCTCGCTCAAGCCGATGAACTGCCCGTCGCACCACCTGTTCTACGGCTTCAAGAAGCACAGCTACCGCGACCTGCCGCTGCGGTACCACACCCAGGACGTGCTGCACCGCAACGAGGCGGCCGGCTCGCTGGGCGGCTTGACCCGCGTGCGGCAGTTCGCGCAGGACGACGCGCACATCTACTGCACCGAGGAACAGGTCGCCGAAGAGGTGAAGCACTTCGTCCGCCTGCTCGATCACGTCTATGGCGTGTTCGGCCTCAAATACACCGCCAAGTTCGCGACCCGGCCGGCGCAGCGCATCGGCGATGACGCGATGTGGGATCGCGCTGAAGCGTCGCTGAAGGCGGCGCTCGATTCGCTGGGCCTCGCCTACGAATTGAAGCCAGGCGACGGCGCCTTTTACGGCCCGAAGATCGACTTCGACGTGTCCGACAGCATCGGCCGCAAGTGGCAGCTGGGCACCATTCAGCTCGACCACGCCGCGCCCGGGGCCGACCGCTTCGACCTCACCTACGTCAGCGCGAACAACGACATGCAGCGGCCGGTGGTGCTGCACCGCGCGATCTACGGCAGCTTCGAGCGCTTCATCGCGATCCTGATCGAGCACTTCGCAGGGGCGTTTCCCGTCTGGTTCGCTCCGGTGCAGGTCGCGCTCGTCACCATCAGCGACAAGCAGCTCGACTACGCGCGGCAGGTCGAAGCGAAGCTTTCCGAGCGCGGCTTCCGCGTCGAGCTCGACGACCGCGGCATGACCATGCAGGCGAAGATCGCGATCGCGCAGACCCAGAAGATCCCCTTCACGCTCGTGATTGGCGACAAAGAGAAAGAGACGAACGCGGTCGCTCCGCGGCGGTACGGCGGAGAAGGGCTGAAGGCGATGCCGCTGGAAGAGTTCATCGCGCTGCTCGAGAAAGAGGCCGCGTGGCAGCTTGATTTAGCCGAACGTCATCACTAGGGTCCGCGCCGTTATTGATTCCCCAATCGGTTTCCACTCGCCGTCACCAAGGACAAATTTCAAATGACCTCCAAGGACATCCTCGAGACTGAGATCCCCGCGCTGCTCAAAGAGAAGCCCGAGCTCGCGAAAGATCTGAACGCAGTCGTTCACTTCGTCGTCAGCGGCGACGGCGGCGGCACGTGGACGCTCGACGCGACCAAGGACTCCGACTGGGTCAGCACGGGCGCGAACGGCACCCCGAAGATGACGATCAGCGTCTCGAACGAAGACTTCGTGAAGATTCGCGCGAAGCAGATGAACGCGCAGATGGCGGCGATGCAGGGCAAGCTCAAGTTCAAGCCGATGGACATGGGCCTCGCGATGAAGCTCGCCAAGCTGCTGAGCTGAGCTGCCGGTGGCGCTGCCACTGGAAGGGTTGAAGGTGCTGGATCTCTCGCGGCTGTTGCCGGGGCCGTACGCGACGCTGGTGCTCGCCGACCTCGGAGCGACCGTCGACAAGCTCGAAGACCCCAACGGCGGCGACTACCTCCGTTCGATGGGGCCGGGCAAAGGCGACGACAGCGCGCTGTTTCTGGGCCTCAACCGCAACAAGCGATCGGCGACGCTGGACTTGAAGAGCGCCGAAGGGCCCGCGACGCTGAAGCGGCTGGTGAAGCAGTACGACGTGCTGGTCGAGAGCTTCCGGCCGGGCGTGATGGACAAGCTGGGCGTCGGCTACGAGGCGCTGAAGGCCGAGAACCCACGGCTCGTGTACTGCGCGATCACCGGCTACGGGCAGACGGGGCCGGATCGCCTGAAGGCGGGGCACGATCTCAACTACATCGCGCGATCGGGCGCGCTCGCGTACGGCGGTGAAGCGGGTGGGGCCCCGGCGTTTCCAGGCGTGCAGGTCGGCGACATCGGCGGCGGAAGCCTGTTCGCGCTGGTGGGAATTCTCGCCGCGTTGCACGAACGGCAGCGCACGGGGCTCGGCCGCCTGGTCGACGTGTCGATGACCGACGGATCAGTGGCGTTTCTTCACATGCACCTCGCGGCGCGGCTGGCGATGGGCACGGACTCAGGCCCACTGCAGCGCGGCACGCAGACGCTGAACGGCGGCCTGCCCTGCTACGGCGTCTACCGCTGCGCCGACGGCAAGTACCTGGCGGTCGGCTCGCTGGAGCCCAAGTTCTTTCAAGGGCTGTGCGCGGCGCTTGGCAGGCCCGACCTGTTCGATGGCGCGTACGATCTGGGCGGCGACGCGAAGCAGGTGCGCTCGAAGCTCGAGGCGGTGTTCGCAGAAAAGACGCGCGACGCCTGGGTGGCAGTGTTCGGCACGCTCGATGTCTGCGTCGAGCCGGTGCTGGAAGGTGACGAGGTGCTGCAGGACCCCCAGCTGCTGGCGCGCGGCATGTTCTTCGAGGCCAATGGGCTGATGCAGGTGCGCACCCCGCTGCAGTTCGGGCCGATTCCTCAAGCGCCGGCCCCGAAGCTGGGCGAGCACACGAAAGAGATCCTAGACTCCCCGCCGCGATGAGACGGGACTTCGGGCTCTGGCTGTTGCCGTTGTCGGCTGCGACGTTCGCGGTCGCGTTTGCGTGCGGCGGTGAGAACGCCGAGGCGCCGCGGGCCGAGGTGTCGGACGCGGGCGTCGCCTTGTCTTGCAAGGGCTTCGATCAGCTGATGCCCAACTTCCTCAAGGCCGTCGACCAGGGGAAGACCGAGAACCTGCGCAAGGTGATCAAAGACCACCTGCTGGTGCCCGAGCGCGAGGGCGACCCGCCGCCGATCAACGACGTGATGCGCGCCATCTTCACCACGCTGACCACGCTCGCGCGTGAGCCAGCTGAGCCGGGAGCGAAGGGCGACGCGCTGTGTGCCGAGGTGCCTCCGCCGCTGAGCAGCGCGAACGAGATGTGCGAGGTGCGCCGCGTGCTCGACCTGTTGGTGCACCAGGGCAAGGGGCTGCAGACGCTGGACATCATCGACCCGCAGATGACCGCGCTGGTGAACTACGTCATCGGCAAGGGCGTCGATGGGAAGCCGCATTATGAGGTCGCGCAGGTGGTCTCAGCGCAGTGCTCTCAGGACGCCGACTGCCAGCTGACCAGCGGGCTCGACCTCGTCATCGCGCTCACCGACTACCTCGAGACGCCCGAGGGCAAGAAGCTGATCGCCGACCTCGACACGATTCGCACCGCAGGCGACGGCGGGCCGTCGGTGCTCGACTTGCTGAACCCCAATGCGCTGGCCGAGAACGATGCCGTCGGTCTGTCGAAGGTGTTGCTCGGAGCGATCCAGGCCGGCACCCCTTCCGACCTCGACGCGCTGCTGAACAACCCGCTGCTCGCTCCATACAAGACGACGCTGAAGCCGCTGGTCGATGACCTGAAGGTGGTGCTCGACCCGAACCGTGCGCTGATTGGGCCGACCCGCAAGGTCTTGAACTGCATCAACAAGAAGGACCCGAACAGCGAAGTGGTGCGGATGATCTACCGGCTCGCGCTGGGCCCCAACAAGCTGCCTGCCTTTGGGCTGACGAAGCTGCTCGTCGTCGCGAACGAGGTGAAGAACGCCGACGTGCGCGGGGCGCTGCCGCACTTGATCGGCACCATCGCCAAGGCCGTTCGCAACGACGAGCAGGCCATCGACTCAGCCGCCAAGGTCTGCCGCACGCTGCTGTCGACGAAGGTGCCCCAGGGGCAGGCCCAGTCGAACGCGCAGCTGGCGCTGCCCGTCGTCGCCGAGATGTTCACGGGTGGCATCGTCGCCGAGGCGATCTGCGCGATCGACACGCTCGTCTTCGGCTGCACCGGTGGGCCTCAACCGGCCTGCAAGAAGTAGCTCCTAGAACCGGAAGTTGAACCGGCCGCCGACGATGAAGTCGTGGCGATCGTTTCCGGCCAGGGGCAGGGTGCCCGCGAGCTCGATGCCCACGCGCATCACCCGGAACCGCAGCGCCACCGTCGGGGCGAAGTAGCTCTTCAGCTGGCTCAAGCGGCCCGTGAGGTCGACCACGAGTGCGGCGAACGAGACGGGCGAGAACTGGAGGCCCGCGGTGAGCACGCCGCCGTAGCGGGGCAGGGGCAGCGCGTCGCCGACGCCCGCGTTGAAGTCGAGGCCCAGGTAGCTGTGCACCTCGACCATCGCGCCCGGCCGCCACGTCGTCGCGTGCCCGAGCTCGACGCCGATCGCGCGGGCGCTGGGGTTGACGAAGGAGGTGGGCAGCATGATGCGGGCGCTGATTGACCCGAGGAAGCGGTCGGTGCCGTAGAGGTGGCGGGTCGCTCCGAGGGTGAGCGTGCCCAGGGCGATGGTGGTGCCCTTCAGCGACGTCTGCACGTAGTTGTACTCGACGGCCTCCAGCGTCCCGAACACCTCAGTCTTCGCGTTGATCGCGAAGCTGCCGAACACCAGGCCATCGCCGACCAGGTTTCCATAGAAGTTCGGCGTGTCGATGATCGCCGCGAGCCGGCCGCCCAGGCCCACTTCGCTGCGCGGGCACACGCGGCGGCCCGTCGCCAGGTCGGCCTCGATGAAGCCCAGCGCCACTGGACCTTCGCCCAGCCCTTCGGCCTGCCACCGGCCACAGCCCACTTCGGCCTGGCCGAGGGCCAACATCAGCAGCGCGGCAATCATGGACGGCCTCCCTTCACGCCCGGCTTCTGAAAGCCAGGGGTCGCGTCGCGATCGAGCACGAACGGGTTGGTGAACGCGTACGGGTAGCCGTCGGTTAACCGGTTGAAGTGGAAGGCGACGTCGGTGGGCGGCAGCGGGTCGGTGTTCTTCAGCGGGCCGATCTTCGCGCCGTCGGCCACGTCGGCCTTGTCGACGACGCCGTCACCGTTGTTGTCCGTCGTGTCGGGGATTCCGTCGGGGCTGCCGTCGAGGCCGCCGCCGAGGTCACCGGCGATGGGCAGCGCAGAGCCCGCTTCGATCGACAGCCACGCGTCGCCGGTGACTCCCGCGACCAGCTCGGCCAGCGGCACGGTGCCCTCGTACCTCACCAGCTCGGTGGTGCCGAACGGGTCGGCAGCCGGTGGGCTCGCCTGCACCGTCTTCACCACCAGCCCGTTCACCACGAAGCGCACCTCAGCGACGGGGATCCACGGGGCCGACGACACCTTCACCGTCACCCGCGCGCCGTCTTTCGGCTTGAAGGGCTCGAGCGAGCTCGCCTTGTCACCCGTGACGCCCTCGACCGTGGCCTCGATGATCGGGCCGTTGGTGCCGAGGACTTTGCCGGCCCTGATCGCGTCGTTGAACTTGTTGATGTCGAAGTTCGGACCCGCCTGGGTGCCGGCGTAGACGAGGTTTCGCGGCATGCCGACCGTGTTGTCGGTGAGCGAGTGCGAGTCGGAGTTCGCCGTGCCCGTTCGCAGCTGGCCCTGGTTCAGCGAGTAGAACCAGAACGCGCGGTACTGCAGCAGCAGGTCGTTCTGCGATCCGTTCATCACTTCCTGCGCGTGGTGGCCGTTGTTCTTGTGCTGGCTGTCTTTCGCGCGCACGTACATGCCGGCACTGGTGCCGTCGTCTTCGGTGGGCAGATCTTTGAGCGTGTTCAGCGCCAGCGCGCGCGGGTACCCCAGGTCTCGGCCGAACTCGGCGCTCGCCCACGGGTGGTTCAGCTCGATCAGCGGCTCGGCGACGATCGGATCCCGAACTGCGGTCGCGCGATCCATCAGCACGCCCGGCTCGACGAACTCGTCGAAGGGCCCACCGTTGCGCGGCTTCAGCGGGTCGTACTTCATCGGCCAGAAGTTGTAGTGGCCGATCACGAGAGGGAAGCCGTAGTTGGGGATCCGCATCCACGGAATGTGGCCGGTGGTCTCGACGCCCGTCACCGCCGTCATCTTTCCGGCGAGCCCCAGCTGCTGCACCAGCGCCGAGTAGTCGTAGACGACGTCGTGATCTGTCGAGACGATGACGTCGAGATCCGACGCCGCAAAAGAGAGCACGCGATCGAAGTCGGGAATCGAGCTGTCGAAGCTGGCCGCGCCGTGCACGTGAAGGTCAGCGCCGATCGAACCCGCCAGCGGCAGGGCGAGCCGGCGCAGCGTGAAGGTCAACGTCTGCATCGTCGGCGTGAGCTCCACCGTCTGGCGCGCGATGGTCCAGAACGGGCCGTGAAACGCGTAGACGTGGAACTTGCCGACGGGGACCTCGGCGATCGCGACGCCGCTGCGAACGAGGATCCGGTTGCAGGCAGGAGACGCGCCCGGCGGCGGGCCGAGCCAGGGTGAGCAGAGGTTGAACTGGCCCATCAGGCTGCCGGTGAGCTTCTCTTTGTCGGCGTCGTCGGCCGGAATCAGGAAGAGCTCGGCGTCGATGCCCGCCATCGTGTCGGCGTCCTTCACGTCGAAGGTCAGCCGCGCGGTCGACGGCAGCACGAAGGTGCCGAGGTCGGTGTCGGCCGACACGTCGGTGAAGGCCCTCGAGATCTGCTTCTGACCGAACGAGTGCGCCTCGACCACGTAGCTCTTGCCTGCTGGCACCTTCATCGAGAACACGCCGCGATCGTCAGGCACGGTGGTGTTCCACGGCGTGCGCTTGCTGACGTCGAGGCTCTCGGTGCCTTCGCTGATCAAGATCATCGTCTCGCGCTCGGAGTCGATCTTCGCCGCGCCCACGCGTTCGATCTTTCCGCTGACCGTGACGAACTTCTCGCCGAGCACCTGGGTGCGGATGTCCATCGCGAGATCTGTAGCGGGCGAGATGCTGCTGCCCGGCACCGCGACGAGGAAGCGATCGAAGGTGAGGTAGCCACGCGGAGGGACGACGGTGCGCTTCACGCCTGCGAAAGAGACGACGGCGCTGTGGAAGCCTTCCATCGACGCGTCGGTGCACGACACCTCGCTGTAGCTGACCTGCTGATCCGAGTGCGCGTTGGCCGACATGAAAGGAAAGGCGCGGACGACGTCGTTGATGCCAGTGAGCGAGAAGCCCGGGTGCTGCCAGCCGCTGCCGGCGCCCGGCACGAAGGGCAGGGGCTCGCGGTTGCCCCACCAGAACCCGTCGCCCAGCATCCACAGCTGGGTGTCGGTGCCGCGGTTGATGATCTCGGTGCGCATCCGCACGCCGCGATCGCAGGGGGTGAGCTCGTAGCGCGTATAGATGCGGATGTCGGGCCGGTTCTGCAGCGTGCCCTTCACCTCGACGGCCACCCGCGCCGGGCGTTCGTCGATGATCTCAAGCGTCGTGTAGAACGCGGCGTCGTCGGGGAGCACGCCGATGACGGTGAGCACCTGGTTCAGCGCATCGTTCTGTTTGCCGGGCGTCGAGAGGTCGATGATCGAGCCGCCCGACGGGTCGAGGTTCGTCTGGTTGCCGATGCCGGCGATCGTCACCTGGGCGAAGGCGTTCTGGAGCACGACGTCACCGCCGGCGCCGATCGCGTCCCAGCCTCCGGTGCGCTGCGAGGTCTGGGTGATGGGGTCGACGCGCAGCGCTGAGGCGGCGCTGTCGTCGCAGGCCATCTTCACCTTCGGGCACGGCGGCGGCAGGTGGCACGCCTTGTCGCTGGCCAGACAGCCTTCCTGTCGCGAACACCCCGCCAACGTGAGCACCGCGACCGCACACCCGACGACGACTGCTGCTGCTCGGCTCATGGCCATCCGTCCCATCCGTGACTTGCGTGGCAGGCGTCACCGATCAGATCCAGGTGGATCTGCGGCGACGCCTTCTTGATCTCTTCCATCTTCGAGAAGGTCTGGTCGGCGTCGAGCAGGCGCAGCGTCGCGTCGAGCAGCGCCTTGGCCTTCTGGATGCTCTGCTTCTGCGTGGCCGACGGCTTCCAGCCCGTCTCGTCTTTCAACCGGGCGAGGGTCTCGAGAAAGTGGCCGTAGAACTTCAGCATCTGGGTGAGGATCTGCAGCCGGTACTGCGGCGCCTGCTCGAGGGCGGCGTCGTATTGCCGGCGCTCGGACTCGAGGCGGTAGAAGTGGACGTCGATGACGCTGTCGAGCCGCTTGCCCCACTTCTTCTTCACTTCGGGAAAGCGCGACCAGCCAAGCACCGCCTGCACCAGGTGCACCCCCCCGCAGCTGTGCGCGTAGAGGCCCTGCTTGCGCTTGTCGACCTGCGGCAGGCCTTTCTCCATGCCGAGCTTCAAGTCACTCTGCGCGAGCTCGACGTAGGCCAGCGCGTCTTCCATCACGTCATTGAAGTCGACGTCCTTTCCACCGGCGCTCTGAAAGTGCGCCGCCTTGCCGGGCTTCAACACGTGCGACAGCAGATCCAGCGTCCACGCCACGTCGCGCCAGTACTCCTCTTTCTCGGGCACGTGGCGGAAGCCGAGCTTCACCGAGGCGATGAGCTCGGCCAGCGAGACCTTGCCCCACGCCGTCGGGTAGGTGGTCGACGGCTTGTCGCCGCCCAACACCAGGGTCTTCACCAGCAGGTTGGTGTGCGGTTCGATGGGCGTGCCATCGGCGGCGTAGCGCTGGAAGCCAAAGGGCGCTCCGGACAGCGGGCCGGCGTCGAAGCCTGGGTTCCTTTGCAGGTAGTCCTTGATGATCACGTCTGCCGCTTTCCTGCCATCGGCAGCCGGGTAGGCGGTACCAAATGCGCAGATGCCGTGGGCCATCGCCCAGGGGTTCTTCACGTCCCCGGCAAACTGCAGGCACTGATCTCGCAAGAGCTGATGGCCCCATGCCCGCTCGCGTTTGGCAGGGGTCGCAGCGATCAGGACAGCGAGCAGAAACCCAGCAACCATCGTTGTGCCGCTATATAAGCCGCGGCGGCCGGTCGAAAGTAGTAGTCGGAAAGACGCACCATGAAAGCCTTCTCTTCTCGACGGATTCTGGCCGCGCTCGCGCTGGTCTTCGCCGCGCCCGCCGCCGCCCAGTACGTCGCCACGCCGATGGGAGGCGTGCCGTACCCGGCGCTCAGCAGCAGCACCCCGGTGAGCCTGGTCGCGATCACAGGCACCGCGAATGATCGCGGCCGCGCGACGATTCCGATTGGGTTCAGCTTCCCCTTCTACGATCGCGCGTACACGCAGCTGACCGTGACGGCGAACGGGATGGCGTTTCTCGAGCCGTCGAGCGCAGGCAACCTGGGCGCGGACTTCTCGTCGAACGTCGCGATGCCGAACGTGGGCGAGCCGAACGCCGTCCTCGCTCCGATGTGGGACGACCTCAACGGCCGTAACCCAGGCAGCACCGTTTCGTACCAGGCGGTCACGGGGCCGAACGGGCAGGGGCTGGCGGTCGAGTGGTTCGACTGGAACTGGTTTCTCGCCGTGCAGCACACGCTGACGTTCCAGCTGCGCATCTGGGAAAACGGAATCGTCGAGTTCTATTACGGCACCGTCTCGGGCAACGCGACGCCGGCGATGACCGCGACGGTCGGCATCGAGAGCCCCACCGGCACCCTCGCCACCCCGGGTCTTCCCTGTGGCGCGACCTGCGGCCTTCCCGACTTCGTCACCAACTCGCTGGTGACCTTCGGCCCGGCGCCGGGGCCTGACATCTCGATCACCAGCCTCAAGATCAACAGCATCGCGACGGTCGGGCCGAACCTGAACATCTCGACCTCGCTGGCGATGCGGAACTTCGGCACCCAGGCAGCGAACAACTTCACCTACCGGCTGTACCTGTCGACCGACACCGTCTTCAACCCAGGCTTCGACACCGAGCTTTCTCCGACCCCGCAAGGTCCCTTGTCGATTCCTGCGCTCGGCTACCTGACCAGCACCGTGTCGACGACGGCGCCGCGGCCGACGTCGGGCAGCTACTACGTGATCGCGGTCGTCGATGACGGGTCGGTGGTGGCCGAGTCGAACGAGCTCAACAACCTCGCGGCGACCAGCGTGCCGCTGACGGCGGGCGTCGACCTGGTGGCGCAGAACATCGTGGGCCCGCCGCTGGGTGGGCCGGGTGAGACGATCACCACCACGGTCACCTTCTCGAACCAGGGCTTCGACGTCGCGGGCAACGTGCCGGTGAAGATCTGGCTGTCGGCCGACAACCTGCTGTCGGTGAACGATCTGCTGGTGCAGACGACGACGGTGCCGGTCAGTGGCGGGCAGAACGTGGTGCAGGATCTGACCTTCGCGCTGCCGTTGAACATCCCCGCGGGCGAGTACTTCTTCATCTTGCAGATCGACGACGGCCCGGGCCCGGGCGTGGTTGTCGAGAGCAGCGACTCGAACAACGTCAAGGTGGGGAGCTTGAAGTTCACCGCGAGGCAGGCGGACCTGGTGATCGACGCCGTGCGCGTGCTCGAACCGTTGGCGCCTTTCGGGCCTGCCCGGTACGCGTTCTTCGACGAGCCGATTCGCCTCGAAGCGGTGGTGCGCAACCAGGGCGGAGCGACCGCTCCTTCGGTCTCGATCCTCTTCTACCTGTCGGACAACGAGACGCTGAACGGCATCACGGATCCGTTCATCGGGCAGCAGCCGGGGCTGACGATCGCTCCCGGGCAGACGATGACGGTGAACCTCACCCAGAAGGTGCCGAAGAACGCGGTGAACGGGCTCGCGCACCGGCCGGGTTCCTTCTTCTTCTTCGCGGCGGCAGTCGCGCAGGGGTTGATCGAAGTCTCGAGCCAGAACAACTTCCTCAAGTCCGAGCCGCAGCTGGTGAAGCTGCCCGCGCCCGATCTGATTCCGGTCACGGTTCGTGGGCCGGCGCAGGGCGGCTCGGGTGAAGCGCTGCTGGTGACGCGCACCTTCACGAACGTCGGCAATCGCCCCGCGGGGGCGGCGGGCTACCGGTACTACCTGTCGGCGAACGCGATCATCACCGAGTCTGACCTGCTGCTGCCGATGCGCAACGCCGACGGCACGACAGTCGACGAGCGGAGCGTGACCCTCGCGGTGGGCCAGCAGAACGTGGGCAGCGACGTGATCGTGATCCCGAAAGGCACGCCGGCCTCGAGCTGGTTCCTGGGCGTGCTCATCGACCCGCCGGGCGCCGGCACGGGCGCGATCGCCGAGGTCGACGAGGACAACAACGGGCTCGCAGCGCAGACGATCGAGGTGGTGTCTGCGTCGCTGGGCCTCGCCACCCACGTCCTGCCCACCGCGCTCGAGGGGTTCAGCTACCGGGCGCAGCTGAACGGCATCGGTGGCGAGGGTGGCTACACGTTCGCGCTGGCGCCGGGTGACACCACGCCGCCGGGCCTGACGCTTTCGGCCGATGGCAACCTCACCGGCACGCCGACGAAGCCGGGCGGCTTCTCTTTCGGGGTGGTGATCACGTCGGGCGCGCGCAACTCGGTCGAGGCGGTGGCGATCGCGGTGGGGCCGTTGACGTCATCCTTGGCGATCACCTCGACCCGGGCTCCGCCGATCGCCCGGCTCATTCCGTACGAGCTTCCACTGGGCGCACAGGGCGGCCGGGCGCCGTACACGTGGAGCCTCGCGGGTGGAACGCTGCCGCAGGGAATCCAGGTCACTGCCGATGGGCGCATCGCGGGCACGACGCAGGCGGCGCTGGGCACGAACTTCACCTTCACGCTGCAGGCGCTGGACGCGGTGGGCAACATCGATCGCCGCGAGCTGACGATCAGCGTCGTCGACGCATCGGCGCTGCTGATCAGCACCGCCGAGCTGCCCGAGGGAAAGGTCGGCTCGCAGTACGTGGTCGACCTCGTCGCGAAGAACGCCGGCGGTGCTCCGATTTCCAGGCCGATGAAGTGGTCGGTGGTCGCGGGTGCATTGCCCGATGGCGTGGCGCTCGAGCCCACCACCGAAGACAAGCTGCTGATCAGCGGCATCCCCGGACGCTCGGGTGTCTTCGCTTTCACGCTCGAGGTGGAAGACGCGCGTGGCCGCAGTGACACCGCCGACTTCGTGATTCGCATCGTCTCGCCGGCGTTGACCATCAGCGCGGTGGTGCAAGGTGAAGCCCTTCGCGGTGAGTCGATTTCGTCACAGCTCACCGTGCTGCCAGCGCTCACGGGCACCGCCTGGTCGATTCGCGACGGCGTGCTGCCGCCGGGAGTCACCTTCGACGCCGCCGGCCTGCTGCAGGGCAAGATTCCCGATGACGCGCGGTACGGCGCGTACACGTTCACCGTCGCGGTCGGCGGGCGCGACGGCGCGACGGCGATGCGATCGTTCTCGATCGAGGTCGTCGCGGCGAAGACGGTGGCGCCGCGGGGCTGTGGCTGCGCCGACGTGCCGGGCTCGCTGTTCGCGCTGCTGGCGCTGGCTGGCCTCGCAATCCGGCGATCTTCGTCCCGAGGGCGCTGAAGACTTGCGGTTAGAGTGCCGCCCTCTTGACGCGGCTGTCTCGACCCGTCGTTCTCGCGCTGCTCTTCCTCTCGGGCTTCACCGGGCTCGTCTACGAGCTGGTGTGGTCGAAGCGGTTGGCGAACCTGCTCGGCTCCAGCGGCCACGCGCACGCGATCGTGCTCGCGACTTTCATGGGCGGCCTCGCGTTGGGCGCCTGGCTGTTCGGCCGCACGGCAGATCGGGTGAAGCGGCCGCTGGCGCTCTACGGCGTGCTCGAGGTGGGCGTCGGGCTCTACGCGCTGGTCTTCCGGTTCGTGCTCGACGGCATGGGCAGCGTCTACCTGAAGATCGCGCCCGGGCTGGATCCCGATGGCAGTGGGCGGCCGGCGGCGAAGCTCTTGCTGGCGGCGGCGTCGCTGCTGGTGCCGACGGTGTTGATGGGCGGCACCGTGCCGGCGCTGACGCGGTACTTCACCAGCCGGCTCGGCGCCGCGAAGCGCGAGCTGTCGGTGCTCTACGCGGTCAACTCGCTGGGCGCGGCGATGGGGTGTCTGTTCGCGGGCGTCAGCCTGATTCCGACCGACGGGTTGCTGGCTTCGGAACAGAAGGCCGCAGCGCTGAACCTCGCGCTGGGGGTGGTGGCGATCGTGCTGGCGTGGCGAACCAGCGCCAGCGGCAGCCGCGACGACGGCTCGATCGAAGCTCCCCCGCGCGAGTACTCGGCCTTCGCAGTGAAGGCAGCGCTGATTGGCGTCGCGCTGTCGGGCTTCACCTCGATGCTCTACGAGATCACGTGGATCCGCCTGCTCTCGATCGTCATCGGCGGCACCAGCTACGCGTTCACCTTCATTCTCACGGCCTTCATCATGGGCATCGGGCTCGGCAGCGCGTGGTTGTCGCGCCGCGAGCCGAAAGCGGGGCAGCCCGAGCCCGACGCGCTGGCGCTGTTTGCTCGCCTCCAGCTGCTGCTCGTCGGCTCGGTGTGTCTCGCGCTGCCCTTCTACGGGCGGATGCCGTACCTGTTCCTCAACCTCCAGGCGGCGCTCAAGAAGTCGATTGCGACGTGGCCGCTGTACCAGCTGCTGACCTTTGGCTTCTGCGTCAGCGTGCTGATGATCCCGACCTTCTTCCTCGGCGCCAGCTTCCCTGCCGCCGCGCGCGTGGCGTTGAGCCGCGTCGACAAGCTGGGTGGGCAGCTGGGCGGCGTCTACCTGTGGAACACCGTCGGCACCGTGCTCGGCTCGCTGCTGGGCGGCCTGCTGTTGCTGCCCTTGCTGGGGCTCGAAGGAAACTTCGCGGTCGGCCTCGCCTTCAACCTTCTCGCTGCGGGGCTCGCGGCCTGGGCGTCAAAGCCTTCGGGCGTGAAGCCGCTGCGTCATCTGTGGCCAGTGCTCGCGGCGCTGGCCGTGGTGACGGTGTACGCGGTGTCGACGGCTGGCTGGTCGGGCGTCGTCACGTCGTCCGGCCGCTACCGCGAGTGGGAAAAGACCTTCGACAACTTCGACACCTTTCGCACCGAGGTGAAGAACCGCAGCCAGGTGAAGTTCCAGCGCGACGACGTGTTCGCCTCGGTGCTCGTCGGCGAGGCGGGCGACCTGCGGTACATGCGCATCAACGGCAAGGTCGACGCGAGCAATGGCAGCGACATCGACACCCAGATTCTCGCCGGGCACCTGGGGGTGCTTACCCACCCGGGCGAAGTGAAGCGGGTGCTGCTGGTGGGCATGGGCGCCGGCATCACCGCCGGCTCCTTGCTGGCGCACCCGATCGACGTGCTCGATGTGGTGGAGATTTCCCCCGCGGTGATCGAGGCCGCGCGGCTCTTCGGAAACGACAACGGTCATGCGCTGGATGATCCGCGCTGCCGCGTGCACATCGAGGACGCGAAGACTTTTCTGCTGCTGTCCCCCGAGAAGTACGACCTCATCGTCAGCGTGCCCAGCAACCCGTGGGTCTCGGGCGTGTCGGGGCTCTTCTCGCGCGACTTCTTTCAGGTGGCCAGCGAGCACCTGGCTCCGGGCGGGCGCATCGTGCAGTGGTTCCACACCTACGAGTCCAGCGACGCGATGGTGCGGCTGGTGCTGCGAACCCTGCGCGACACCTTCAAGCACGGCACCTCGTGGGTCGGCCCGCAGGATCTCGTGATGTTGGCCACGCAGGAACCGCAGGTGTTCGACGCCGCGAAGGTCGAAGCGCGAATGCAGCGGCCGCAGGTGAAGGCGGATCTGTTGCGGGCGAAGACCCCCGACGTGGTGACGCTGCTGGGCCGGCAGGTGCACAGCGACGACGGGCAGCTGCAGTTCGCGGGGAAGGGGCCGATCAATTCCGACGATCGCAACCGGCTCGAGTACGAGTCGCCCAGCGCGTACTACGTGGGCGAGTTCGTCGACACGCGCGACGAACGCAAGGGCAAAGACCGCGGCGCGCGGCTCGAGCTGAGCAAGTACCTCGCGGCGAATCCGTTGACGGTCACCCAGGCCGAGAACGTCTACCGAAGCTACGCGTGGGTGCACGGCAACAACGACGCGCTGGTGCGGGCGTCGGCGGAACAGTGGCTGCGGCTCGCCCCGGAGAGTGACGAGGCGGCCTGGGCGGTGGCAAAGGCGGCGATCGCGCAGCGCGATGTCGAGGCGGCGCTGCAGGTTCTGGATCCGAAGGTGGCGGCGGGGCTGCGGCGGCCCGACGTGATCGCCACCTGGCTCGACGCGCGCGTTCGCCAGCAGCGCCGGGCCTCGACCCCGTACCACCCGATCGAAGTCGGCCCGGCGCTGGCGATCGCGACCGAAGTGCTGGCCGCGCACCCCGATGATCCGGCCCTGAAGAAGTCGGTGAAGGACGCGACCCCATGAAGCGCGGCCTCGCGATGGCGTTGCTGTTCGTCTCGGGCGCCACGGGCCTCGTCTACGAGCTCGTCTGGAGCAACTACCTGCAACAGACGCTGGGCAACTCGGGCCAGGCGCACGCGATCGTGATCGCGACCTTCATGGGTGGGCTCGCGGCGGGCGCTTTCCTGTTCGGCCGCCTCGCCGATCGCGTGAAGCGGCCGCTGCTTCTCTACGGACTCTTCGAGCTCTTCATCGGCCTCTACGCCGCGGTGTACCCCGCGGTGCACGGGGCGATGGAGTCGCTGTTCTTGAGCCTGGCGCCACACTTCAGCGAGCCGATGCGCGTGTGGCCGAAGCTCTTCATCGCGGGCTTGAGCCTGGTGGTGCCGACGCTGCTGATGGGCGGAACGCTGCCGGCGATGCTCAAGCACATCACGCGCAGCGCGGGCTCGATGCGCGTCGACCTCGCCCGCCTCTACGCCGTCAACAGCGTCGGCGCAGCGATGGGCGTCCTGCTCGCCGGCGTCTGGCTCGTCCCCGCGGTTGGGCTTCGCGCGGCCAGCGGGTTCGCGGTCGCCCTGAACGCGATGGTGGCGATCGCGGCGCTGGTGGTGGGGCGCAAGGTGCCCGAGGCCGTCGAGTCGACGACGGAAGCGCCGCCGATGGTCTTCCCGCTGTCTCACGTGCGGGCGGCGTTCTTCGGCGTGGTGCTGTCAGGCTTCACCTCGATGCTGCTCGAGCTGGCGTGGATCCGGCTGCTGGCGATCGTGCTCGGCGGCTCGACCTACGCGTTCACCTTGATCCTCACCGCCTTCATCCTCGGCATCGGGCTGGGCAGCCTCTGGGTCTCGCGCCGCGAGGACAAGGGCGACTCGCTGCGGACGTTCGGGCTCCTGCAGCTGGGTGTCGTCGCGGGCGTCTGCCTGACGCTGCCGCTGTACGTGCGCCTGCCGCACTACTTCTGGGTCGCGCACGATCTGCTCGCGCGCACGAAGGACACCTGGCCGCTGTACCAGGCGTTGACCTTCAGCTTCTCGTGCGTCGTCCTGCTCATTCCCGCCTTCTTCATCGGCGCTGCCTTCCCCGTCGGGGCGCGCGTCGCGATGGCGAAGGTCGGCGACGCAGGCAAGCGGCTGGGCAGCGTCTACGCCTTCAACACGGTGGGGACGATCACCGGCTCACTGTTCGGCGGCCTGGTGCTCTTGCCGCTGATCACGATGGAAAAGTCGTTCGTGCTCGCGGTGGTGCTGACGCTGGCCTCAGCAGCGGTCGCGCTGTGGTTGTCGAGCGAGGGCCTCAAGCGCTGGCTGCCGATCGGCGCAGGCGTGGCGGGCGTCCTGGTCTTTGTCGCGGCCACCTCAGGGTGGTCGCGCATCGTCGCCAACATGAGCGCCTTCCGCGAGTACGGGCACCCGTTCGAGAGCTACGCGGCGTACGCGAAGGCCACCGAGGCCGAGTTCGCGGTCGACTTCTACGCCGACGACACCTTCGCGACTGTCACCGTCTCGCACGACACCAAGAACCCGAAGAACCAGTACATGCGCATCAACGGGAAGATCGACGCGAGCACCGACTCGGGCGACGTCGAGACGCAGATCCTCTCGGGCCACATCGGCATGCTGCTGGCCCCGAAGAAGCCGAAGAAGGTGATGGTGATCGGCGCTGGCGCGGCGCTCACCGCCGGCTCGGTGCTCACCCACGACGTCGAGCGCCTCGACCTGATCGAGATCTCACCCGCGGTGCTCGAGGGCGCGCGGCTCTTCGGCGAGGCGAACCTGCATGCGCTCGAGGACCCGCGCGTTCACCTCTACGTGGACGACGCGAAGACGTTTCTCGCGCTGGCTCAGTACAAGTACGACTTGATCATCAGCGTGCCCAGCAACCCCTGGGTCACCGGCGTGTCGGGCCTGTTCACCCGCGAGTTCTTCCGCACCATCGAGGCCCACCTCGAGGAAGACGGCGTGCTGCTGCAGTGGGTGCACTTCTACGAGAGCAGCGACGCGCTGGTGAAGCTGGTGCTGCGAACGCTGCGCGAGACTTTTCCGTACAGCACGACGTGGGGTGGCAACGCGGACCTGGTGATGGTCTCGACGCGCAAGCCGCTGGCGTTGGACTTCGCCGAGCTCGCGCGGCGCATGGCCGAGCCGAAGGTGAAGCAAGATCTGCAGCGCATCCACCTCGATCGCGTGGTCGCGTTGCTCGCCAAGCAGGTGCACACCAGCGAAGCGCAGCTGCGGTTCGCGGGCCCAGGCCCGATCAACTCGGACGATCACAACCTGCTCGAGTTCCAGGCGGCCAGGGCCTTCTTCCTGCGCAACCGGCGGATCGAGGTCGGTGATCAACGCAAGCACCCCGGGCTTCACGGTCTGTGGATCGAGAAGTGGCTGCTGTCGAACCCGCTGACCGCCGACGACGCGCGCGCGATCTACGACAACCTTTCCTTCTTTCACCCCAAAGACGATCCGCTCGTGCGCGGCGCGGCCGAGGCGTGGCTCGCGCTGGCCCCCGACGATCCGGCCGCCCATCTCGCGGCGGCGAAGCTGGCGCTGGCGCACGGAGATCTGGCGACCGCGCTCGAGCGGCTGAAAGGGCAGGACGCCACGCCGCTGTTCCTCGAGGCGACGGGGCGCGCGCTGGTGGGCCGGCGCACGGTCTGGGCCGACGTCGCCCTGCCTGTGCTCCCGGCGAACGCTTCCGCCACGCCCGAGGGAAGGGTGCAGGTCGAGAAGATCTGCAAGCTGGCGCCGCTGGTGGGCTGCCCTTGACGGGAAAGCGGCGCGACCTGTTTATCGGCGCGGCCGTCATTCTCGTGGGCCTCGCCGCCGTCTACCGCGGCCTCTTCTTGGGGCAGGTGCTGGCGGGCCGCGACATCTTCCGCCTCTTCTTGCCGCAGGGCGGGTTTCTCAAAGACTGCCTGCAGCGCGGCGAGCTGCCGTTGTGGAACCCGAACGTCTGGCTCGGCCAGCCCTTCGCCGCGACGCTGCAGTCAGAAGCGTTCTACCCGGTGCGGCTCGTGCTGCTCGCGATCGCCGACCACGTCTGGGTGCCGACGCTGCAGCACCTCGTGCACGTGCTGATCGCGGTCAGCGGCGTCTGGTTCCTCTGTCGGCGGCTGCGCGTCACGCGCGGGTCGTCGCTGGCGGCGGGCATCGCTTTCGGCCTCGGGCCCGTGTTCACCCAGCTGTCGGGGACGCCGAACCTGGTCGCCGGGCTCGCGTGGTCGGGCTGGCTGTTGGCCGCGATTCGGGTTCACTGCGATGGGCCGGATCGCAAGACGACGGCGACGATTGCAGTCGTGGCAGCGCTTTCGTTTCTGGCCGGATCTCCCGAGATGATGCTCTGGCAGAGCGCGCTGTCGATCGGCGCCGCCTTCGCCTGGTCGCGCGGCCTGAAGCGCAGCTGGATCTTCGCGATCGCCGGGTTCGCCTGGGCCGTCGCCGCGACCGCCTTCGTCTTCTTCCCCGCCGTCGAGCTCGCGCTGCTCTCGACCCGGTTCGAAGCGACGGATCAGCTGATGTGGTCGGTGTCGCCCACCCAGCTCTTCTCGGCCGCGCTGCCGGGGCTCGATCTGCCGCGCGGCACGTACCTCGGCGGCGATCAGTGGCTGCTGACGTCGATGTTCCTCGGCGCGTTGTTGTGCGCCGCCGCGGTCTTCGCGCGCCATCGGTCGTCGCGCGCACTGCCTTTCACGATCACCGCGGTGCTGCTGCTGGTGCTGTCGCTGGGCGATCACTGCTGGCCGTCGGCGAAGGTGTTGTCGCTGCCGCCGCTGGCGCTCTTCCGTTACCCGGCGAAGTACTTCCTCGGAGGCGCCTTCTGCCTCTGCGTGCTCGCGGCGCAGGGGCTCGATCGCCTCACCGCCTGGGCCCACCGCCGCGAGCCGAGCCGGCGCAACGCGGGAATCGTCGGTGGGGTGCTGGTCGCCGCGCTCGCGGTGGTGCCGGCGTTGCCGCTGAGGCGGGACGCGTTCCTCGGCCCGGTGTGGTTCACGCTCGCCGTCTCGATCGCCGCGCTCGCGTTCTTCCTGCTTCCGCGCGGCCGGCACTTCCGGCAGGTCGTCCTCGGGCTCGGCCTGCTCGAGCTCGTGATCGCGCAGGGCGGGCTGTGGAAGCTCGGCTGGTCGGACCCTGAGGTCCTTCGCAAGCCGTCGCAGCTCGCCGCCCTCATTCCTACGCGCGAGGCCCGCCTGAGCTTCGAGCCGCAGGGCGCCGCCGATTCGAAGGTGGCAGACCCCGCGACGGTCGAGATCGCTGCCAGCCGGGATCGCCTGGTGCCGCTGCGCCACCTGGAAGAAGGGATTCCCGGGCTCGAAGGGTACGAGCCGCCGGTGCCGCGCCTGGCCAACGCGTTTCGCAACCTCGACAACCGGGGCATCTTCGATCTGGCCGGCGTCACCCACTTCACCCGGCCCGTCGACTTCGGCCCGCCCTTCGACGACGCCGAGGAAGTCGCGCGCGGCCCGGGCGGAATGCCGGTGCTCTACCGTTCGACCACTGCGCTGCCCCGCACCTTCGTCGTCCACCGCGCCGTCATCGCCGACGACGTGCAGATGATCGCCGCCCTCGAAGATCCGTCGCAGCCCGCGCGGCACACCGCCTTCCTCGAGTCGGGCGAGGCGATGCCGGGCGCCGACTGCACGGGCTCGTCGGCCCAGCGTTCGACCAACGGCCATCAGGAGCTGACGATGATCGTGAACGCCTGCGCGAAGGGCTACCTGATCGTCAGCGATGCGTATTTCCCGGGCTGGTACGCGTCGGTCAATGGTGTGCCGGCGGTGATCGAGCGGGTCGACCTGGCGCTTCGGGCGGTGCGCGTGCCGGCCGGCAACAGCGTGGTGTTGATGCAGTACCACCCGAAGAGCTTCGCGGTCGGCGTCGGCGTTGCGGGCCCGGCCTTCGCGTTGATCCTGTTCGCCCAGCGGCGGCGGAGGCGGGCGTGATCCGTTCGACGCGCTGGCTCTTCGTCCTCTGGCTCGCGGCGCTGCTCTTCGTGCACCGCTACCTGTTCGACGGCACGATCGAAGCGGGCCGCGACATCTACCGGCTCTTCATCCCCGAGGCGGCCTTTCTTCGGCAGAGGCTGCTGTCGGGTGGGCTGCCGCTGTGGAACCCGTACGTGCGGCTGGGTCAGCCTTTCGCGGCGACGCTGACGTCCGAGGCCTTCTACCCACCGCACCTGTTGCTGGTGCTCGTCTTCGGCGCGACGTGGGGAATCCAGCTGTCGATCGTGTTTCATGCGGCCCTCGGCTCGGCGGGGGCGTACCTTGCCTCGCGGCGCCTGGGTGCCGGCCGCTGGGCGGGAGCGATCGCCGGAGCCTTCGCCTTCACGCCGCTGTTCACTCGGCTCGCCGGCTCGCTGCACATGCTCTCGGCGATGGCGTGGAGCGGCTTCGTCGTCGCCGCTGCCCTTCACCTCGCCCGCCGCCCCTCGCTGCGTTCTGCCGCGCTGCTCGCGATTCCGTTCGCGCTCTCTTTTCTCTGCGGCGCGCCCGAGGTCGTCATCTGGCAGGGAGCGATCGCGCTCGGCTTCGCGCTCACCTCTCGCCGGCCCGCCCGCGCCGTGGTGTTCGCGGGAATCGCTGTCGTCTGGTGCGTGGTGCTCTGCGCGCTCGTCGTCGTGCCGGCGGCCGAGCTGTGGAAGGAATCGGTGCGCCCCGGCACCAGGCTGGAAGATCAGTACGCCTGGTCGGCGAGCCCCGCGCAGCTGCTGTCGATGTTCTGGCCCTGGGCCGACGAGAAGCGCTCGACCGCCTTCGATGGCCCTGACCAATGGCTCGTCACCTCGATGTTCGTCGGCGCGATTCCTGGAATGCTGGCCCTCATCTCTTTGCGCCGCAGCAAGAAGGTCGCGGTGCTCGCCGTGGTCGCGGTGATCTGCGCGGTGCTGTGTCTGGGCCAGCACTTCCTGCCGGCGAAGGTGATCCTCTCGGCGCCGCTGCTGTCGGGCTTTCGCCACCCGGTGAAGTACTCGTTCGGCCTCGCGTTCTGCATCGCGCTGCTCAGCGGGCAGGGCCTGCGGCGGCTTGGGGTCTGGGCGCGAATCGACAAGCCCCGGGTGCGCAAGGTGGTGGTGGCATTGCTCGCCGCGATGGTGCTCATTCCTGTGCTGCAGGCGATCGCCGGCCTCGCGCCGTGGCGGGCAGGCATGAAGTCGGGAGCGCTCTGGTTCGGCTTCTGCGCTGCCCTGGTCCTCGTGTCCTTCGCGGTGCTCAGCGGCAAATCCAGAGGCGCGCGCCGGGTGAAGATCGCGCTGGTGGCGTTGGTCACGCTCGAGCTCGCCGCGATGCTGCAGCTGACGGGGCACGTCGCGCTCGTCGACCCCGCTGCCCTCAACGCTCCCGGCACGTTGCCCGCGCAGCTTCGCGCCGAACCGCACGGGCGGTTCTCGATCGACGTCGAAGACGGCCAGGCATCGCCGGATCTCGAGACCGGGCAGGGCGAGTACCCGCGCCTGCAGTTCATCACCGACAGCCGCCAGAACTTGATCGGCCTGCGCCCCTACGAAGACGGCTTGTCGATGGTCGAAGGCTACGGCTTCCGCGATCCCTGGCGGCTCACCGACGCCACCGACCTGAGCCCGCGCGGCCCGTACGACGTCTTCGGCGTCACCCACTACGTACGCCAGGGCCCGCCGCCGTACGACGATCTCGAGCCCGTCAACGACCGGGGCTGGAGCCGCGCCTACCGATCAAAGACCGCCTTTCCCCGCGCGTGGGTGGTGCAGACGGCCCGCGTCGTGCCCGACGCCGAAGCGCTTGAGGTCTTGCGGAACAAGTCGCAGACCCTTCGCACCGAGGTCCTGCTGGCCGCCGGCGAACCGAGCGCCGCCGAAGCGTGCGAGTCGAGCGTGCGCGTGGAAGACGTCTCACCCGAGCTGCTTCGCGTTCACGTCGACGCCTGCGCGAAGGGCCACCTCGTGATCGCCGACAGCCACTATCCGGGCTGGGTGGCGACGGTGGGCGGAGCACAGCGGCCGATCGTCCGCGCCGACTACCTGCTGCGCGCGGTTGCAATTGAGCAGGGCCCTGCCATCATCCAGCTCGAGTACCGGCCCCGGTCGTTTCTTTTCGGCGCCCTTTTGTCGGTTTTTGGGTGGTTGGCGGCGCTGGGACTCGTGGTTTTTCCGAAAAACGGCGCAAGTCGTTGAAATTACTGGGACCCGCGGCATCCTCCCGTTGACGTATGGAGGGAAATCGCGGTCTGCCGATACTCTTTTATCTGTAACCCACTCTTCGCAGCACCAACCCACGGAGCCTCAAATGAAGAAGACCACGATTCGCCGCAACGCTCGCCGCGGCCAGGGCATGACCGAGTACATCATCATCGTCGCGCTGATCGCGATCGCCGCCATCGGCATCATCACGCTCTTCGGTGACAACATCCGCCGCCTGTTCGCGATGTCGGCCGACTCGCTCGCCGGTAACGACTCTGTCGCGCAGGCGAACAGCGCCACGGCCGTCGGTAACGCCGCGCTGACCAAGAAGAAGATGCTGAACTTCGGCGAGAACAACGCCTACTAAGTTTCGGTTCTCTTGAAGCTCCGAACGGTCGGGTACCCCAAAGGTGCTCGGCCGTTTTTCTTTCAGCGGATCCCATGCCGCAACGGGCACGGGTACTTCCCGACCAGGATCTTCGCACCCGTCACCGTCTCGACGATGCGATCGGCAGGCACCGAAAGCTGAACCTCGCAGCCGCAGTTGAGCCGGGCGCGCACCTGCCAATCACCCTCCACAGGCGTCGCGTCGATCAATGTCGCTGAGTGGCTCGGCATCGGGCGTACACTCCGTGGCCCCATGGAGGGCCGCCTTCTCTTGAAGAACTGCAGTGTCCTCCGGCCGGGGGGCGCGGTCACGCGCGGCAACGCGGTGCTGATCGAAGGCACGCAGATCCAGCGCGTGGCGGACGACGCGACGATTCCCGCACTGCCGGGTGACTGGGTGGTGCCGTGCGAAGGGCGGCTGGTGATGCCCGGCCTGGTCGACTGCCACAGCCAGTTGCTCGCGGCTCAACGGGGAAAGGGTTCGGCCCAGCCGGAAGAAGTGGCGGCGATCTCGGCCCACGCCCTCGCGCTCGGCCTGCGGCTCGGCGTCACCACCCACCTCGATCACCTTCACGCGCCCGCCGCCGTCCACGGGGCACTGACCGCACAGGCCACGGTCGCCCAGCGGCTCGGCGCGCGGCTCGTTCAGTCGCACGCGTCCAGCACCGCGGCCGAGCTCGACGCCAACGCCTCGGCAATCGAAGCCCCGAAGCACCCGCTGGTGCGTGGCGCGATTGGCCTGTCGTCCTCGTCAAGGTGCGACGACGTGATTCTCACCCACGCCGCCGACCTTCGCCGCCGCCTCGACTGCGGCGTGCACCTGCGCCTCGCCGAGAACGAAGAAGATCTCGGCACCACTTTCTCTCGCTTCGGCCTGCAGGTGGCCTCGCGGCTCGATGCGTTCGGCCTGCTCACCCCGCGCACCGTCGGCGCCTTCGCCCGCACGCTCGATCGCCCGGGCGTGCAGCTGGCCTCCGCGCGCCGCACGCTACTTGCGCCGTGGCTCGATCTTCATCAGCCAGTTGGCTTCGAGGCGATGCTGTCGTCGGGCGTCGCGCTGGGTCCGTGCACCGCGGGTGAACGCACCATCTGGCAGGCCGTCGCTTCCGCCGTCGCCGGAGCGCAGAGCGTCGCGCGGGCCGGCCGGGTGCAACGCGCTGGTGAGATCGCCTGGCAGATGCTCTTCGACGGGCCGGCGCGGTTGATCAGCGCGGTCTTTGGAGGGCGCTTCGGGAACATCGCTGAAGGTGACACCGCGGATCTGGTCGTGCTCGATGCGGTCGAAGCGGGGGAGACGCTGGCGTTTGAACGGTTGCCGCTGGCTCCCGTGTCGTGGACGATCGTCGGGGGCCGCGTGGTGGTTCGCGAAGGCCAGCTGGTCGGCGCCGATTTCAATGCGCTGGCCACCGATGCCGCCCGCGCCGTACAAGCGATCTGGGCACGCGCATGAAAGGACTTCCTTCCGACACCGATGCGTACCGCCTCGTCGATTCAACCGACTACACGGTCGACGTCTTCAAGAGCGTCGCGGTGCTCAGCCTCTACCGCCCCTACAGCTCGAAGGACGAACGCACGCTGTCGGCCGAGGTCGCCACGAAGTCGGGCTGCACTTCCGTCTACCTGAAGCGCCGGCCTCGGCAGGCGCACGGGGTGGCGAGCCAGACGCCGGAACAGGTCGCTCCGCCGGCGCCGGTCGTGGGCGAGCCCGTCGAGTCAGTCGAAGTAAAAGAGGGTGGGGCGCGCTTTCAGATCCGCCCCGGCAACGGCCTGTCGGTCGGCCTCTACCTCGACGCACGCGACGCCCGCGCCTGGGTTCGTGGTCACTCCCGCGGCCTGAAGGTCCTCAACCTCTTTTCCTACACGTGCGGCTTTGGCATCTCGGCCCTGCTCGGTGGGGCCACCCGCGCGGTCAACATCGACCTCTCGCGCAAGGTGCTCGACTGGGGCGAGGCCAACACCGCGCTCAACGGCTTCACCCCCGATCGCCGCGACTTCATCTCGGGCGATTGCTTCGATTGGCTCGCCCGCTTCGCGAAGAAGAACGAGCAGTTCGACCTGGTGGTGCTCGACCCTCCGTCTTTCTCGAACGCGAACGGCAAGCGCTTCCGCGCCGAGACGGACTACGGCGAGCTGGTCACCGCGCTGAGCCCCGTGCTCGCGAAGGGCGGAACGTTGCTCGCGTGTTGCAACCTCGAGACGCTGGGTGCCTCACCGCTCGAGCGCCTGGCGATCGCCGGGCTCGGGGGCCGCGCGAAGAAGCTCGCCGCGTTCGGGGCTTCGGCCGTTGACTTCACGCAGCCGCCCGCGTTCAAGGCCGTCGCGTTGAAAGTCTGATCGGCGCTGACCTACGGTGCGCGCCCCATGGCGCTCAAACTTCGCTTCGTCGTCCTCGCGTCATCGATGGCTTTCACCGTTGGCTGCACGTGCAGCAACGAAGTGCAGATTGGCGGCACCGGCGGCTCGGGCACCGGCACGGGCGGCAATGCGGGAACCGGCGGCAACATCGGCACGGGCGGCAACGTCGGCACCGGCGGCACCGGCGGCACCGGCGGCGGCCTGGGCGGAGCGGGCGGCGGCGCTGTCTTCTTCGACGACGGCGGCAACTTCGAGCCCGACGATGCGGGCCCGCTGCCCTATTACGACGGCGGCTGCGGCGCGATCGACGCCGGCAACCCTCCGTATCTTAGGCGCTGCGGCCCCACGACTTTGAACGAGTGCGACGGCCTCACCGATCAATTCCTCACCTCGCGTGGCGTGCCTGCCGCGCTGCTCAATGGCCCCACCGGCAACGGTTACGACGACGACTGCGACGGCATCGTCGACGAGGCGTGCCCGTGCCCCAGCAACGGCCAGACGAAAGACTGTTACCTTGTGCCCGCGACACAGGCGAACCCGGCGACGAAGCAGCCAGTGGGCTGGTGCATTCCGAACGCGAAGGGCACCGTCGACTGCTCGGGGGGCGAGCTCACCGCGTGGTCGGGTCTCTGCCGCGGCGCGAGCCAGCCGCAGCGGTGGGACAGCTGCGCCCCCGGGGACTTCAACTGCGATGGGTTGTCGGGCAACAACGCGACCAGCGGCTGCATGTGCACGCCCGACGTCGCGTGCCCCACCACCGAACTGCAGTTCGCTCCGTTCCCTGCGCCCGCCGCGATTCCTCTCGTCGACGGCTCGCTGTGGATCGACGCCCCCAAGCGCGCGCTGGCGACGGGCTGGACGTGGACGGTGCTCGGCGGCGACTGCGACAACGTGCTGCCGTTTCCGACCTTTGCGCTCTACAACCAGGCCAACTCGGCGGCGGCCAATGCCCGCAAGGGCGCGCGGCAGCCGGTGAAGTTCGACTCCACCCTGTCGAAGTACATCGTCATGGCGGGTGAGCCGTTGATCGGCATCGTCGCTGCGGCGTTCGGCAACGGCGTCGCGGGCGGCCAGCTGTACCCGGCCTTCGCGCTGTCCGGCGACTACACGCTGCAGGGCGAGTTCGACCTCGACGGCAAACATCACGTCTGCACCCAGAAGGTCCGTGTGCGTGCGCCCGGTGTCCGCGCCGAGCTGTGCTGGGACACTGTCGGTGGCCTGCCCACGGGCACGCCCGGCAACGACATCGATCTCCACTTCGCGCGCCTGCAGGGCATCAGCTGCGCGGAGCAGGGTTGGGACAACACGTGCGCATTGAACGCGATCGGCCGCTACCAGGACTGCAGCTATTCCCCGGGCTCGGGCTGCCCGACCGGAACCAACGTGCCAGGTTGGGGCTACCTGAACTCGCCGAACGCGGCGTGCCAGGGCTGGGGCAGCAAGCGCGGCGCCGGGGCGTGCACCAACCCGCGCCTCGACCGCGACAACGTCACCTGCAACCGCACCCTCGATGATCCAAACGCCGCCAACTTCTGCGGCCCCGAGAACATCAACATCGACAACCCGAAGGACAACGACCGCTTCGTGATCGGCGTCAACCACTACGCCAACCGCGTCTCGAACCCGAACGCGAAGCCGCACGTGAACGTGTACTGCAACGGCGCCCGCGTGCTCTCGATTGGCTACAACCCGGCGGCCGGCCAGACGATGTTCCCGCTGCTGACGAAGCCGGGCAGCGACTCGACAGGCGACTTCTGGACGGCGGCGATCGTGACCGCGCACCTCGACGGCGGCGTGCTCTCGAGCTGCGATGTCGAGACGGTGCCTTCACACGGCGCCGACCCGACCCGCGATGGGCCTTCGCCCGACGGTGGCGGCAACGCGCTGTGCGTCGACTCGACGATGAACCTCACCCCCACCCCCAACCAGTACAACTACGCCAGCCACAAGTTCGTCGACCCGGGCAGCAAGCAGGGCGGGGCGGCACCTGGCTCGCAGCCATTGAACGCGGCGCAGTTCTGCAAGCACTGATCTTCAGGCACACAGTTGCTCACAGACGATCGGACCACATCGTCTGATCCAGCCCGGGCGATCATTTATAGTCCGCGCCCGATGATCATCCGCTCACTCCCGCTGGCGGCCGTAGCCCTTCTCACCCTCACGCTGGCCGGCTGTAACTGCGGAGGTCCTCCAACCGAGGCCTGTCGCATCGACGGCGACTGCGCAAAGGGGCAAGTCTGCTCCTCGAGCGACGGCGGCACGAGGTCGTGCAGCCAGGCGCCGACGTGCGACCCGACCGCGGCGGTCGTCACGCCCTGCGGGGCCGACCAGAAGTGCCTGACCGGCAAGTGCTACAAAACGACGTGCGGCACGGGCACCAGCGCCGTGAAGTGCGGCGCCAGCCAGTCGTGCATCAACAACACCTGCACCGACGACAACTGCGCGGGCATCCAGTGCAACGGCAAGGTCTGCGTCGACGCGAAGTGCTTCGTGCAGCAGTGCGAGTTCGACTCGTGCACCGCCAATGAAATCTGCGGCTCGAACGGCCTCTGCCAGCCAAAGATCTGCGTCAAGGTCGTCTGCGCATCGGGCGAGGCGTGCGCCGCCGACGGCAACTGTTACCAGACGGGCCGCGGCGCAGGCGGTGGCTCGGGCACCGGCGGCAGCGGCGGCACGGGCGGCAACGGCGGCACGGGCGGCAACGGCGGCACGGGCGGCAACGGCGGCACGGGCGGCAACGGCGGCACGGGCGGCAACGGCGGCACGGGCGGCAACAGCGGCACGGG
>Ga0209181_10000059_pt1 | contig 164388 bp, 120 predicted proteins | sample MAT05_FD_187208 | JGI IMG/M metagenome (GOLD analysis project Ga0209181, IMG submission 187208) | Freshwater microbial communities from Lake Fryxell liftoff mats and glacier meltwater in Antarctica - MAT-05 (SPAdes) (version 2) | ecosystem: Environmental > Aquatic > Freshwater > Ice > Liftoff...
AGTAGTAGATAACAACAACAAAATAACCAGGTTTAATAATAAATTCCTGGAATTATGGCAAATGCCCCGGGAAATTCTGGACTCGGGGGAAGACAAAAACTCCATTGAATTTGTACTTAACCAATTGGTAGACCCGGATGCGTTTGCTGCAAGGGTACAACAACTTTACAAAAGTAACGAAGAAGTGGACTTTGACCTGGTTCATTTTAAAGACGGACGGGTTCTTGAGCGTTATTCACAACCACAGTTGATCAATAAAAAATATGTGGGTCGTGTCTGGAGTTTTCGTGATGTGACTGAACGTAAAAGAGCAGAAGAAAGGATTAGATACAGCGAAGAAAAAAGTAGGCTGATCATGAGCGGAGCATTAGATGCAATCATCTGCATTGACGTCAATGATAGTATAACTTTCTGGAATCCGCAAGCGGAAGTCATTTTTGGATGGAAAGAAGCGGAAGTGATGGGACGGGAGCTTTCAAACCTAAGTATATCTGAAGCGTTCCGCATGTGTCATACTGAGGGGATAAAAAGTTATCTTGAAACTGGTGTAGAAAAAGCCCTCAATGTATTATTGGAATTAACGGCCATCAGGCGAAACGGAGAAGAATTTCCAATTGAATTAACAGTATTGCCAATAAAACAGGGGGTAGAAGTATTCTTTTGTGCTTTTGTGCGGGATATTTCCGAACGTAAAAAGGCAGAGGAAAGCATCCGCCAGTCCAATGAACGTTTTAAAAAAGTTACCGAGGCTACCAATGATGCGATTTGGGAATGGGATTTTGAAACCGGCAAAAAATGGGCTAATGAAATACACCAGCATCTTTATGGATTAACGATGGCAGATATGGTGCCGACTGAAGATATTTGGAGAGAACATATTCATCCGGAAGACAGAGATGCATTGGTTGATATGCAAAAGAGACATCTTGATTCTGATAAAAATATTTTCATTTCTGAATATCGCTTCAGGGATGCAAATAATGAATATAGAAACATTTATGACCGCTGTTATATAACAAGGAATAAAGAAGGAAATCCTGTCAGCCTGGTAGGAAGTATGATGGATATAACAGAACTAAAAAAAGCAGAACAGTCGCTGGCAGAAAGAGAGCGGCATTTATTTACCATTTTACAAACCGAACCGGATTGTATTAAATTGCTGGGACCCAAAGGTGAAGTGCTTGACATAAACCCTGCCGGCCTTGCTATGCTGGAAGCTGACAGGCTGGAACAGCTTTTAGGACATCCCGTTAAGGAATTGATAACTCCCAAATACAGGTTAGCCTTTGCCCGATTGACCAAAGAAGTTTTTAAAGGCAATAGCGGCCAATTGGAATTTGAAGTGATAGGTTTAAAAGGAGCACATCGCTTTTTAGAAACCCATGCCGTTCCTCTAAAGAATGCTGAAGGAAAAGTTATTTCCCTTTTAGGCGTAACCCGTGATATTACTGAGCGAAAAAAAGCAGATGAAAGCATCCGCCAATCCAATGAACGTTTTGAAAAAGTTACCGAGGCTACCAATGATGCTATTTGGGACTGGGATATTGTAAATGATAACCTTTATCGTGGGAATGGTTATAACAAACTGTTTGGCTACGAAGTAAATAAAAATGTAAAGGCTGTCGATTTCTGGCAGGATAAATTCCATTCTGAAGACTTACCCCTGGTAAAAGAAAGTTTACAAAAAGTAATTGAAGACACCAACGCAACACACTGGCAACAGGAGTACAGGATTATAAAAAATAAGGGTAAAATTGCCACAGTTATAGACAGGGGCATCGTTATTCGTAGCCTTTCCGGTAAAGCAATTCGTATGGTAGGCGCTATTACGGACATTACTTACCGCAAGGAATATGAAGATTCTCTTAAACAACTCAATGAAACATTAGAGCAAAATGCAGAAGAACTGGCTATTTCCAATAAAGAACTGGAGCAATTTGCTTATGTGGCTTCGCATGACCTGCAGGAACCATTGCGGATGGTGACCAGTTTTCTTGCACTATTAGAAAAAAAATATGGGTTGGTACTTGATGATAAAGGTAAAAAGTATATTGACTTTGCAGTTGACGGGGCAAAGCGGATGCGGCAGATTATTTTAGACCTGCTTGACTATTCCATGGCAGGCCGTTCAATGGATAATATGGAGCATATTGACTTGAGTGAAGTGATTGAGGAGATAGAGATTTTATTCAGGAAGGACATTGAGGAAAGGAATGCAGCAATTACTTTTAATGAATTACCGGTATTGTTTGGTTATAGTTCTCCCTTACGTCAGATTTTTAGAAACCTTATTGGCAATGCTTTGAAATACAGCAGAGACGATACTCCCGCCAGTATTATTATTACCTCGAAAGAATTAACCCACCATTGGCAATTTTCAATTGCTGATAACGGGATTGGTATAGATAAAGAATATTTCGACAGGATATTTGTTATTTTTCAGCGGCTTCATAATAAAGATGAATATTCGGGAACAGGTATGGGCCTGGCTGTCTGCAAAAAAATAATTGAGAACCTTGGGGGCAAAATATGGCTAACCTCTGTGCCCGAAAAAGGAACTACTTTTTATTTCACAATACCTAAAAAATGAATATCAGGAAAAACTATATTGACACCATTAAACGCAATTGCGCAAGCCCGGAAAATGCCATAAAAGATTTAAGCTACTGGCGAAACAACTTGTTTGCAGGCATTATTATTTACATGCTTCCCTTCTGCCTTATAGCACTGGTGCCATGCCTGTACTGGATAGTTATCACCGGCCAGTACATAATGGTGGTGGTTGATGGGCTTACGGTAATAAGTATGATGGCAGTGGTATTTATACCCGGTCTTTCTATTCCATTCCGTAAAGTGATCTTTGTAGCAAGTATTTATTTATGCTGCCTGTTGATGCTGTATTACATTGGCATGTCCGGCCCCGGATTGATCTACATGCTAATTGATTCTATAATCTGCATCTTTATTTTCCCTGTACAATATGCTTACTGGTCGGCGTTTCTGAATACATGTATATGCATCGTAGTAGCATTAGCTATCTATTTTCAACTGGTACCGTGGGGGGTTAACCAACAGGACGCTGTTGGCTTATGGATAACTGTTTCTTCACACCTGGTATTCTTAAGTTTTTTGTCATCGGCCCTTATACCCCGAATATCTAACGGGTTGCAGCAAACCATTGAAAGTGAAAAAATACTCAGGGAGGAATTAAGTCACGAACAGCAATCACTCAGCCATGCCATGGCAATGCTTGAAAAAAAGAATATTGAGTTGGAACAATTCTCGTATGCAGCATCGCATGATCTGCAGGAACCTCTTAGAATGATAACGGGTTTTTTAGACCAACTGGAAAAGAAATACGAAAATATCTTCGATGCCAAAGGCAAACAATACATATGGTTTGCACTAGATGGTGCTAAGCGAATGCAGCAGCTAATTGTTGATCTGCTTGAATTTTCGCATATAGGCAGCAAGCAGGTAATCACGGAAGATATAAACCTGGATGAACTTATCAATGAGATCAGGATTCTTTACTGCACTCAAATTGAAGAAAAAAATGCAAAAATAATTGTTGAACCGCTGCCTATAGTTCATTCGCATAAAATAGCCCTGAACCAGGTATTTCAAAACCTTATCAGCAACAGTTTAAAATATTCTGTCGCAGAAAGTGAGGTTATTATAAAGATCGGCGCAGTAGAAAAAGAAATGCATTGGCAATTTAGTATTACCGATAACGGCATAGGAATATCAAAAGAGGATTTTGAAAAGGTATTCATTATTTTCCGACGCCTCCACGGTAAAGGAAAATATCCCGGAACCGGTATCGGGCTTGCAATAACCAAAAAAAATGTGGAACTTATGGGCGGGAACATTTGGTTAGAGTCTGAAGAGAACATCGGAAGCACATTTTATTTTACCATACCAAAACTCTTAAATTAATTTTATGGAACCTATACATATTTTATTAGTTGAAGATAATGAAGGAGATATATTACTCACCACCGAAGCAATGGAAAATGCAAAAATGCTTATAAATCTAAGTGTGGTTAAAGATGGGAAGCAAGCAATGGATTTTCTTACAAATGCAAATGGTTATTTAAATACAAGGCAGCCCGATTTGCTTTTACTTGATATTAACCTGCCTAAAAGAAACGGGCACGAGGTACTAAAGTTTATGAAGGAGAATGACGTATTAAAACACATTCCGGTTATTATGCTTACTACCTCTTCATCACCTTCGGACATTGCACTGGCTTACAAAAACCATGTTAACTCTTTTCTCACAAAGCCTTTTGAAGCCCATAGTTTTTTTAACGTGATAGCAACCATTGAAAATTTCTGGTTCTCCATTGTAAAACTACCTTTAAAAACAAGCTCATTTTGATCAATTTAAATAGCTCTTTAAATATCTTAACTACCGAAGATAATCCCGGCGATTTTGAATTAGTTCAAATTTATTTATACTGCGCAAGGGATAAAACCGTAAACTGTAGATTTAGAATTGATATTTAGTGCATTCCCAAGCTGTCAGGACGGCCTCCACTAAAAAGTGCTAGATAAATAGCTCGTTGGGCGTTAAAATAAGAATGGGCGTTTTTGAATCCGGTTTCTTGAGCACATTAAAAATCAAAAAAATGTTCAGAAGGGTAATTTCTTTTCTTTATTTTCAAATAGAACCCCCCTTTTACGTTACCTGGAATGTATTGGAATGGGTTTACCTACCTGGTTTGTAATTGGCATTTTGGCCACTTTCAGCAATAAGTTTGGAAAGGCTTTAGGAAATAGGGACTTGATTAATCCCGGTCTCTCCATCATGTGATGTTACATCTGTTTACCGGCCGGTGACTTCGCAGGTGCTTTTATTAGTCATGGGTTACGATCCAGGAAAAAAGCAGTCTTTTACATGATGCTGTTTACGTTATTTTTTACAGTTGATTAGCTTTTTGCAGGCATTCGAAGTCCTGGAGTTTTTTACGGCATTACTCTTTACTGGGTATTGGAATTGGATATTGGGCCATGTTTTTGACCATTGGGGCCGAACAATTTGGAACCAGCCTGCGGGCTACTGCCGCTGCTACCATTCCAAATATGGTTAGGGGAACCGTGGTTTTAATAACCACCCTGTTTGCCTATTTCAAAACTTCTTTTTGGGTTATTCAATCGGGCGCATTGGTGCGGGCCATCTGTTTTATCATAGGGATTGTTTCCATGTTAACCAGCATAGAAACCCATGATAGGGATCTTTATTAACTGGAAACATAAAGGTTGAATATGCTGCCATGCAGAAAGAAAGTACCAACAAAAATCTGGTGTTAAAAACTTTGCATTTAAATACTGCTGAATCCCCAAAAAACAGTATTAAAAAATAACCATCTTAAAAATAAATGCCTCAAAAAAATTACTCATAGATAATTATCCATAAACCGAAGGACATTTTTGGAACACTCCTAAATAGCATTAGGAGGGTTTTTATGATTAACTGCCATAAGCCAGGTTATTAAAATGGACAAAGCGAAGCAATTAATTACTTCAGCCAGAAAAAATAAAGTTTTATGTATTCCTGTTCCCTCATTTTATTGTGCATTGCCAGGCCGTTGGTTGCATCTTACTACCGGTAGCGCCTGCCATTGTTACAGTAAGTTCCCCCGGCGGGGGGAAACGTGTTTCTATCTGCAGCAGCATTCCCCCTGTGGGGGGAAACGTGCTGCATGCCGGAGCGAACTTCCCCCTGCGGGGGGAAAGGTGTTTTTACCTGCAGCGAACTTCCCCCTGCGGGGGGAAACTTCTAATCGCAAAAGGAATTGCAACAGTTCAATGACGTTTAGTCAGTGAATGTGGCCCCGGAAACAGGACATTTCGGTTAACGTTTGATACTTGAAACAAGGTAGATGCGTAATCTTTTGTTGAAACAGGGCTAACAGCCGGTTAAAATTTTATTGACAGTTCATTTTTTATCCATTAATTAAAAATTCAGTAATGATCAATTCCATTAAATTAAACAACCTTCGCAATAGAGAATACTCACGGTTTTTAACTGATATTCTTTCCATTACCGGGCAGAACGGTCCCGCTACGTTAAATATTCAACCCCAGTTTGATACCCTTAAAACTGTTTCTGCGGAAATTGAATTACTTTTTACAGTGCCGACCAGCAATATTATCGCTAAAGAACTGGAGGAACTGGATGCACGCCCGGACAGTGCCATCACCGGCATCAACGCACTGGTAAATGGTTTTTGCCTATAGTACCGATCCCGTTACCAAGAGCAATGCAGCCCTGCTGGCAAATCACCTTTCATATTTTGGTAGCAATATTGCCGAGGATAATTTTCAGAGTGAAACCGCCAACATCCGTAAACTAATACACGACTGGCATAACAAGCCCAATCTTACGATTGCGTTACCGAAACAATCTTGCTAAACGGGGTCGCGCCGTTGGTGATGGTAAAATGGGCATTCAGGTGGTCCCTAAATTGATAGAATGCCTCATTTGCATTCAGCCTTGCTGATTTCCGGTTGGCAGGACGTAAATATTAGGGATATAGGCGATTTTGTTGGGTAGGTAATAATGTACTTATAAAGACATAATGCGTTTTTTAATTATAACACAAGCGATATGGCCACTACGGCAGTGATCGAGTGGTCACAAAATCTTAAATAAATTAATAAAAATTTAATACAAAGTGGCTATAATAGGAAGCGTTTTTTATGAATTACTTAGTTATGAGAAGTACCCTTACGATATAAATAAAAAGCCCACCCGAATTACCGGGAGGGCTTTTTATTTAGCTATAACTAAAATCTTACTTAATATCTAATACATTCACATCGCCACCACCAATGCTTTTGTCAGTAGCAATTCTGTCAGCACTTACACCCAGTGTTTCTACCAGGTAGTTTTTTACTGCATCTAATTTCTTATCTGCCAATGATTGTTGTGCTTTAGATGCACCGGGATAAGCTGTGATAGTAATAGTACATGTTGGTTTTTCCTGTAGTTTGGAAGAAACGGTAGCTAACATTGCTTTTACATCTTTGCTTAAACTTGCACCCTTCATTGAAAGGCTCGGGTAATCTGAAGGGCATTCAGAAATAACAGTAGCTCTGGCAATTTGTTCTTTTAACTCAGTGCAACAAGCTGGTTCAGGGCATTTACCTACACCATCTGCATCAACTGGTTGACATTCTGTTGGAGTGATCAGTTGTTTATCTTTCCAATCCGGAACACCATCTCCGTCAGTATCTTTTGTTACACCATGGCTATCAACTGGTGATCCGGCGGGTGTGTTTGGTTCTCTGTCAAAAATATCTGCAACACCATCGCCATCTGTATCGTTCTTTAAAGCATCGATGACTGTTTTAACAGTATCAATCTGAGTTTGCAGGTTGCTATTGGTTCTTGCAGCCGGGTTATCAAACAATAACTGTGGTTTTGCTTTATTACCCAATGCAAATTCTAAACCTATGAAGCCATAAGAAAACTTATCTTTTTTAACGGTACTGCTTCGGCCGGCAGGAACCGTCCAGTAAGAATAACCATCAAAATTGTCACCATCTACAAACTGCATGCGGTATCCAAGATCAAGGTTGATCATCCTGGCAACATTTATTTTAAAACCTAAACCCACCGGAACAAACAATTCCTTTTTAGAAGGCCTGTCATCATAAGGTGTTTGAGGATCTGTAAGCGAGGTTTTACTAATTTCAACTTCATAACCCACCAGGCCAAGACCTGCAGATACATAGGGAACAATGGAGTTTTTCTCTCTTAACCAATTAACATTACCAAATGTGAACTGGCCATTCAGACTGGCTGCGTATTTAATTTGGGTTTTAAAGGATCTTACTACCCTTTGAGTAGGAGGTTGACCATTTCCCAGGTTAGCATCCTGGTTACCTTTTAATGATCCACCCAAATAATCTGCCTGTAAGGCGAAATAATGGTTAAACTGGTACCTGACATTTCCGCCATATCCCAGGGAAAACTGCGGGTTGGTGTAGTCATTGGACCCGCCAATAACAACTGAAGGGGTTAACACTCCTGCATTTACACCTACAGAAAATTTCCTGAATTCTTTACTACCTGTAAAAGGCTTAACTGTGTTGTACGTTGTTTCTGTTTTTTGAGCAAATACCGATACGGCAGATGCAAAAATCAAAACACTAAAGGCTATTTGTTTCCAATGAAAACGTTGCATAAGGCATTAATTTAATTACTTGATAAGTTGATGATATATGTTTAATGGCAAAAGTAATATAAAAGTATCAAATAAGTTATTTTGCTTTAATTAAAAACCTTAGAAATGTGAATTGTGTAAATTTTAGCTAACTTATTTCTTGTTTAGCCTGTATTTCGACCATTTTGAAGATGAGAAAAATTATTTTTCAACAGACTTTATTTTGGTGAAACGAAGAGATCTTGCATAGTAATTGGATTTCATCAAATTAATTAGGAAATTGGAAGGGTATTTCGGGCCCAGTTATTGAAAACTTCTTTGCAATAAATTAAATGTCTAGTCTAATACACACTTTCCGGAGAACTCGTTATTGCAGGTAATGAAAGTATCATGTTATACCAGTAAATGATTATTTGACTCTGCAATTAAATTGGGGGAATATAAATACCTGATGATAAATCCTGGGTTTTACCAGCAAATATGGAATAAGTAATCTTCTACTGGTCGATGTTTTTTTAATGTAAAGCAATCAGGTATTTTAAAAGGTTAAATACAATACGCTTTTGCATGTACATGACATTGATGAATAATCACCAATTTATATTTTTCCATAAATTGATGGATATTTTAATACATATTGTATTTCACCACTATAATTTCATATTTCGACATAGATTAGATACCGGTTGTTTTTTTAAAATATCAGTTTCCGGGGAATCATGAATAAAGGCTGATGAATTTAGTTTTAGAATATTTTTCCAAATACATAAACTGAACTAAAAAGCCGCCCCGGCCTTGTTTTTAATCTCCTACCTATATATGTATTGTTATATCGCCAATAGCGGATATGAACAGATATTAAATCATAAAAACTATTTTGGTCTAATTTATGCAAGGCAGCTAATTAAGCCTGGAATAACTGTTGTAGTTATTAATTTTCAATGGTGTAATCACTTTGGAAAAAGGTATTGCAAAATGAGTTTCCCGCTACTTAATTACAGATTATATTGTAACTGTAATTAATAAACAAGTACTTTTGCGCCCAAATTGTATTTAAAGAAATGCTATTTGGCTGGTACTCAACCTGCAAAACTTATAGGATAAGTTCAAAAACCAATATGTGAGGGCTGTTTTTATTAAAGCAGATGATTTGGTTGTGAATAAAAATTTTGGCTGTATATTTTTAAATTATTTTTTATCCATTTAACTTTTTAAGAGTCCTGATTTTTTTTTAAGCTCATCATATCCGTGTGACTGAGGATGGCGAAGCCATGAAAAAAAAGAGTGTTTTTACCTGCAGATTCTTAATCCGTTTAATTACTTCAAATATCTATTGACTGTGTAGCTGGTTCACTGATTTCTGTTGGGTACAAAAATAAATAGTATCAAATTACACTGCTATATTACAATAAAATCTTATAGGAATTATTTATGTTACCAATATTTAAATATCGTCTGCTGTATGCAGTGCTGATGATGGCCATATTCAATATGGTTTCCTGTACATCTACCAAACAGGTAGTTTACCTTTATGATTTGAAAGATACCACTGCGGGTAGTTTGCGGGATGCGCAAATTGCTTTTGAAAACCCTATCCAAAAAAACGACCAGTTGTGGATTGCAGTGGGTGGAAGTAACCCATTAGACCTGGTAGCACTTAATTCTGGTAATGGATCTGGAGGTGGTGCCGGTGGAGCGTCCATACAACTAGGCGGTGCTGCTATCGGCTACCTGGTGGAAGCTGATGGTAAAATAAAAATTCCCTATGTTGGTAAAGTGCAGGCCGAAGGGTTAACCCGTTTGCAATTAGAAAACACCCTTACCGAATTATTCATAGATTATACAAAAAACCCTGTGGTAAATGTGCGTTTTCTTAACTATAATTTTTCTGTAATGGGGGAGGTAAATAACCGGGGAAGGTACACCATGGCGAATGAACGCACCACTATACTGGAAGCCATCAGTATGGCCGGTGATTTAACAGACCTGGGAAAGCGGGAGAATGTATTGGTAGTCCGGGAAGTAAACGGGGAAAGAAGTTTTGCAAGGGTAAATCTATTATCAAAAGACCTTTTTAAATCGCCCTATTTTTACCTGAAAACAAATGACATGGTATATGTAGAACCTGTAAAAGCCAAATTCATCAACCGTACAGGTGTGCCTCAATACCTCGGTATCGTAGCCGTGGGTTTATCATTACTCATTACCATTATTAATCTAAGTAAGTAAATTTTATATTCCCATAATGTCCACCAATACTTCAGTATTTAACGTTCAGGAAGACTCCCTTGATCAAAAGCAACAAACGAGACGATTATTGTTTCGGATAATGCCCTATACCCCTTTAATCATTATAGCATTACTAATTGGAATAGCCGGATCCTGGTTTTATCTTAGGTATGCCACGCGTACTTATGCGGCTAGAGCCAGATTAATAGTAAATGATGATACCCAGCAAAAAAATACCAATTTGCTGGATATTATGCAACTGGATACCAGGAACCTCTCTGCTGAAACAGAAAGAGAGATGCAGATATTGATGTCAAAAGATTTGCTGAGTACATTAGTATCCAAATTGCAATTGAACGTATTGTATAGTCAGAAAGGCTTTGTCAAGTCAGGTCAGTATTTTAGCAATATCCCGTTCAAACTTGAATTAGAAAAACCCGATTCAGTAAAATCTTTTTTAAGTGGGGCAGTAGAGTTAATTAATAATACGATCCATTTTAATGGCGCAGTTTATCCCGTAGATAGTTTTGTGTCCTCCAAACTTGGTAAAATACGCTGGCATATAAACCCGGAGTATCAAAATTCTTCTGAGAGTAATAAGTGGTTTGTCACTATTCAGCCAGTATCATCGATGGTTGGAGCCGTACAAAAAGCACTCAATATTAAACCAATTACGAAACAATCTTCCATTTTAGAACTTACTTATATAGATGCATTGCCTGAGCGTGGGGTGATGATTCTTGACAACCTTATCTATTTGTATGGCACGTCTACGGTAGATTATAAAAGCAGGATGTCCGGTAATACATTGAGTTTTTTAGATGAGCGGTTAAGGCTTGTATCAGAAGAATTAAGTGGTGTTGAAAAAAACCTCCAGACTTTTAAAACAAGTGCAGGGATTGTTGATCTAAGTGCTGAAGGCTCATTGTTTTTAAATCAACTAAAGGAAGCTGACACAAAAATAGGCGAACTGGATGTACAGATGGATGTATTGAAACAAATAGAACAATATGTAACCAGGCGAAATAATTCCAATAGCCCGATACCTGCCAGTTTGGGTAACTCCGATCCTGTTTTAACCAGCTTACTTAATCAACTGTACGAGGCAGAATTTGAACTGGAGAAAACCAGGCAGATTTCCGGAAGTAAAAACCCACAGATAGAGGTGTATGAAGAAGCTATTGCCAAATTAAAGCCGAGTATACTTATGAGTATAGGTAATTTGAAATCTGGCATAGCCGCAGGAAGGCAACGAGTACAGGCAGACAACAACAAGTTAACTTCTACGTTGCAAAAAATCCCCCAAAAGGAAAGAATGTTATTAGATATTAGCAGGCAACAGGGTATTAAAAATGCGATATATACTTTTCTTTTGCAAAAGAGGGAAGAATCTGCCATTGCCGCCGCAGCTATTTTACCAAATTACCGGGTTATTGAAAAGCCTGAATTTGCAGGAATGGTGGCGCCATTAGCACAAAAAATTTATGGTATTGGGATTTTAATAGCCGTTGTTGTAATTGTGATATTTATTTACCTGGTGGAATTTTCCAACAGCCGCTTGTTGTTTAGGTCGCAAATTGAAAGCAGGTTAACGGTACCCATTATTGCAGAACTTTCCTTTCAGCCCAGCGAAACGGGGAGCCCTGTTGTTGTTGGTTTAGGCAACCGGAGCTTGGTTGGCGAGCAGTTCAGGGAACTGCGGACAAATCTCAATTATATTACAGCCGCAGGCAAGGAAAAATGCAAAATTATATTAACTACATCCTCTATTCCGGGAGAGGGCAAAAGTTTCGTAGCAATCAATACTGCTGTGAGTCTTTGTCTTATCGGCGCCAGGGTGGTATTGATGGAGTTCGATCTTCGCAAGCCTAAAGTGAGTAAGCCACTTGGCATTAGCCGGGAGCCAGGTTTGAGCAACTATCTCATCAATATGGCTTCTGAAATTGATATTATTAAGCCCCATCCAACTATTGCGAATTTTAACATTATTCCCTCCGGTCCAATACCGCCTAACCCGGCAGAATTGATCACCAGTCCACGGCTATTGGAACTGATTGAATACTTAAAACAACACTTTGATTATGTAATTATAGACTCACCTCCGGTAGGTTCTGTAACTGATGCGAAATTACTGGCTGGTATGGCTGACGCTACCTTGTACATCGTACGGCATAATTATACAAACAGTGCTTTTCTTCAATTGATCAATGATATAGATCAGAAAAAAGTATTGCCCAATTTGAATATTGTATTTAATGGAATTACTACCAAAAGAATTTTAGGATATAGTTATGATCAGGGATATGGGTATGGTTATGGATATGGATATGGTTACGGTTATGGATATTCCGAAGACGTGAAAAAGAAAACCTGGTGGAAAAAGCTTTTTAAGAAAAAGGCATCCACTTAAATTGAAAGGGCATACATTTCAAAATATATTAGTCCCTTGTAAAGTTGAAGTGGTAAGAATGATAACCATAGGACCGATATAAAAACTTAAAGAATCAGGTATACATTATAGATGAAGTTATTAATTACAGGTACGGCTGGTTTTATAGGAATGCATTTAGCAATCCGGCTCGCTTATGAAGGCCACGAAGTAACTGGATTAGACAATATCAATTCTTATTATGATGCTAATTTAAAATATGCGAGGCTGGCGGAACAGGGAATAAAAAAGGAAGATATTTTATATAATAAACTCCTGAAGGGATTTGAAAATATACAGTTCATAGAAATCGACTTGCAGGATGCCGGGAATTTAAATGCGCTGTTTGCCAAACAACAATTTGATATGGTTATTAATCTTGCGGCGCAGGCAGGAGTGCGGTATTCTATAACAAATCCAAAAGAGTATATTAATTCCAATATTATTGGCTTTTACAATCTATTGGAAGCTTCGCGTAATTTCCCTATAAAACATCTATTGTATGCTTCGTCGTCTTCTGTTTATGGCAACGCAACCAAAACTCCATTTTCAGAGGAAGATGATACGGATGCCCCCATTTCTTTTTATGCAGCTACAAAAAAAAGCAATGAGGTAATGGCACATACCTATAGCCATTTATATGGGATTAAAACCACCGGATTAAGATTTTTTACGGTGTATGGCCCCTGGGGAAGACCGGATATGGCAATGTTTATGTTCACTGAAAATATTTTGAATAATAAACCCATCAAAGTTTTTAATAGTGGTGATTTATACAGGGATTTTACGTATGTCGATGATATAATTTCAGGTGTAGAATTAATTGTTAACGGAAGTTCATCTCAAAAAGAAATGTTCCAGCTTTTTAATATTGGCAACAGCAAGCCGGTAAAATTACTAGATTTTATTTATGCCATCGAAGAAGCAACGGGTATTAAAGCAAAGCTCGATTTTCAACCGATGCAGGAAGGAGATGTAAAGATCACTTATGCCAGCACAGATAAATTGATGAAACAATATAATTATAAGCCTGGTACCGATCTGAAAGCCGGTGTTGCAAAATTTGTTTCCTGGTATAAGGCGTTTTATAAAAAATAGGGAGGTGGAATGAGTATCTGCCAGGAAAAAAATGTTCAACATCTTCGCTACAGGCTTTAATTGTTCGTACCTGAAATTATTTCGAAACCATTAAAATAGATAAAATGAAGTATACTATCCCAAAAGTAATATCTGAAATTGGCTGTAATCACATGGGCCGGTTTGATATCGCACTTGAACTAATTAAATTGTCAAAAGATTGCGGGGCCGATGTAGCTAAATTTCAAAAAAGAAATAACAAAGAACTATTAACAGAGGAGCAGTATAATGCACCTCATCCAAATCCATATAATTCGTATGGTGAAACTTATGGAGCACACAGGGAATACCTGGAGTTTTCTGTTGAACAACATGCTGAGCTGAAAAAATATGCTGAAAGTATCGGTATTGAGTATTCAACTTCTGTATGGGACACTATTTCAGCAAAAGAGATTATTTCGTTGAACCCGATTTTGATAAAAGTGCCATCTGCGTGTAATAATAATTTTGAAATGCTAAAGGAGTTGCGGGATAATTACAAAGGTGAAGTGCATATTTCTTTTGGTATGACAACCCACGAAGAAGAAGAGGAGGTTGTAAAATTATTTGAAGAAACCGACCAGGCCAAAGGTAGATTGGTGCTGTATTCCTGCACCTCCGGTTACCCTGTTCCTTTTAATGATGTTTGTTTACTTGAAATTAAAAGGTTGAATGATAAATACAATGGACGGGTAAAGGAAATTGGATTTTCCGGCCATCACCTTGGCATTGCCGTTGATATGGCCGCATATACGCTAGGGGCAAATTGGATAGAACGTCATTTTACAAAAGACAGAACCTGGAAGGGCACAGACCATGCCGCTTCACTTGAATTCCAAGGGCTCCAAAAACTTTGTCGTGATCTGAAGCAGGGAATATACCCGGCCTTAAGCTATAAAGCCGAAGAGATATTACCAATTGAAAAAGTGCAGCGGGAAAAATTAAAATCACGTGCTAATGGATAAGGATTTTTTGACTTTTCTTTTCCGGAAAATTTACAAGTCATCATTCAATGTTAACCAGGATCTCCATTTTGCCGATCTGGCATTTGAATCTTGTTTGGCAGATATCCAATATCACTATCCAGAAAAATCTTCGGCAGAACTGTTTAGTCTTATAAAATTCGGAACGGGATGGCTCAATACTTTTTTATACAGGTTAGGTAATACGGTGTTTCAGGAGGATGCCAAACATCCGCTGTTGGGTGAAACACATTGGTTAATAAAAGAATTATGTGCTTCCGAAATTTATTTTTCGATACACATTGGCCGCGGACTATATATCAGGCATGGGGAAGGAATGGTAATTGGTTCACGGTGTAAAATAGGAGAAGGGTTTGTCATTCATCAGCATTGCACCATTGGCCACAAATATAAACTTGGGAATGGGCCGTTTATCGGAAATAATGTAGAAATGGGTGTTGGAAGTTCCATACTGGGAGACTGTACTATTGGGGACAATGTAATGGTTGGAGCACATAGTCTTGTAATTAATACGGTACCCGCAAATTCTAAAGTGGTAGGCATACCAGCTAAGCTAACATCATGAAAACGATCGCTTTTATTCCGGTAAGGGGTGGCAGTAAATCAATTCCACGTAAGAATATCAAATTGTTTTGTGGCAAACCGTTGGTATGCTGGTTAATTGAAGCCTTTGAAACTTCCAGCCTGGTGGACGAAATTATTATTGCAACCGACAGTAATGAAATTGCTGAAACCGTTAATAAGAGAGGTTATAAAAAGACTGTCATTTATAAAAGATCGGCCGAAAATGCTAGCGATACCAGTTCTACAGAAAGTGTGATGCTTGAGTATTTAGAAAACAACCTGCAACTGGAGCCGGATACAGTTTTTATATTGGGCCAGGCTACAACACCTTTTACCGAAACCCACCAAATAGATGCAGCTATCAATCAATTAAAAGGCGGTGGCTATGATTCATTGATTTCCTGTTCGGTGATGAAAAAATTTTTTTGGGATAAAACAGGAAGTGCACTTAATTATGACTTTAATAACCGACCCAGGCGACAGGATTTCACTGGGATATTAACTGAAAACGGTGCATTTTACATCAGCAAAGTGGGGAATATCATTAAAAGCCGCTGTAGGCTATCGGGCAAAATATCCGTATTCGAATTGCCAGAATATTTTTTAACCGAAATTGATGAACCAGATGACTGGAGTTACGCTGAGTTATTGATGAGGAAATATGTAAAGAAACCAGTTACCGGCAATATAAAATTATTTATAACCGATGTGGATGGCGTATTAACGGACGCCGGGATGTATTACACAGAAAATGGCGACGAAATAAAAAAATTCAATACCCACGACGGAATGGCTTTTGATCTGTTACGTAGGATTGGAATAAAAACTGCGATCGTAACCTCTGAACAAACGAAATTGGTGGAACGCCGGGCTGCCAAATTAAAGGTTAATTATCTCTTTCAGTCAAAACGTGAGGGAGGAAAATTAGCAGCCGCTATTGAAATATGTGAAAAAGAAAACATCTCCCTTGATGAAGTCGCTTATATTGGAGATGATATTAATTGTCTCGACCTCTTATCAAACGTTGGGCTTGCCGCCTGCCCATCTAATGCTGTCAACAAGATCAAAGAGATAAAGGGTATACATCACCTGTCAAAAGGAGGGGGAGAAGGTGTGGTAAGGGAGTTTGTAGAATTCATCCTGGCAAAAATCGAATCAAAATAAATTTATAAAAAGCCGGTTGATTTCTTTATTCATCCAACTTCCATCTCTTATCCAACCAGGATTTAATGGTTTGCAGGGATGGATTTTTTAAATAATAAAGGCCCCGGCAGTAATGATCAGAAGTTATATGGCCCGAAATAATCGGATGAATGCCCTCGATAAACTTACCTGCATAAAATATTCAATAACAGATGCATCCCGTTCCTCATATTATCATTGAAAAGAAAAAAGGCCTGGCTTCTTTTAGCCTCAAAGAGTTCTGGCAATACAAAGACCTGTTGTATTTTATGGTACTGCGTGATATTACCGTCATTTACAAGCAATCTATATTGGGATTTGCCTGGGCATTGATCAATCCCCTTTTTAGTATGCTCATCTTTACGATCGTGTTTGGTAAACTGGCATCTGTCCCCTCAGATGGAATTCCTTATCCTATCTTCTCTTTAGCTGGATTGATCCCATGGACCTATTTCGCCAATACTTTAAATGCCTCCGGTACAAGTTTGATCACCAATACCAGTGTATTTACAAAAGTATATTTCCCCCGTCTTATTATTCCCCTTACGCCCGTACTATCCAAGATGGCCGACTTTGCCATAAGTTTTGTATTGTTGATATTACTGATGTTTTATTATGGATACTATCCTACTCCTAAATTATTTATTTTACCCTTATTGATACTGATCATGATGCTGGCAACGGCAGGCCTGGGGAGTTGGTTAAGCGCACTCGCCATTCAATACAGGGATGTTAAATTCGGGATAACCTTTGCCGTTCCATTATTAATGTATGCAGCCCCGGTTGTTTTTCCCGCCTCTTTAATACTTCAAAAATTCGGAGAAAAAGCTTATCTCTTATACGGTCTTTATCCAATGACAGGTGTTATTGAAGGATTCAGGGCAGCAGTAGTATACAATAAAGCAATACCCTGGAATTTGATCGGCATGAGCGCCATTGGGGCCTGTGCGTTTTTTATAATTGGTTTCGTTGTTTTTAGAAGATTAGAAAGCCGTTTTGCAGATGTTGCATAGAAAATAATATAAGTAAATGAGTGACCTCGCTATAAAAATTGAAAATATATCTAAGGCCTATCGTATCGGCCTAAAAGAGCAAAAGCATGATACATTAGGTGCCACCCTTGTTTCATGGGCAAAGTCTCCTTTCAAAAATTTCAAGAATCTAAAATCACTCTCAAATTTTAATAATGGTGAAGAAGATGATGTTTTTTGGGCAGTAAGGGATATTAATTTTGAAGTAAAGAAAGGAGAAGTATTGGGGATTATCGGTAAAAACGGGGCCGGTAAAAGTACATTATTGAAAATATTATCCCGCATTACAGAACCTACTGAAGGAAGGATAGAGATATATGGAAGAGTTGCTTCATTATTGGAGGTAGGAACTGGGTTTAATCCAGAACTTTCAGGTCGGGAAAATGTGTATTTAAATGGAACTATCCTTGGAATGACAAAAAAGGAGATCGATCTTAAGTTTGATGAAATAATTGATTTTAGTGGTATCGAAAAATTTATCGACACACCTGTAAAACGGTACAGCAGTGGAATGAAGGTTAGGCTTGCCTTTGCTGTAGCAGCACACCTTGATCCCGAAATATTAATTATTGATGAAGTGCTTGCTGTGGGTGATGCAGAGTTTCAAAAGAAGTGCCTCGGAAAAATCCAGGATGTGTCGAAATACGAAGGAAGAACAGTATTGTTTGTAAGCCATGATCTGGTGGCTGTGCAGAAGTTATGTACTAGGTGCATTCTATTGGCAAATGGTGAAATCAGAATGAATGATAACCCGGTCGATACCATTAATTTCTATTTAAGTGATGATCTGAATAATACGGTCGAAAGTCTTCAGGCCAATTTTTCCAACAGGAGGGGTTTTGGTAAATTGAAGCTTCATCAACTTACAATAGAACGGAAAAATTATAATATTGGCGAGGATATAAAAGTTGAGTTTGAAATATCAGCATCTGAAAATGTGAACGATTGTCTTTTATACATTGCAATTAAAAATATTCAGGGAATAGAAGTTTTTTACGCAACCAATCGTTATTCGGGTACTTTTTCAAATCTTACGAAAGGCATAACGAAAGGCAGCTTTACCATTAGTCCTAATTATCTTATGCCTGATATATATTCTCTAAGGTTTACAATTAACCAGGGCGGTACTACCTCTGACTGGGTAGAAGATATCGTAAAATTTGACATCAATCCAATAAATGAAAATAAGGAACTGATTCCTGATTATAAAGTTGGGTTTTATTATCATCCTATAAAATGGCAAAATGACGACTAAACTTGTTAGCGCTTTTAAAAAAATAATGATTAGTCCAAGCTATCTTAAAGTTGGAGTAAAATTTAGGATTAGAAATTTACTTAAGTATAGAAAGAACATAAATTGTATTGTTAGTTCCCCGAATAATACCCGGTTTTATTTGGGTGAAGATCGCATCGATGAAATAATTTTGCATCATCTATTTGTGGATTTCCGGCAGTTATATTTTCCTGATAATCTTAAATTCAACAGCAATGACTTAATAATAGATGTTGGGTCACACCACGCAATTTATTTGAGCGAATTATTAACTAGAAATGCCGGGGTAAATGCTATAGCCATAGAGCCTGATGAAAATTCGATAAAGTATATAAAAAAAAACCTTTTTCTAAATCATTTAGAGAATAGAGTCGAAATTGTAAATGCCGCTGTGAGTGGGAAAGATGGAATAGGTTCCCTTACAAGAAGTGATGAGGGGTCCTGGGGTAATTCAATCAGTGAATCATTTGACGATAAAGATAAAACTGAAAAAATAAACCTCATTTCTTTAGAAACCTTGGTTAAAAACAGCCGTTTTAAAGAATTGATAAATAGCAGGCAGGGTAATTTTAAACTGCTTAAAATAAATGCAGAAGGTGGCGAGTTTACAATTTTGCCATTAATTTTTAAAGCAGGAATATTCCCTCAATTTATTATACTAATGGTGCACCCTGAATATGGAAACTGGGAAGAATTAAGAAATCTTCTGTTGGAAAATGATTACGAAATTAAGGTGGCGAATGAACACCAAAATAGACCAGCATATCATTGTTGGAAAAATTAATATCTAGTATAATACTTAAAACCTGCTGTCACCAATTCTAACCTTTACTATATTGTTTTAAGGCAGTATTGCATGAATGTATTAAGTGATATGTTTTAACCTTTGGGCCACGCAAAAGCAATTCAATATTTTTCAATGGATGATAAACAGCAGCTTTTACCCTGCCATTTATAGCCAATGATTTTGCATCTTAAATATGAAAAGATATTTAATTTTTTATTGTCCCTGGGGCAATGTTAATAATACCACTACATTATCTGGAATTCCTTTTTATTTAATTGATTTCCTAAAAAAGAATTTTGATTTAATTATCATGGATACTACTAACATTAACTCTGTTAAGTTAGATGCTCTCACCTCTTTTATTGCAAAGTTTTTAGATATCTTTTCATTGATTGTAACAAGGCTTTTGCAAGAAAGAAGTTTTCAGATGGGAGGAGTGCATATCCGGTTTAATTATATAATGGGTAGAAGGCTGGAGAAAATATCCAGGAAATATAATAATACCCCCATATTAACAGTTGGTTTTGGCGCCACAAGATTTTATCGGGGCAATTCTCCTGTGTTCAATTATATAGATGGAACGTTTAGTTACAAAATTAACTACCATGTGGATCAAAAGAAGCTAACAAGGTGGGAGAGATACAATATATTTCGCACAGATATGAATGGGATCAAAAATTCTACAGTCATTCTATGTTCATCTGAAATAGTGAGTTTAAGTATTGAGCGACTTCTAAAGGCTAACAATCTTCAAATAAATACTAAACTTGCTGTTACAGGAATAGGTGCTAATATTCCAGAACGGCTTTCCTATAGTGAAAGAACGGTGGAGCCTTTTACGGATATATGTTTTATATATACTAATTTTTACAAGAAAGGCGGTGATGTAATGTTGAAAATTGCCAAACTTTCCGGTAGCAAAAACTATAGGTTTCATTTTATTGGAAAAATTCCAGATATTGAAATAAATGAATTTGACAATGTAATTTTTCATGGTTTTATTGATAAGAAATTAAACCTGAACGCTTATCTGGACGTAATAAAAATTTGTGCGGTAAATTTAATGCCCACAAAGGCAGACCTTACACCCCACGTTATATGTGAATGTAATGCATACGGCATACCAACGATAGCTAATAATATCGGCGGAATAAAAGACCTTATTGGAAAAGGTGGAATTTTAATTGAAGGTTTAAACGAACAGGACTACCTAAGTGCCATTGAAGAAATTCTAATGAATATTGACGTTCGGTCTAAGCAATCGTTTGAAAAATATCTAACTGAACAACGATGGTCTGTGGTATCAGAAAAGATAAGTGAGGAAATAAATAGTTATTGTGTGATTGAGCCCAAAAATTAAGTTTCGTTGTGAAATCTATTAAAATACAATTTGACTATCGATGGTAAAAAGAAAAAGGCTGCTGATACCGATCACCATCCTCTTTTCGGTAAGGTATATATTTAGGTCAAAAGTGATGGAATCCTTACAGGCATTTTGCGAGCCTGTATTGCTACTGAACTGGAAAGATGAAGCCCTGGAAAAGGAATTGAACGAAAAGGGTATCGAATTTCATTATTTCCCCGTTTTCACATACGGAAGGTACTTTGACTTTATTACAAAGATTCATGGGTATAAATACGGGCGGAGAATCAATAGTGCCAGTACCGCCCTCGATAAACGGCGAAACAAGCTGCTTCTGGCAGGTAATAAAAAGTTTATAAAAAAAAGGGCCGGCAACTTCCTGTTGAATATAGCAAGCTACCTGGTGCCCGTTTCAACATTGCAGCTATTTGAAAATCATTACCTTAAAAAAGAAACCAATTTACAGGAGAACATCGATCATTTTAAAAAACTGGCAATAGATACGGTATTAACACTTACCCCTTTTTTGAAGGATGAGTTCCTGTTGTTAAAGTCTTTTGACCGCTTGGGCATCCCTATTATTTATTCGGTACTGTCTTTTGATAATTTAACTACCAGGGGTTACCTGCCGGTATCATTCGATCATTTTTTTGTATGGAACACCCTCAATAAAAATGAAGTGTTGAGGATATTTGGCAGCGACAAAAAAGTGGATATCGTTGGCCCTGTTCAATTCGATTTTTACTGGGATGATAAGTACATCTGGGAAAAAGAAACCTGGAAAAAAAAGCTGCATATAATTGCCGACAGGCCTGTTATTCTCTTTGGTGGCGGACATTATACCATCGTACCAAATGAAACTGACTGGCTGCTGGATATTGACCAGGCAATCTCAACAGGCGAAATTAAACATAACCCACTAATCTTGTTCCGAAGACATCCGTTAGACCCAGCAGATCGCTGGACAAAAGTGCTCGGACAGTGTAATCAAGTGGTGGTTGATGAACCATGGAAATCTACAAGTGGCAATCTTTCACAAACAAATATTACGGACGTCGATATTGCAAAACTTTGCTCAACATTAAAATGGACCGATATACACGTGAATGCAAGTTCCACATTGACATTGGACGGCGCAATTTTTAACAAGCCACAGATAGGGCCTGCATACAGCGATACAGATGCCCAACTTTCCATTGTTGTAAAAGACCTTTATTTTAGGGAACACTATTTACCCATATCCGAATCCGGGGGCGTGCAAATTGCTTATTCGAGAAGGGAATTGATCAATTACATAAATGAGGCCCTATCGGAGCCCGGTAAATACGCTGTACAGCGTAAGGCCATGGTTGATTTATTTTGTGAAGGCGAATACGGTAAATCAGCCTTAAGATTAGTTAATAGTTTACATAAAGCTATTGGTGTTTAAAATGATGCGGTTCCATCAATCGGTTTAACGGAAGCAGGTTAAAGTGTAATTTAATTTTATAAAGTATGCGTTGTACAATACGTTTTTCATGTATTTATTTGTAAAAACTAGTTCCATTTGAAAGTTTCTGTTTTAATTCCAACCTATCGAAGAAAGCTTCACTTGCTTCATACTTTATTCTGCTTCGAAAATCAGACGGTATTACCACATGAAATAATAATCATAGATGCTTCCGAAGAGGAGTATGTGTTGACCAGCGCTGATCTCAAAACTTTTACAAACAATATTAATTACATACATTGGCCAGAAATTGGGAATGTATCGAAACAAAGGAATGAAGCTATAAGAAGATCAACCGGCGACATCATCCTTTTTGTAGACGATGATGTTGATTTTAATAAGGCTTTTGTAGAAAGCCATATCAACATTTACAATGCAATGAAAGTGGATGCTATCAGCGGTGTGGTAGAAAATAGTTATCATTCGTTTGGAGCTCCACCCGCCAATAAATTTTCGAAATTGTTAGATCCGCACGGACCTAACTTGCAGCCATGCAATTGTATTGAAGCAACACATGTAATATGCACCGCCAATTTTTCGGTTAAACGAAAGGTGTTGTTTTCAGTAGGCGGATTTGATGAAAATATATATGGTGTTATGGATGATGTTGAGTTCGGTGTGCGGCTTGTGAAAAAGGGATATTGCTGTATCCATCATCCACTGCCCAAAGTATATCATTTTATGGCGAGTTCCAGCGGTGCCCGTACGCCTGCGTTAGGACCAGAATGGAACTTGTCCAACATGATTTATTTTCAGCTGAAGCATTTTTATAAAAACAAAAAAAGAAAACTGTTTTACAATTTGCTATACGATTTTTACAAACCCTCTGGCAACTGGCTAAGGCCAATGAAACTGGTAAAACTTTTTGGAACCATTTTGCGGGCGTACAAAAATGCAGAGATGCGTTTTGAAGAAGGTGAAAAGTTATTGGTAGATTGATAGTAATTATCATGAACGTTTTTAAATTAATCAAAAGCGACCTTTCAAGATACAGGGCCACTGGTGCGAGCAGCTCCTTAAGAGTTATCTTCTTTAACCAGGGATTTATTTTTACTTCTGTATTTAGAATAAACTCCGCACTTTACTATAAATTTAAAAGAGTTCCGGTGCTGAACAAACTGATCGGGCTGCATTGCCTGATCTGGTTAAAAATATCACAGGTCGTTACCGGCCTTTCTTTTCCCATAGGGCTTAAATTAGGACGGGGAATATTTATAAGTCATTCGGGAACAATCATTATAAATTCAAACTGCGAGGTGGGGGAAAATTGTAACCTTGCGCCGGACACAGTAATCGGTTTCGGAATCAAAAATGGGGTACGCGGTTATCCAAAAATCGGTAACAGAGTTTTCATTGGCCCGGGCGCAAAAATATTCGGTCCCATTGTTATTGGCGACGATGTTGCTGTGGGTGCCAATGCAGTTATCAACAGTTCCGTTCCTGATATGGCTGTGGTAGTTGGCATACCAGGGAAAGTAGTTAGTTTCAAAGGATCGTCAGATTATATCCAGTTTTAATTATGCATATTTGTTTCATTACACACGAGTATCCTAAATCAGGTTTTCCACATGGCGGTGTTGGCACATTTATAAAATCGTTGGCGCAATCGTTGGTGAAAAGCGGTAACAGGGTGAGCGTGGTGGGAATAAATTATAGTCGCCAAGAGGAAGTTTATAATGAAGAAGGGGTATTTATCTATCGCATAGGGAACCGGGAATTAAAAGGCCTTACCTGGGTGTTGAACAGCAACCGGATTAACAAAAAACTGCAGGATATTCACAATAACAACAAGATCGATATTGTAGAATGTACTGAATTAGGATTAGCTTTTATTAAGAAGCTTAAAGGCATTAAATACATCATCCGTTTAAATGGCGGCCATCATTTTTTTTCCGTATCAGAACAAAGAGGAATTGACAAGTGGAAAGGCTTCCAGGAAAAGCGCTCTTTTTATAAAGCAGATAAGGTACTGGGAGTAAGTGAATATGTTATAAACCACACTGCCAAGTACATTGATTTTTCCCATAAGCGCGGGCCGGTAGTGTACAATCCTGCAAATTTTTCAAATTTTTACGAAGCAAATCCGGATAAGAAAGTTGCAGGCAGAATATTCTTTGCCGGAACGGTTTGCGAAAAAAAAGGGATCCGGCAGTTGATACAAGCCATGCCATTAATAAAAAAGCAAATTAGGCATGCGCATTTATTAATAGCGGGCCGTGATTCCAAAATGACTGATGGAAGTTCATATACAGAATACGTTAGTAAGTTTATCGATCCCAGTGTAAGTGAGGCGATCACTTTTTTAGGCCCTGTTGCAAATGATAAAATTCCTGAATTGATAGAGGAGGCGGAAGTTTGTGTTTACCCATCGCACATGGAAGCTATGCCACTGGCCTGGATAGAAGTAATGAGTATGGGAAAGGCTTTTATAGGCAGCAATTTAGGGCCCGGTCCGGAGGTGATCAGCCATGGCATTACCGGATTGATGTGCAACCCGCTCGATCCCTTAGACATAGCAGCAATGACGATTGAAATATTAAATAATAAAACATTCGGCGAGATGCTCGGGAGAAATGCCCGGGCGGACATGTTGAACCGGTTTGGTACCGATAAAATAATCAGGCAAAATCTTGATTTTTACGAAAGCGTAATTCAAAACAGGTAGTTGCCTGCCTTTTTCTTATGATAAAGTACACTGCTAATGATTGAGATAAGGGAGTTATCCCGGGAGAATTTCAAAGACTTTATATTTCTATTGGGGCAGCGGGGCAAAGTTACATCGGCTTTTTACGAATGGAAATATATCAATACACCCAATCCGCTTATCCCATCAGGATATATCGCATACAAAGGCGATGAACCAGTTGGTTGTATCGGAAAAATAAATAAAAACATCGTTGACGAGCAGGGGAACATGCTATCGGCTACCTGGTTTGCAGATTGGTTTATTTTGGAGAAGGCGAGGGGTACTGGCAGCGGCAAAGCATTAATGCAACAAGTAGCCAATTCTGCAAAAGTAGGAATGGGAATTCCGGGCCCTGCTCATGCACAAGTGGTTGCGGCAAAAGCCGGGTATAAGGCGCTGCAAGCGTTTGTGGAGGTTAGAATTCCCTTTAATCCCTGGAGGGTTGGTTTTAAAAAATACCCCGGGCCATTTTTTACAAAGGCGATGCGGGGTGTCAAAGAAATGATAAATGCCGCCGGAAGTATTAGTGCAAGTAAATTTACAGGAGAATTACAGACGGGATTTCCGCCCGCCGATATCTGGCTAAAGGCCATCGGGCAGGGACTTTGTAACAAGATACATTTTGAAAGGAGCTATGCGTGTATAAAATGGTTTAGCTGTATGCCAGTTGAAAATCAAATGGACAGGCAGTGGTGGTATTACGAATCTGCGGAGATGTTTCTCACTGGTTTTACTGAAACAGACCGGACAGGGCTTAGGCGTTCGAAGGTGATAGAACTTATCACACTTGAAAATGATGAAGTTCGTACTATCCAACAGGCAATTGTTTTATTGAAAAAATCTGCGTCCGACCTTATGATATTACTTCTTCCTCAATCTGGTGTAGAAGCCTTCAAACTGCCCTCTCAATGGCAACTGCCCATTTCACTTCATATTACGCACGGGGCGAAAAAAGCGCCTGAATATCTTTCTTTGATGGACAAGGAATCTTCCTGGATAGATTTCACAGGTGTTTAAGTTCAGCAATAAACATTATTTTAGCATACATCAAGCTTAAGCATACTTAGGTTACTCAATGTTCCTTTTTTACAGTGAATTTGAAATTTGTGATTGTTTTAATTTTTAATTCTTTTTGATGACCTTCCTGATTGTTACCCATATTACGCATAAATATTTTAACGGCGCTTACTATGGGTATGGGCCATATATCCGCGAAATGAATCTATGGATAAAGGATGCAGATAAGGTGTTAATTGTTGCCTCTGTTGACGCAACCGAAAAGCCAGATGCGATAGACCTAGCCTATTTACACCCAGCTATTAAATTTATCCCGGTGCCCGCTTTCAGCCTTGTTGGAGCAAGTGCAGTGTTGCGGACCCTGCTTAAAATTCCCGGAATTCTTTTAACCACCTTTAAGGCGATGCGTAAAGCAGATCACATTCATCTCCGGTGTCCGGGCAATATGGGATTGATTGGCTTGTTTGTGCAGGTATTATTTCCAGCAAAAAAGAAAACCGTAAAGTATGCCGGAAACTGGGATGATTACCAGGGGGAACATCGTTCTTATAAGATGCAAAAAGCCATTGCCAGAAACATTTTTTTATCGAAAAATACCCAGGTGCTGATTTATGGGCAATGGCCGAACTTTACAAAAAACTGCCTTGCATTTTTTACCGCAAGTTACCGGGAAAATGATAAAAAGCCCATTCAGTTGAAATCGTTGAACGACGATAAGATAAGGATCATTTTTCTGGGTACGCTCGACGAACGCAAAAGGCCGGAATACGCTATTGAAGTTATTTCCCTGCTTGAAAAACGTGGGTTCAATAATATCCTGCTGGATATCGTTGGACAGGGCCCTTTTGAATCTCTTTGTAAGGAAAAGATCAACGAATTGGGTTTGCAGGATAAGGTTACCCTGCATGGTAATGTACCCCCATCAGACGTTGCAACTTTTTTGAACCGTTCACATCTGTTAGTTTTTCTTTCGAGAATGGAAGGCTGGCCGAAAGTTGTGGCTGAAAGCATGTGGTGGGGATGTGTGCCGGTAACCACAGCAGTTTCGTGTGTTCCGTGGATGTTGGCTGATGGTAAAAGGGGAGTAATTGTAGATCGTAATCCCGCAGCAGCGGCAGAAGCAATTGCTTATCTTTTGAATGTCCCTGAAAAATACGCAGCTTTACAAACAGCGGCAGTTGCATGGGCAAGGGAATATACTCTTGACCGCTTTGAAAATGAAATCAAAAAACTGGTATAGGGGAAAAGAATCCCGATTATGCGGTTGATGATTGCATTGTAGATGTAATGCTGATCAGCATTTAAGAAGCAGAAAGTTTAGATCGAAATTATTTAAAACAATGTCGAAGAAAGTATTAATAAGATCATGAGGATATTGCAGTTGATAGATTCATTAAGTATAGGGGGGGCCGAAAGAATGAGCGTAAATATAGCCAACGCATTGGCTGAAAATGGGATAGAAAGCTATTTGGTTGCTTCAAGAAAAGGAGGTCCACTTCAGCAATTTTTATCGCCTGCTGTAAAATATTCTACACTTGATAAAAAGAACGGGCTTGATGTCGCAGCATTTTACCGGTTAATTAAATTAGTTAAACAAATTAAGCCTGACATCATTCACGCACATTCTACCTCAGTTTTATGGGGCACAGGTGTCAAAATTTTTGCTCCAAATACTAAACTAATTTGGCACGACCACAATGGAATGCAGGTATTTAAAAATAAGTCCAGATCCATTTACAGGTACACTTCCCGTTTTTATGAGGGGGTAATAGTTGTGAACAGCAATTTACTTGAATGGGGTAAAACAAACCTAAAAGTTAAGCCAGGCAATGTAGTATATCTTAAAAACTTCCCTTCCCTAAAAAAAAAACGTAAAGTATTTAGTTTGTCGAAGCAGCCCAACCTGGTATGCCTTGCCAATTTAAGGCCTGTCAAGGACCAGGTAAATATTATTATCGCCTTAGATATACTTGCCGGCAAAGGCTATACCGCAACGCTTAAATTGGCAGGAGGTTTTACCGATACTGAATATCACAAAACAATTACCGATGCTATAGCGCAGCATAAGATGGGTGAAAAAGTAGTGTTATTGGGAAATGTAGATGACGTGGCAACATTGCTTTCAAATGCGGACATTGGTATCATCAGTTCCAGGTCGGAAGGATTACCTGTTGCACTGTTGGAATATGGGCTTGCAGGGTTACCCGTTATTTGTACTGATACCGGTCAATGCAGCCAGGTTTTGGGAAACGGGGCATACGGCATCCTGGTACGGCCACAAGATTCAACAGCCCTTGCGGATGCCGTTATACAAATGATTGAAAATGCCACCAGTACTGAACAACTTGCCCACGCTTTCAACAAACACGTAGAGGAAGAATATGGCGCAGAAAAGTTTTTATCAGGATATCTAAAGTTGCTGAAAAGAATTGTTAATGAAAAATAAGATTGTAAACTCAATATCAGGAAAGAAGGATTTTTATCTTGTAGCGCTTAATATTTTGTTCGGATTAATGGCTGCCGCACTTCCTTCAATCGTTCCCCTAGTTATTACAGGGATTATTTTTATATATCTTTTTGGTTATGCACGTAACGACAAGGATAAAGTTCAAACCCTACGATTCATCAGTTATATAACAGGCCTCGAAATTTTATATAGGTCTACCGGCGTAACTTTCCTTCCCTATGAAACAAGTAAATATGTTCAAATAGGGTTTATTTTAGTAAACCTGTTTATCGCAAGAACTTTTTTCCGATCTTTTACCGGCATCCTGATTATTATTTTACTGCTGCCATCCCTGATATTATTTCCAGCCAACCTGTACAAATATTTTATTTTTAATACATTCGGTATCCTTGCTTTGGGCTTCTTTATTGCTTACACGGGGAAACATAAAATTCACTACCAGGATTTTATAAAGATACTTAAGTCATTTTTATACGCCTGTACCAGCTTTGTTACATTTATTACGATCAAGACGCCCAACTTTTCAGAGATAGAATTCGATTTAGGCGCAAACAATGATACTGCCGGTGGATTTGGAACAAACCAGGTGGCAACTTTATTGGGAGCCGGTATTTGCCTGTTGATCATTATGATTGACCAGCGGCATTATATTTACAACCGCTTTGTCACCCTATCCCTTACCTTATATTTTACGTTAAGGGCTTTATTAACTTTTTCTCGTGGAGGATTGATAGGCGTAACACTAAGTCTATTGCTTTCATATATATTGTTTAAAAGTTTAAAGCAGCGGGATGTCATCAAGCTGATAATACTGGCGGTTTTTTCCACTTCGATATTTATTTTCACCAACGAACTAACTGGAGGCCAGCTTCTTTTACGCTACCAGGGTGAAACTGCCGGTACAATAAGCGGTAGCAGGGAGAAGGATTCAAATGTATTTTTGGCTGGGAGGGCAACTTATGCGTCAATAGATATTATGTTATGGTTTGATAATTTGATTCTGGGAGTGGGGCCTGGCAACTCACAGTTTATGCGTTACCAGTATGGTGTGTATGATGAAGCCCCGCCACATACCGAAGCTACCCGGCTATTAGGCGAAAATGGCATTTTTGGTCTGGCAGTCAACCTGATACTTATTTTGTGGCCTGTTTATATTATCTCCAAAACACAGGATAAAACCTTTAAGTTTATTAAAAGCGTGCTTTTCATATTTGCCTATGCCACCACTTATCACTCAGCCATGCGTACGGGTTTAACTCCGCTTTTTTATGGTTTGGCCAGCATGGATATAATTTTCCCAAATGAAGATATTAAGCAGGTTTCGTAGGGTTACCAGTGGAAAGTCCTAATTGGCCGAGATAGATGGCTTTTGGTTCCTGGAAATTTTACCATTGGTTTGATGCACGTCTTTACTACCTTAACCCGCACTTTGCCCGGTGCCAAAGAAAATATTCCGTCTGCGGTACAAGAAATCGTTGGAATTTGAGAAAACGGAGTACTGGTTTTTTGTAACCAGTGATATATTTTTGCCCTCCCCTTTGCCAAATTTCACCTCCAACAGGGAAACCCGGTCAATTTAAAAGGCTACTACCTTCAAAGGCTCACAATACTCAATCCAACGGATTTTGTTTTTCCTGGTGAATACGGATTGCATACAGACAACGGGGCTAATTTAGTAAAACATTTATTGGCCAGCATTATTTCTGGCAGGCTTTTTTGTAGCCGACCTGTATACATCGGGCCAGCGGGAGTACCGGAACCTAACCCTGGTTGATATGGTAGCAGGTTTGTCAATCATTGGTGTTTTTCCCGTGGAATACACCATGGAAGTATTAAATTCTTCTTCTCATTTGCAATACTGCCGGCATTTTATGCAGTGCTTTTTGAAAAAAGGATCAGGAACTTTTTTTCAAACACGTGTATCAGTGTCATTGGAGGAATGTGCTATACGATTTACCTCGTGCATTATCCAATGACTTATTTTCTCTTAAAAGCAAATGTCCGGGTAAGCACGGGCAATTGGGTTGCAGATTATTTAATCAGCCTGGTAATCTTATTACCAATTATTTTATCGATTTGTTCGATCTTGTTTCTTTTTATCTAGAAACCTTTTTTGTACAAAAACTGGCCTAAAAAATTTAAAACCTATCTCGCATTCAATTCCCCCAATGACAAAAAAGTATAAAGTTTTATTCCTGGGCGAAGCCTACAGGGCAGACGCAATTACATGGATGAACGGAATAAAAGAATTTGGACCTTTTGAAATACATACCTGGGAACTTGACCAGGCCGGGCAAGGCCTAAAAAAAGTAAAACGTGCGGTTGAAATGGTTATGCGGCTGAGGGAATTAAAGAATAAAATCTTACAACTGAAGCCAGACCTGATCATTGCCGAAAGAGTTACCAGCTATGGTTTTATTGGTTCCCTGTTTCATCGGTATGCGCCGGTAGCCATTGCGCAGCAAGGCATTACTGATATTTACCCGCCGGATTCTTTTACCGTGCCCATCAAAACAAAGTTGCAGAAGTATGCCTTCAGGCATGCAAGCCTGATCCATGCCTGGGGAGAAATAATGACCTATAGCATGCTAAAAAATGGTACAGACCCCAATAAGGTAATGGTGTTGGCCAAGGGGATTGATTTACGGAATTATATTTACACTCCTCAAATAAAAGATGAAAAAATAAGGGCTATTGTAACCCGCAGTTTGACCGGCGATTACCGTCACGAAACGATATTTGGTGCATTTGAAATTATTAAGCAGCAACAAATTCCTTTTGAATTAATAATTATTGGTGACGGCCGTTTAAAAGATCAACTTGTTCAATCTGCTATTGATAAAAATATAAAGGATGAAGTGATTTTTGCAGGCCGTATTCCCAATACAGATTTGCCGGAATACTTATCCGGCAGCGACCTGTATATATCAATGCCTTGCACCGAAGGTGTTTCTGCATCATTGTTTGAAGCAATGTCGGCTGGCTGTTACCCGATGGTTTCCGACCTTCCGGGAAACCGGGTATGGATTACTGATAAGATCAATGGAAGGTTGATACCAGTGGATGATGTACAGCAATTGGCGAATGCAATAAAATGGTATGCCACGAACAGGTATCAATTAGCTTCAGTACTCAGCAAAAACAGGGAAACTATTGAGCAAAAAGCATCTTACGAAAAAAACATGAAGATTATTTGTAACAAATACCTCGACATCATTCATACAAACGCATAGCGTCTGATATGTTTACAACCGTCCGCCTTCCGGATGAGGTGGCCGCAATAATAGTTTCTGAATGTAATTATAAGAAGAAATGATAAATACAAAAAAAATTATCCGTAAGTATTACATCAAATTTCTGCGTAACCGCATTAAGAATCCAATGGTGCTGCAAAGATTAAAAATGATATACTTCTCCTATCAATATTTCTATTTGCTCGGAAGCAATATTTCCAAACACCGGTTCAAACTATTTACCAGTTTTATAAAAATTGATTTCGGGATACTGCACGCACATCAACCCATCGATTTTTTATTGATTGCTAAACGTATAATAAATGAAAATAACAATGGAAATGAAAAAGGTATCATTATAGAGGCAGGATGCTGGAATGGCGGATCATCAGCCAAGCTATCTTTATTGACATCCCTTACTGGCAGAACCCTCCAGGTATACGATAGTTTTGAGGGGGTAGAGCCTATCGGTTCAGAAGATGACAAATCCTATGATTATTCTTATGAGTATAGTTCTTCTTTGGAAAATACAAAAGCAAATATTCAGCAGTATGGCCGCCTCGACGTGTGTACATTTCATAAAGGTTATTTTGAACATTCATTTGTAAAATATCATACGCCATTTTTCCTGTGCTATTTAGACTGCGATTTAGCCAAAGGAACATCCGAAGTAATACAAAGCATTTTGCCATTTACACTGAATACCAGCTATATATTTTCGCAGGATTATGCCATCAGAACCGTTAAACAATTATTGGATGATAATGCTTTTTTAAATAAAGAAACACTGCCACGTAATTTAAAATATGCCAAAACAGTTTATACACATGAACTGGTAGAATTTGAATTTAAAAAATAAAATTGCATATATCTGCACATCAACATCCTTGTACAAAACAATTTAATAAACTCTTTTACGAAAAATATGAAAGTTATTTGCAGCCGGTATCTTACAATAATTAACCATTTCCATTCATGTGCGGTATAGCAGGCGTTTTGCATTTTGATGCAACGGAGGTAGATAAAGCGAGGCTCATCCAAATGCGTGATATCCTGCAACACCGGGGCCCCGATGATACCGGCTTGTGGATTGATGGCCAGGTGGGACTGGCCCACCGGCGTTTATCTATAATTGATCTTTCTGCTGCCGGCCATCAGCCATTCTTTTCTCCCGATGAGAGCCTCGTAATGGTTTATAACGGAGAATTGTATAATTACATGGCGCTAAAGACAGAGCTGGAACAATTAGGCTATTGCTTCACAACCCATTCAGATACCGAAGTGTTATTGGCCTGGTACCGTCACGCGGGCCCGAAGGCTTTTGAAAAATTCAATGGTATGTTCGCTCTTGCCATCTGGGACAAAACAAAGCAGGAATTATTTGTAGTGCGTGACAGGGTAGGTGTAAAGCCTTTGTATTATTCTTTCAGTAGCAAGGGCTTCTTTTTTGCATCAGAGCCAAAAGCATTGATCAAATATGGCGTGGAGGCAACGCTCAATGAACCCGCCTTTGATGAACTGCTGGCTTTTCGTTTTATTGCGGGAGAAAATACCATTTTCAGGAATATCAGGAAATTGTTGCCCGGCCACTATGCTACCATTAATTTGGCTGGTGACATGAAAATTACCCGTTGGTGGCACCTTGGCGAAAAGATCAGGGAGCATTCACCCATTCAGCAGCCGTTTGAATGGTTTAGGGAAACTTTTACAAGCTCAGTAAAATACAGGATGGTGAGTGATGTAAATGTTGGGGTATTATTGAGTGCAGGTTTGGACAGTACCTCACTAACATGGGTATTAAAAAAGAGTGGTTATAAGAACCTGGCAACATTCAACGTAGGATTTAGTGACAAGGCACATGATGAATCGGTATTGGCAGAAAAATTTTGCAATGAAATAGAATATGAATTCAATAAAATATATGTAGAAAAGCATGCCTTGGCTGCCCAGGTGGAAGATTCCAGTTACTTTCTTGATGAACCTTTGATGCATCTGAATGATCCACATATTTTGGCCATCGCAAAGTTTGCAAAAAGCAAAGTGAGTGTTTTGCTGTCCGGGGAAGGTGCAGATGAGTTTATGGGGGGATATATACGGTACAAGCCTTTTCAGCATCGTGCCTTATGGCCTTTGTTAAATACAGGAATGAAAATATTTAAGGCGGGAGAAAACAATTCAAGAATTAAAAAATTTCAATCTTACCTGGGCATACATAATATTGAAATGATGCAATTGATGAATGGAAGTAATATATTCATCAATGAATGGATTGAAAAGTATAAATTGTATGGCATGAACTTTTTTCCTTCATACCGGCTAAAGATGCTGCAGGAAGCAAAAGAGGTTTATCCCGGTAACCCCTTAAGGCAATTGCTTTACCTGGACCAGCATACCTATTTACACTCATTGAACGATAGAAATGACAGGTCTACAATGGGTGCTTCTATCGAATGCAGGGAACCTTTTATGGATTTTAGACTAATGGAGGGGATTGGTACATTAAAAGATAATTTACTTTTTAAAGGCAATAAAAATAAATACTTATTGGTAAATTCAATTGGCCGGTACTTACCTGGCTTTATACAAAAACATAAGAAAATGGGTTTTAGCGTACCCTGGGACCAGTATATAAAGCAGGAAGATTATTTTCGTCACCACCTTTTTAATCTTGAGAAATGTGATGTATTCAAAACAGGAATATTTAATAAGATTGAAATAAAAAAAGTGCGGGATGAATTTATCGCCCACAATTTACATCAGCCATTAGTAATACAATTGGTTTTTATCAGTATTTGGTATAATAGCTATTTTAAGCGGATAACCGGGTAATAATGTCAGGTAAATTTTTTTTGAAGTAAATAACCCAGATTGAAAGCTGGCCCGCAGGTAGCCAGGTAATTAATATTTTAATAATCCGATACCTCTTTGCACTCTTATTTGTAGCACCCTTTTTCAGGGTTTAAAAACCCTTTTTAATTCTTACCGGTTTTCTTAAATTTAAATGAAAAATTTTCTTTTCCTCCTTTGGTACCTGAACTGCAGGTACGTGTTTATCCTGATTCCCAATAAATTATTTTTTCAGTTTACCAGTTGGGTTACGCACATGCGTTTGGGATTTAAATTTTCCTTTTTAAATCTCAATGATCCAAAAACCTTTAATGAGAAATTAAATTATTTTAAATCCCTTCCGCTTAATGATGAACAAACGATGTTGGCAGATAAAGTTTTGGTAAGAGACTATATCAAAAAAACCGTGGGAGAAAAATACCTTGTGCCTGTTCTTGGCATATATGCCCAACCGGAAGATATTGTTTTTGAAGAACTCCCCGGGAGTTTTATATTAAAAACAAATCATGGTTCCGGGTGGAATATTATTTGTAGGGATAAATCCTCCTTCGATAAAAAAAGGGCTGTTCGTCTTTTTAAAAGATGGTTGTCTTTTAATGCTTATTATCTATCCCGGGAAAAGCAATATAAAAACATAAAGCCGCTCATACTTTGTGAGCAGTTACTGGAATACGAGATTTACGATTACAAATTTTTTTGTTTTGATGGCAACCCAACGTTTGTGCAGGTGGATATAGATAGGTTCACTGATCATAAAAGGGCTTTTTTTGATATGGATTGGAATAAACTTCCTTTTAGTATCAGGTACAGTATTTCCGAAAAAAACATTCCAGTGCCGGCGCAGTTAGGGGAGATGATATCAGTAGCTGCAAGCCTTTCAAAAAACCTTGTATTTTGCAGGGTTGATTTATATATACATCATGATAAGGTATATTTTGGAGAAATCACATTTATACCCGGCGGCGGTAATGAACCTTTTTCCTCACAGAATTATGATAAAAAGATAGGGGACTACATTAAGATACCTTAATGAAAATATTAATTTTCTATCAATATTTCGGTACGCCAAAAGGTGGTTGGAGTACCCGAATGTATGAATTGCCAAAAAGATGGATTGATGCCGGGCACAAGGTTACAATCGTTACCAGCCCTTATGATAAATCTGATATAGTTGCCACAAAATTTATTGATAAGCAAATCGTAGAAGGCATTGAAGTAATTATTGTCAATATCAAACAGTCGAATAAGCATGCGCTGTTATACCGTGCTTTTACTTTCGCAGTTTTCTCAGTCATCTCCATTTACTATGCCTTAACGAAGCAATTTGATGTTATTATTTGTAGCTCAGGTCCCATCACAATTGGTTTGCCAGGCTTATTTGTTAAATTATTCAGGCGTAAAAAAATATTTGTTTTTGAAGTAAGGGATCTGTGGCCGTTGGGAGCAATTCAACTAGGTCTTATTAAAGCTAAATGGTTGATACGCCTTAGCTATAATTTTGAGAAGCTTTGTTACACCAAAGCCAATCTTGTAGTGACTTGTTCTAATGGCATGACGGATAATATTCTTGAAAGATTTAGCAAGACAAATGTGTTGACTATTCCCAATGCCTGCGACTGTGAATTTTTCCAGGAAACGGATGCCGGTTTTAGACTTCCGGCATGGGCTAATCATAAAAAAATATTTGTGTATACAGGCTCGCTGGGCCTGATGGATGATTGTATGCAAATCATTCGTGGGATTGAATTGGCAACTTTCCCGGATTGCTGTTTTGTGTTTATTGGTGAGGGCAAAGAAAAGAACATGATTGAGCAATATGTAGCAGATAGACACCTTGTCAATATTCACTTTACTGGGTTGATTCCCAAAACAATTGTGAAATCATGGTTGCAGCATGCATATGCTTCATTTGTTACATTTAAAGATATTCCAGTTCTTCAAACAAGTTCACCTAACAAAATGTTTGATGCATTTGCAGCCGGGGTACCGGTTATCCAATCAACAAAAGGATGGATAAAGGATTTAATTGAAAGGGAAAACTGCGGCATTTCTATTGATCCTGCTATGCCTTTGGAAATGGCTACAGCAATAAAAAGGTTGGCGGATAACCCTGGCGAGAGAAATCGGATGGCTGATTCTTCCCGGCGAATGGCGGAAACGCAATTCAACCGTAAGCGGTTGGCGGTTCTATATTTACAGGCGATGGAAAAAATGGTGGCTGAAGAAGATGTTGCATAAACTTCTAAAAATGACAATATGAGCCAATGGGAATGCTTCAGATATGACATAATAAGAATGCTTGGGAAGGATAAGTGGAGGATCGTTGTCATATTTTTTTCAAGAATTTTTGCAGGTATTTTTTGGTACCGTATAGATAGGTCCCTTTACTTATTATTGGGTGGTAAGTACAGGGTGGTAAGAGTGCTGTTGAACCCTTTTTTCTATTTGGTTCAAGCTTATAGCAACCTGGATATTCATTACAAGGCTGATATCGGGCCGGGTTTAACAGTTTTGCATAGTTCTGTTGGCATTGTGATATCGGGTAAAACAATCGTTGGGAAAAATTTTACATTAACGGGCGGTAACGTGGTTGGTGCGACAAAGGAATGTAAAAGCGGAGAATTTGTAATAGGGGACAATTGTTTTCTTGGAGCAAATGCCTGCATAATTGGGCCTCTTACACTTGCCAATAATATTAGAATTGGGGCATGCGCATGCGTAGTAAAAAGTTACATTGATAACGATATTACACTGGTGGGTGTTCCTGCAAAAGTATTGGTTTATCTACAGGAAATGTAATAGCTGCCCCCAAAAAAAGTAACGACAATGGTTTGCTTAAAATGGCAAAATTCTGCGTTGGAAACAAGTTGCAGTTTAATGAGACAAGTTAAAAGGGAAGCTTTAATTTGTTTACATATAATAAATGAAAATTCTTTTAACTGGAGCGAGTGGAATTCTCGGAAAACAGATATAATCTAACTTCCATTCTTATGGCAAGATATATACAGGTGATATTGTGGGTAATATATTTCCTGTTATTCCAATAAGCTAAATAAGGTAACCAGCACACTCTCTTTTGATGATACGAGGGCCAGAACCCGGTTGCAATGGTAGCCATCATATAGTAATTGAATCCAAAACAATGATTCAATATTCAGTGGAACAGTATTCCCTTAACCGGCAAATTAATTTGCAATTGTCCCCGTTCCTTCATTTGAATAAATTGGATAGCTATACTTTTTATTCGGTGGTCGTAATAAATATTCGCTAATGAAGAATTTTGCATTAATAGGTGTAGCGGGGTATATAGCTCCACGTCATTTAAAAGCGATCAACGCTACCGGCAACAACTTGCTGGCAGCTTTTGATCCATTTGATAGTGTTGGCATAATGGACAGCTATTTTCCAGATGCTGATTTCTTTGTAGAGTTTGAACGTTTTGACCGGCATATTGATAAATTAAAAAGGAAAAAGACCCCGGTTGACTTTGTTTCAGTTTGTTCGCCCAATTATTTACATGATAGTCATATACGATTTGGGTTGAGGAATAATGCGGATGTGATTTGTGAGAAGCCGGTTGTATTGAATCCCTGGAATATCGATGCATTGCAGGAAATAGAAAAAGAAACAGGTAAACATATTTTTTCTATCCTTCAGTTGCGGTTGCACCCTTCCATAATAGCGCTAAGGGAACAAGTGTTGAGTGGGCCACAGGATAAAGTGTATGATGTAGACTTAACTTATCTTACCAGCAGGGGACATTGGTATTATACTTCGTGGAAAGGCGATATTAGTAAATCCGGGGGAATAGCCACCAATATCGGAGTTCATTTTTTTGATATGCTTACCTGGATTTTCGGAGCTGTAAAAAGTAATAAGGTACATATACATGCTCACGATCGGGCTGCCGGTTATCTTGAATTGGAAAAAGCAAGGGTGAGGTGGTTTTTAAGTATTAATGACGATACCTTGCCAAAAGAGATGAAGGCGTTGGGAAAAAGAACATTCCGATCCATTCAAATTGCAGGACAGGAAATTGAATGGAGCGATGGATTCACTGATCTGCACACAAAGTCCTACGAAGACATTCTTGCTGGTAAAGGCCCTGGTATTGGTGACACAAAAAAAGTGATTGAGCTGGTGCATGATATCAGGCATTCAACACCCATTGGATTACAGGGAGACTATCATCCAATGGCGGCCATGCCAAATTCAAAACATCCATTTTTATAGTATGCAAAACATAAACAATGATTTTTTCGCTCATGAATCAGCGATCATTGATGATGGTTGTATAATAGGTAAGGCCACAAAAATCTGGCATTTTTCACACCTCATGGAAGGTTGTGTATTAGGTGACCATTGTAATATCGGTCAGAATGTATTTATTGGCTCCGGAGTTTTTTTAGGTAATAATGTAAAGGTTCAAAATAATGTGAGTATTTATACCGGAGTTACCTGTGAGGATGACGTTTTCTTAGGGCCGTGTGTAGTTTTTACCAATGTAATTAACCCCAGGTCGGCAGTAAACAGAAAGGATCAATACCTTAAAACTCATGTAGGGCGTGGAGCCAGTATAGGAGCCAACGCAACAATTGTTTGCGGGCATGATATTGGAAAGTATGCTTTCATAGGGGCAGGTGCGGTGGTAACAAAAAACATTCCTGATTATGCATTGGTGGTGGGTAATCCAGCAAGGCAAACAGGTTGGATGAGTGAGCATGGATATAGACTAATTTTTAATAGGGATAACGAAGCGGTTTGTAAAGAAACCAATTTGGTTTATAAAATTGAAAACAGTAAGGTTTTCAATACCGGCCAATCAATATGAATTTCATTTTCAAATCATCGCATACATGATACTGCTTACCGGTTCAAGTGGTTTTTTAGGTAAAGAGATAATGGCTTTTTTACAAAAGCAGCATATAGAATATGTGACTGTAGGACGGTCAGAAAGTAATTTACTTCAATCCGATCTTTCCATTAAAATACCTTCCCTGCCGCAAGTTGAAATGGTAGTACATGCTGCAGGGAAGGCGCATATTGTTCCCAAAACGGATGAGGAACGAAAAGATTTTTTTAAGATAAATGTTACAGGTACTCAAAATTTATTGACGTCTTTAGAACATCAGCAGTCGCTCAAAAAATTTGTATTTATAAGTAGTGTGGCGGTTTACGGTTTGGCAGAAGGAATCAACGTAGCTGAAGATGCTGCCTTAAAAGCAAATGATCCTTATGGAAAAAGCAAGATTGAGGCAGAACAGTTAATTGAAGACTGGTGTACAAAAAAAAATATTGATTATTATATTTTACGTCTGCCGTTGATAGCGGGTAAGAACGCTCCGGGAAATTTAGGAGCCATGGTGAAAGGCATTCACAGCGGCAGGTACCTGAGTATTGGTAAGGCCGCTGCAAAAAAGTCAATGATCCTTGCAGAAGATCTGGCATGTTTTATAACCAATATCCAGGGCCCTTCCGGGATATACAATTTAGCGGATGGTTACCATCCATCTTTTATTGAACTGGAGAATATGATTGCGCAGTTTTACAATAAGAAACAACCCGTTTCACTGCCTGCAATAATTGCAAAATTATTGGGAGTGGCTGGTGATCTGATTGGTGCCCGGTTTCCGGTTAATTCCAATAAACTAAAAAAGATCACCAGCACATTGACTTTTGATGATACAAAGGCAAAAACGCAATTGCAGTGGAAGCCTCGTGAAGTATTAAAAGCCTGGGAAATTGAATAACCTAGTGTGGACAATTTTGATTGATTTGTTATTACCGTTTGGTATTTTGATAATTGCTGCCATCGTGTATTTTAAGATAGCGGCTTACTTCAATATCATTGACAGACCCAATGATAGAAGTTCGCATAGCGTGCCTACTATCAGGGGAGGAGGAATCCTGTTTTTGTTATCAACGGTTTTGTTTTTTTGCTGGAACCAATTTAGTTATCCCTTTCTCCTGGTTTCGGTGCTCATATCCGGTATCATTAGTTTTATTGATGATATACGCATCGTAAACAACCGGTTAAAATTTAGCGTACATGTGTTGTCCGTGTTATTGATTTTTTGGGAATGCGGTTTATTCTTCAACTTGTCACCTATATATTTGGTTGCAACGGGGATTTTCGTAATTGGCGTTATCAATGCCTATAATTTTATGGATGGCATCAATGGCATCACAGGTTTGTACTCCCTCGCAGTAATTGTTCCGTTATTTATCACCGAGCCGAATGAAAAACTTAAATCACTGGAACTTTTTACGATGATGGGGCTGATTGTATTTAATTTCTTTAACACCCGAAAAAAAGCCCGCTGTTTTGCCGGCGATGTTGGTAGTATCAGCCTGGCTATCCTGATCGTGTTTTTATTGATCATGCGAATACAGGTAGCCAATCAATTTGAATTTGTTGGCTTGTTGCTGGTGTATGGTATTGATACCGTATTTACCATTGTGCAACGATTGTATCAAAAGGAAAATATCTTTAAACCCCACCGGAAACATTTGTTCCAATATTTCAGCAATGAAAAAAAAGTGCCACATGTTTTGGTAAGTTCTATATACGCCGGTTTACAGCTTCTTATTAGTCTTGCTATCGTGTATGGTTACCTTGATTTTACAGGGCTGTTACTTTTATTAATTCTCCTCAGTTTTGCTTACTGGATACTTAAAGTTCCACTTATAAAATTTGCAGCCAGTCTCTTGCCCCCCCCGCCACAACCCGGCGTATAGTACCTTTAATTATTACTTTTAGTGTTTCTGCTACACGTATTTAAAATGTAATTCCAGTTTCCAAACTGTGGATTATTTCCGGCGTTCGCCTGAATTGTATAAACAGGCTATTGTAGAGTAAAAAAAAACTTATTCATTATTTAGTGTAATAAAATGATTAACCAGCAGCAATAGATATATGATTTCGATTTTAAATCAGCTAAAAGGCCAGGCTACCATTCTAAATGGAATAATTTTGCTGTTGATACTTGCGTACATTTTTTTCAGGCGCCGGAAACTCCATATAGCCAGGCTATTAACAGCCCTTTCGGGACTTCTATTTTTATTGTGTTCCACTTATTATTTACCACACTATATAGCTGATAAAATGGAACGGAAATATCCTCCATTAAGTTTGCCTTTTACTACAACCGATACAGGCAGGATACTGATTCACGTGTTGGGAAGCGGTTATAGCGTTGATAAAAGATTACCTGCCAATGCACAAATCGGTAATTGTGCCCTGGGGCGCCTGGCGGAAGGTATTAGAATACACCGGTCAATAAAGAACAGTGTAATCGTTTGTTCGGGTTACTCACCTGTTGGGTTGGAAACACAGGCCCAGGTGACCAAAAGGGCAGCGATCGTATTAGGGGTGGAGGCGGATAAACTGGAAACTTTAAATACACCGTCTACCACCCAGGAGGAAGCCCGTGATTTGGCCCGGAAATATGATGAAAATTCAACACTGATTGTTGTAACCGATGCGATACACATGCCCCGGGCCATGCGATTCTTTAGGGAGCAGGGCTATCATCCTATAGCTGCCCCAACAAATTACAAAGTAAATGAAGGCCCTATGCAGGATAAAATGAAATGGTGGCCTTCATTAGAAAATATTGGATTAATGAATTATGTAGTGCATGAATGGCTCGGAAGTTTAAAAGTTTCTCCGAATTAAAAATTTAATAATAGACTTGACACTTCAGTAATTACTTTTCAAAGTATTAAATGAAATGTTTCATATAATTTATTTTAACCTATTCCAAAAAATTCAAATCATATTCAATTTTAATAAGAAATCTGAATTATTTGTAGTGACTAATCTACACAAAAAGGTTTATGGTAAGTTTGTTTAAAGGAAAAGTTAATTTAAAATGCCTTATTTAGAGAGTTTGGCAGTACTTTTGTAAACGGTTATGTATGGCAAAATTGATGGCATCAAAGATCGCTAAATTGATCTTTTGCTTTATATAATTCTTTAATTTTTTTTGTTTTATTTCAACAGGATATATTTTTAAAAAATACGATAGTTTATTGTATTCGGCATTTGAAATAGCAATAAAAAATTAAGTAAGACTTCCCGTGCACCGAAAATTAAATTGACCATTATGGCTAACCTTTTTTTAAAAAATTTTGCACCCCGTTGGATTATTTTTTGTTGTGACATCGTATTAATTTCAGTTTCTTTTATTTTTTCCTTTTTCCTTGTTAATCATTTGTCAGTCGATTTAAAGGATATTGTAGTTTTTTTACCGGGATTAATCGCAAACCTTTTCGTAAGCATCATCTGTATTGCTGTTTTCTCAATTTATAAAGGTATTATCAGGTATTCAGAAATAAAGGATATTGTGCGGATCATTAAGTTTGCTTTTCTGCAATTTTTTATATGGACAGTTATATTTTTGGCTGATACACAGCATTTAGTGGCTGGAAAAATATCTTTTGCTTTGCTGTTGATCAATTTGTTTACTGCAATATCAGTGCTGGTTGCTTTCAGGCTGTTAGTAAAGGAAGTTTATTTCATGGCGCAGTCGAAGCCCAACCCACTCAACAGGACTCTTATTTTTGGAGCGGGCATGATGGGGCAGATTACCCGGAAGGTATTGGAGCAGGATGCTAAAATAAATACTACTCTGGTAGGTTTTGTTGATGATAGTCATTACATGGTAGGGAAAAAGCTGGAAGGGTTACCTATTTTCAGCGCAGCAGGTGATCAACTGGTTAAGACCTTTAAAGACAAACGCATTACCCATTTGTACATTGCTATTGACAAGCTAACAGTAGAAAGGAAAATTGCCATTACTGACCTTTGTGTACCATTTAAAATTAAGGTAAATGTGGTACCTCACGCCAATCAATGGTCAGGCGGTCTATTCCATCAGAAACAGGTAAAGGAAATGAATATTGAGGAGTTGTTGCAGCGGGATGAAATTATTCTTCCAAATGATATTTCCAAAGCAAATTATAAAAATGCCACTGTGTTGGTTACCGGTGCTGCAGGTTCTATTGGCAGCGAAATTTGTCGGCAATTGATCGGTCACAATGTAAAAAAGCTGATCATGCTGGATCAGGCTGAATCTGGTTTATTTGATCTTGAATATGAGTTGAAACAAATGGGCATGCAAAATAGTATGCAAATAGAAGTGGCATCTGTAAGGGATTATATGCGTATCAAAAAAATATTCGTAACCCAACAACCCGATATAGTTTTTCATGTGGCAGCCTATAAGCACGTACCCATGATGGAATACTTTTCCAGTGAGGCCGTGCTTACCAATATTTTTGGCACCAAAGTGATCGCCGATTTATCCATGTTGCACAACGTCAGAAAATTCGTATTGGTATCTACAGATAAAGCCGTTAATCCTGCTAATGTAATGGGGGCTACGAAACGAGTTTCCGAAATTTATATTCAATCTTTAAATGACCGCATAGAATCAAATACTGAATTTATTACAACCCGCTTTGGCAATGTACTTGGTTCGGCTGGTTCGGTGGTTGCTACTTTTAAAAAACAAATTGCCGAGGGTGGACCGGTTACATTAACCCACCCTGACATAACACGTTATTTTATGACCATCCCGGAAGCTGCCAAACTTGTTTTAGAGGCAGGTAAAATAGGGAAATCGAGCGATATCCTTTTATTTGACATGGGTAAGCCTGTTAAAATATTTGATCTTGCAACCCGGATGATACAACTGGCTGGTTTGGTACCAGGTACGGATATTGCCATTCAATGCACACAATTAAGACCTGGTGAAAAAATGTACGAAGAATTGTTCAAAGATTCGGAAGAATTTGCTCCTACTGATCACCCTAAAATTTTGAGGGCTAAAAAAAGTTCTGATACCAATCCTAACTTTTACACTTTATTGAATAAACTGGAAGCGGCAGCTATTTCACATGATAATGAATTGATTACTCCAATTTTAAGCAAGATGCTTCCTGAGTTTCAACATGATCCAAACAAAATCAAAAAAATGCCAAGTATTGATAAGTTGGAACAATTGCCTTTTAGTATAAGTTAATTATTCAACGGCATAACTATGTCATCGTCCTTGCGTCGGTGACAGCAAATATTTACAAATCATAAGCCTGGCTTTCCCTTAAGGATTGCCAGGCTTTTTTATTTAAAGTAGTTTGAATTCTTACAAGGCGATCGCTGCGGTCTTGTCTGCAGTTTGCTTACTTCCTGTTTTCCGCTTACAATTTACAAGCTGCAGCACGGCCCTCCAGAATCCGGGATAGCCGGAAAGCATTTGACTGACCGGGAATAGAAAAATTGGTTGCTTTAATTCCACCTGTACACCAAACATTTTTAAAAGTAGCATTGGCAGAATTAAGCCATGTATATCCTCGTGTATCCGTATAAATTTTTCTACTCGCTGAGTTTATTTGCGTATTTCCGCTTTTTGGTATACTATTTTTTAATATTCGGGCGTTATTAATTTGTCATTGGAAGTTAAATTTCAATCGATGATCCTAATATCTATCAGAAACTAAACCGAGTACTATGAAATCCTACATCTCTACCTTTAAACTGCTTGGTCTTTCCTTAAAATCAGCGTTTAGCATTTGCAACTCCTTTCTTTTTATTGCTTTATTAATTACTTTTTTTCTGATTAATTCGTTGTCATTGTTTGCAAAGGACGTTAATCATCATTCCATCATTGCCCCAAAGAATTTAAAGGATAACAGGCTTTCAGATATCCGTACTTCACCCTTAACCGGCCCGGAGAGTATTAGAACCAACCTTTATCTATTAAATGCCAACAATACTACTATTCTAGCTGATGGTGTACTAACGGAATATAATAATTTGTATCATGATAGTGTTTATTTGGAGGATGCTTATAAATTCACCAACATCAATGAAAACCTTGGCTTAGCACGTTACGGATCTGTACTGGCGGTGGAAAGAAGGCCAATCATCACAAACAACGACACTTTGTATTTTAAGTTGTGGAAAACCACCAGGCGCAATTACCAGTTGGAATTTATAACCATCAACCTGAATCACCCGGGAATGCAGGCATTTTTGGAAGATGCATACTTGGGTACGAGTACATCATTAACGCTTACTGGAACAACGAAAGTTAATTTTTCCGTTAATGCCAATGCGGCATCCGCCAATGTAAATCGTTTTAGAATTATTTATAAAGCAACTTCGGCTTTTTCCACGCTGCCCGTTACATTTACCTCTGTTAGAGGATCCCAGTTAAATACCAAAATTTCTGTTGATTGGAAAGTGGAAAACGAAATAAACATAGAAAAGTATGAAGTGGAACGTTCAGCCAATGGTACCACCTTTTCAAGCATATATTCAATTGCACGAAAGGGAGTGAATACGCCTTACAACAGGTACTCCTGGATAGATGATAGTCCTTTAAGTGGTAACAATTTTTACCGAATTAAAAGTGTGGATCTTGATGGTGCAAACAAGTTTAGCCTGGTAATAAAAGTTGCCACCGGTAAAGCAGGCAATGGAACCATTACAATATATCCCAATCCCATTAAAGGCAATATGGTTAATCTTCAGTTTACCAATCAGCCACCAGGGATTTACCAGGTTAGATTAATAAATAACAATGGACAGGTAATGTACTCCGGAAAACTACCGGTCAACAACGCTAATATTTCACAAACGTTATTTACCAATAAGAATTTGGCAGCAGGCATTTACCAGCTTGAAATAAAAACCCCAGACAATACAGTTAATATACAAAAGGCTATCGTTCAGGAATAATTATTCAGTTTATACCCGAAATAGAAGCATCTTGTTAATTTGAGGGGTTTTCATTATGGAATTTTGTATGCTTTATAATTATAAGGGGCCTATGATTCTTTATTCCGTTTCCAGTTATGCGGGAGGAGCTCATGTTTCTTACTTATTGGCCAGCGATTGAATTTATCATACACATCCTTTAGCCTTTCGTAAGCAGTAGCGTCATTTATCTTGCATGTCCCTATGAGGCTATAGATGATAGCCATGCGCTCTGCACCTTAAAGGCTGCCAGCGAATAAAAAGTTACGCCGTGCCAGGGTCACCGGTCGAATCTGCCTCTCGAAGGGATTGTTATCCGGATTCAACTTGCCTTCTTTAGTATGATAGCATAGGCGGTCCCAGCGTTCAATCGAGTATGCAATTCATTTCTAACCGGCGAAGACGGCAGCAGCGTTTTATACTGCCCGGTCATCCACTTTTTGAGTTCATTTAATATTGGGACAGCTTCCTTTTCTCGGATGTTTTTTATTTCATCATAGGTAAGATATTGTTCTTTACAATTTCGTTCTGTTTCATAAAGATCATGGAACCTGATGAGTGCATATTCCGATAGCTATTTATCAAAGGCCTTTGATTCAAAAAACTACATCTTGCATGAGCAAGGTAACATATTTGGGTAATATCATTTTGCCTGGCTGCAACATCTTCATAAACATGCCAGCCATCAGTCTGAATCATACCATGAAAATTCATTACTATACCAATAGTGTGTTTTTGCCCGCAACCCGGCGGGTTATCGAAATACAACAGTTTAAGAATACTGTTATTATAACACTAAAGATATCCGTCATGCAATTTTTTTAACTTTGTCACTTCTTTACCGGGTAATACTTTTAAACCGGTTTCATCAACATGTATTTAGGAGTACCCAATGATTTCCTTTAGCAATGCAGGGCGCAGTATACTTATCAGGTCAATTGCTTTACCATTCCATTCAATGAAGGCATTATAAGGGATTGATACGCCATTACGTTCAAATCTTTTATGCTGACGATACATTGGAAGATGATCACAAAATTTAGCGGTCAGCATTTGGGTAAGCAAACCAGCGCCAGCCAAACATTTAATCAGTGGCTTGTCAGGAGCCGGTTCAGAGATGGATGAGTCAGAAAAAAAGAATTATAAAAAAGCCATAGATTATTCTAAAAAAAGATGTAGCCTGTGATCCGGAATTTTCATTTGCCTGGGATATAGGGGTATGCTTTAGAGAAGCTGGGTGATTATGACAAAGTATAAGCTGCTTAAAAAAAAAGTCCGTTTTTTAATAATGCGTCACGGATTTAGGGATTCAACAGGAACCTTGATCTTGTAAATGTAAACTAAGCCATTTGCTTCAATTACAATGGTAAGCGGGCCGCTCCTGTTTTTTATTATACAATTCTGTTTTAAGCTACATAATTTACTCGTAGGTTCACTCAGGAATGATTATTCCGAATGGTATACTGCGTTTCCAACACCTTGAAAGGTTAACCCCAACTGAATTATATATTTTTTTTGAGCATCTCGGTGGCGCATATCTGCAGATGTAAATTTTCACCGGCGCCGTATTCAGCAGCTATTAAATCATGTAAAAAAATAATAATAACTGAGTAAAAAAATAATCCGCTTTGTAATATACAAACTAATGGGTTTTATATCTACCTTTGAAAAGCATGCAAGCAAACCCCGCACCGGAGATCATTTTCTTGCCTGGGTTGTATTGACGAAGTATACTGCGTTTTTTTATCCAAACTTAAATTAATTGAGTCGTTGTGACTCGCAAAGGTTTTGTAAGAACTCCATTGGTGGGTATCTTATAATAACGATTTTATGGTATTAAATCAGTAAAAAAACAAACCCTTTTTTGATAAAAACACGTTCTTCAGAAAAGTAACGAAATTCTATTTATGTCATCGCTGATAAGCAGATTGTGTATCTGTCAACCATGAGACGCTGATTCTCCAAAGGAAGAATATGCCTCATTGTATTAAAGCAATAGTGATGAAATAATATAACAGGTTTTAATATTTAAATCTTGTGAAAGAAAGCAAACAAATTTTAATTGTATCCACCTGCCCCGAAGATTGGGGGGGCAGCGAAGAGTTATGGGGCAGAGCTGTACCTTTTTTAATTAATTTGGGCTACCAGGTTACAGTATGTAAGGAAAAAATAAATCCCGATCACCCGGAGTATAAAAAACTTGCTGCAGTTGGAACTATTTTTTACCAGTTAAATGCATCAGCATTAACACACAAAAAACCCCTGTCAAGTATCGCCGAATCAGCGCTTAAGGCTTACCTTCAAAAAGAAAAAGTTTCGCTTGTTGTTATTTCACAGGGAATCAATTTCGATGGCCTGGGAATGGGCTATAACTGTTTGCGGGAAAATATTCCTTACGCACTTATTGCCCAAAAAGCTGTGGATATAAATTGGCCATATCATATAGACAGGGTTGGCATGCGAAATGTTTACCTGAATGCTGCGATGGCTTATTTTGTAAGCAATCACAACCTTCAACTTACAGAGGAACAATTTGGTATACGATTCAGTAACGCAACCGTAGTGTCGAACCCTGTAAAGCTAGCCCGCTATACCCGGCCTTATCCCAGTACTGAAAATGGCTATCGCCTTGCCAGCATTGGAAGATTTTTACTGATCGACAAGGGTCAGGATATCCTTATAAGAATTATGGCGCGGGAAAAGTGGAAAGCTCGTCCGCTCAAGGTGTCTTTTATCGGTTCGGGTATCGATAAGGCTGGCCTGATAGAACTGGCACAATTGCTCAATGCAGATAATGTTGAATTTTTGGATCAGCAAAATGACGTAGAGAAACTATGGGAGGAGTATCATGCGTTGATCCTTCCCTCCCGCTTCGAAGGAATGCCATTGGTATTGCTTGAATCTATGGCTTTCGGCCGCACCGCTATTGTTTCCAATGCGGGAGGCAATGCAGAGCTGATTTGCGATGGCGAATCAGGATTTGTTGGCAATCCAAATGAAACAGATTTTGATGAAGCTATGGAACGGGCCTGGATATCCCGCAACAGGTGGAAAGCAATGGGTAGTGTTGCCTGTGAAAAAATAAAAAGCAGTGTCCCGGAACTACCTGAACGTGATTTTGCTGATTCTCTTGACAAACTTGCAAACGTTAATTCGCCATTGGTATCTGTCATTATTCCAACGTACAATAGGGCCAGGTTGGTTGAATCTGCTATAGTGAGCGTACTAAAGCAGACATACCCTTTAATCCAGCTCATTGTGGCAGATGATGGTTCGAACGATGACACAGCCGCTTTGATGGCGAAGTACCCGCAAGTAACTTATTTAAAATTACCGCACGGTGGACAGGCTTATGCACGAAATGAGGGACTTAGGCATGCCCGGGGGAATTATGTTGCCAGCCTGGACTCCGATGATACCTGGGAACCCGGCTTTGTTCAAAGATGCATCCAGATACTTGACGATAATAAATTGGATTTCGTATTTGCAAATTGGATGCAGGATATGGGGAACGGGCAATTTGTAGATCGTTTTACTATGTGTGATCAATTAAAAGAAATTTTGGCCGGTAACAATGAAAATACGATTTTGCTAGACAATTTCCAACTGCGGAAAATATACATGACAGGATGCCCCTCCCCTTCCTCATCACTTTTAATTAAAAGGTCTTCGCTTCGATCAAACTGGACACCCGGATTAAAAATTGCTGATGACTGGTGCCTTTTGATGGATATGATCTATACCAAACCCTGCACCGCTGGTTTTACAAGAGATATCTTGTGGCATAAGAAAAGGGATGGGCAAAATATTTGTGATGGCAAGGGAAGATATGACCTAATCAGGGATCTTAAGACGCATGATGGTGAAATTCTTTTTAATAGATTCAAAAGTTTCTACACAAAAGAAGAAAGAAACATGATGCGGATTAAATTATCTTATTACTATTTACGATATGCATATTATTTATTGCGGCATAATAAAACAATTTTACCCTCCATTAAATATACTTTCAGGGCTCTTTGGGCAAACAATCGGATCATATTAGAGATTTTATTTCGCATTAAAAATAAACTGAGAAAATTAATGGTGCGTGTAAAAATTTACAATTTTGAAAAATCTGAAATTACAGCGGGTAATTGAAAAGTAAGTATGTACAAAAAGCGGGTTGGCGATGCAGGTAACTATAACGAACAACTTTTATGAATGTCTTTAACCTGATACGCACCAACGAATGGTGGGAGTATAAATTTCCCCCGGTACTTGCTGTTGGGTATATGGTGATAGTTAATTCCGGGCATACTTTTATAAGTTTGTCATTCGTCCTGGTAATTTTACTATTATCATTAATTACCGGGGCTGCCTATGTGAGTATGTTGAATGATGCCACAGATATAACTGATGACGAAGTTGCAGGAAAAAAAAACAGGATGGCCCGGTTCAGTAATTTCAAAAAGTCATGCCTTGTAGCTATTCCTTTATTATCTGGCTTGTGTTTTACAATTTATTACGCATCAGATATATTAACCATGCTGTTATATTTCTCCTCTTACCTGTGCTTTACCCTTTATTCATTACCTCCCGTCAGGTTAAAAAAAAGAGGAGTTAGCGGTATTTTTGCAGATGCGGCGGGCTCACAATTATTCCCTACTCTTTGCGTGGCAGCATTTCTATTCTTTAAGACTCAGCAACCTGTTAATTATTACCTGATCATTTGCATTGGAGCTTGGTCAATGTGTTTTGGGCTTAGAGGAATTTTATGGCACCAGTTTCATGATCTGGAAAAAGATCTTCTTAGCGGAACAAAAACGATCGTACAAAGTCTGAATAAAAAAGAAATACATATAACCGGTACCGTGCTTATTTATATAGAATTTTTAACCTTCGCCATATTGTTGTTTACCTTCAAATTACTATTACCTGCTATTATGCTTCTTATATATTTTTTATACCTCGCCGGGTTATATAAAAAGTGGAAAGTACGTACAATCCTTATTAGGCCAACACAAGATGCATACAGAATTTTTATGAATGAATACTACCAGGTATTTCTGCCTTTATCAATACTTGTATCTGTCGTATTAAAACAACCTTCAATGCTGGTTATTTTATGTGTTCATATTTTATTATTTCCGGCTAATACAATAAGGATATGCAGGGAATTACTTTTTCTGATTTTAAATAAAAGCACTTCATTTCCAGGGTTCAGGCAACTCAAAAAGTGTAACGCTTTCAGGCAACGCAACGCAATGCTATTTTAAAATCGGGAAATATCATACCCCATATAAAAATTATCTAACTGAATTTATAAGCCTGACTTCATGGTTCTTTTTTTGTGACAAGCGGATGTCTTTCATAGCATCATCGTTGTGTCACTCCCTTGTACTTACATAATTTCATGGCATCTTTTACCGCCACCCGTTAGACTATATTTTAAAAGGGATTTTAAAAATGCTGAGGCAGAGTTAAATGAGTTAATCATTTAATCATCCCACAATAATCTAAAGCTTTTTCTTCAGACGGAAAATCCATATCAATTAGCTGCTTTTACCTTTAATGAGCTCGCGATATCTCATTGAAGCTTCCAAACAAAAGGCCGTTGTCATTTCCGGAGAACCCCAACCATAATATTTTTTTGGCCCTCCGTAATAAAAAGGAAAAATGGGCCACGAACCGGCGTGTTCCTGTTGATTTAGAATTTTTTCGATAAAAGGATAAATTTTATCCGCCGGACAATTCCAATTCATTAAAGCGCATGCACAAAGCGCTATTTCCAGTATATTGCTTTTGTCTTTTGATACTAAGTAAGTGCCAGTCAATAATTTATCAATGGATACTTCCCGTATCATTTCAAATTCAAAAATGCCGGCTAAATAATTTTTTGAAAGAAAATATTGAAGGTTTAAAGGGCTAAGGTGCCATTTATCGCAGCCCTCTTCTTTGTTATTTCTTATAATGTTGATAAGGTAGTCAATGACTGGTTTGGTTTCCTGCCTGTTGCCGAGGTAAAACAAAACATTTGAATTAACTACTGCATCTATGTCGTTCGGTTCTGATTCGTTGTGTTTCCAAAAAAAATAAAGCCTTGCAGGTTTTAGCGCTTCTTTAAAAACAACTTTTAAATAGGTAAGGCTTCCTGGTAATTTTATTCTTGGTACTATCCAGGTATAAAATAAACCGTCTGAATTTCTATTTGCTAATATTATTTTTCTATTATCGGGAAACGAAATATTGTTTTGCTTAAAAACAGCTGATACGCAGGCGATATCATCGAGGTCGGGAGGAATGCTTTTATGATAAGGATGTGCGGCTGACCAATAGCGCCAGATCCCATGCTTTTCCATTTCTGATAATAAAAACTTAGTAGCCAGTACTGTCATTTTCCTGGCAACGATTGAATTGGAAAAACTTAATGAAAAGACAATTAATGCGGTGGGAAAAGGAGAGCTGTCAAATACACAATCTTCTTTCATTAAAGGGTCGGTGGAGCGATAAGATTTAAATTCGCCGGTCGCTAATTGTTCTTCAGCTAAATATTGCAGGCCCCGTTCTATGGCTTGTTCAAGGTTTAAGAAAATATCAACATTTGAATACATCGAAATTTATTAATAATATTGAATTATAATATCTGGTTTATTCATTTAAAGGTTGTTAGCAACTTTTTAAGAAATCCCATTTTAGCTTTTGCGCCAATAATAGCTTTTTGCTGCCACGTAGCTAATTGCTTTAATTCTTCAAGCGGATGAGCAGGTGGTACAAAGGGAATTTGTTTATAAAGCAACTCCCCGGCAGGTACATCAACAAATGGATTATGATTTAAAAGATAGTCATCACTGACTTTGTATAAATTGATGATTTTATTATCTGTTGAAATATGATGTATCACTATATGCTCTTCTTTTGGTATCACTAGTAAACTTACGGTAAGCCTGTTTGTCCCGCTTGTATTTGGTGGAGAACCGTGAATAAGGGCATTATCAAAAATTATTGCCTCACCGGCAGCGGTAGGTATTTCTTTTGCCAGGTTTTTAAAATAATCCTGGTAGGGCCCATAAGCCGAGTAATGACGATTGGAAGTTCTTAACAGATGTGTAAGTTTATGAGAACCGGGGATGACAGCCAAATTCCCGTTTTCATGAAAAGTATCTACAAGAGGGCACCAGGTATTCAATGAACATTTGCCGCTGCTTTCATCGATAAAAGCCCAGTCCTGGTGGTAATTCATTTTACTGTCTGCTGATTTTTTTGTTATAAAATTGCTGGAAACGGGTTTGTAATCAAATAAGACAGACGACAAAAGACTGGAAAAATGTTGGACAAAATGCTGATGCAATGTTTTTTTCATCATATTGTCCGAACCTACTGTTGAGAAAAAACCATCTGGTGTTTTATCAAGGGTAAGATCTGAATAGAGCTGGGTAAGCGCTGCTATTTGCTCTTCATCGAGTAGTTGGATTTTAACATACCCATTTTTTTCAAAATGATCTTGAAGGGATTTATCCTGAAATACTTTTCGCATAAATATGATTTTATATTTTTTGATTGATACAATTCCGCCCTTGTTTTTGGGCCCTTTTTCATCTTCATACCAAATTCTTCCAAACTCAATTCCCTGTTTTTGTTCTCAAAATAGCCGAGAGAAGTTTGTCCTTTAGGCCGTTCCAGCAGGTCAGACATATTGTGATTGATATAGTATTCCGCATCAACGGCAAAAATTTCAAACTGGTTTGTCAACTTATCAAAATGATAATAGCGTGGTGTAACTTCATTGGGAAGCATTTCTATCTGGATGGCAAAACGGGGTTTGTCGCTGTTATTATCAGAAGACCAATGAATGAGACTATCATCGAATACAAGCCCCTCGCCGGCACTCATGGGTATGGGCTTCAGGTAATCCCGTATAAGCTCCGCTTCAAATTGTTTAAAAAAAATGGGGGCATGAAGACTGGCTATATCCGGGATTATCTTATGGCTACCCTCTACTACTTGTATGCCTCCATTATGGCCGTTCACATCCAATAACGGGCACCAAACTGTTACCGAAGTATCTTCAACAGGAGTGCTTGGCCAGTTCTGGTGAATTTGAAATACTCCGCTACCGGGTTGTTTTACATAAAAATTTATATTTAATATCTGGTAGCCACACAGGATTTCATCGGTATGTGGCAGAAATACCGACATCAGAAAATCTCTAACCTTTCTTTTGTACTCCACATTGGTATCTAAAAAAGAACAATGATAAGTAGAGGGATTATACAGGTTGCCACCTTTGGGCCGGAAAGAATCATCAGGCTTGAGGGTTTTGATAAATTCTATTATCGCCTGTACCTCATGCACATCAAGCAGGGGCAATTTTACATAACCCTTCGCCTGAAACAGTTCTTGCAATTTGTCGTCGTTAAGCACCTTTCTATTCATACAATTAATTTTTAAAAAGTTAGCGATATTCTAATATTATCATCTTTTATCAGGTAGTTACAATAACACCCTGGTAGCTATGGGGACAATACATGTATTTCTGTCATTTGCTAGGGCTGTTGTTGAACAATTGCTGATAATCGCCCTCTTGCTCCATTAACTCATTGTGCGTGCCTGATTGTTCTATAGTACCTTTTGACATAATATATATATAATCTGCCTTTTGAATAGTTGATAATCTATGGCTTATAATCAAAGCGCCCCTTTGCCCTAAACCATCCCTGAGATTTTTAAAAAACTGTTCCTCCGAATACGCATCTAAAGCACTGGTAGCTTCATCAAGAATAATGATTCGTGAATCGCTATAAAGCGCCCTTGATATTGCGAGCTTCTGCCATTGCCCAATACTTATTTCGTGGCCGTTTTCAAAAATTTTACCGAGCATCGTATCATACCCCTGTGGCAATTCGGATATGAACATTTCAGCCCCTGAAAATTTTGCTGCAGTTATAACGCTCTCTTTATCGAACGGTTTATTAATATTGCCGTATTTAATATTATCGTTTGCAGTTACATTGAACCGGACAAAATCCTGGAAAACAACACTTATTTCTTTACGATACTTTTCGATGTCGTATCGGTTAATATTATTACCTAGATATTGCACCGAGCCCCCGCTGGCATCGTACAGCCTGCATAAAAGCTTGATCAGTGTTGATTTTCCAGATCCATTGTAGCCTACCAGGGCAGTCACTTTTCCACTCTTTATTTCAATATTTATATTTCGTAATATTTCCTTTTCGCTAAACGGGTAGGTGAAATTCAGGTTTTCTGTTTTGAGTAAGACGCCCTCATTCAACTTAATTGGTATTGTGTTCTCATTGTGATCGAAATCCCCTTTTAAATCAAACATTTCAAAGATGCTTTTAACAATTATGCTGTTTGCGTAAAGCTTTGAAATACCCGATGTAATCGATTGGAGAACACTAAAGGATTGAAGAAAAACGATTATAAAGATGGAAAGGTCACCCACATTGGTTTTGCCGTTTAACGTACTCAAAGAGATGGTGGCTATACATGAATAAGCACCAATTACCGCAAGCAACGACGTTACCAGTGTGCTCAGGAAGTTTTTCCGGTTTATAGCTATTCTTTCCTGTAATAATTTTTGCCTGATAGCAACATAAATGTTATAAATATGCGTTCCAATTCCAAATGCCCTGATTTCTTTGGCTGAAGTATCACTTGTAATCAGGCCACTGAAGTAGGCTGCTTTTCTTTCAATGGGGGTTTGTTTGATCCTCCATTCCTGTAGCCGTTTCGCCAGCCTGATCTTTACGATCATTGTTGGAATTACAAACAAGACGAGCATGGGTGGCAATAACCAATGGATAGAAATTATAATACTTCCTATTGCCAGTATCATTATAATATTTTTGACCAGTTCGAGTAAATCGGTAATGATGGAAGCGGGTTTGTCGGATCCGGCATCCTTTGCCCTTTTCAATATATCGAAATAAGCGGGGCTTTCATAAAAATAAAGGTCGAGGTGAATGGCCCGTTCATGTATTCTATTATCTATATACTCGCTTACTTTTGAGGATTGGTGTTCTATTATTATAACGGATATTAATTTAATAGCAGGATATAAAATAGCAATAGAAAAGGTCATTACCAGGTTTACCACCAAATCGTGTTCCTTAATGTGCGTGTGTACATTAAGTTTGCTTACCATCTGTATTAAATTTTTTGCAGTATACATTGTTCCAAACCATAATGCACTTTCTGCAATAATGAAAATCATGCTTAGTATTGTCAGCCCAGGGGCAATAGAAAAAATCAGGTGTACAAGTCTTGAAAGATTTAGTTTTGATAATTTGTTTGATATTTTTTTTTGAAATGAACCCATATTCAATAAAGTTGTATTTATAGTCATTATTTTATTGACGATATTCTCCTCTGCCAGTTATACCGGCCACTATATCAAATTATTGTTTTTGGATAAAAAATGGTAGTTTATTAAAGAAGTATCCTGGTGGTAAAGTCGTTCTTATTCTTTACGAGTCAGCATTGCACCTTATTTTATTGATTGCTTTTAAGCGATGTTACCTGGCTAAGTGCTTTTTAAGACAGGATATTTTCAATTTCAGCAGGTGCGTAGTGATTATTTTATTACTATAATTAATTACTACAGTTCAAAGTTATACTAATAATCTATTTACTCAGTATCGAATATCAAATATAGTCTTATTTCAAAAAAGTATTCTTATTGCATGAAGATAATATCTGCTTTTAGTATTACCGTAAGGATCAACAAATAAGCGATAGTAACTAAAAGTCAAAAACGACCATGTACAATCAAGTGACTTATAAACATTATAGTTACCTGTAACCGGCCTCATGACTAATTTAAAAAGTGATCATAACGGAGGAAACCCGTTTGAAAAACAAAGGAATGGTAAAAATATTAATTCAACGTCTGTTTTTTAAAAAGCTCACCATTCAAATGCCCTATCTTCTTCCAATAATAAATCATGAGCGTTGTTAATAGCTTGATATATTTAAAAGCTCCTTGATTCTATTATTACGTAATTATTCTTTTCAAAATCTGAAAAATCTTCCTTATAAAAAGATAATCGGTACTGTAACAGGTTTGAATAAACGAAGTAATGATGGGTTCAAATGTATTCAACTAAAGCTTTTACTTTAATGAAGTCTGGTAATAAAAATATATTTTTGAACGATACGTATTTACAGGTATTATTCAATATTTTCATTCTTTCCTAATCTTTTAAAAGGGCAGTCGGGTACGTAAAAAATAAGCTGGTGAGTGCAGCAAGTGATAAGGTGGCTGAAACTTACAGATAGTATCAATGCTCATTTATCTAATAAAATCTCAAGGTTAGTGCAGGTGAACAAACAGGATGTTGTTCTCTTTATTTCTATTTGTTTTAATTACGGGAGATGAAAGTGTGCTGTTACTTTACTTCTGCGTCAACAAGATATCCGTTAGATAAGGCTTATAAATTGGGTCATTTCGAAACCTGGCCCCAAATGGCCCTGCAAAGTTTTCCCGAAAATAGTCTAACATTTCAGGATGAAAATCGGCTTCTGTTACACCCCGATTGGGCTTTAACCAGTTAAAAATTTTAACAACTATACGAAACCTATTCTTAAGCGTTTTACCAACATACCAGCCATATATTTTTGCATACACCTGTGGACTAAAGCGCCTTGCTATTCTGGATACAACAGAAGATAAACGTGGATACCAATAAAGTTCTACAGGTGAAAGCGATTCATTTATCCGGCTGATCTGTGCTTCAAAGCGTGATAGTCCTAATTGCGTTTCAATGATTGAAAGGAATTTTTTTTGATCATCACGAAGCAATTCAAACGGAAGAATAATCATTTTTTCTTTGCCAAAGGCTTCTTCGTATTCACTAGCAATAAAAGTAAAATCCATCTCTTCCCCGTAATTTATTTTATCAGACTTAACTTGCATTGCCAAACGGTTTGCATCGGTGAATGCCTGAAAACTCAGAACACCACCCGTCCTGACGAATTGTGAATAGCCGGACATTATGAGCCCTTTGAAACCACGTGTTATAAATAAAATATTTACGTTTGCATAAAGGCATTTCAATATCTCGCACACCTTCTTCTGAGCCAAATTTGCAGGTTCGGGCGAGGTGAAATCTCTTATTACATTTTCAACCGGTATAGTACCGGTTGACATCTTTGGTGTTGATAAGGATTCATCGCTGGTCACAAAATAGGCAAAGTCTTCATTGGTATTTTGGGATGCCTTCCGGGAATCTCATAAACATTATAAAAACCGCCCAATCCACCAGGCGCATAAAAAAGCTGTGGATGTTGCCGAAACTATTCCTGTAAAAATGTAGAACCAGATTTTGGAAAGCCAATATGTATTAAATGTCCACGCATTTTATAAAATTTAAAATAAAGATAATTCGGTATTTTCCTTCAGGTTTTATAACCATATTTATGACCCAATTTCATCAATGGCTTTTCAAAATAATGCCACGATAAATTTGCTAAAAAGATGGTGATGATCAATGTTAAACCTATTTCAAAAAACCAGGTTATGCCAAAAGGCGGTTTCGCTATACTGCCTGTCAGCCATCGGACAAATATATTGATACCCACGTGAAACAAAAAAATGAAGTAAGACAGTTGTCCAATTTTCCGTAATAAATTATTGCAAAGAAATTTACTCAACAAGTGTTTTGGCTTTGCGGATACAGCTAAAATGATTAACGAACCGTACAGCAGACTGAACATGGGGCTTCCCAGTATCCATTGATTTTCTGCAAATTTTGGCCAGGCATTCAGCGAAAATTTATAAACAATAAACAAAACCATCAATAAAACCAACAATACGGGAATTACCAGCTTTAACCTATATCTCTCAATAAGAATTGAAGGCTTAGGCGACCGCAGCAGGATAGCTATCAAAACTCCCATCATAAGACTGTCAAGGCATCCTGGCATTTGCATCCTGGTAGCAATAATGCTTGATGTTTGATGCCAGGTAACTGTACGAAAAATTGAAGCGCCAAATATAAGCGCCACCACGAGGGCAGTCAAATATTTCCGGGGAACAAAAAAAATAATAAGAGGCAGTAGCACATAAAATTGCTCTTCAACTGCAAGAGACCAGGTTGGCGCCAACGCTGCTGCACCTAGATTACCATCTCTCGCCATTGGAAAATTTTGGGTAAAAGTAAGATACCATTTTCCCGAAAAGTTAAAACCAACCATCCAATTGGCAACGGATATTAATTTATAGGCTGATGCAAAAGATAATATGTAAAAAATAAAAAGCAGCCCATAGTACAAAGGGAAAATACGAAAAATACGACGTAAGTAAAATGTTTTAAAATAATTCGGAGACTCCCGGGTATCTATTAATATACCGCCTATTAAGAACCCTGAAATTACAAAAAACAAATCAACTCCGGTTGATCCTATACTACCTATCTTAGCCGCATAAGTGGCTATCCAATGACTCTTTTCATAATCAATTCCCCTGCAAAATAAATGAAATACAAGTACCCCCAGGATCGCTAATCCGCGTAAGCCATCCACTTCGGGGATTCGTCCGGATAATCTTCGTTTAAACGGTGAATCCCTAAATGAATTATCAGGAGAATTTTCTATCATAAGCTGCAGTACAATAATTTTATTTTAGCCAACATCTTTATTGCTGGTACACGCAACCGTGTAGTGATTGTTAAACCAACCACGCTCAGCATACTCTAAAAGTTGTAAACCCCGGCTTTCTGAAACAAGATTACAAACTCCTTTTTCGACGATAGGGAAATCCCGTAATTCAAGTGCCCTGAATAATCGCCATAGCTAAAACCTGGTTGATCATATTGTTCGAGCAATTTTTTTTTAATAATTTCATCAATGCCCAGATCAACTTTTACTAAGCTAAATTTTTCGATTACGAAATTGCCATGAGTTGAAAAAATAAGTATCCCATTTTTATACAGGTGCTCGCAAAAGAATTGTAAAAAGTCACGCCAATATTTTTTATCCAAATGCGTTAATAACGACCCGCACCAAATTAAATCAAATTGATAGGGGATTGAAATTAGCTGTAGATCCTGTTGAGAATAAATTCCTTCTACACCAAAAGTTTCGGCGCAAAAATCGACTCCGTCCTTACCAATATCACAAGCAAAGATTTTTGCTTCAGGGAAATGAGCTTTAAAAAAACGAAGTTCCCGCCCATGCCAGCAGGGTAAATCAAGTATATTTTGTAACTCCTTCTTTCCTGCCTTTTTGATGGTTTTTAAAACAAAATCAAGTGCGGCTTTACCAAAGTGCATATACCAAACTGCACTGGCCTTATATATCAGATCATTTTCAGATATCCTTTCGTTAACTGCCATATTTTTTCCTATGGCGAGCCAATCTTTTAATCGTTGCGGCATAATTGTATCCGTTAACTTAGTATTACTAAAAGTCTATTTTGGGCAATTCAACTTTTTTATTGGATAGCGAAAGCTTGTATGGCTAAAAAATATTTCGAAGCAAATACCGGATTTGATTGCTAATGATCTAAATGAAACAAATCTACGAAAATAAAAACATGCTTTTATAAATACCGGTTAATTCGCAAATAAAAGCCGAACTATGCACAGGTGTACAAAAGCTGTAGTGTGGCCTCATCTTTTATAAGCACACCTCTACATTGTGGTGAATACAATTTGTATCTTTATTGTTCACGTTGCATTTAGCTCATTATTGTTTAAGTTGTTAGAATCTTATTTTAGTTACTTTCAATGTGAAGAAACGTGTAAGGCAACAATAGAAATAAAATGTTGCTCGCTATTGATTTAAACTATAAACCTTGTTCAAATGAATCAAGCCGCATAATCATCAAAACCAGGAAACCATGCTAAATATTTATTCAAGCAAGAGCCGCACGTAACGCTGAATTCGCCGTATGGCGGAGTGTTGGCAAATTTTTCCATTGATCAAAGCTTACAATCAGATTTGATTAAACGTGCAAATTCGTTGCCAAAGAACCAACTTACCCACCGTAATACTTGCGACTTCGAACTTCTTGTAAACGGAGCTTTTTCACCACTGCGTTACTCTATGGGGAAAGAAGACTATTTGAACGTCTTGCACCAGATGCGTTTGAAAAATGGTGTTTTATTTCCGGTACCAGTTACGCTTTCCATCAATCCGTTTAAAGATTTAAAACCTGGCGGCGATTATACGCTGGTTGATTTAAACAATAATCTGCTCGCCATCATAAAAGCTGAAGAGATATATGAATGGGACAGAGCCGAAGAGGCACAACTCATTTACGGAACAACAGATAAAAGACATCCGCTTGTGGCTGAAATGCAAACCTGGGGACGTTTTAATTTAGCGGGTGAAATGGTCGCACTCAATCTGCCGAAGTATTATGATTTTAACGCCCATAGGCTTACCCCTTTTCAAGTAAGGGAGGAGCTATCTTTATAGGGAAATCACCATGTAGTGGCATTTCAAACCAGCAATCCGATACACCGTGCCCAGGAAGAGATGATTAAACGAGCTATGGAAACAATTGACGGAACTTTACTTTTACACCCGGTAGTTGGTTTAACTAAACCCGGCGATATTGATTATTACACAAGGGTTCGGTCTTATAAATTATTAACTGAGAGATATAATCTAAAGCACCCTGTACTGCTGGCTTTATTGCCGCTTGCAATTTGTATGGCAGGATTGCGTGAAGTTTTGTGGCACGCTATCATTCAGCGCAATTATGGCGCAAATCATTTGATCATTGGCCATGACCATGCAGCCCCGATGAAAAATTCAGAGGAGCATTCGCTTTATGAAGCCCGTGATTTAATGCTTAAACGTGAGGAAGAAACCAGGGTAAAACCAATTCTTTTCTCCGAATTCGTAGACCTGCCAGGTGAGAACAGGTATGAGGAAATAAATAAACAAAGTGATCCAACGATTCAAAAGCAGGGATTTTGTATTTGGTTCACCGGGCTGAGTGGAGCAGGAAAATCGACCATCGCTAATATTTTAGTTATCAAATTATTGGAACATGGGCGCCGGGTAACATTGCTGGACGGAGATAATGTGCGGACGCATCTTTCAAAAGGATTGGGTTTTAGTAAAATAGACCGCAACACCAATATAAGGCGCATCGGTTTTGTTGCTTCGGAAATAGTAAAACATGGAGGAGCGGTTGTTTGTGCCGCAATTAGCCCGTACAGCGCAGTTCGTAGCGAATGCCGTATAATGTTCAGCCATAATGCTTTTATGGAGGTTTTTGTAGACACACCAATCGAAGTTTGCGAAGCGAGGGATGCAAAGGGACTTTACTCGCTAGCCAGAGCGGGCAAGCTCGAAAACTTTACAGGAATAAACGATCCATACGAAGCTCCTGAAAGCCCTGAAGTAAAAATAAATACTATCCATCATTCGCCAGCGCAGAGCACTGACTTAATAATAAATTATCTTATAAAAGCAGGTTTGCTTGCAGGTGAATAATTTGCTAAATAAAGGTGACAGCTTTTATAAAGCTGTCACCTTTATTTCTTTCGAAAAGTCTAATCCTTTACGCTAATTTCATGTATAGCACATTTGACATCACTAATGTGATACACTCGCCGGTAAACATACTTTCTTTGTTAACAATATTATCTCTTCATTTTACTGTCTGCTTTTACAGGCTGGCTAATCTAAATTTAAGAGCCTGGATAAACAGAAATAATTAATTCCTTTCTCTATAACAATCAATTTGGGTAATACCCTGATAAGTAATAGCCGTGGCATATTTGCCCCAAAACCAGTTGCTAAAACCAGCGATGCTTCATCAAAACAGTGTCGGCTTTTGTTTGTATTCCAGAGCCGCCAGGGTTAACGGGTTAGTATGGGAAGGTAATTGTATCACGCCGAGCCAGTGTTCCGCAAAACTGTACGGCAATGCAGTGAAATGGTGGAAGAGCGTTTAGGGATTAAATTAGTTGACGCATTTGAAAATGACGGAGCGGCAGCACTTATTCATCAAAATGAATTTCATTCAATCTTAACGCATGCTTTGGTTCACCTGGCCCTGTCAGATTTGGCGTTCAAAAGACATTTTTCCCGATGCGCCCATCGGTTTAAGTTTGGGAGAAATTACTTAGCCTTATATTTCAAATGCACTTACCCTAGGGGAAGTGATGTCTGCCACACGGGCCGCTGCGCAATGGGACGAGAGACTTTTAGCTTAGGAAAAATACGTATCCTTGAAGCAGGCATGGAATTGACGAAAACACTATGCAGCAAATGCCCGGTCATCCTTGAGCCTTTTGCGGAGTACGGGTTCTCAACCAATAAGGTATTTTGCGGAGCGGAGGATGTTGAAATGGTGACTTCCTTTCTCATCCATCGCGGAATAAAATACAAACTTTAAGGTGGCGAATATGCGTATCACACAATGCGGTTTTCAGCTTGCAAAGAAATAATGGGGCAGGGCTTGAGCTTTATGAAGCCACGCCCTGCCCAATATGAATTTTATTCATCCTTTTCCGGGGGGCTTAGTCCGTCGAGTACCTATTTTGATGCTGACTATTGGTATTGGATGCTGGCAAAGCCTGTCCTATTCAATACAGCGCTGGTGGCGGCCCTGGAAGACGGCTACGATACGACCCTGAATATCGGGCCGCATCTTTCTCTCTCTCCGCACCTGAAAGAAGCAATTACTAAGTTGAACAAAGACGTTTTGATTCTTGATTCGATACGAAATGACGAACCGGAAACAGATACTTTTAACAGAGTGCCTGAAACCTTAAAAGGACTTGGGCTCATAAAGAGCCCTGCGCCAAAGACCGGACCCGAAACTGCTTTTATTCGGCTTCAATCTGAGATTAATACGGAAAACTTCAACCTCTATTCTCAGGGAGTTTTGCAAAATCCTTATCCATTTTATGAAGCGTTGAGAAAAAAAAGTTCCGTTCATTATTTAAAACAGCACGGCTTTTGGGTAGTGCTCGACTATGATGATGTTGCATCGGCGTTAAAACAACCACATTTGTTTTCGAGCAAACCCGCAATCGGGCTTGATGCTGTTTTATTAGGTGCAGAGCCGCAGGCTCACGTGCCTGCGCGGCGACTTCTATCGCCTTACTTCTCAACACAGGCGATGAAGAATTTAACAGATTACGCGGAATGCTCCGTCAATAACCTGTTGGATGAAGCAGGCCGGAAAAGTGAATTTGATATGGTCGGTGAATTTGCGATTCCGTTGACCGAAGATATTATCGCACATCTCTTAGGACTTAATTCGGAAGATGTTATGGATTTACGCGAACACATAGGAGTGAATAAATATCAATTGAATTATTTTCAAACACTGGAGGAATTTTTCACAAATTACCTGGATAAGGTTGAACAGAAAACAGCCGGCAATTTTTGCAACCGGCTATTGCAGGGGAATGGTGATGACAGGTTTACAAAGGAAGAACTGGCGAGCCTGATGAAACTTTTATGGGTTGCAGGAACAACAACAACAAGTATGCTGATAAGCACTTCAGCTTTTTTTCTGCTGCATCATCCGCAGGTGATGTTTGAGATTAGAAGCGATATAAATCTTCTTCCGCAGGTCATCGAAGAATCGCTGCGCCTTGATGCGCCCGAACAAACAGCCTGGCGCACAACTACGATGGACGTAGAAATAGGCGGTATTAAAATGCCTAAAGATGCAGAGGTTAGATTGTGCCTGGCCGCCGCAAATCGTGACCCGAAACATTACCTAACTCCTGAATGTTTAATTTTAGGGCGCAATCCAAAAGACCACCTTGCTTTCGGCCTTGGGCATCATTTCTGTTTGGGGGCCATGCTGGCTCGGCTCGAAGCACGGGTTGCGCTGGAAGCGATTCTCACAAGATTTGCAACGCTCCGTGCTGTGCAAAAAATAAACAAAGTTCGTTATATCGAATCACCGCATTTTTGCGCATTTGAAAAATTAATCATCAGGAGCGATCCTGGCTAAGGGTTCTTTTTTTCGGTGTTTCGGTCTTTACGCATTCTGTCTTTTTTGCCTTGGACAGGTAAGTAGCCGCAACAGGTGATTCTGTCACCATATCAAGGGATAGCTGAGCCGTATTGGGAACAAAGCGTTCGCTTTTACCACCATATACAGCCTACAGTAATTTTTGAAGATGGCCCTGCAGTTTCAATACTTCAGCTTTCAACTTTACGTTGTGTTTTTTCTCCTTTTCGTAAAGGTGGTGGAGGGATTGAAAATCTATGGTTGAAGCTAGTTCCATGAAGCGATAAAGAATACTCAAAACTAAGTACTACACTGGATTTCAGCGATTTTATTCATTCACAACCCGCGCTATTATGTGAATCACGCGGACGATATTTTACACGGCTAAGCGCTGCACCTTTCAGGATGAAAAAAAGCTCGTTATCGGAGATCGTCAGCGTGGCTGATTTGTTATCATGAGCAGGTATTTCGAAGGTGCCTTTTTCAAGTCGCTTATAAAAAAGACCAAAGCCATCGCCCTCGAAACGAAGTAAGTTAATAGCATTACTCCGCTTGCTGATGAAAATATAAATGTCACCAGTCAGCACGTCACATTGCATCTGGTATTTAACGATGGCTGCCAGTGCGTGAAAATTTTTTCGCATGTCGGCATCACCATTATAATACAGATAGCGGCATCTGTCTGAAAGGTGGATCATCATTGTAATAATGATTTGATCCAGGTTGCATCTACCTGCTGATATAAGCAAACAATAGCTTTTGATGCCAATTCGATCTCACCAAATAATGTCGGCTCTGACTCACTGCGGCCAAAATGCACCGGAACAAATTTATCTATGGTTTTAATCTGAGCGCCATATTTATTACGCCAGTTGTAGTAGGTAGCTTTATGAATTTTATAGGTCTTACAAAATGCAATTACGCGAACGCCACTTTTTTCCTGAATACTCAGTAGCGCCCAGATTTCTTTTTCTGACCGGCGTTGGTTTTTTGATGGATGCTTCATGCTTTATCTATTTTTGAAAAGTCAAAAGCCAAATATCCTGAAGCAATATTTCAAAACCTATCGCAGTCATCTCGGGTATTTACATTATTCATAAAGATAAAGATCGTTGTGTGTGAACAATAAAATAGTTGTTAGTGGCAAATAGCTCTCTAATTGTGATTGAACTTGTTCAGTTTGTGCTTTTTAAATTAATATCAAGTTTTTCTTTATCGGCCATTGTAGCTTAAAAATGCCTCGCTACCTATAAAACACAAAAATCCCCCGTTAAAAACACGGGGGATTTTTTTATCGGAAAATGAATTGATTAATAATCTCTGTTATAACCACCACTTCCACCACTTCTGTTGCCGCCGCTGCCGCCATAACCACCACTGCTGCCGCCGCTTCTTCCACCACCTCCGCCGTAACCACCACTACCGCCTGGTTTTTTGTAGCCGCCGCCACCACCGCTACCGCCACCAAAACTACGTTTTTTGAATCCACCGCCACCGGCACCACCTTCCTGGCGTGGCTGAGATTCGTTAACGATTAACTTGCGGCCTTGTACTTCGCTTTCGTTTAAACTGGCGATAGCAGTTTTTGCCGCTTCATCGTCTTCCATTTCAACAAATCCAAAGCCTTTGCTGCGGCCGTTCATTTTGTCCTTCAGAATTTTGGCGCTTGTTACACTGCCGTACTGAGTGAAAAGATTGCTTAGATCATCGTCGGTCATTGTCCAACTTAGATTTCCTACGTAAATGTTCATTGTAAAAACTTTTAAAAATTAAATAAAAACAGTAATGACTTAGTTGGTACAATGAACTGAAAACGGACATCTAAAAAGAGTTCAATCAGCTAACGACGAAATACTAAAACCATTAAAGCATTACAAATGTAGCAATTTATTTAAAAAAACAAGGATTTTGAAAAAGATTTCATATTGCAGGCTTTTCCAATATCATTTTTGCTAAATGACTGTTACGGATATAAATATCCTTTCTAAAATTTAACCTGCCTTGTCTATCTACAAATGCAGTAAAGTAGGCGATGAATTCTGGAACGGCATTATAGTCGTAACTTATCTTTCAACGCTTTTATTCATAGCTTCAATGATATTTTGCCCGGACCATGATGTATCGTTTCTTAACAGGTAAGTAGCCAGTTTTTGGGTTCAGATAAGTGGATGCAACCGTGGCTAAATGCCCTGTTATCCGCATTAAATAATGACTTGGCCGTTGTGTCATTTAAGTAAATGCGATGAATGGTTGAAATAAAAATTTTAATAATCCAGGTGAATTATCCAGTCCTGAGTTTTGACGTATAGTTGATTTTATTCCATTCCATATTATGGTTCAACAGTTAATTGAGATTTCTTCATAGCGTAGGTAATGCTTCTTTTCGAATATTACTTGCTAGGATGTTCCGGTACGGACTGAAAACGATAAACTTCATTGAAGATAGCTGTCTTATGTCCCTGCTAAACATCAGGCTATCCTGCTCATAAACGTGCAGTTTAAATTCGGGGATATTAGCACCCCTTCATCGCTGATATGTTGACACGGTTAAATAAATTACTGGCATTTTCTATCATTCCTTTTCATCAAACCATGCATAGGCGTAAACCCTGGCGTGATAAAAGCCACTAATATCTTTTTCAATTTTTTTGAATTTATTGAAACTGTACAGTAAGGTTTTGATAATGGTACTATCAAATTAAATTTTCGTTTGCGCACTAAAGCTGCCGGCGATCCCCATCTCACTTGCCGGTATTTTTTGTATAATATCTGTATCGATTGTGACTGTTTTTGAAGGATGGTTACAATTCGTGAAGAGTAGGGTAACAAATACCAAGGTAATAAATAGCAGGGCAAATGATTTATCTGGCATAGTAGATTTTTTTAAATTTAGAGAAACCTACCTGTGCTGAATAGTTTTTAATTGCTTCACAAATAAAAGACCTGAGTGGCTTTGAGAAAAATAAATAAAAGAACCGGCTTGTTAAAGAATAAATGAGCATGGCTTATTATAAAATGGTGGATTTTAAATAGAAGATAACTCATAAAAAAATCCGCCCAAATAGTTGAGCGGATTACTTTATTATATCTTGTTGAAATTATTCAGCGATCACTTCAAATTCAACTTCGCATTCGTTGCCATTGCCAAAGTCGATTTTTGCCTTAAAAGTGCCTAATTCCTTTACCTCATCAAGGATAGTAATTCTGCGACGGTCAATTTCGTAGCCTTTTTGTTCTTTAATAGCCCGGGCTATCTGAACAGAAGTTACACTACCAAAAATTTTACCGGTTGTACCTGTTTTAGCGCCAATTTTTAATGGACTACTGGTTAAGGCAGCGATTACACTATTGAGTTCGGCTAACAATTTAGCTTCTTTCTTAGCCTGTTGCTTTAACTTTTCTTCCCTTTGCTTAAGGTTACTGGGACTAGCCTCAATAGCCAGTTTGGAGGGAATTAAAAAGTTACGGCCATAACCATTTTTTACTGTTACCAGTTCGTGTGCGCCGCCAAGGTTGTTTACGTCCTGTATTAATATTACCTGCATGTTGTTTGCATTTTTACCCAGTGTTACCTTTCGGCTCACTTTCTTTTGATTTGCCATTTAGGCGTTTTGACGAATTTTTTTTTAAATAATGTCTGAACGTCTAAACGGCAATCTAAAATTAGGGTGGTGAAAAATTTTATTTTAAAAGATCTGTAACGTAGGGCAAGATGGCCATTTGACGGGCTTTCTTTACTGCTTCACCTACTTTACGCTGAAACTTCAATGAGTTTCCGGTTAAACGGCGGGGCAATAATTTACCCTGTTCGTTCAGGAATTTTTTTAAGAAATCAGCATCTTTATAATCGATATAATGAATGCCCATTTTCTTAAAGCGGCAATATTTCTTTGGACGTTTTTCTGCTTTAATCGCTGTGAGATATTTGATCTCGTTTGGTTTTGCCATGATTATGCCTCCGCTTTTTCGTTAGGTAAAAATTTACCGCCACTTCTCTTTTTGGTGTTGTAATCGACGGCGTATTTATCGAGTACAGTATACATGTGACGCATTACTGATTCGTCACGTAAAAGTTGAGTTTTCAACTTTTCATTGAAGCTGGTTGGCGCTTGATACTCCATTACCCAATACAGACCAGTGGTCTTTTTGGCAATGGGATAGGCCAGTGATTTTAGTCCCCAGGGATTGGTGTGCAAAACTTCACCTTCATTCTCTTTCACAAGAGCGGCAAATTTGGTCTGAGCGGCTTTATATTCCTCTTCAGACAGCACAGGGGTAAAAATCACCATCAATTCGTAGTTGTTCATTTCCCTGATTTTAGTTTAAAAATTAATTAATTCCCGTAAAATTTGATTACGGGGCTGCAAAGGTAAGGGAATAAGGATGAAAAACAAATGAAAAATAACCAGCTTTGTACACCTATCCAACCCGAAAAGGAAGGAAAGTATGGAAACGTAGCGGATTGATTGGGATTTTCGTAAATAATTCAAAATTTAAAAAGCCACTGTCCAAAATATGATTGAACAGTGGCTTTTTAAAAATCTCCAGGTTCCGCCTTCGGGGGCTAAGGGGCTTCCACACTCACCCTGATCCCCTCGCTATGACTGGTAAATTCCGGCGCATACATACATTGAATCGTTGTAATGCCATTACTGAAATTTCCATTGTGTGTCACAAACATCGGGTATTCAAAAACATAGGTTCCCCTTGCCAGCCAGCCAAAAAAGAAATTCGTGCTGGCGTCTTTTGTAGTTTCGTAGTAACCTAAACCTCCCTGGTATTTATATTCACTGATTACATTTACCGGCTCCATGCAGGCCGCACGCATGTCCTTCATGTGTACATATTCCATATCCCGGTCCACCCTTAATTCAATGCGTACTTTTACCTTGTCTCCAACTTTTAACAAGCCGCCATCTGCAAGGGCTTCTAGAGCCGGTCCCTTGTCTGTATTTTTCTCGATAAATAATTGTTTGGTTAATTTCAAAGGAGTTGCTGCAAAAGTTATCTTATCAAGGTCTTCAAAGTATTGCCAGTAAACAGCTCCCCAACCCCCCGAAGTTGGGCTTTGGGTCCCTGCTGACTTTAGCGTTATTGATATATTGCCCATACCTGGATTTACGCTTTCTCCATCAATCCTTTTTTTGAAATAGCCTGTGCCTGCTTCTGTTTTATCATCGCTGCTTTTGATGATGGTATTACCTAAATTAATTGCTACCTCTTTTTCTTCAATCAACCAATTGGTTCCACCCAATAACAATGCATAACAAGCTTCTGCTGTTGCCCTGGTTGTTTTCCAGTTTTGAGTTTGCTTTTGTTTCAGTAACCAGGTTTTAAGATCGTTGATGGTATTGGTATTTTTATCAATATCGGTAAATGCTTCAATCATCATAGCCTGGCTTTCTATCGGTGCCTGGTACCAGTAATAGCCACCCGTAGTCCATTCCTTCCAGTACATGCCCAGTTCCTCGTTGTTAATGGAATTTTCTTTTAAGGATTTTATAATTGCCTTTGGAGTACCCTGATCATTTGTGCGATGCAGTGCCAAAGCGATCATAGCCTGCATGTATTTTCCGTTGTTCAGCCAGTGTTTTTTTGCCTGGCCAAGATAATAAGCATAAGCAGTTTTCGATGAGGCCGGTATGCTGTATTCATTGAAAAAGGTTCTCATATACAGGTACTGTATTGCTGTATTGCTAAGGTTATTATTTTTTAGATTGGCCTTATATTTTATAAGGTTGTCATATTCCTCTTTTATCTTTTTATCAAGATAGGGAACGGCATTGTCTATCACCGGCTTTATTTTTTTATAATCATTTGCTGCAAGGGCATTTAATTTCCGGAGATGGCCAATGCCTGTTACAATGTATTGAGTCATGTACCTGTCATCGGGACCTCCTTTAAACCAAACAAAACCTCCATTCGGACTTTGTAATTCCCTGAGCTTTGCAATCGCCTTGCCTGCTTCGCTACTCATCTTAACCAAATCAAATAATAAGGCGATATTTTTCTTTTGCTGGTTCTCATTTTGAGCTTCCATTACCCACGGGGTTTCCTGCAATAAAGCAGCCTTTAATTCTTCATTCTTTTGCAGATTACTCAGTAGTGCTGCAGTGTCGAGTATTTTCCATTTTTCAAAAACAGCTTTTATTTTAGGCATACTATTACTTACATACGATGCCAGTGTATTGGCATAATAGCGGTTAAAAGTTTGCTCTGCACAATCATAAGGATACTCCATTAAATAGGGCAGGGCCTGAACGGCATACCATACCGGGTTGGAAGTGAATTCTACAGTGAGTGCATGATTACTGAGTGAACTGCTTTTATTGCTATTGATTAATTTTTCAAATTTGAAATCTTTTTTGTTGGTATTGCGCAAATTCAAAGGCAGGCTTTCTGTTACGAGCATGCGGTTGGTTAAAATAGGTAAGGCTGATTCTTCGCCATCGGAGAAACCACCCCCATCCACCAAAGGAGATTTATTCGAAGATTTCGCGGTGATTCGATAGGTCAGTGCAGAATTGAAATTGAATGGGATTTCCATCGGGAATTTTACTGCTACACTTTGTCCTGCTGCTACTGTAAAATATTGATTGGGGAATACATTTTTAAACCAGCCATCAACCGGTTTGTTGGTAGCTGCATCCAATAATTCCAATTGCGAAGTACCAGTAATTTCGTTCTCACTAAGGTTTACAATTTTGGCGCTGAATTCCATCCTGTCTCCTTCTCTCATAAAGCGGGGGGCATTGGGTTGCACCATCAGTGGTTTCTGCGTGATTACTTTATTTTCTGTATATCCACTTGCCAGTTCCTTTGTATGCGCAAAAGTCATCAGCTTCCATTCTGTGAGTGCTTCCGGAATAGTAAATTCAAACGAAACATTTCCTGACGCAACTGTTTTAAGATCAGGAAAGAAGAAAGCTGTTTCATTAAAGTTTTTTCGAACCTTGATAGCATTGTTATTTGGTGTCGTTTTATTGCCTGGTGTAGCTACTGTATCAGCCATTGACTCTTCATCTCTGGCAAGTTTTGTTGGGGCCATTTTATTCATTTGGTTAGCCATTGCTACTTCCTGGAGAGGCGCAGATCTTGCCATCAACATCCCGTCTGAATCAATTGATTGTTTTCTCCCGCCATATCCTACTGCAATAACGTCGTTACCGAAATAAGAGAATACGGACAATAACCTATCGTATGATTTGGGATCTGCAGTTAAATATTCATACACCCGTTTGTTATACTCTTCCGAATTAACCGCGCCAAATCCATTTTCCATCCAGTTAATGGGATTATATAGGCTGGGCCAGATATTGAGTGCACTCCAGTTATGCGGTTTAAACTGGTCAAGGCTTGCATCGTACATGCTTACCAACATTTCCGCAGCTACTTTTTCGCCTTTATTACCGGATATAGTTGCTGTCCATTTTTCTTCACTTCCGGGTAATACTTTATCCCGGAAGGTTTTATAAGTGATGGACAAGTCTTTATTACTCCATGGAATGGAGAAACTTTCTCCGCCCTTGTATACCCGGTTATGTTGTACAAATACATAATTCATCGCCATGCCACCGCGGTCCTTTTCATTTATATCAATTTTATTTTGGTAAGACTGGTTTGGTTTTATAACCTGGTAGGTAATAGTATTGGTTTTATCCATCTTACTCAATGTATGTATCAGCCATATATTTTCGAACCCGGTTTTGATGGTATAGGTGATTTTCTGGCCCGGTTCGGTTATTTTCTTTTCTGCAATTACTTCTACAGGAATTGGAGTGGCTGCTATTGATTTATCCTGCGCTGAGGTTTGAATTAAAATAAATTTTTCAGCATGTGCCTCTTCTCCAAATTTATCTTTGGTGGTGGCCACTATTTTATACCAGCCAGCGCTGAGTAAATCATTCACCTCCCGATAGCTATCGGGAGACCATTCACCATTCACTTCAGTAGAATCTGTTTTATCTGACACTCTTTCGCCTACCGGCCAGTTGCCAATTTTATCTTCATCTTTGTATACATCATACGGGAAATAGCCATAGAATTGATCCTTACTCATTACAAACTGGTCGGGCATTTCCCAATACCTTTCACGGAAAATTTTGTTGGGCCCTTGAAGCTTAAAGATGGATACCGTCACTTTTGCTTTTTCAAAAATGGCGTTGGTATTGGTGGAACGAATCTTTAAATTTTTCAAGCTGTCTGCATTGATCTTATCAGCTATTTCAATATTCAATTGTATGGCCTGGTAAGCAACCGCTACTGATGTTTCACCGCTTCTTGTTTCGCCGTTAATATCAGTGATGTCTGCACTTACTTCGTAATAAAATGTTGGCTGATCTTTTTTAGGGATGCTCTCATCAGGTAATGCCTTAAAACTAATTTTAAATTCGCCTTTGGCATCTGTTATGGCTTCCCCATTGGTTATTTCCATTTCGTTCGACGATCTTCCGGGAGGCATTATTTTGCGGCCATAGCCCCAGCCCCACCAAATAGGATAGCGCACTTTACGAACAACCCTGTATTTTACGGTAGCACCATCAATATTATTGCCTGCATACGCTTTAGCTGTACCGGTTACTTTCACTGTGTCGAATAACCGGTAAGTGCCTGTTGGCTTTTGCACCTCAACAAAAAACTTTGGCCGCTTATATTCTTCCACGTTAAAAAACTGAGTAGCATTGGTAGATTCATCAAATAGCGAAAATTGTCCGTTTAGTACTCCTTCGGGTAATTTGAAAGAACCATGATATGAACCATACTCGTTCGTCAACATTTTCAGGTCACTGATTTTCTGGCCATTTGCGTCTTTTAAAATCACGGTTGATGTGTAGCCGGGCATAATAGTCGTTGCAACAGGTTGAGTACCTTTTTTCAAAACAATGCCTTTAAAATAAACTGTTTGCCCCGGCCGATAAATAGAACGGTCGGTAAATAAAAATGTGATTGGCTTCGGCTCCTGCAGGTAGGTATTATAGATATTGCTGTAATTATTTTCATCCATAAAAAGCTCGTCATTTTTTTGGATCAACTGTAAAGCAAAACTTCTGTACTCCTTTGTTTCCTTCAGTTTAAAATAACCGTTTTTATCGGTAGTATAGCTTTCCGCTTTGATTGCTTCATTCTGGTTGTTATTGTAATTGTACCTGGTTTCCCAAACCTGCACGCTGGTGTTAGGTAGGGGCTGACCAGTTTCACGATGCAATACATTGTATTCATTGTTACTATTGTGTACATAACTGATATTGCTTACATAGATCAATTGCTTCGCCAATATATTTTTCTGCAGTGAAAAATTCCCATCGAGGCTTGCCAGGATAAAATATATCCCATTGGATAATGCATCCACTTTTATTTCTACCGAATGATCCTGGTAATCCAATAAATCAGGCATGGATACATTCCAACTTTTGGTTGGTGTAAGCGCTACGGTTTCTTCCCATAATTTATCATAATTGCGCCGGTCCATTTTTTTAATTTCTTCCCTGGAAGTTTTAATGACGCGGAAATAGACGGTCTTCGCATTTTTGTATTTCACCAATGTCCTAAATGGCTGGTTGGGCACATTTACCTGCTCGGTTTCCAGGTTCAATGAAGGCTGTAAAATCTGGTTCAATAAGTTGGCGCAATTTGCAGCCCCTTCGCTTTTTGGGAATTTTTTAATTACTTCATCGCAAATTTCTTTGGCTCTTTTTATTTCGTATTGATGATCGGTTTTAATATTGGGTTGGTAATCCTGGCCATTGGCGAGATAGATTGCCGCTCTTAAATACATGGCCTGTGCAATACCGGGGTTGCCCGGGTAGTCAGCTTCTATATTTTTCAATGCCGCTTCGTACAGGGATGTTTTATTTTCATTTACTGCATATTGATTCATGAAATTCAACCGTATCAGGTCCGCATCCAGCAGGGCATTCCTATTGGCATCATTGAGGTGGAATTTCAAAATTTGCTGTAATAAAATCACTGCCTTATGATGCAGGGATGCAGTATCTTTTGTTTTGAAAACGGACTGTACAAATTCTTTAACCGGTGCAAAAGCTTTTAGTTCGTTGATGGTAAAACTGTACGCTGGTTTGGAAAGATCACGCTCATCATTCATAAAGTAACCAAGGGCCCTGTGTGCTAAAAAATCAAAAAGGGTAGGGCGGAGCTGACGGGTATTTTCTCCTTTTATAATGATGGGGTCAAAGCCATCCAGTTTTGTTTCTTTTAAAAGGTTATCATCAGCCAGGGATGCCTTATATAATCTGGCGATGGTGGCGTGTAATTTAGCAAGGCTCCAGGTGCTGATGTCTTTATTCTTTTCTTCTGCCAGTTTGGTTCGGTTGTAAAACCGATACCGGTTATTCTGGAGGTATTCCCAAAACATGCCGGCCTGCATGCTTTGCAATATATTCTTTGCCGGTGCTTTCGCCCTGGTAATTAGAGTATCAATAAAAAATATATTATTCTCCCTGCTGTCTTCTTCTACCATGTTCCGGTATTTAATTTGGTACATGGAACTTTTTATTTGCTGGGCATCATTGTTTGTTTTAATGGCCAGTTGATAGATGGCTATTACTTCCTGCAAAGCGGATTTGGTGAGCCCCTTTTTTTCAAAGGCTTCTACCTTTTTCCAGTTGTCTGCATAATCGTTCTTTGTTTGTGCCATTAGGGTAGTTGAAAGGGTGAATATTACCAATAACAACAGGGATAATTTCTTTAAAAACATAGTCGTCCGGTTTAATTTACAAGGTACAATTTGTTGGTTGAGATATAATGGGATATAGTAACATTGTGATGGTTGGATATTATGGTGCTATAAAATTATAATTCTATATCGCCTTCAATATCACCATATCTATTTAATATCACAATATCTCCCTTTAGATGTGATAAAAGAATGCATTGCATAAACTGAGCCGATTTTATTTTGATAGATAGTTCTTGTTTTAACAAATTTTTTTAATCAACGCTGGTGCTCACCAAAGGCATTTGGTACAAGAGAACGATATGCCGCAGCGGACAAGCTGCAACAATGATCCACATTGCTTCATAGCCGGGACAAAAAATAAACGGGTTAAAAAACAAAGCCCCCGGCCAGAGCAGGGGGTTATAAAATATAATTGTGTTGATAAACTAGTTTTTCAATGCCTCTGCCATCGTTTTCCCAATATCAGCCGGGCTGGCTACCACATGAATACCACATTCTGCCATAATTTTCATTTTGGCTGCTGCTGTATCATCTTCTCCACCAACAATTGCACCGGCATGTCCCATACGTCGGCCCGGAGGAGCTGTTTGCCCGGCAATAAAACCTACTACCGGTTTTTTGTTGCCGGTTGATTTGATATAATGTGCTGCTTCTGCTTCCATGCCACCACCGATTTCACCAATCATTACAATGGCATCCGTTTCAGGATCGTTCATAAATAACTCTACCGCTTCTTTGGTAGTGGTTCCAATGATTGGATCACCACCAATTCCAATGGCTGTAGAAATCCCTAAACCTGCTTTGGCTACCTGGTCGGCGGCTTCGTAAGTAAGTGTACCACTTTTTGATACAATTCCAACCCTGCCTTTTATAAAAATAAAGCCGGGCATAATGCCCACTTTACATTCATCGGCGGTAATTACGCCCGGGCAATTTGGCCCTATCAGGCGGGTATTTTTACTTAACAAATAATGCTTCACCTTCACCATGTCCTGTACCGGTATACCTTCTGTAATACAAACTACCAAAGCAATTCCGGCATCCGCAGCTTCCATAATGGCATCTGCAGCAAAGGCCGGGGGAACAAAAATAATACTTACATCCGCACTGGTTGCTGATACCGCATCCGCTACTGTATTAAAAACCGGCTTTTCCAAATGGCTGGTTCCTCCTTTTCCGGGTGTAACGCCACCTACGAGGTTGGTACCATATTCAATCATTTGGGTTGCATGAAAAGTTCCTTCTGTACCGGTAAAACCCTGCACAATGATTTTGGAGTTTTTATTAACTAAAACTGACATGGATAGCAATTAAAAATTAAAAATTAAAAATTATAAATTTTCGCAAAGATAGGGGAGATGGGTTATTGTGAAAAGGAATATTTGGATGCATTATTTCCTGTTTTGGTTAAAGCGCCCCGTTTTGTATTTACTATGTGGCTTACCTAATAAATGTCATACGATAATTCATAAGCGGAATTTTACATTTGTACAATGTTTACTGACTGGTACAGGTGATACCGGAGTCATTACAAATTGATTGTTGAAACTCATTCCGGTCGGTGGAGCAGCGACCGGGGCTGAGAACTATTTATTCAGCAGACCAAGATCGGCTGCTTTACTAATCAATAGGGCGCTATTACCAACGTTGAATTTAGTTAAGAGGTTTTTTCGGTGGGTATCCACCGTGTAAGGACTTAAAAATAATTTTTCGGCAATTTCATAACTCCTCATTCCGGCTGCAATTAATTTCAGTATTTCTTTTTCCCTACGGGTAAGCATGGGTACCTCATTTTCTGGTAAGTTTTCAAAATGAGGGTTATTAATATCAGCGCTGAAATACATTTTACCATCCAGCACTGCAAGTATTGCTGCCTCTATATCTTCTTTGGCGGCGCTTTTAATAAGATAACCCGAGGCACCGTTATTAATCATTTGCGATACATAGCTGCGCTGTTTAAAAGTACTTAACCCTATCACTTGTATAATCGGAAATTCTTTTTTTATTTTAGCACAGAGTTCAATGCCGCTGATATCAGGAAGGTTAATATCTACAAAGGCTATTTGTATATCTTGAATCCTTAACGCTGCGATCGCTTCAAATGCATTGTTTGCTGTGGCTTTTATTGTTACAAAAGACATATTGCCCAGGATGGCTTTCATGCCTTCTATAACCATGCTGTGATCATCTACCAGTAAAATATTTATTTTGTTGTTCATGCTAAAATGGTATTTAAATTTTAAAAAAGTTTAACTTTTTGAAAGCAAGCAAACATTTATAAGTATGCTAAAGAGGTATTTCAATATTTACAGATGTGCCATTGCCAGGTTCCGATTTTATATCCCTGGTTCCTTTTAAATAGTCTATCCTTGATTGTAAATTTTTAAGGCCTGCCCCTTTGTTATTTGCTGGCTGTGAAGTATTGAAGCCGCTGCCATCATCTTCAACTGTAAGAGTCACTCCTTTTTGATGGGTGTTTAATTGAATAAAAATATGTTTTGCGGCAGCATGTTTAATAGCATTGTTGCATAGCTCCTGCACGATGCGGTATATAATTACTTCCGTTCCTTTTTCTATTTTTCTGTCGTTACCAATATGGTTGTATCTCATTTTTACTCCAACGCTTTCATTGATACCATCACAAAAATCCTGTATGGCTTCATTCAGTCCAAACCGTAGCAAAGCTTCCGGCATCATGTTGTGTGCTACTCTCCTCATTTCTGCTATTGCATTATCAAGCTGTGTAATGGCACGGGTAAAAGTGGTGGCATTTTTTTCTGATAAAACAATAGTGCCCGTCATGCTGTTGAGTGTGAGTTTTATTCCTGATAACAAACCGCCAAGCCCATCATGCAAATCCCGGGCTACCCGGTTGCGTTCTGTTTCCACCAGTTGTTGGTTTTCCTGCAGGCTGGCCACCAGTTTTTTATCTGTCTCGGCAGTTTTAAGTGACAATCCATAACCAAGTATAAATAAATCGAAGAGCAGCCCTATCTGCACTGGTATATAAATGTTAAAAGGAAGTTTCTGGTGAATGTATGCCTCATAACTAAGCATACTCATTGAAGCAACAGTTCCTACAATGTTGAAAGCAGTGCCAAGCACAACAACATTGGAATAAACACTGTAAAAACCTCTCAACAAAAAAAGCGCAATCAATAGAAATGGGATATTGATAAGCGCAACAATACCATAGAAATTTTTGCTGCTGATGTGGCATATTCCCAACAGGATGAAAACTAAAATAAAAAGAAGGTTGTAGTATTTAAAGAATAGAAAAAATTTATACACACGTTTATTACCTGTTGCCAAGTCCAGGTAGGCTATAATAAAAGCCACATAAAAATAAGTCTGTATAAAAGCAAAAGACATTTCAAAAGCAGAAAGAAAGGATTGGGCAGAAGAATGAACAACGATGTTGTAAACAATAGGAGTAACATACGCAACATAGTAACAACTTGCGCTTAACAAAAACATACTGTAATAAAAAAGTTCTATCCGCCTCAACAAATGGTATTGCCCCAGAAAATAAAAGACGTGATAAATGTAAATGCCTAAAAAGGCTGTATGAAATATTGCATCAAAATTTTTCATTATTGCGTTAGTTAGTACTTGCGGAGTTTTAAAAACTTAAAAGTTTGTTTAAGCTACCGGCAATTCTATATTGATAAAAGTACCTTTGTTTATCTCCGATTCGATGGTGAAAATCCCTTTCAGATAGTCAACCCTTGTCTGCACATTTTGTAAGCCAGTACCTTTCATCTTGCTTAGCTGGCTTGTATCAAAGCCACTGCCATCATCTTCTACAGTAAGCGTTAGCCCTCGCTCATGCTGGTTTAGCTGTATCAAAATATTGGCAGCGGCAGCATGCTTAATGGCATTGTTGCACAGCTCCTGCACAATGCGGTACAGCATTACTTCGGTGCTTTTCTCCAGCGGCTGCTCTATGCCTATGGGCTGGTAGCTGAGCTTTACGGCACTGCTCTGGTTTATGCCGTCGCAGAAATCATTCAGGGCTTCGCTGAGGCCAAACTTCAGCAGTGCCTCGGGCATCATGTTGTGTGCAATGCGGCGCATTTCGTTGATGGCGCTGTCGAGCTGGTCAATAGATCTGCTGAAGAGCAGCGCATCTTTTTCCTGGATAACCTGGTTGCCTTTCATTGATGATAGATTTAGTTTGATACCACTCAGCATACCGCCCAGCCCATCATGCAGGTCCTTTGCCATGCGGCTTCGTTCATCCTCCTGGCCTTGTAAAATACTGTTTAATGCCAGCAGTTGCTTTTCGTTTTCATGCATAATTATTCGCTTGCGGTAATGAAATATAAAAAGGAAAAGCCCTGAGATGAAAACCAAAAAAATAATGGCTGCCAGTATCAAAAATATTATCAGACTGCTTTACCCCATATAAATCCGATTGTAAAAAGAGTATACATGCAATAGTTTAATGACGTAGCAAACCATGCTACCGGAATAAACAGACCAAGGTCTCTGCCCAGTTCATTGTAAAGACCGTAAAAAGGAAAAGTACCGAGGTGAAAAATCAGCATAGCGAAACAAATCCAGAACACCGTCAGCTTCTTAAAGTTAAAGATGTTTTTTGACCTTACTAATTCTATAAAAAAAATAATGAGGTACACCAGTATAAATAAATTACCAATAGTGTAAGACAAGGATTGAAAATAGTAAGTCTTATCGTATAGCAACGTTTTTTCAAGAATAAGAGAACTAAGGTAGATACATGCCCCCGAAATTACAAGCCTGCTATTTTTTTTATTGAGTGTTTTTAAAAAGAACCAATTTATGAAAAGTATTTCCAGGGGAATAACAATTTCATACACTATGTAGGCATTGTTGACGGCGCTATAACTTTCAAATACCCGATGACTTATCTCCAATAGTGTAATTGCTGAAAGATAAACAGGGAACCATTTTAAATAGCTACCCTTCCATTTATACCAGGTAATAAAACCCGTGATGGCAGCCAATGCTTCCATCAATATTAAACCCTGCGTAAATAAAATAATTGATTCCATTTTAAATAGTAGCTGTTGAAAAACAATTTACTGAATAAATACTGCACCAGCAGGAGGTTTGCATACAGGTGGGCAAATGCTTCCATGGTTCATGGCCCTACTATTGCTACCAACTTGCTGAGTTGCAAATCCTCCCAGAGCATTTATTTGTTTGGGGAAAGTAAGGCCAGAATCTCCCCTGCTAATTCGTATGTTTTTATAAACACAATTCAGGGTATCATAATAATCAGGGTCAAAATCAATTGGAAGGTCACCGTTAGTCGACTTGTCGTAAGTAGGAACCATAAAAACAGTATGCCTGTTTAAATAGTCCGGGTTCGATCCATTTAATTGTGGACGGGATGAACCACTGCCTGCCTCCGGGTATCTTGCATAATATATACGTAAGCCCATTTTCATATTTTTATTTTCTTGCGTTGCACATTTATTGTTACATACTGCTGTTTCTACTTACCAAATAAAATGCTTTACACTATCAAGGTCAAACCAAATACACTTGGCATCTTCCCTGTTAACACCTTTAAATTGCAATGAGGCTGTATTCTGGATATTGCCCTGGTATAGATATGCCATGTCCCTGAGCATATTTGTATTTAATTTTTGAAGATGCGGTGTATTACCATAGTCTTTGCAGGTATTACAATCTCCTGTCCTGCATTTACTCAATTGGTCTTGCAGATCCTTTATTTTATTATTAGAACTATTCCGGTTGTATAATAAAATGCCCGCTAAAATGATAGATAGCCCGGAGATAAGTGTGAATGCTAATTTCATAACGAATGATTTTTTTGATGGATAAATTTTATTGGCAGCTAAAAAATAAATTTGAAAATCGGTATAAAAATAATCCCTGAAACCCATACCACATAGCCTTTTTAAAAAATACCTATTTATAGTGAGTTTTAAAAATACCAATTTATAGCGATTGTTTTAGCGTTAGGAGTGGGGTATGTTTGCACTGTAAAAAAACACATTCATCTATATCAAAAAAAAATTCAACAGTATCAGGCACCTAACAAATGTTATATTGTTTCTGCTTCTACCAGATGTTAATTTTGAAAAGTAAAATAATTTTTTAAGTCTCTAAGCTCCCCATTTAAAACCAGCTTCTTCAGCCCTTTCGTTTTGTAATCATTATTTAAGATATCGTTTAGAGATGACATGTTTTTGAATACATCAACTCTAATAAAAAAATAGTAGTAACATAATGCAATAGATTTTTGATTGCAAAACCCGGGTTTAATTAAACAAATAATGTACTAAAATTTAGAAACGTGAATTCATGATTATAAGCAATGATGTTTTTAGATAAAAGAATATTAATAAAAGTCGTTGGATATAAATGAAAATTTTCTACAGTTAATTATAAATATTAAAAGTACAATCATGCGTAAATTATTTACTCTTTACTTATTGCTATCCGGTATAATTACTGCTGCACAGGTGCCTGCTAATAATGACTGCATCAATGCGGTTTTATTAACGCCGTCAACAAATGAAGCCTGTGCTACCACCACCGTGGGAACAACCCTAAATGCGACGGCCAGCTCAATTCCCAATTGCGATGCCCAGCCTTCTGTGGATGTGTGGTACAAGTTTGTAGCCACACAATCCTACCATAAAATAGTGGTAAGAGATGCCACACCGAGCTACCTGATGAATATCCAGTTTTTTAACGGCTCTTCTATACCCGCCAATTGCAGCAACCTTCAATCATTGGGGTGCATCAGCAATAATTTTTCCGGTGATAGTGTGGTATATAAGGCATACAACCTTATTGCCGGGCAAATTTATTATGTACAAGTATTTACAAACAATACTGCCAATACCGGCACCTTCGATATCTGCATCACTTCGCCCTCCACTCCAAGTACTAAACCGGTTAACGACTCCTGTTCGAATGCAACGATACTAATACCTGTACCAAATGCAGATTTTGTCGTTACAACAGCAGGTACAGGAACTTGCGTAGGGGCAACGCCAAGCTTGCTGGATTGTTACTCACGCCAGAGCGATGATGTATGGTATAAGTTCCGGGCCATTTCATCGAATCATAAAATAGTGGTAAAGGGTGCCGGTGGCTTTTATAGTAACGGTGGCTTGTTTGAGTATTACCCTAATGGGTGCAATTCAGGTACGTATACCGGTGCTTGTGTTTATAATTCTGTGGGGGGAGACAGTTTGATTTATAAGATGTCAAGGCTAACCATTGGGCAATGGTACTACGAAAAGGTGGCTACCAATGCCCTTAATGATATTGACAGGCAATTTAATATTTGTATTACCACACCACAAGTACCGGTTAATGATGAATGTGTACATGCTGTATTACTGCCCACATTTGCTACCTGGCATCCTGTTTCGGGAACAACCACTGAGGCTACCGGATATTTTTATGATTATGATTGTAACGGAAACAGAATGAATGATGTTTGGTATAAGTTTGTAGCAACCACTGCCACCCATAAGATCATTGTAAAGGACCTGGCATTTGTGGAGCATGGTGGACAAATTCAATTGTTTTCAGGTGATTGCAATAACATGCAGTCGGTTGGATGCTCAGGTAGCTATGCCGCAGACAGCATTTTTTATGAGGCTTCGGGGCTTATGGTTGGAGAGACTTACTACTTCAAGGTATATGCTCCTTCCACAGCACTTTATGAGGGAACATTTAATATATGTGTGGTGGGAGGCAGCGATCCTGTTACAGGCTGTACCTATAGTGTGCCAAACACAGTGCCGGTTCCATCGGTGCCCCTTGTTACTAATTCAGGCAATATCTGCGACCATAATGGAGACCTCGATTACGATATTAATACCAACGGATACACCATCATAAAACCGGCGATGCCCGGAGATTGGGTAAAACTGACATTTACCATGTTCAATACTGCAGATAATAGTGACGTTGTAACCATCTATAATGGGGAAGGTACTTCCGGTACAATATTATACAGCGGATACGGAATGCCCAATCCGTTGCCATCGGTTACTGCAAACGGCCCATTAACGATTCAATTTGTAAGTGATGGCAGTGGTACGGCGCCAGGTTTTACTGCTGCTATTACAAATCCCGCCAATCCATGCAACACTGCTCCTTCCACCGTATATGTAGACTCTGCGATAACTGCGAGCGGCAACGGCTCAGCCTGGGATAAGGCATACAAAACACTTAATGAAGCCTTGTTTGTTGCCAATACCTGTACCAATGTGCAACAGATATATGTTCGAAAAGGGACTTATTACCCGGGCAATTACGACGGTACTGCCACCACCAGCCGGGACAGCAGTTTCAGGATATTGCGCAATGGCATTAAAATTTACGGTGGATTTTCGCCAGACAATAACAGTGCTGCCGGGTATAGGAATCCAGCCAATATTCCTTCTATATTGAGTGGAGATATAGGGGTATTGAATGAAAACGTAGATAATAGTTACCATGTTATTACAGTAGAGCCTTTGTCCGGCACCGCTATAGATACATCTTCCCTGATAGATGGTTTTTATATTAAGAATGGAAATGCTGACGGAGTGGCACCCTACAAGGAAAGTGGGGGAGGGGGTATTTATCTGCAAGGCCAGCCCTATGAGTGCAGCCCTTTCATTAAGAATTGCGTTTTTACCGATAACAGTGCAGGTTTTAGTGGTGGTGCCATGATGGTGAATGGCATTGGAGCAGGAAGTAGCTGCAACCCCTTGCTGCAGCTATGCAAATTTGAAAACAATAATTCGCAGTATGGCGGCGCTGTTTCAATTGGCGGGTACGATCAAGGCGGAAGAGCCAATGTAAATATATCAGACTGTCTCTTTAAAAATAACAATGCTATTGCACAAGGCGGTGCCATTTACATTGACGGGAATTATGGAGAAAGTTCAGATTCCGTGCTCAACTGTATTTTCAGCGGTAATAGCTCCAGTTACAGCGGGGGTGCTGTTCATATAGATTTAACTGATTCGTACCGTTCAGAACTGTTATGGATGAATTGTGTGTTTACAAACAATACTGCTACAACAAGTGGTGGTGCAGTATCCATTAAAGAAAAAGCGGAAGACATAAAATTTATTAATTCAACCTTTAATGGTAATAAAACAAACAATAATTCAGATGATGTAATACAATTTATTGATTTTGTTCCCTCCATACCTGCACGTATTAAAAATTGTATTTTCGGCAATGACCTTATAGAAGCTGATTCAAGGAAATTCCTTGTTACAAATAGTTTGATAAACCGGGTTATGCCCCTCAATCTAAACAATCTTATTACCGGCAATCCTGTTTTTATAAATGCCTTAGATCCAGATGGCCCCGATAATATTTTTGGTACCAAGGATGATGGGTTGATGATTAGCCGGACAAGCCCGGCACTTAACAAAGGAGATAATTCAGCGATTACTGTTGAGAAAGATACCCTGGATATTTTGCATAAGAACCGTAAATACGGTCCGGCGATAGATATGGGCGCTTATGAAGTGTATGATGATCCTGTGTACGCAGGGCCCTGTCCATCGCCCGCCAATCATATCGTTTATGTAGACTCAAGTATATTAACCAGTGGTGATGGCTCCTCATGGGTACGGGCCTACAAAACGCTTAGCGAAGCATTGTACATTGCCAACCAATGTTCGGTTGTGGACAGTATTTTAGTCGCCAAAGGCACGTACTATCCGGTTAATTATGATGGCAGCTTTTCCGATAGCAGGTTTAATTTTTTCCCGATTTTTCGTAACAATATAAAGCTCTATGGCGGATTTCCTGCGGGTGGCCTGGGAACAAGGGATCCTGCTGCTCATTCCACCATTTTAAGTGGCGATTACAAAAAAAATGACAACGGTTTTATCAACAACGATGAGAACAGTTATCACATTTTGGTAATCTATCCCGATTCACTGGCTGTTAATTCCATTACTGCTGCCAATACAATAGTTGATGGTATAAGCTTTAAAGGCGGTAATGCCAACCGGCCATCTGGAGATGGGGTCAGTACTAATATCCGGGGAAGAGAGATAGTGTTCGTTGTGGGCGGGGCCATATACAATAAGTCACAGTATCCAAGTTTTGCCGAAAGTAGCCCGCTGATCAATAATTGTACATTCATCAATAATAGTGGCACCAATGGAGGAGGGGCTATTTACAGTACCGGAGGCGTGGGGATAACGAGCCCAACTTTTACCAACTGTTTTTTCCTGCAAAACAGGGGGGCACCAGGTGCATTGGGTGGAGGTGCGGTATTCATTGATGCTTATCCAAGCATCCTGACAAATACACTTAGATTAAAAAGTTGTGTCTTTGAGGATAACAATGCTGGTTCTGTTGGGGGAGGACTGGGTGGTGCTGTATTAGCCATCTATAAAGCAAATGTATTGGCTGATAATACAGTGTTTAGCAAAAATATTGCCGGGCAGGGGGCAGCAGTATTGCTGCAATTTGATGGTGGTAACAGCGTGCCGGTATTTAACAATTGTTTGTTCAATAAAAATATGGCCTTTATTTCAGGGTCGGTATTCAATGGTGTGAAGGGAGATTTCAATAACTGCACGTTTAATCAAAATACCAGCATTCTTCCTGCCGTAAATGAAATTTTTGGTAACCCTGGTACTAACAATGAGCCATTAAAAAATTTCAATATTACCAATTGTATTTTTAATGTGGATACTATTTACGAAAATAATATTGGAGGAACCGTTACCTCAAAATATCATATTAGAAACACCCTCATTAACCAGCGGGCCTTCGACCTTACGGGCAAGTATAACATGATAACCAGTGACCCTCATTTTGAAGACGCCAACAATGAAATAGGGTCGGATAATAAATTTGGAACTGCTGATGATGGGTTAAGGCTTTCCAACATTAGCCCCTGCGTGAATGCCGGTGATATAACAGGGTTTGGGATTGGTTTCCCCCCAACAGATATCAGGAATGAAGATCGGATTTACAACAACGGTGTGATAGACATGGGATGTTACGAATTCCAGGGAGCTATGAACAGCAACGTTCCTTTATCTATTGTTACTTCGCCTGTAAGCAGGAACGTAAGCAACGACCCGGTAGTTGTAATCAATAACAATAACGGGTTGATAGCAAAAATGGTAAACCAGAATGCGAATGCTATTCCATTCCTTAACCAATACAACGTAACACAAATAGTACATCCTTTTACGGCTAATACTTATCAGCCATATTTAAAATTCTCTTATCATATCAGCCAGGAGAACGGGGCGGCTTCGCTACCTGCGGGCAATACACTAAAAGTAACTGTTTACTTTACGCAACCAGACTTTGATGACTATAACCTAAACAATGGCAATGACCCGGATATGCCCACCGGCCCTTTGGATGTAAACAGGTTTAGTAACGTAAGGATCTCACAATACCATGGCAATTTATTGCCGGGCTGTAATTTGCAGGATATAACACCTTCCTGTTATACCGGTACTGCCACATCCCTTACACCCGACCTGGTTGCCTGGAACAGCGGACAAAATAGATGGGAGATCAGCTTCTCTGTTTCCTCCTTTAGCGGTTTTTACTTTACCACCAAAGTAAGTGACCCCCTGCCTTTAACGTTAATAAGCTTTGATGGAATTAAAAAAGATAAGCTGGTGCAATTGAATTGGGTTACTTCGCAGGAAACAAATACCAGTCATTTTATAGTACAGCGTAGTAATAGTGGCAGCCTGTTTACCAGTTTTTCTAGGGTAGAAGCAAAGAGCATCGCTGGTTATAATCATTACCGTTTAACAGATGCCGATGCAATGAATGGGTTGAATTATTATCGTTTATATATGGTGGATAAGGATGGGACAATAGCCCTAAGCCCGATTATCAAAATATCATTTGATCCGCATCAGGAATTACAGCTTGTTCCAAATCCGGCAACAAATTTTATTACACTGAGTGGCATTGAGAATAAAGGAACTATACAAATTTTTGCAATGGACGGGAAATTGATTAAGCGACTAACTGCAATGACCAATACGGAGCGAATTGACATCAGTAGTTTATCAAAGGGCTTTTACATGATAGAATTCCGCAGTGCAGGTAGGGTGGAAAATTTAAAGTTTTTTAAACAATGACAAAACTAATACTGGTCATTTGAAGGTTTTTAATTGGGATTAATTATAACTGACAGTAATACAAAAAAAGCAATGTATTAATAACGTAAATGGTATAAGCCTTCACTCATTATTTTCTCAATTTACTGTACATCGAATTTGCTTTTATGAAAATACAATTCCATATTCTAACACTATTTGTAGTAATGCAGGTTGCAAATACTAATGCAGGGGAAATATCCTTATCTAATAAAACCAACAGGATAACCCGCAATACTTGTTCAGTTTCTGTTAGTCAGGTAAATATGAATACTTTATCTATTACCTGGACAGGGATCACCAGCACTGCATGGACAACCGGCAGTAATTGGTCCGGTGGCCTTGTCCCAACTGAAAATGATGATGTTATTATTCCGGCCGGCACACCATTTTCGCCAGTAATCCCAATGGGCACAATTGGTTATTGTAACAGTATCCAGGTAATGAATGGGGCCGTTTTCACGATTGCCACAGGCGGTATTTTAAATATTAAATCAGGTGGCCTACCAATTGGTGCTGCTATTGTTACTACGTTGGCGGCCACACAAATCACAAGTATATCAGCACAGTTAGGCGGTATGATAAATAGCATTGGGGACTGTGCAATCATATCGCATGGCATAGTAATTTCCATTCATAATAATCCTACTTTAAGCCAAACGGTTTTTGATGATAACACGATAACAGGTGTTGGTAGTTTCTATGTTACGGCAAGCCCGCTGCTTCCTGCCACTACTTATTATGCAAGAGCGTATGCTACAAACTGCAAGGGTACAAGTTATGGCAACGAGGTAACTTTTACTACCGGAACCGGAGGAGGTAGCACAGGTGCTGATACCAGTTTTTTCAGGCTCACCACCGGCGGCATTACTTATTTCAGTTATGATTTGTTGAGCAGCCAGGCAAGCACCGTGTTTCCGGAAGGCGACACAAGGTTTGCTGTTGCAACGTGGGATTACAGCAACCAGGTATTCTCCATTTCAGCCAATTCCAGCTTTTTACTGGACGCTACAAAATCTTTTGGGTTCGAGTTTGGATATGGTAACCCCGATGTGAATGGGGTTGGCACTTATACATTTACCAAATCTGCCGTAGCTAATAAGAAAGTAGTCAACTTTACAATCAGGAGCGGCATTGGAGCCAGCGACCTTTTGCAGTCCAATTATAATGGCTACCTAAATACAGGCAACTTTATACGTTATCTTTCAGGAAGTAATTGTGTCGTAACTGAAACTACCAGCCATGTCAATACATTAATCATAACCAGGTGGGGCAACCCGGGTGAGTATGTGGAAGGGACCATCAATGGTACTTTATATGAATTTGCCAAAACTGCTTATAGTTGCAGTAATTCAATCCCCAAGCCTTATACAGTTGAGTTTAAATTAAAGCGATTGCAATAATATTTTATTGGAAATGTATTTTGTAACCCCGCAACAAAATATCTAACCAGTATTGGTAATGAACTTTAAATCAGCAAACAGGTTGTCTGATTATTAATGATGATTACTTGAAACAAGCAAGTAATATAATAATGCCTTTCAAGTTCATTTACCACTAGCGATATTGATTGGTATAATGTCTGAAAATATCGTAGAAATATGAAACCGTGATTCGCCAAAAATTGTTTCCAAAACAGTTTATTAGTTCGACAATAAAAGTAAATTAACCATAACCCTTTCAATTAAACGAATATGAAAACAACAAGCCTTTTATTAGTTATCGTTGCAGCTTCAATAATGATCAGTTTTGACTCCTGTAAGCCAAAACCAGCAAATTGCTGTACCGATTTTGAATCAATGCCATTTACTCCAGACACAGTATTTAATGTAGTTCATATAAGCATTGCTACGGCTTGTGGATTTCATGTAACCAATGAAAATTTAAAAATAGGCACCAACAGCTATTTTAATTTTGCACGGGTAGAAAAGTCACTGCATGGCTTTGGCGCCGACCATGTTTTAAATATGAACAATGTAACCTTATTATTTACCAGTACAGGTACCCCACGTAATATGGTAACATTTGAATACCTTGACCTGGGTGGTACGGAAAATCTTTCTATTAATGGTGTCTTGTACATTGGTGAAATTTCTGCCGCTCCGGCAAGTAGTGTTTTATCAGGTACAGGGGTTACCGTTGCTGTCACCGCTATACCAATACCCTTGCCAGCCCGTGGGAAAAAAGGGATAGTCACTTTAACAGGGGCAATTAAAAGCTTTGGTGTCGGAGGACAGGAGTTTTATTTGGATAACGTTTGCTCCAGGTAAATAATTGGACCATAAGAGTTGGGTTATACTAGCAGGCTACCGGCGCCCGGAATAATGCATGTGCCTGAAATGATCTTAAGAACAGGAAGCTGGTCCAGTGACCGGTTTGTAAATTCAATGATATACCCGTTAGTAAGCAACAGTGTAATTTCAAGACTATATTTTCCAACTTACTTGATCTCATCTCCATTATTCAGTATCTCCTCCATATCCCGGTCGTCGGCAATAATTCCCTTGGCTTCCAGCATGCGCATGTCTTTGGCATCCTGTAAAAATTTGGAGGCAAATATGAATTCGTTGAGCCGTTCGTTTTTTGAAAAGATGATTTGTTCATTGTTACCAGTCCATTCCTTTTTACCCTCGTCCATATAAAGGATATTTTCTCCAATTTCCATTACACTGTTCATGTCGTGGGTATTAATCACCGTAGTCATGTTAAATTCTTTGGTGATGTCGTAGATGAGTTTATCTATCACCATACTCGTTTGGGGATCCAAACCTGAGTTGGGTTCATCACAAAATAAATATTTTGGGTTGAGTACAATAGCCCTTGCAATACCCACTCGTTTCTTCATACCACCGCTTATTTCTGCTGGAAATTTTTTATTGGCATCCTCTAAATTAACCCTGGCAAGCACTTCATTAACCCGTTTTAGTTTTTCCGCATGGTGCATTTTGGAAAACATATCCAGCGGGAACATTACATTTTGTTCCACCGTCATACTGTCAAATAACGCTGAGCCCTGGAACAGCATGCCGATCTGCTGGCGCAATTCTTTCCTGTTATCATGTATCATATCGGTAAAGCTGGTGCCGTCGTAGATGATCTCGCCGCTATTCGGCTCAAATAATCCTACCAGGCACTTTTGCAAAACTGTTTTTCCGCTACCACTGGTACCGATAATCAGGTTACACATGCCGGTTTGCATCACATGACTAACATCATTGAGTACCACTTTTTCACCAAAACTTTTATGTATATTTTTAAACTCAATCATATTATCAGGGGGCAGGATTTAATAATATTTGTGTCAATACAAAGTCAGCAAATAAAAGCATGATACAACTTACCACTACGCTCTTTGTGCTGCTGCGGCCAATTTCCAAAGCGCCTCCTTTTACGTAGTACCCATAATAAGCAGGGATGCTGCTGATAATAAAGGCGAAAGTGTAGGATTTAATCAGTGCGAAGACCACATTGTAGGGAACAAAGTTTTGCAATAGTCCCCGGTCGAATGTATCGGTAGATAAAATATTTGAGGCAGTACCTGCCAGGCGGCCACCCCAGATACCCAATACCATGGATATGATTACCAATAAAGGGATGGTGAGTAAAGCGGCTGCAATTTTTGGTAGTATTAAGTATGCCTTGGTATTGATACCCATTATTTCAAGCGCATCGATTTGTTCACTCACACGCATATTGCCCAGTTCGCTGGCAATTTTACTGCCAATTACGCCGGCCAGCACAATACAAACAAGGGTAGGTGCAAACTCCAGTATCACCGTATCCCGCACAATTTGAGCAATAGTGGTTTTGGGAATAATGGGGCTTACCAACTGGTAGGCGGTTTGCACCGCACTTACGGCACCTATAAAAACAGAAATAATAGAAACAATGCCCAATGAATTGATTCCGATATCATTACATTGATGCATAAATTCTTTCCAGTACATCTTACTATTCTCCGGCCTGGTAAACATGCCTTTTAACATAATAAGGTAACGACCAAAGTGTGTGAAAAACTCCATGGGGCAAATTTATTGAAAAAGAAAGTAAATGCAAGTTGATTGTTTGGAGCGGTTGGTTATTTAAAGGTTACACCTTTTTAAAATTGTATCCTTTAAAAAATGTAAATCATTTACGATCTGAAATCAATAGCTCTTTCAGATGCAGGTACATGAGTTGGGGCATAGTGGTACATTTTAAAAAAACCGGGTTGTCATCATAATGAGCCGAAAGTTCCCCGGCCAGTTGTTTTATTTTGGGTTCTGTAGAAAGTGGATCATCATCAGCAGCCACTCTAAGATCCCTTAACCGTTGCCGTTCCGATTTGATACGCCGGATGATTTGTGATCTTTCTTCCTGCTGGTATTGACTGATTACTTCTTTGTTAAGATGCTTCTTCACCAGTTGAACAAAAACCAGGTTTTCTTTAAAAAATTGCGGCAGGTAATTGTTTTTGCTGCCTTCGTATGATTGCTGATCAAAATCGATGGATCGTATTTTAAATTGTACATCATCAAAATCCTGGGTGATGTCAAAAATGAAATTATAGCTACGCATATCGCCCAATAATCGTACAAAGCATCGCTCATTAAATTTCACAAATTCTTTGGCAATTCTTTTAGGATTGAACTCCACTCTTTGAAGATAATGGGTAATAAACATATCACCCGGAACACCAGAAATATGCTCTTCTACCAGCGTGTTGCCATCCACTAAAAAATTCATAAAATTGGGTGACAGCAGGTGTTCCAGTTCCATTCCAAAAATTCGGGAAGCGTCTGCTACCTTGATGTAAAAATAGTCGTACACTTCGTTATAGGTATTTACTATTTTAATTCTAAACGGTTTTGAATTGCCAAAAAGGCAATAGTCTATCCGTTCTATATATAAATGTTCTTCTGCCTGTGTATGTCCGCTTGATTTTAAAATCGAATACATTCTTTTAAGTGAGGCATGTATTTCATCCGTAAGCGAGGGATTAAAAAAAACAGATTCCCATAAGGTGTTTTTACCGTGACTGTCAATTACGGGTATACTAAAACTAAAATGTTTCAGCGTATCGTACGAGACCGGCAAAGACAATTCCCTGCCGTATCGCTTCAGGTATTTCGTGAAGGATTTACTTATGGTGAACGATATTTTTTTTGCAATAGGATGCAGGTTGTCCATATACGTTTACAGTTCGTGCGATGTTCTTTTATATTGTTTCCACCACCTGCTTTTGCTGATGGCATCTTTTGTATCTGTCTCGCATTTCATTTGGGCATCCACCACAGCTATCAGCACCATATTGAAGATGGAACGGATAGAACTTCCCAATTGCAATACATGCACCGGCTTTTTCAACCCCAATAAAATAGGGCCGATGGAATCAGCACCGCCTATTTCCTGTAATAAATTATAGGCGATATTACCGGCTGCAAGATTGGGGAATATCAGTGTATTCACTTCACCATCCAGCAACTCTGTAAACGGATAATTTTCTTTCAATACTTCTTTATTAAAGGCAAGTATGCCCTGTACTTCACCATCACAGATTAAAGTAGGGTCTTTTTCCTTTACCAGTTGTCTTGCTCTGCCGACAAGATTGGCTTCCGGCGAATCGCTGCTACCAAAGTTGGAGTAAGAAAGCATGGCAATGCGTGGAACGATATTAAATTGCCGTACCTCTTTTGCCGTAAGTAAAGCTATTTCAGCAAGCTCTTCTGCTGTGGGGTTAAAATTGATGGTTGTATCGGCTAAAAATAACGGTCCACGTTTGGTAAGCAGGATGTACATACCGGCAATTTTTTTAAGGCCGGGCTCTGTGCCAATGCTTTGGATAGCCGGACGGATAGTATCCGCATAATTCCTGGTTAAGCCACTAATCATGCAATCAGCTTCGCCACTTTCCACCAGCATACAACCGAAATAATTCCGGTCTTTCATCATTTTATTCACCTCATGCCAGTTGGCGCCTTTACGCTGGCGTCTTGAATAAAATAATTCGGCAAACTGTTTTCTTAATTCCTCCGTTTCATCCGATTTTGGATCGATGATGGGCATATCCTCGAGGTCGATGCTGTTTTCCTGCGCTAGTTTCAATATCTTTTTAGTATCGCCCAGTAAAATCGGGTAACCAACTCCTTCTTCCATTACCAACTGGGCTACTTTTAGAATCTTGATATTTTCAGCATCTGCAAACACCACCCGCTTTGGATCTTTTCTTGCTTTATTACCAATTACCCGGCTCAACTGGTTATCTAATCCAAGGCGTTTATTCAGTTCCAGCTTATATGCTTCCCAATCGGTGATGGGGTATTTGGCTACCCCGCTTTCCATGGCAGCCTTTGCTACCGCCGGCGCTACCGTGGCGAGCAGCCTTGGGTCCAATGCCTTTGGAATAATGTAATCTGCGCCGAAAGAAATTGTTTTTGCATTGTATGCAAGGTTTACAATGTCCGGTACCGGTTCACGGGTGAGGGCAGCCAATGCCTTTACAGCCGCCAGTTTCATTGATTCGTTGATGGTGGTAGCCCTCACATCTAAAGCACCCCGAAAAATGTATGGAAAGCCCAGCACATTGTTTACCTGGTTAGGATAATCGCTTCTTCCGGTAGCCATGATGATGTCCTTTCTTGCCTCCATCGCCGCATCATACGTGATCTCGGGATCCGGATTGGCCAGCGCAAATACAATGGGTCTTTTTGCCATACTTTTCACCATCTCCGGACTTACCACATTAGCCGAGCTAAGCCCTACAAAAACATCGGCATTTACCAGCGCCTTTGCCAGGTCGTAGTCTTTATATTTTTCATCTACACAGTAATTTTTTTTCTGTTCATCTACACCAGCCCTGCCTTCGTAAATAATTCCCTTTCGGTCAAACACCATAAAGTTGCTGTGCGTTGCGCCGAGTGATTCATACAATTTCATACAGGCCATTGCCGCGGCACCGGCCCCATTTACTACAATGCGGACATCCTCAATTTTCTTTTTCTGAATCTCCAGCGCATTTAATAATCCGGCGGCAGATATGATGGCCGTGCCATGCTGGTCATCGTGCATGATGGGGATTTTCAATTGCTCTTTTAGCTGTTGCTCTATATAAAAACATTCAGGCGCTTTTATATCCTCCAGGTTGATACCACCAAATGTGGGCTCCAGCGCTTTTACTATCTGAACAAATTTTTCTGGGTCCGTTTCATTGATCTCAATGTCAAACACATCGATATCGGCAAATATTTTAAATAACACCGCTTTTCCTTCCATCACCGGTTTACCGGCTTCGGGCCCGATATTACCAAGGCCCAATACGGCAGTGCCATTACTGATTACACCTACCAGGTTTCCTTTGGCGGTGTATTTATAAACATCTTCAGGGTTAGCCGCAATTTCCAGACAGGGTACAGCCACGCCTGGTGAATAGGCTAAGGAAAGGTCTCTCTGTGTTTTGGATTCTTTGGTTGGGATTACTTCAATTTTTCCCGGCCTGCCTATGGCGTGATACTCTAAGGCTTGTTGTTTGCTTAATTCTTTTGACATAATATTTTTTTGATATCAAGGGGATTTATGTAACAGCCGACGAATTTCAGTTCAACATCGTTGTGTTATAAAATTCCGAAAAACGGCACTCCCTTCAACCGCAGTGCTGCTATCTGGCTTTTACTAAAGCGAAATGGCTGCCTGCATTAAGTAAAAAAATGATTTTTTGATTAAGATACGGCATCCTGCAACCATTATGCCCGTGCCGGATACCTGTTTGAAAAAGTTGCTGCAAGTTACTATATAATTCCCTTTAAGAAGATGACCTAAAAGAGGATTTATAAATAGCAGTAAATGGAGAGAATGAACTGACGGTTTCACCCGGTGATGTAACAAACCCCAATGCGGATTCATCCGACACACAAAAAACTTTCGAAAACGAATTGTTCCGAAAGTTTTTTATTAGGTTATTTATTTATTCTCCATTGGTTGCACCCAGCAATGCCATCATGCCCATACCAATTTCAATGGCATTTTCATCTATATCAAAATTGGGCGTATGGCCCCCGATGGTGATTCCCCTTGCTTCGTTGCGGGTACCCAACCTGAAAAAACAGGCCGGTATCCGGTGAGAATAAAAGGCGAAATCTTCCGCACCCATTCTTAATTCTGTTTCTTCCACATTTTCTTTACCAAGATACAGTTCAGCTTTTGCTTTTGCCGCGGTACTCAGCACTTCGTTGTTCAATACAAAAGGATAACCCACATCAATACGGATATCTATTTCGGCGCCCATGCTATGCACCAGTTCTGTTGCCAGTTTTTTTATCAGGCCATGAGCTTTAAAACGCCATACTTCATCCATCGCTCTGAAAGTGCCCATCAGCTTTACTTCTGAAGGAATTACATTGGTGGTATTACCACCCTGGAAGGACGTGATGCTCAATACCGACGGGTTAAATGGATTGTTGTTCCTGCTAACAATTTGTTGAAGGCTTACAATAAGTTGCGACGCAATTAATATAATATCCGCAGTGAATTGTGGAGCTGCCGCATGACCACCCTTCCCTTTAATGGTGATATAAATTTCATCTGCGCTGGCCATTACCATACCACCCCTGAAGCTCAACTTACCGGTATCTAAAATGGTATGCACATGCAAACCAAAAATACTTTGGGGGGCCGGGTTTTCCAGCACTCCTTCCTTTATCAACAGGCTTGCACCACCCGGATTTTTTTCCTCCCCGGGCTGAAAGATCAGTTTTACGGTACCTTCCCATTCATCTTTTAGTTCGCTTAAAATTTTAGCCGCACCCAGCAGGCAACTGGTATGTGCATCGTGCCCGCAGGCATGCATGATACCGGGGATAGTTGATTTGTATGGCACTTCATTTTCTTCCATAATCGGCAATGCATCCATATCGGCCCTTAATGCCACCACTCTTTTACCCGGATTTTTACCATGCAGTAAACCAATCACCCCAGTAGTGGCTTTTATTTCAAATGGAATATTTAGTTCGGTTAATTTCTCCTGCACAAATTTGGAAGTTTCGTACTCCTGGTAGCTTAATTCGGGATGCGCATGCAGGTGGCGGCGGATACCAATAAATTCGGCGGAATATTTTTTTGCAAGGATTTTTATTTGCTGTTCTAATGATTGGATCACGGGGATAATTTTAAAGATAGACTTCTGATGTAAGCTTGAAATCTCCTGGTGAGACACCCCCAAAGGGTGACTCACCAGGAGATTTCGTTTGACCATTCCGCAGTAAAAATAATTTATAAAATCTCCTTATCCTTATTCTTGTCAGGTTTTATTTCAATGATTTCGGGTACCAGGTAAATATTGGTAGTAACCAATTTATTGCTGGTAATCTCTTTTTTATACTGATCCGCTTCCGTCTTTTCTAAAAAATTGCCAAACTTCAGTTTGATATAAGGCGGTTGAAAACTCATATATACTTTCTGCTCCGGGAATCTTTGCAGCAACCTCGCCCTCAGGTTCATGGCTTGCGCACGGTCGTTGGTACTCAACACCATTAGCCGATAGCCCCTTGCCGATTTTGGCCCAAGTGCCAGCGCTTCGTTAAATTCAGCCTCTTTTTTAGCTAAAATATCCAGTCGGCTATCTTTAAAAACGGTGACTTTTCCCAGGTAAACAATAGAATCTTTCGGGGTAATCGTTTGAGCTTTTATGGTATTTGCTAATGCAAAAAGAAAAATAATAAAAGTAAATTTTTTCATGTCAGCTTGAAGGCAAAAACTGTTCCATTTTAGTTTAACTGGCCAGCTTCCTGTACAATGGTGATACTGCTGCTGCAACCTAACCTGTCGGCACCGGCATCAATCAATTGTTTGGCAAAAGTATAGGTTTTTATACCACCGCTTGCTTTGATGTGGATATTATCTGCCAGGTGGCGTCGCATCAGTTGTACAGCTTCTACCGAAGCACCTTTTTCAGCATACCCGGTAGAGGTTTTCATGAAATCCACACCGGCCGCACCATACAGGTCGCAACATTTAATGATTTCTTCGTCTGTAAGAATACCCGATTCAATAATTATTTTTATTGCTTTCTGTTTGCTTTTTACAATCGGTAAAATGGCATTGATTTCGTTGGCTAAATATTGCCAGTCATTATTCTTAATGGCGCTTATATTAATTACCACATCCAGTTCATCTGCTCCATCCACGATCGCTAATACCAATTCCGCTACTTTGGCTTCGATTGCGGAATACCCGAAAGGGAACCCGATAACGGTAGCTACTTTTACGTTTGAACCCTCCAGCAATACTTTTGCTTTTTTTACAAACAAAGGCGGCACACAAACCGCTGCAAACTGGTAATGTATTGCCTCTGCACAAAGCTTTTCAATATCTGCAACAAGGGTAGTGGGTTTTAATACGGTGTGATCAATATAGGCGGCAATATTCATATTCTTACTTTTTGAGTAGCAAATTTACAGTTTAGCGATCGGATTATTTTATTCCCATCCATTTAGCCAGTCCTTTTAACGAAATGTATTAAATGAAGCAATTTACCCGCCTGGACAACTAACTGTTTAACCGGCCTGGTTTCCTTTAATTCAATCAGGCTGCTTTTGGCAATGGCGCATCGTGCTGCAAGTATGGGGCAGCGCTGTTATAATGCCTTTAAAAGCCACTGCCGATAGGCCTTTTACCTGTAAAGGGTTTAATTATGCAATGGATGTGGAAGACCCCTACTGATGCCCATTAAAAAAAATAAAGTTATTAGTGATGCTGATTTTGCCGGAGCAATGATGGTACACAATCCCATGACCAAAGCAAGAAAAAGAATTGGCCGAATTGGTAGTTAAAAGAAAATCTAAAATTAAAGCAGATCAGCATGAAGCCAGTCTTAAAAAAACAAATGCTAAATGTTTATTAGTGAAGTTTTGATTCTTGCCTAATTAAATTCTGACACATTTAATATGTTAACGGGCCTTACTAAATGCCTTTATCTGGATTTGTACATACAGGAGGCTTTCTCTCTTTAATAAAAGTTTAATATCGATATGCTGTCGAAGAGTGTAACAGCACTTCGGTTCTATAAGATTTTCTGGCTAGAATAATATTTTTAGTTCAGAATAAAAAAAGGCTAACTGTTAAAAGTTAGCCCTTCAAAAAATATCTAATAACGTTTACGCCTCCTTCCCATGGCAATTCTTATACTTCTTGCCGCTACCACAAGGACAGGCATCATTTCTGCCAATCTTTGGTTCTACCCGGATAGGTTCCTGCTTGATGGCAGGTGAAGGATCATTGTAGTCATTTTCATTGCTGATGTATTCCGGGCCTCCGTTTCCACCCGGACCCGAAGCTGCTCCTGCAAATTCTTCTTTGCGCTGACGCAGTTTACTCATGTCGGTTTTTTCTTCTCTTCCTTCTTTAATTTTAGTTGTACTGGTTTCCTCCATTGGCAGGGTGCAATGGCAAAGAAAGCTAACGATATCTTTATTTACCTGGTCGCCCATTTGTTTAAAGGCACCAAAGGCTTCAATTTTGTAAATAACCAGCGGATCTTTTTGTTCGTAGCCTGCGGTTTGTACACTATGGCGTAAATCATCCATTGCCCTTAAATGTTCTTTCCAGGCATCATCGATCAATGCTAAAGTGATACTCCGTTCCAAAGCATTGGGCAGTTCCGCACCTTGGGTAGCAATGGTTTTATCTAGGTTAGCCAGGGCCTGTATTGCTTTTCTTCCATCCGTAAACGGTACCGCTACATTCTCAATATGATTGCCTTGCTCTTTGCGAATATTTTTAATGATCGGGAATGTTTGCTCTGCAATGGCCACCACCTTCCGGTTGTAATTCGATTTTGCTTCTTCGTATAATTTTTCAGCTACCACGTTGATTACCCCTTTCTCCAGTTCCTGCGCTTCAATAGCAGTGTCGATTCCAAAGTTCATAATCACGGCCAGTTTAAAGCCTTCGTGATCGTTGCTTTCTTTAAATGAATTGATAAGCCCTTCTGCTACAGAATAAAATGCATTGTCGAGATCGAGCGCCAGCCTTTCTCCAAACAAGGCATGGTTGCGCTTGCTGTACACCACATTCCGTTGCTTGTTCATCACATCATCATATTCCAGCAGGCGCTTGCGTATACCAAAGTTATTTTCTTCTACTTTTTTCTGCGCCCTTTCAATTGATTTGGAAATCATACTGTGCTGGATCACTTCTCCTTCCTTATAACCCATTCTATCCATCAGCGAAGCAATACGTTCGCTGCCAAACATACGCATCAGGTCATCTTCCAAACTTACAAAAAACTGGGTGCTACCGGGATCTCCCTGGCGACCGGAACGACCACGCAACTGCCTGTCTACACGGCGGCTCTCATGCCTTTCGGTACCTACAATAGCTAAGCCACCTGCATCTTTTACCCCGGGCCCCAACTTAATATCCGTACCACGACCAGCCATATTGGTTGCAATGGTAACAGCCCCTGCAAAACCTGCTTCTGCTACTACCTGTGCTTCCCTGGCATGTTGTTTTGCATTCAATACATTATGAGGAATATTCTTTTGCTTCAACATCCGGCTTAGCAATTCACTGATTTCTACCGAAGTGGTACCCACCAATGATGGTCTGCCGGCAAGACGTAAACGCTCAATTTCATCAATTACTGATTTGTATTTCTCCCGTTTGGTTTTGTACACCAGGTCCTGCTCATCTTTACGAACAGCGGGCAGGTTGGTAGGTATGGTAACTACATCCAGCTTGTAAATATCCCACAACTCCGCTGCTTCTGTTTCGGCTGTACCCGTCATACCACAAAGCTTGTGGTACATACGGAAGTAGTTCTGTAAAGTAACAGTTGCATAAGTTTGCGTACTTGCTTCAATCTTCACATTTTCTTTCGCTTCAATTGCCTGGTGGAGGCCATCCGAATATCTTCTGCCATCTAATATACGACCAGTTTGTTCATCTACTATTTTTACTGATTCATCCATTACCACATATTCCGTATCCTTATCAAATAAAGTATATGCTTTTAGTAATTGTTGTACGGTATGTATCCGGTCTGCTTTTAAAGAATATTCGCTTAATAAACTTTCTTTACGCTGCAATTTTTCTTCAGCAGACAATGTGCCTTTTTCAATATCTGCCAGCTTAGTGGCAATATCCGGAAGAATAAAGAATTCTGTGTCTTCGCCGGATTTAGTAATCAGGTTGATCCCTTTATCTGTAAGATCTACCTGGTTGTTTTTTTCATCTATGTGGAAGTATAATTCTTCATCCACTTTGGGCATTTCCTTTTGCTGATCAGCAAGGTAATAGTTTTCTGTTTTCTGCAATTTCACCCGCATACCCGGCTCACTCAAAAATTTAATTAAAGCGCTGTTTTTAGGTAAGCCCCTATGCGCTCTCATCAATGATAAGCCACCATCTTTTGGATCATCGTTGCCTTCAGCTATTTTTTTCTTTGCATCAATTAAATATTGATTGGTCGCTTTTTTCTGTGCATCCACCAGTTTTTCAATGCGTGGTTTCAGGTCGAAAAACTGTTGGGTATTATCACTGTGTCCAACCGGCCCGCTGATGATCAGTGGCGTTCTGGCATCATCTATCAATACACTATCCACCTCATCTACCATGGCGAAATGATGCTTGCGTTGAACCATTTCATCCGGGCTGTGTACCATGTTGTCTCTCAGGTAATCAAAACCAAATTCATTGTTGGTACCATAAGTAATATCCGCGTTATATGCTGCTCTCCGGGCATCACCATTGGGTTCATGTTTATCTATGCAATCCACTGTTAAACCCAGAAATTCAAATAATGGTCCGTTCCATTCACTATCTCTTCTTGCGAGGTAATCGTTTACCGTAACAATGTGTACCCCTTCGCCAGCCAATGCATTCAGGTAAGCTGGTAAAGTACTCACCAGTGTTTTACCCTCACCGGTAGCCATCTCGGCAATTTTACCGGAGTGCAAAACCGCACCACCTATTAACTGTACATCGTAGTGAACCATGTTCCACAGTACCTCTCCACCGGCGGCTTTCCAGGTATTGGTAAAAATTACCTTGTCGCCCTGTATGGTAATATGATCTTTCTTTACGGCAAGGGTCCGGTCTAATTCGGTGGCCGTACTTTCCAAAGTAGCATTCTCTTTAAACCTGCGGGCTGTTTCTTTTACGGCTGCAAAAGCTTCAGGCAAAATTTCCTGTAGTATTACTTCTATTTGTTTATCCCTGTCTTTTTTAAGCAAATCAACTTCCTGGTAAATCACATCCTTTTCATTAATGTTGGTGACCGGTAAGTTTTCAGCATTTTCCTTTTTGGTAGTTATTTCTTCATCAATGGAGCTGAGATGTTGTTGAATGCGGTTTTTAAATTCTGTGGTCTTAGCTCTTAGCTTATCGTTGCTGAGCGATTGATATTGAGTAAAATAACCGTTGATTTTTGCAACCTGCGGTGTTATTTTTTTTACGTCTTTTTCACTTTTGTTGCCACCAAATATTTTCGATAAAAAGCCTATCATATAAATCCTTGTTATGAGTATGGTATATAATTAATTAATTCAGGTGTTTTGAATTGTCAAATATGGTGCTTAATTTTTTGAAAGCCAAAATGACAGAACGGCAAAGTTAGCAATTTGTTGACAGTTTGATCCGGATAGTTAACCCCGTGATTTACGTGAGGGATTTATTTAACCTGTGTTTGTGTTGAAATTCAATTCGTTTTTATGGTTTGTTTATAAAGGTGCTACAAACACTATTATGTTTTTTTTAACTAACCTTTTTGGGTTTCCGGAATAAATTAAAAATCATCGTTATGAAACGTTTCACCTCATTTACAATTACTTTACTTTGCTTTCTGATAGTAGTTATCCATGGTTGCAGCAGTACAGAAATTGGGCAGAGCAAAGATGTAGCCCCGGAAACTATTTACCAGCATTATAGTATTAATTACAATGAAGGCGATGAAGTGGGAACGGTAAATGCTTGTTTCAGGTTTGCGGGTATTAATGGCACCACGCTGGTTTTATCAGATCCAAGTAGTATTTCATTGGATGGTGTTAAGCTGCCTGTTGACAGCAGCGATTTTGAAGGCGCCTTTTACAAGCAAGGTAAAAAAGCCGTTGATTTTTTTGGAGATCACAATTTGAGATTTACTGACATTCAAATGCGTGAGTACAATAATAAATTTTCCTTCAACAGGTTTAAACTGGCAAATCTGCCGGTTTCTGCGTCAAAAAACACAACACTTCATATTCAATTTGAACCATTACTAATAGGCCCGGATGATCATATTGAATTGGAATCAATTGAAACTGACTCGGCGTTTAGCATTAGCTATACGGGCAGGGACAAGGATTCTTTTATTTCTATTCCTGTAGAGGATTTGCAACGTCAGCAGGGATCACAATTGAAACTGGTAGCAACTTTGTACAGAAAGCAACCGTTACAAAACTCTACAAAGGAGGGTGGTATAATTGAGATGGTATATGCATTAAAACCCGTCTCTATCAAACTGGATGCACCTGAATTGTCCAAAAATTAAGTGACTGTTTAGATTCCCGGTGTTTTATTGGTGTTCATTATTGTTTTAATGAAAGTTTGCTTTTAAACTTTTTTGTTAAACTTACGTTGTAGACTTCAAATTAGTATATGAAACAAATTGCACTAACATTCATATTTACCACAACGGTGATTTCAGTTTTTTGTCAAATAAACGAACGCTCTTCCTTTGAGCAGGAGCGTACCAGTATTTTAAAAAAGGGGATGTTGGTGCTTGGCGGCTGGGGAGCGGTTAATATAGTTGGTGGGGCAATTGGAACCAGGACCCACAACCCGGAAGCCCGATATTTTCACCAGATGAATGTAATCTGGGGAAGTACAAATTTGTTGATTGCCGGCCTGGGTTATTTGAGTGCCACGAAAGAAAATACAAGTGGGCTATCGCTTTCTACAGTTTTAGCGAAACAGCATAAAATGGAAAAAACTTTTTTGTTGAATGCCGGGCTGGACCTTGCATATATTACAACAGGTCTGTATTTATCGGAAAGAAGCAGGCGGAATGCAGATCCATCCAAATTAAAAGGGTATGGTAATTCTACAATGCTTCAGGGCGGGTTTTTATTATTATTTGATGCATTGATGTATGGCTTGCATACCAAACACGGTAAAAAGCTAACTAAGTTTACGGATAAGGTGACGGTGCTGGGTGGCCCGGGTGGCCTGGTACTTAATTACAAGCTATAAGTAGTGATAAATGTGAAAGCGGTCCTTATTGTCTCCGGCTTCGACTGGAATAAATCCAACGGAATATATTGTGTAGCAAAATAGCTCAGGCAATTAACTACCAGGGATAGTATAATCGCTTTTGTCCAGTTGCAATCAAGCAATTGGTGAAAGGCAATTGCTTCTCCGACTGCAATTCCGGTTGCCACATATAACATATTTACATCAAAAGTGAAAAAGATAATATGTATAACGGACCAGGAAATAATATTGATCAGCAGGCCCATTAATATTGCCTTTTGTCTTTTTTTTCTTCTAAAAAATAGCGCAATAATTGGTAGTTCTATCAATAAGGTAATCAGTAATTTTAAGGCCAGAACCATGTTGTTGTCGCTTTAATTGGAGTAAACAGTATTGCCTTATCGTATATAATATTACCATGACTTTTAACTGCTGAAATCAGGTAATGCATATTTTATTAAAGCAGAAATGCAAGTATAGGTACTATTCACTGAATAACACTTTTTTAAAAACAAAACATTACAAAATAATTTTTGTACCATGGGTCACCCAAAATTAATAATCTGGCAATAAGCATTTTAAATGTATAGTGTCAAAAGCCATTGTCTCTTGCCATCATACTTTTCGCATATAAATCTCTCTTTTTAAAATTGGAGAACATTTTTTTTATAATTTGCACTTTGATGTTAAACAATATACCTGCTGAAATTAAAGAATGGCGCTACAAGCAAATTGACTACATTAATTGGTTAAACGAGTTTGGAAATGTGTTGGGGTGCAAAGTAAATAACAATAAACTGTCCTTTTCCCCATTTGCCGGACAAGGTATTTCAAGCGCATTTTATTTTGAAACTGGCTTCACTGCAGTTGTAAATAACTACCAGTTAAACAAAGACTATCTTTTTACTAGGCAACCAACCGATGAGTTTGGGGTGCTTATTTACCTATATAATTTTGAAACCGAAACACAGGTGGATTATATTTTAGATAATGTGGCCTTGAATTACGCCTCCGGAAGCCATTATCAACTAAGGATCATTAATTCGCAAACATCGCACCAGCTAAGGTTTGATAAAACAACCGCCGTAAGAGGCATCAGTATCTTTCTTGAAAACGGGTGGATACAAAAAAATCTCAGTCACAAAGTGCTTGATGTATTTAGTTTTCTGCAACAGGTAAATTATTTCAAACAGTTTATTAATGCTAAGCAGCAAAGGTTAATGGATGAAATATTAAATGTTTCACCCAGTCATCCTTACCCCGATGTATTCATTCGAAGCAGGATTTTAAGAATAGCCGACAAACTTTTTGAAAACCTTTTGCAACACGATATTTCCGAATCGCCTGAAAAAATAAATGAAGACGATTTTGATACCCTTCAAAAAATTGAAGCGATATTGACGAATAGTTATGATGAAGCTTTTCCGGGTATTGAGAAGTTGTCACGCATATCACTGATGAGTGAAAGCAAACTGAAAAAATTGTTTAAGCAATCTTTTGGAATGGGATTGTATGAATATTTTCAGAAAAACAGGTTGCACCGGGCGAAAGAACAAATTTTATCAGGCAAATATACCATTTCGGAAGTAGGTACTAAGCTGGGCTACCAAAATCTCAGCAACTTCTCCACTGCTTTCCGTAAGGAATTTAACTGCCTGCCGAGCGAGATTTAATTTACTGATTAGCTAATTAAGTTATATGCTAATTCTGGCAACCATACATCACCTGCTTTACAAAAGTATTAAATCCTCAATTTCTTTATTTTAATGAAACCGGCAGACAAGCCCTGGTGGAACTTCAGAGGCGACAGTCTATCCCGTATTTTAATCCGCACTCCATTCAACAGCAGTTTTTATGTTGAACAAAAAAAGAAGAGAATTGTCATTCCAACGAGGTAATCAGCTCATAATATTCCTCGTTCAATAAAATTCCCATTGAGTAATAATCAGCAAATTATCGAATTGGCACATTAGCAAATTATGCAGTTTTCCCCTACCTTTGCCCCCCGAAAAGCAAATTTCAATTAATAATAAACCTTGATATGTCAGGAGCCTTAAAAGAAGTCCGTAACAGAATTAAGAGTGTACAAAGTACCCAGCAAATAACCAAGGCCATGAAAATGGTAAGTGCTGCCAAATTGCGCCGTGCACAGGATGCCATTACCCAAATGCGACCTTATGCAAAGAAGTTACAGGAAGTGCTCAGTAATATTGTAAGCAATAGCGACGGTGATGTTGACCTGGCATTGGCCACTGAAAGATCGGTTGAAAAGGTATTGATTATAGTGGTAACCAGCGACAGGGGATTGTGCGGAGGATACAATAGCAACCTTATTAAATTGGCCCGCCAGGTAATACAGGAAAAGTACAGCAGCCAGCAGGCAAAAGGGAATGTGCAGTTGTTGCCCATTGGGAAAAAAGGTTTTGAGCATTTCACTAAAGGCGGATTTGGTGTGGTGGATCAATATTGGGATATTTTTACCGGGCTTAGTTTTGAAAAGGTACAAACAGCTGCAAAATATGCCATGGAGGCATTTGCCAAAAAGGAAATAGATGCCGTAGAATTGGTGTACAGTGAATTTAAGAATGCGGCAACACAGCGTTTTGTTGCAGAGCAGTTTTTACCTGTTCAGAAACTGACCAGTCAATCGGGTGAGAAGAAAGCTGATTTTATATTTGAACCAAGCAAAGAAGTGTTGATAAGAGAACTGATGCCGAAGATTTTAAATACCCAGCTATTTAAAGCGGTGTTGGATGCCAATGCAAGTGAACATGGCGCCCGAATGACCGCAATGGATAAGGCAAGCGACAACGCAAACGAATTGCTAAAATCACTCAAAATAAGCTACAACAGGGCAAGGCAGGCTGCCATTACTACAGAATTGACAGAAATAGTAAGTGGTGCCGCAGCGTTGAATGGATAAAGACAATTAGCTGATTTGCTAATTCGATAATTTGCTAATGCATTTACGAACTTGAGTTTACACAATTAGCACATTAGCTTATTAGCTAATTAGCACATTACCACCATGGAACTTTCACAAATTATACCACACATAGAAGCCTTGATTTTTGCAAGCGAAAAGCCGTTGACCAACCTGGATTTGGTGGAACTGTTGAATAATGCGATCGGCTTTATCGAAGACCGGGCATCGCTCGACCAGATAGAAGCTGCTGTGGAAGGCATCCATGAAAAATATAGTGCAGAGTTTTATGCCTTTGAATTGAAGCAGAGCGGAGGAGGATGGCAGTTTCTTACAAAAAAAGAATATCATAAAACGGTAGCCCAGTTAAATGGAGATAAGTTTTTAAAGCGCCTTTCCAATGCTGCTTTGGAAACACTTGCAATCATTGCTTATAAGCAACCCATCACCAAAAGCGAAATTGAATCCATCCGTGGCGTAAACTGCGATTATGCGGTGCAGAAATTATTGGAAAAAGACCTGGTGATCATCGCCGGCAGAAATGAAGACGCAGTGGGCAAACCATTGATTTACACTACCTCAAAATCATTCATGGATTATTTTGGTATCAACAGTACCGATGACCTTCCAAAAATAAACGAAGTGCTGATGGAAGAACTGGTACAAGCTACCGTGGTAAATAATAATGGTCAGCAGGACTCTGATATAACAGAGGCAGAAGAACCAGGTGACGTTGTATTAGAAGTAACAGAAACCGGCGAAATAATTGAGCATACGGCTATTCCCGCTAACGAAACTGAAGTGACTATTATAAGCGAAGATATAATTGAAGCTGAAATTCTGACATATGACGAAGAGTTAATTGAAACCAACGGGGAAGAAATAATCGCAATTGTAATAGAAGAAGAAATTATAACAGTTGACCAGGAGGTAAATGAAGACAACGAAGAAGAAATTGTACCTCCTGTTTCAGAAGAAGACATAGTAGACAATTCGGAACATAAACAGGTAAAGGATGAAGAAGAAAAATCTGAATCATAAGCTTTTAATGTAAAAATTTAAAGAAGGTATGACGAAGATTATTTCTCATACCTTTTTTTATAGTGCAGAATCAAAGAAAAAAGTAATAAGCTGACGGAAGCAACGCCATCAATAACCCAATACATACATTTTAACATGTCAAAACACTTAACCCACCAGCAGCTAATAGAAATCGCTGATGAATTTGGTACACCGGTATATGTGTATCATGCAGAACGAATTGCAGAACAGTATAAAAAATTGCAGAAAGCCTTTTCAGGCTGCAACGCACGTTTTTTCTATGCGTGTAAATCACTTACCAATTTGAATGTATTAAAGTACATTCAATCCATTGGCGCATCATTGGATTGCGTAAGTGTAAATGAAGTGAAGCTGGGATTGATGGCGGGTTTTGATAAACAGAACATATTGTATACCCCCAACTGTGTTGATTTCGCAGAGATTGTAGAAGCAAAAGAGTTGGGTGTAAATATCAACATTGATAATATTTCAATATTGGAACAGTTTGGTCACAAATTCGGTAACAGTTACCCGATTTGTATCCGGTTGAATCCGCATATTATGGCAGGCGGGAATTATAAAATATCCACCGGCCATATTGATAGCAAGTTTGGTATTTCCATTCACCAGATGCGCCACATTGAGCGGATTGTAAAAAGCACTAATTTGAACGTAACCGGTATTCACATGCATACCGGCAGTGAAATAAAAGATGTAAAGGTGTTTTTATTGGGGCTTGATGTGATGTTTGATACGGCTTCCCATTTCCCTAACCTCGAATTCATTGATTTGGGAAGCGGGTTTAAAGTGCCCTACCAACCCGGAGATGCGGAAACAGATGTTGCCGACCTTGGTAAAAAAGTAGCGCAGGCCTTTGTTGATTTTGAAAAAGAAACCGGCAGAAAATTGCAAGTATGGTTTGAACCAGGAAAATACCTGGTAAGCCAGAGTGGTTATTTTGTTGTAAAAACAAATGTCATCAAGCAAACACCGGCAGCGGTTTTTGCAGGGGTCAACAGTGGCTTCAATCACCTGATACGCCCAATGATGTACGAAGCCTATCATCATATCGAAAACATCAGTAACCCGAGAGGAGCGGAAAGAATATATAATGTGGTAGGCAATATTTGCGAAACGGATACTTTTGCCTGGGATCGCAAACTGCATGAAGTGAGGGAAGGTGATTACCTTGTTTTCAATAATGCCGGCGCTTATGGTTTTGAAATGTCCTCCAATTTTAACTCCAGGTTAAAACCTGCAGAAGTAATGGTGATAGATGGCAAACCCAAACTCATTCGCAAAAGAGATGTATTTGAAGACCTGCTGAGAAACCAGATGATTTAAACCTGAGAAAATAAAATGAGTAATTTGTAATGCCACCATTTTGTTATGGTGGCATTTTTTTTTATAAACAAAGTAACATGAACATAATCATAAGAAAAGCAAATCAAGGCGATTTTCCGGCAATTATATCCCTGATAAACGAGTTTGCTATTTTTCAAAAAACTCCACAGAAAGTAACCATCACGTTGGATCAGATGGAAAAAGAACAGAATTTTTTTAAATGTTTTGTTGCCGAAACTGCAAGCCGGGTGATCATAGGATTTGCATCCTTCTACTTTACATTCTATTCCTGGAGTGGCAAAGGAATCTACCTGGATGATCTTTACGTAACAGCGCACTACCGCAAACAAAAAGTGGGATTCCAACTTTTACAGGCCGTTATTGAACTAGGGAAAAATGAACATTGCAAAAAACTTCGATGGCAGGTTTCTAAATGGAATGAGCAGGCCATTGGTTTTTATAAAAAAATGGGCGCAACGATTGATGATGTGGAAGTTAATTGCGAATTGATTGTAACTGGCTGACACTGATATTCAGGAAGGTTCCCGGGATTTTGGCGTTAAAAGACTGGCAGTATTATGTAAATTGGCATCTTTATTCTTTTCTTTTGAAACGGCAAAAAAATGATAAATTTGGTTAAACATTAAATTATGGCAGACGTACAAATAAGAGAAACCTTGCATGAATACATAGATACGGCGGATGATAAAAAACTCGAAGCCATCTATACTATACTCAAGGATAGCATTCCAAAAGATTATTTGTATAGCCCGGACGAACTTGAAACAATATATCGGCGCCGTGAAGAGTATAAAAATGGCGAAGAACAATTGCTATCGGTAGAGCAATTGATTGATTGTGTTGGCCAAAATAAATTATAAATGGCTTACCGGCTAATCGTATTAAATGCTGCTGCCGAAGATGCGTCCGAAGCAAATAATTATTATGAAGGAATAAACCATGGATTAAGTGACCGTTTTATGGCAGAATGGATGAAACGATTTAATGAAATAAGTAAGCATCCCGAATATTACGGTTTTATGATAAGAAACGTATTGTACAGGATGTCGAGTTAAAAAGCTTTCCTTACCTGGTTGTATATGAAGTGGAAAATGATGCGGTGATTACTTATTCGGTACATTGCGGTTTCAGGCAACCGGATAAGCGGTTCAGGAAGTAACTCGTATGCTTTCTCACAAAAGATTCATTTTTATTTTCGGATCATTTAACTAAAGTTTTTACTTCAGTCATTGCCCAATCCAATTTTTCGTATAACATTTACATCATCATACCTTCAACAGTGTAACCGACCTGGTTATACTGAACAAACAAATACCAACAATAATATGAACCCCGATTGTGTTCAACGCCCTGAAAAGTTCCCGTCAGCTTTTTTGAACAGTATGCTAAGCCTTACCCTTATCATTACCTTATTTTCCTGCAACAAAAAAGACAAATGGATTGAGGTGGATCCTGCGTTCAGCCAATACATTGATGCCTACACAACAGGCGTAGTTTCCAAAACAAGTACCATCAGTATCAGGCTTGCAGCCGATGCCAATACTACGCATACCGTAGGCGAAGAGCTCACGGACAAACTATTTGATTTTTCACCCGCTGTTAAAGGGAAAGCCTATTGGCTAAATGCCCGTACCATTGAATTTAAACCCGAACAATGGCTGGCGCCGGATAAGGTATATGAAGTAAATTTTAGGCTTGCGAAGGTGACTAAAGTGCCCGACAAATTCAGCAACCTTCGGTTTAATATGAAAACAGTAAAGCCTTCTTTTAAGGTTACGGAGTATGGCCTGAGAAGCAATGGTACAAAAAATAAAATGAACCTCAGCGGGATGCTGGAAACTGCAGATGTAGAAACAGGAAAAGATATTGAACAATTATTGGCAGCTACGTTCGATGGCCGGATTGTAAAAATAAACTGGCAGCACAACGATGCCGCTAAATCGCATATTTATACTATTGATAATATTGAAAGGGGAACTAATGTAAAGAACTTATTGCTTACATGGAATGGCAAGCCAATGAATATGGAAGTGAAAGGCGAAGCTATAATTGCAGTTCCTGCTGCGGGAGATTATAAAGTGCTGAATGTAGTAGCAATGAACGAGACCCAGCAATATGCTTCCGTTCAATTTAGCGATCCAATAGCAGTAGGGCAGGATGTGACCGGTTTGATTACCATGAGCAACCAATCCGATATCTCCTACACCATTAACGGAAGCGAAGTAAAAGTTTTTACTAACGGCAAGCTGGATGGTAATTACACCATAAATATTAATGCAGGAATAAAAAATAGTTGGGGCGATATACTGGACAAAGGCTTTACATCCAACATCAATTTTGAAAATAAATTACCTGCTGTAAAAATTCATGGCAAGGGAAATATCCTTCCCAATTCAGGCAGACTGGTGTTGCCATTTGATGCCATCAATTTAAATGCGGTCGACATCAGCATCATAAAAATTGTAGAGAACAATGTGCCACAGTTTCTACAGGAAAATAATATAGGTGGAAACGAAGAATTAAGAAGGGTAGCTAAACCAATCGTGCAAAAAACATTGCGGCTGGATGATGATAAATCCCTCGACCTGCACAAACACCAGCGCTTCTCTTTGGACATTGATAAATTTCTAAAAACGGAACAGGGCGCTATTTATCGGGTAACCATCGGCTTTAGACCGGAGTATTCTTTGTACCAGTCTGTTGATACTATAAATAAGGAGGATAATGAACAGGAGCGGGATGAAGGATATGATTCATACAACCGAAGCAGCGTTGATGACGACGATATTTTCTGGGACAGGTATGATTCTTATTATCCCTATGGCTATAATTGGGAACAGCGGGACGATCCAAATAGCGGATCGTATTACAACAAAGACAGGTGGGCCAGCAGGAATATTTTAGCAAGCAATATTGGCCTTACTGCAAAGCGGGGAACTGACAATTCATTACTGGTAGCGGTAAGCAATATTTTAACTACCGAACCAATGAGCGGGGTTGACCTGGAAGTGATGGATTACCAGCAAGCCATTGTGACTTCAGGCAAGAGTGGAAGTGATGGTTTTGTAAATATTGACTTGAAACGGAAGCCATATTTATTGGTTGCCAAAAAAGGAAATGAAAGAGGCTATTTGAAATTAGATGATGGAAGTTCGTTGGCATTAAGCCGCTTTGATGTGAGTGGGGAAGATGTAAAAAATGGCATCAAGGGATTCATCTTTGGCGAACGGGGCGTATGGCGGCCCGGCGATACGATGTACCTCAATTGCATCATTGAAGACAAAGAGAAAAAATTACCTAAAGATCATCCCGTAGAGTTTAGTTTATTTACACCACAGGGACAGTTATATAAACATGCAGTGCAAAATAATGCGGAAGATGGTTTTTATCTTTTCAAAACCACTACGGATGCCGCAGCACCTACAGGCAACTGGCTGGCAAAAATAAAAGTAGGTGGTGCCAATTTTGAGAAGCGAATTAAGGTAGAAACGGTAATGCCCAACCGCTTAAAAATTAATGTGGATTTTGGAAAGGATGCTGTGCTGGGTGTTGGAAGCACCGCAACGGGAAACCTCCGTGCCAAATGGCTTTTTGGGGCATTGGGTAAAAATTTAAAAGCGAAAATTGATGCATCACTTGATGCCCGGAAAACTAGTTTCCCAAAATTTGACGGGTATGATTTTGATAACCCAACTGCCAATTATTCCACCCAAAGCAAAACCATTTTTGATGGCACGTTGGATGCGGAAGGCAATGCGGTATTAAAACCAAATTTTGAAACGGATGAAAGCGCACCGGGTATGCTGAATGCCAATATGGTCATAAAAGTTTTTGAACCGGGCGGTGCATTCAGTATTGATAATATGAGCATTCCCTATAGCCCCTACAATAGCTATGTAGGAATAAAATTACCGGCAGGAGAAAAGCCGTTTGATTTTTTACTGTCTGGTAAAAACCATACGATGCAAATTGTAAATGTAGACAACCGGGGCAATTTGATAGCAGGTAATAATGATGTGGAAGTACAATTCTACCGCATACAATGGCGTTGGTGGTGGGATGATAACGGGGATAACCTAAGCAACTTTACACAAAATGAGTACAATAAATTACTGTTCAAACAAACGGTACACTTAACCGGTGGACGTGGCCAGTCGCAATTTGGAGTTTCCGAAAACGAGTGGGGGCGTTACCTCGTTTTAATAAAGGATTTAAAGAGCGGCCACACCACGGGTTCAACTTTATACATTGATGAACCGGGCTGGCAAAGCAGGGAAGGCAACGATGACCAGACAGCCGCCTCGATGCTTTCTTTTAGCAGCAATAAGGAAAAATACAATGTAGGGGAAGAAGTGACCTTAAACATTCCGGGAAGCAAGGGTGGAAGAATTTTAGTAAGCCTCGAAAGCGGCACCAAAGTCATCAAATCTTTCTGGCAGGAAACTACCCCCGGTCAAACACTGGTAAAATTTAAAACCGATGCATCAATGGCGCCCAATGTTTATGCGACTGTTAGTTTGCTACAGCCACATGCTCAAACCATCAATGATCTCCCAATCAGGATGTATGGATCCATCCCGATTTTTGTAGAAGATAAAAATACCATTCTAAAGCCCGTCATCAATATGCCCAATAGTATTCGTCCGGAGCAGGCTGTATCCTTTACTGTAAGTGAACAACAGGGAAAAGAAATGACATATTCGGTAGCTATCGTAGACGAAGGATTGCTGGATCTTACAAGGTTTAAAACACCTGACCCACATGGCGCTTTTTATGCGAGGGAAGCATTGGGCGTAAAGAGTTTTGATATGTTTGATTATGTGATTGGCGCATGGGGCGGAGACCTCGAGCGTATCTTAACCATTGGTGGAGATGCGGAGGGAGGACCGGTTAAACAAAAAACAGCCAATCGGTTTAAACCAGTGGTAAAATACCTTGGTCCGTTTCATTTAAAAAGCGGGCAAAAGCAAACACAAACATTTACGCTGCCTTCCTATATTGGATCGGTAAGGGCAATGGTGGTGGCTGCACACGAGGGTAGTTACGGATTTACAGAAAAGACAGTAGCCGTAAAAAAACCATTGATGTTATTGGCTACCATGCCAAGAGTTTTAGGGCCGGGCGAAACCATCAAATTGCCAGTCACGGTTTTCGCAATGGAGAATACTATTAAGAATGTAAAAGTAAGTTTACAATCTAATCCATACCTACAGGTGGTGGGTAATAATTCGCAGGCCATCACCTTTTCATCTACAGGTGAGCAGATGGTTTATTTTGATGTAATGGTAAAATCAAATACGGGTATTGGTAAGATAAAATTGACGGCTTCATCTGGCAGTGAGAAGGCGGATTATGAAGTGGAGCTGGATATTCGAAATCCGAATCCACCGGTAACCAGTGTAAGCGAAATGGTATTATCGCCGGGCCAGCAATGGAAAACCATTGCATCTCCAATCGGAGTGGCGGCAACCAGCACGGCAGTGGTCGAAATTTCCAGTGTGCCGTCCATGAATCTCCAGAAGAGACTGAATTATTTAATTCAATATCCACATGGATGTATAGAACAAACTACCTCCGCAGTATTTCCCCAACTGGTATTAAATCAACTCACCGACCTGGATGATTATAAAAAGTCGCAGATAGAAAAAAATATCAAGGCAGGCATTGCAACAATGCAAAATTTCCAGCGGCCGGATGGAGGTTTTAGCTACTGGCCCGGTGGTAATGAGAGCGACGAATGGGGTACCAGTTATGCCGGCCATTTTTTAACAGAGGCGCAAAATAATGGTTATCTCGTAAGTGATTATATGTTGCAGCAATGGAAAAATTACCAGCGTGGAAAAGCAAGTGCATGGGCACCATCCACTACTAATTTTTACGGAGGTGATCTGTCGCAGGCTTATCGGTTATTTACCCTGGCATTGGCAAAAGCGCCCGAGCTTGGCGCAATGAACCGCTTAAAAGAATTCAAATATTTATCACCCGAAGCAAAATGGCGACTGGCTGCGGCCTACCAGTTAACCGGACAAAATAATGCTGCCTTAGACCTGGTGAGCGGCTTACCCACATCATTTGAAAGCCGCCCTTCACCGGGCATCACTTTTGGCTCCGACCTAAGAGACCAGGCAATGGTATTGGAAACATTAACCCTCATGGGCAGGCGTACAAAGGCCGCCGAACTGTTGCCCACCATCGCAGCAAAACTATCGCAGGATAGCTGGTACAGCACACAAACCACCGCCTACGCATTAATAGCCATTGCAAAGTATTGTGGTAAAAATCCATCGGGTGCTAAAATAATTTCGGCAGCTAGTATAGATGGCAAATCGACGGATATCAATTCCGCTGCGTACATCCGCCAGTTGCCTGTGGTATTTAAAAATGGCAGCAGTAATGTTGTAATAACCAACAAAGGAAGCAACACATTATATGTTCGTTTAATAACCCAGGGGCAGCCATTAAGCGGTGATAGCTTAAAGGTGAATAATAACCCTGCGGTTTTAAATATGAGTGTAAGCTATATCTCGCAGGATGGGACAGCAATTGACATCAATAAACTAACCCAGGGCTCAGATTTTATTGCAAAGGTGGTTGTCAGTAATCCGGGCAGGCGGGGCTATTATACACAGATGGCATTAACACAAATATTCGCCAGCGGCTGGGAAATATTAAATGCACGTATGCTGGGTGGCGAAGGTAAATTCAAATCGTCGGCATCCACTTACCAGGATATTCGGGATGACCGGGTGTACACCTATTTCAACATTCGGGAGAATGAAACGCTCATTTATTTTATACAACTAAACGCTTCCTATTTGGGCCGCTATTTTTTACCAGGTACATTTACTGAAGCCATGTATGATAATAGTATTACGGCGGGAGTTAACGGTAAGTGGGTGGAAGTGGTGCAGCCATAAACGCTGCTAAGGTTTATTAAAACCTGCATGTTTTTAAATATTTTTTGTCCGGACTAAGAAGTTGCAATGTATGTCATCCCTGTATTCTTGACCCAGTCGGTTTGGGTTGCATCGAATCACCCTCTTGCAAGTTTGCAGCTATGTAGTACACCCGTTAAATTCGATACTGTATTTGTTGCAGGTAGCAGAATAACACAGGATTAAACGCAAAATGGCAGGCACTTGATACAAGTTACTTAACGTTGAAAAGAAACAGTATCTTGTATAAGTGTTGACAGACAAGCATTTCAACAGATTTACATCTATTGTATAAACCTGAATTTGGCAGGCGGTGCAGCAAAAATTACAGGCCCTCATTTGCCTAAATCAATAATAATTTTATTCCGCTATTAACAATAGCCTTTCAGCATAAAAAACATTTCCATCTTGTACAAACAACAAAAAACAACTTTGAGAAATAAAATATGGTTGCAAGAATTTACTGTTTTTATAAATCAATGGCAAGGTAAAATTCTTATATAAAGGTTATACTTTAGCCATAGCCTGAAAAAAAATAAATAACAACATGAAGCCTGTAAAATCAAACTACAAAACTCTTCTGGCAGCCATTGGGCGCACAATAGAAAGCGCCAGACAAAATGCAGTAAGAGCAATTAACACTGAATTGGTAAAGGCTAATTGGGAAATTGGCAGGCACATAGTAGAATTTGAACAGCAGGGGAAAGAGCGGGCTGAATACGGAAGTGACCTACTGGTAAGGCTTTCCAAGGATCTGGCTCTGCAATATGGGAAGGGATTTGGCAGGCGCAATGTGCTGGATATGCGAAGGTTTTACCTGGCCTATGAAAAATGGCAGGCAGTGCCTGCCAAATTGAGCTGGACACACATTATTGCTTTGATAGGTGTTTCAGATAATATCGCCAGAAAGTTTTATGAAAAACAAGCTATTCACGAAAAATGGAGTTACAGGCAACTTGAACGCCAGATTGATGCGTCGTTGTTTGAGCGGCTTGCATTAAGTAAAGACAAAAAAGGCGTATTGCAACTATCAAAAAAGGGATACATCGTTTCAGATTCAACAACGATAGCAAAAGACCCTTACGTACTGGACTTTCTCAAAATTCCATTAAGTTATAAAATGTCTGAGAAGGGGCTTGAGCAAAAAATCATTGATAACTTACAGCAATTTTTATTGGAACTTGGCAAGGGCTTCACATTCGTAGCCAGGCAATACAAACTCTCTCTTCGCAATAAGCATTATTCCATCGACCTTGTTTTTTATCACCGTATTTTGAAATGCTTTGTAATCATCGACCTTAAAACAAGAAAGGTAAATCATGGCGACATCGGGCAGATGAACCTCTACCTTAACTATTTCAAAATTGAAGAAAATGTAGCAAGCGATAATGACCCGATTGGTATCATTCTTTCGGCGGAGAAAGATGAAGTGCTGGTTGAATATGCAATGGGCGGCATTTCAAATAAAATTTTCATCTCAAAGTACCAGCTTTACCTGCCCGATAAAAAACAATTGCAAAAGAAAGTAAAGGCGATAATGGACGGTAATTAAACAATCATCTTTGTAATTATATTAATGCGGCTAAACTGGAAAAAGTATAAAATCATAATTGCTACAGCAATCAGGCAATAATCAGTTATTAGCCTAACAGATGAAAGAACAATTAAATTAAATCATAACCTCCGGCAGATACCATACGCTATTATTATTTGTGACTTTTGTATTTAGCACACACTGGCTGCCCAATTCAGGAAAGTTATTGATTACGGTAATTTGTTGGCATCAACTTACAAGTTGGATATCGAAACTTTGCAGGTAGAAAGTAGCAGCATAACAAATCAAACTATTCAAAAGTGCCTACTTACAAAAATATAAATACAATCCTCCATTCGAAAAGAGCCAAAAGCCCCGGAACAGGGTCCCGATCTTTTATCGGCAGGGGATGGGGGCTGCTTTTCTTCCTCACCCTGCTAACCTGGTTCATTTTATCCTTACCCAATAAGTTATTCAACACCCCCACCAGTTATGTTTTAGAAGATAGGGACGGTAATTTGTTAAGCGCTTCCATTGCGGCTGATGGACAATGGCGGTTTCCATCCAACAAAAAAATACCTCAAAAATTTATCGATTGCATTACCACCTTTGAGGATAGACGTTTTTTTTATCACCCCGGTGTAGATCCCATCGCAATTTGCAGAGCTATCATCAAAAATATAAAAGGGATAGGTGTTGTACAGGGTGGAAGTACCATCAATATGCAGGTGATAAGGCTTTCAAAAAAAGATAACAAACGCAACTTGTGGAACAAACTCACGGAAAGTATTTTAGCCATACGGTTGCAATGCGGGTATTCTAAAAAAGGGGTGTTGGCATTATATGCCGCCAATGCGCCATTCGGTAGCAATGTAGTAGGACTGGATGCCGCCGCATGGCGATACTTTGGCCGAAGCCCGGCAAAATTGAGCTGGGGCGAAATGGCCGCATTGGCTGTATTACCCAATGCACCCGCACTGGTTCATCCCGGCAAAAACAGGACGGTGTTGCTCAGGAAAAGAAATGTATTATTAGATCAGTTAGTAGCAGCCGGAAAAATTGATGTCAGCACCTGTACATTGGCTAAGCTGGAACCATTGCCTGGTGCGCCATTGCCCTTACCACAAAATGCACCGCATCTATTGCAACGGTTCAAAAAGCAAAACCAATTAGTTAAAGGTGAAACAAAAATCATCACTACAATAGATGGAAATCTTCAAAAAAATGTAGCGGCAATCGTTCAGCAACACCAGTCTGTATTAAAGGGAAATGGTATCAACAACGCCTGTGCGCTGGTGCTGGATGTAGAGACTGGAAATACATTGGCGTATGTGGGTAACATTTATGCGCCTACCAATAAAGAGATGGAAAGTGATGTAGATGTAATTGTAGCACGCCGCAGTCCGGGCAGTGCATTAAAACCTATCTTGTATGCAGCCATGTTAAGTGATGGTTTGATCCTCCCCAATTCAATCATACCCGACATACCTACACAGATAGGCAGTTACGCACCCAAAAACTTCGACCTTGGTTATGATGGCGCCGTACCCGCAGGTAAAGCCTTATCAAGAAGCCTGAATATTCCGGCAGTAAAATTATTGCAGCAATATAAGTACCAGCGGTTTTACGAGACATTGCAGCAATGTGGTATTAATACACTCAATCGTTCGGCAGATACCTATGGGTTAAGTTTAATACTCGGTGGTTGCGAAGTAACGATGTGGGACCTCGCAGGCGTGTATGCATCTATGGCACGAAGCGTAAATCACCAGTCAAAAAATCATGGCAAATTTGATCCAACGGATTTTCATGCACCAGGATACATCAGTGGTACTTCCGGAATTGGTCTGCGTCAAACAACGAAGGAGGAAAAGCCGGCAAACAATATTTCTTTGGATGCTACGGCTATATGGTTCACATTCCTGTCCATGCAGGAAGTAATGCGTCCCGGTGAGGAAGGCTTGTGGCAACAGTTCTCTTCATCACAAACCATTGCCTGGAAAACCGGTACCAGCTTTGGATTCAGGGATGGCTGGGCAATTGGTATAACGCCTAAAAATGTAGTGGCGGTGTGGGTAGGCAATACCGATGGCGAAGGGCGGCCGGGATTAATTGGAGTGCATACTGCAGCACCCATCCTGTTTGATATTTTTCGTTTGTTGCCAACGGTACCTTTTTTTCAAAAGCCTGTTTATAATTATACTTACCTGCCGGTGTGCAGGCAAAGTGGTTACCGGGCAAATATTGATTGCCCGGATGTAGATACTTTATTTATGCCACCCAATGGTGAAAAGGCTCCCCTATGTGCTTACCATAAAATGATTAACCTCGATGCAACGGGCACTTACCGGGTAACGGAACAATGTGAAAGTCCGTCAGCCATGCAGCATAAAAGCTGGTTTATTTTATCACCCGCCATGGAATATTATTACCGCCAGCGCAACGCAGGTTACAAGCCGCTGCCGGCATTTAAAGCAGGCTGCATCTTCCAGGAAACCGGCAAACCGATTGAATTAATTTATCCGCAGGAAGGGGCGAAAATTTACGTACCATTGGAACTAAGTGGTGAAAAAGGGAAAACTGTTTTTACAGCGGCACATAGAATAACAGGTACAAAAATTTTCTGGAGCCTTGATGATGCATTTGTCGGAACCACACAAAGCTTTCACCAGTTAGCATTGGATCCGTCAGTAGGAAAACATATTATTACCCTGGTGGATGAAAGCGGTATCAGTGTTTCAAAGCAGTTTGAGATTTTGGAGAAAGAGAAGCATTAGTACAGTCATAATAGGACTGATGTTATATATTGAGGAAGCCAGTTCTGAAAAATGAAAGTCAGTATTTTTGAATTATTGCTTAATGGGAAAACGAGGCATTGTATATCTGTTGTTTTCTTTTTTTAATGAATTAAGTATAAGTATTCTTTTGTCAATTGCGATTTGCTCTAGATTTCTTTACATTGTTCTATATATTTTTTATTGATCAGGTAAGGGTGAAATCAAACAAATTTCAATCGAATCTATCGCATAAGTCCGAAGGACTTAAATATGAGTAGCCGTGGGTGAAACCCATGGTTAAAAATGATGTAAATTTCAACCCGCGGCGGCGGGTTGAATACAAGATGCAGGATCAATCAAGTACGCCAACTATTTAGAGCCTCCTTTTTTTCTTAGCACCAAACAAAAAAATCTAAATTACCAATTAAACGAAATTTAATATGGGCACCTGCAAACAGATTTATTACCAAATTGTTTTTGGCACTAAAAATCGTAAACCAACAATAGCCGCAGATCATGAAAGAGAATTGTTCCAATACATTCATGGTATCATAAAAAATAAGCATGGTAAATTGTACCGCATTAATGGTATGGAAGACCATATTCATATATTTTCCGATCTGCATCCAACGGTATGCCTGAGCGATTATATTAAAGATATAAAGGTAGCCAGCAATGCCTGGATGAAAGAGAGCGGGAAGTTTCCGGCGTTTGATGGCTGGCAGGAAGGCTACGGTGCATTTACCTATTCAACACACGAAAGAGATATTATTATCAACTATATTAAAAATCAAAAGGAACATCACAAATCGGAGACATTTTATGATGAATTCAAACGTTTGTTAATTGAAAATGGAATTGAATTTGATGAGAAATATTTGTTGTAGGCGATTCACTATTACCGGTATAAATGTTCAACCCGCCGCGGCGGGTTGGCAATAGGAAAAAAAATTTGCTTGCCCATGGGTTTCACCCACGGCTACTCAAATTCAAGCCATACAGGCTTAGCAGTTTTAAGATGTATGAAGACTGCCTAAAAACTATTTTATTGGAAGAGGACATTTCCCACTATTTAAAAATTAAGAATACTTCTTTCAAAAATGGCAACGGCAATCCTAAATAAAATCTCCTTAATTTTAATCACCATTTAATCACGTTAAATATTTTGCTATGCCAATAAGAATGCAGGATGATCCGCAGGACCAGCCAGATTACAATGATAGTAATTCTTCGGGTGGAGGAAGGGGCGGCGGTTTCGGTGGCGGTGGAGGCGGTTTATTAAATTTTTTACCCTTGCTGCTTGGCCTGTTTGGCGGCGGAAGAGGTGGCAAGGGTGGCCGTGGTGGTGGGGGAGGATTGATCCTGTTGTTGGTATTGGCCGGGGCGGCTTATTTTTTCTTTTTTAGAAATAGTGGTGGCGGAGGCACTGTATCCAATGTGGTGCAAAATCTTTTTTCTCAAAGCGGTTATAGTTTTAGCCCGGAGCAATTTAAAAAGGCCAGTGTGTACGAAGGCCTCGAAGCCGACAATACCAAAAACCCATTACCGGAAAGTGTTTCCTTATTACGCTTTGCACCAGACCGGCAAAACCAGGGAAAGCAGGGTAGCTGTGTTGCCTGGAGCAGTGTATATGCCGCCCGTACCATTGTGGAAGCCGCATCTACAGGTGCCAGTGGTAACAGCACCGTATACAGCCCGGCATTTGTTTACAACCAGATAGGGCTTGAAGATTGCCAGGGTTCTTATATACAACGAGCAATGGAATTTATGACCAATAAAGGCGTGCTGCCATACAATGATTTTCCTTATACGGATGAAGAATGTACCAGGCAACCTACTTCATCGCTTTGGGATAAAGCGGCACAAAACAAGATGCATGGATTTACCCGGTTAACAGATGGCGAGCGTGTGGAAGGTATCAACGTACGTGCCGTAAAAGAGCATTTGGCAAAAGATGCCCCAGTTGTAATTGGAATGATGGTGGGCGGTACTTTTATGCAGGGCATGATGGGTAAGGATACCTGGGCACCCAGCAGTGAAGACCGCAGCCAGATGGGCTTTGGTGGTCATGCCATGTGTGTGATTGGGTATGATGACCGCAGGCAGGCTTTCCAGATAATGAATAGCTGGGGACCTGAGTGGGGCAATAACGGCGTAGGCTGGGTGCGCTATGGAGATTTTAAAGAATTTGTAAGAGAAGCTTATGGCATTGATCCAATGCCAAAACGTGGAGCTGCTTTGAATGTAGCTTTTGAATGTAATATTGGCCTGGTAAAAAATGAGGGCAAGCAATACATTCCATTAAAATTGAAAAGTGGAAATGTGTTTGAAACAGTGAGCACCGTTGCGCCGGGTACTGCTTTTAAAATGGAGATAAAAAATGCCACCGAATGTTACATTTATATTTTCGGGCAGGAGACGGATGGCACCAGCTATACGTTGTTTCCTTATCCGGATAAAACGGATCCTGCCAAAACGCAGTTTTCACCTTATTGCGGTATTACCGGTTACCGCCTTTTTCCAAGAGGTAAAAGTATGGTGCCTGATAATGTTGGTAAGAAGGATGTGTTCGCCGTTGTGGTTACTAAAAAGCCGCTCGACTGGTATGCCATCAATACCACAATCAGCGCAAGTAGCCGAACCGATTTTGGTGGCAAGGTGCAGGATGCTTTAAAGGGTAGTGATATTACCAATGTAAGTTTTGCAACAGGCAGTAGCGGCAACATTAATTTTAAAGCTGCAAATGATCAAAAGAACGCAGTAGTTTGTGTAGTGGAGGTAAATAAATAATGGTGTTTACTATTATTTATTTACACTTTTTTTTGTGACCAGCTTTTGTAATTCTGTTTGACATCGTTGTGCAGCATGTCCCAACGAGGAGTGTAGCGACGGAACTCGGGGTCACTCACTTTTACTACATACCGTTATTGAACATTTTTCACGTTATGATAAGTGTGTATCTGATTCGGTTTCATACTAAAATGTTATTGAAAACCGGTATTCAAATTGATTTAACAACATTCCTGTTATTATAGGAAGTGTCATTCAAAAAAGTAAAAGAGATCGATGAAATTAATATTTGTAATGATGTTTTTTGTTCTTTCAATTGCAGCGAATGCACAGGAAGATACAAAGAAATTATACGATCCCAAAGCCAATGCCACAGTGGATATTGAAGCCGCAATAAAAAAAGCAGCCGCTGAAAATAAATATGTGTTAATACAGGCGGGTGGTAACTGGTGTGGCTGGTGCATTGAGTTTGCAAGGTTTGCTAAGGCAGACCTTAAAATTGATTCTATTATTGAAAAATCCTTTGTTTGGTATCACCTAAACTGGAGTAAGGAAAATGAGAATAAAAAAATATTTGCGCAATATGGATATCCGCAACGCTTTGGGTTTCCGGCCTTCCTTATTTTAAATGGCAAAGGCGAACGAATACATACGCAAAACAGTGAGTACCTCGAAGATGGGAAAAAAAGCTACGACAAAAATAAAGTTCAGTCCTTTTTAGAAATGTGGAGTCCGCATGCGTTGGATCCGGAATTGTATAAAAACTGATCTGCAGATTTACGGAACCAGCAATCAATTTTTAACTGCTAAAACTTTATCATGAATTCCAATAAAGCCCGGTTTATACAACTCATCCGCCATCCGGTTAAATTCCGGATTTTTTTGTTTACCAAATTACCAAGCGCATTTTTCAGTGGGGTGAGGGTAAAATATATTGATGAAGAAAAAGCAAGGGTTTCGGTTCCATATAAATGGTTTTCTCAAAATCCATTTAAGTCTACTTATTTTGCCTGTCTTGCAATGGCCGCTGAAATGAGTACCGGATTATTGGCAATGATGCATACTTATGAAAGCTCACCATCTATATCAATGTTAGTAACAGGCATAGAAGGTAACTATTTTAAAAAAGCAACCGGCCTTACTACCTTTACTTGCGAAGATGGGGAAGCTATCAATAATACCATCAGGGAGGCGGTCACTAGTGGCGAAGGCAGAACGATCAAAGCAAAATCTTTGGGCAGGAATAAGGAAGGGGAACTGGTTGCAGAATTTTTTATTACCTGGTCATTTAAAGCAAAAAAGCAGCATTAAACCCACAGCTTTTCAAAGGAAATTTTCGATTGTAAGTGTAGCGTTAAAACTGTAATTTCTATCTCACATACCGAATAGGTACACCCTATCATGATTGCATGCTAATGCCAGTTTAGCAAAATCCAAACGATCATTACACCGATAAAATAGTATTGTTTGAAATAGTACCAGCGAGGTCCAATGCTATAAAATTGTTACTATGTCGAACCGTCGTAACGGACAAGTAGCAACATGTTGCTAAGTAATTCAATCAGCCTTACAAAAAATATATGTATTCTTCATACAAAATGTTCTTATTGCGAATTGCTTTTAACTACCTTCAAGCCCTAAATCTATAACGATGAAAATTGCTTTCCATGGCGCTGCCAGAACGGTAACCGGCTCCAAACACCTGCTCACTTTAAACAATGGTAAAAAATATTTATTAGACTGCGGTATGTTCCAGGGTATGGGCAAGGATACCGATACTATGAACCGGCATTGGGGATTTGAGCCTGCGGAGGTGGATCACCTGATATTGTCGCATGCTCATATTGACCATAGCGGGTTGATTCCAAAATTGGTGAGGGATGGGTTCAATGGCAAAATATTTTGTACTCCTGCTACCAAAGAACTTACCGAAGTATTACTGGAAGACTCTGCCGGTATACAGGAAAATGAAATTAAATATGAAAACAAGCGAAGGGCACAAGATGGATTGCCCTACCTGAAACCTTTGTATGGCTCAGCCGATGCCATGGCAGCCAGTGACCATTTTGTGTCCGTGGAATATGGCAACTGGTTTACAGTGGATGAAAATATTGAGGTACTATACACAGATACCGGGCATATCATTGGAAGTGCGGCGGTGCATTTAAAAATCAGTGAAGACGGCGTTATAAAACGGCTTACGTTCAGTGGTGATGTAGGCCGGTATAACGATGCCATATTGAAAGCGCCTGAAGAATTTTCGCAGGCTGATTATATTATCCTGGAATCTACCTATGGCAATAGTTTACACGATGTGCAAACCACCACACCTGATTTGTTGCTAAAGTGGATTGAAAAAGCCTGTATCCAAAAGAAAGGAAAACTAATTATGCCTGCTTTTAGCGTAGGAAGAACACAGGAGATTTTATATGCGCTCAATCAACTGGAACTGGAACGCAGGCTTCCTCCCGTTGAATATTTTGTAGATAGCCCGCTAAGTGTAAAAGCTACCAAAATTGTAAAAAGTTACCCGCGTTATTTTAATGCTACCATTCAAAAAGTATTAGCATCGGATGATGATCCGTTTTCTTTCCGTGGAATGAAATTTATTAAAACCGTGGAAGAATCCAAATTGTTGAATTTTAGAAATGGCCCTTTCGTGATCATTTCTGCAAGCGGCATGGCGGATGCAGGAAGAGTGAAACATCATATCAGCAACAATATTGAAAATAGCCGCAATACTATTTTATTAACGGGGTATTGCGAACCACGCTCATTGGGCGGCAAATTAATGGCCGGTAAAAAGGAAGTGAATATCTACGGTGCTACCCACGAGGTAAATGCGGAGATTGGCGCTATACGGAGTATGAGTGCGCATGGTGATTATGAAGACCTTTGTCGTTTCCTTGAATGCCAGGACAAAACCAAAATCAGCAAATTGTTTTTAGTACACGGCGAGTATGATGTGCAACAGGCTTTTAAAATACGGTTAAATAGTAAGGGATTTGCTAACGTTGATATTCCGGAGATGCATTCAGAAGTAGTGCTTGGCTAATGTATTTTTTAATTCAGCTCATTCAATTTTACAATGCAGCTTTCGCTGCATTTGTAATTTAAAGATTAAGTTATACAGATGAGTATTTTCACAGCACTAAACTCACTGCGTTTGTTTATTTTTGAAAATCGGAACTGGTTAAAAAATTAATATCAATTCACTTCCTGCTTTAATAATTCAATATACCTGTAAAAAATAACCTATGATTAAAACGCTTTTAAAAAGACTGGGACTGGTTTTGTTGATTATAATTGGTGTTGCGCTGGCAGCGCCTTTTGTTTTTAAAAATAAAATTATTGCGCTCGTAAAAAAAGAAATCAATAAAAACCTCAATGCCAAAGTTGATTTTACCAATGTGGACATTTCGTTTTTCCGGAGTTTTCCCAAAGTAGCGGTTGGCCTCGAAAATTTGCAGGTAATTGGAACGGATGTATTTGCAATGGATACGCTTCTATCTGCAAAACGACTGGATGCCAGCATGGATATCATGAGTATTATACGCGGAAAGGACATGAACATCTATTCCGTAGTAGCGGAATCACCCCGGGTTCACGCCATCGTTAGCAAATCCGGCCTGGTAAATTGGGACATCATTAAGGTAACAGATACAAGTGCGGCAGTTGACGATTCGAAGCCTTTTAAAATGCAATTACAACGTTATGCGGTTAATAATGGCTACATCAGTTATATGGATGAGCAGGCAGGTATCAGCAGCGAAATCAATAATTTAAATCACCAGGGCAGTGGCGATTTTACTGCCGGTTTATTCACGCTAAAAACTACTACGAAAGCAGATGCGGTAACGGTAGTATATGGAGGTGTCCCATATTTATCCAATGCAAAAACAGTTGTTAATGCGGACATCAATATCGACAATAGTAAAAATGAATACAACTTTAATACCGATCAGATTTCGGTAAATGATTTGAAAGTGACAGCCAGGGGTACCCTGAAAAATCTTGCTGAAAAAGGTTATGACATGGATATTCAGTTCAAGTCGCCGTCTACAGATTTTAAGAATATTCTTTCATTAATCCCGGCTGTTTATCAGCATGATTTTAAAAACATTAAAACGAGTGGCACAGCGCTTTTCGGGGGATTTGTAAAGGGTATATATAATGAAACGCAGTTGCCAGCCTACCATCTTGATCTGCAGGTGAAGGATGGGTTTTTTCAATATCCTGATCTGCCCAAACCTTTGCAGCAGATTAATTTTACAGCACAGGTAGATAATCCAAATGGGCAAACAGACAATACGGTACTCAATATTGAAAAGGCACATTTTGAAATGGATAAAGAACCATTTGATTTTCGGCTACTGGTAGTAAAGCCTAGTAGTAATATGTTTATTGATGCCGCGGCAAAAGGTAAGTTGAATTTGTCTAAAATTGCTCAACTCATTAAACTGGAAAAGGGAACCACTCTATCCGGCTTGTTAAATGCAGATGTGAATATTAAGGGGAATGTAGCGGATATTGAACACCAACAGTATGATAAATTTAGTGCAGGTGGCACCATTAGCCTTGCTGATTTTTTATATGTGGCAAAGGATTATCCAACCGGTATTAAAATAAATAACCTGCTCACCTCGTTTACGCCGGCAAAGGTGGATATCAGTAACCTGAGCGGGCAGTACCTTGGTTCTAATTTCATTGGTAGCGGACAGGTTAATAACCTGCTGAGCTATGTGCTCAATAATAAACCATTGAATGCTGTTTTAAATGTTAGTGCAGATAAAATAAACCTCAATGACTGGATGGGCGTATCAACTGATACCGCTAAAGCCGGTGCGGCAGCAGCCCCCTTTTTAGTGCCCGCTAACCTGGATGTAGTGCTTAATACCAGGGTGGATAACCTGCATTATGATAAAGTAGATATTCAAAATTTAACCGGCACTTTAAAAGTGAATGATGAGGCCGTTAGCATCTCCAATGTAAAAGGCAATGCACTGGATGGCACCATCGTGGTGAATGGTTTGTATTCTACCAAGGCCAGCAAATCAAAACCTGATATCGTATTGGATTATGATGTAACAGGTGTGGATGTGCAAAAAACTTTTTTCGCATTTAACACGGTGCAAAAACTAATGCCCATTGGTAAATTTATTGCCGGTAAACTGACTTCTCATTTATCTCTGAATGGTAAGCTGGGCGATAATATGATGCCGGATATGACAACATTGTCTGGAATAGGTAACCTCCTTTTGATAGAAGGATTTCTCAGCAAATTTGCACCCCTTGATAAAATTGCCAGCACATTGAATGTAAAGGCGCTGGAACAGATTTCATTAAAGGATGTAAAGAACTATTTCGAGTTTTCCAATGGTAAATTATTAGTGAAGCCATTTACAGTAAAAGTAGGTGGTATTGATATGGAAATTGGTGGGATGCAGGGCTTCGATCAATCACTTGCTTATTTGATCAATATGAAATTGCCGCGTTCGTTAATGGGCGATAAAGGGAACCAGTTGGTGAATAACCTGATAAGCCAGGTAAATAATAAAGGAGTGCCTTTGAAAGTAGGAGAAACGGTTAACCTGAATTTACAACTTGGCGGTTTTTTTAATAGTCCCACTGTAAAAACTGATTTAAAGCAAGGGGTAGAAAGTTTAGCCGACCAGTTGAAGCAACAGGCCACTGATTTTGTCAAAGCAAAAATCGACAGCACCAAACAGGCGGTTACCAATGCAGCAAAAGATACCATTGCATCATTAAAAAAGCAGGCCATCAATGCAGCGAAGGATGAACTGTCAAAGCAATTATTGGGAGATAAGAGTTTGAAAGCAGATTCTGCAAAAACCAGGTTCGATCCAAAGGAATCAACGAAGGGGTTGATCAATAATATCTTTAAGAAGAAGCCAAAGGATAGTTTAAAAAATCAGTAGATATAAGTATTACCGATCGGGAAAATGAGTAAATTTATGTGCGTCAAATCATTACATTATGACTATCATTAAGGTGCCGGTTCGGTTTGAAGGTTCAAAGGGTGAAAAAATAATATATACCCTCTTTGATAGCGGGGCAAGTTTTTCCTGCCTTTCGCCGGAAAACGCCGAAGAAATAGGCATTGTGGAAAAGATGCGTTACCCGCTTGAGGTAGCAACAGCAAGCCGTGGTCGCTATGTTAAAATTGAAAACACGCTGCGAAGTGATTTTTATTTCAATGATATAAGACTGAGTGATGAATTTATGGTAGTTCCCGATCTTAGTGAAGATGCAATAATAGGCGTAAACACCATGCAAAAATGGCGTATTAAGCTAGACTTTGAACACGATACAGTGATAATTGACCCAAAGGTGGCTAAACTGATATTGAAGCAATTAAAGTGATAGCTGGTAAGTAACATGATGACCCAAATAAAAAATACAATATGGAATTAAACTCTGATAAAATAAAAATTAAAGACCTTTTAGAATTGAAGCGTAATAACATGATTACAGTAAATCTTGAATATCAAAGAGGAGCTGTTTGGAAAGACCCTCAGCAAAAAGGACAAATTGATAGTGTTCTCAGAGGTTATCCCTTACCGCTTATTTACTTGCATCATAAAAAGAAAATGGTTGCAGGAATGTATCGAGAAGATTTGGAAATTATAGATGGGCAGCAAAGAAATTGATGCATTATTTAAGTTCGGAGAGAACGCATTAAAGCTTTTTGACCCGATTAAAGATGACAAAGTAGCAAGATTCCCCGACTTTATAAAACGTGTCGCATGTCCATGGGCTAGCTGTGATTTAATTAGCCTGCGTGATGATCTGAAAGCTAAATTTAATAATACTGAACTTTTTATTGTAAAAGTTACGACCGACAATGAGGATGAAGCAAGAGATCTATTTATTCGTTTGCAGGCAGGACTTCCACTCAACGCCCAAGAAAAGCGAGATGCATGGCCCGGCGGCTACACAGAATTTACTTTACTTTTTGGAGGGAAAAGAGAATTAACAAGATACCCAGGACATGATTTCTTCAAAAAGCTACTGGCGAATTCATCTTCTGACAGAGGTGAAATACGAACGATTTGCGCTCAAATAGGTATGTTATATATTTTGAGAAGGCGACACAAGGCAATTGGACAGACATCGGAACCCAAGCTGTTGACGATTATTACTATCGAAACTTAGGCTTTGATATTAACTCATTTCATGTACCAAGATTTTCCAAAATCCTTGATTTAGCTGTAGAGTTATTTGAAGGTTACAAAGGGCCAAAGTTAAAAGTTCATGAGGCTATTCATATTGTCTTACTGATTGATAGTTTAATTGATGATTACACAAAAAGCTGGCAAGACAAATTTATAAACTCATTTAACTTATTTCGAAAAAAGGCAGCCATTGATAAGCAAACGAAATCTGGCGATTATTGGTTTTCATATGGTGCATTGACAATGACGGCATCCTCACAGCCCATTACAATTCAAAAAAGACATAAATTCTTTTCGTAAGAAATAATTGTCAATCTTAACCCAATTCGTAAAGACAGTGTGAGAGTTTACGGACAGCTTGAGAGAGAAATAATTTATTACAGGGATAATAAAAAATGTGCAGTTTGTTCAATTGAAATACCATGGACGGAATTAGAGATTCATCATATTAACGAACATCAAAACGGTGGGCGGACAAGAATTGAAAATGGCTTACCAGTTCACAAAGATTGCCATTCGAAGGGAATGGCAGCTATTAACTTTTTTAATGATTGGAAATTGAAACACCAGGAAATTGAACAGTTGAAAAGTGAGCAGCCGGACAACGAGGAAACAATTGAAAAATTTTATCCTTCTCCTTATGATATATATAAAAAGAAAAATGAGTTAGTTAGCCAAAAGGAACTATATAGAATTAGGCGACATAAAGAAAATGACGTGCTTTTAGATCAAATTATTCCTGTAATTAAATCTAATAGCACAATAAATGGCATATTAAAAAATAAATATCCTAATAGAAACGAAACAATAGAGAAAGAATTATAGAAGGCAAATTCTTTTAAAAGTTTACCTCAAGCATACTTGCCAAAAAATCTAACTACATCTTTTTTGATCATCAGTTTCAGTATGGGAAATGAGGTTTAATGTATTTTAAACTTAATTTTTAATTTGCTTTTGGCTGAACTTGGCTCGAACGATCATACTTCCCAAATGCAGAAAATATCAGGATGCAATTGCGTTCGTTTGAGAGAAAGAATTGAAGGACTGCGGCCTATAGCAATTATTCCAGAACCAGTTGGATATTAGCCCTTGAACGTTCGCGTTTATCAATTTAGTGTATAGAAAGTTTAAGTTTTCTATTTAGGCCCTGTTCAATAAGTCTGTATAATGTCGATAGTTGAATGTCCGCTTTGCCGTTTTCAATTCGTGAGATGTAGCTTTTTTTTGTTCCTGTTTTTTCTGCCATTTCGGCCTGCGTCAAATTTGCTTTTTCTCTTTCTTCTTTTAATAACTCTCCCAAAATAAAAGTTTGAGCTTTCATTTCAAATTCAGATCGTGAGGCAGTTCCATGAACGCCATATTTTTTATCTAGATGGGTATCCCAGGAAGCTACTTTATCTTTTATTTTTTTTGTTATTTGCTTTTTCATTTTCTTCAATTATTTTTTTATCAATAAAATATTGCCTTTTAAGTTTCTTTGCGAATTCAATTTCTGACTTTGGTGTCTTTTGTGTCTTTTTTTGAAAAGCGTTTATTAGAATTACTAAATTACCCTCGTCAAAGAAGCAGAATATTCTATAAATATTACGCTCATACTCAATTCTGATTTCAAAAAGTCCATCGGTGCTTTCAAGATGTTTAAAATACTTCTTGGGAATAATATCTACAGTTTTGACTAATTCAAATACCCAATCAATTTTCTCTTGTAAGTCTTTATCAAGTTTGTTGTAAAACTCTAAAAAGTACTTTCCGTAAGTCGATAATTTTCTATTCACGAACTAAAGTTAACGAATTAGTGAACATGATTTCAGATACGCTGAATCTTTTTATACAATCTTGAAAGTATGATGATGCTGAATAAGCGGGTTACAACATAACTGTTGAGCCCTTAAAGTAGCATGACACAATGAAAAACAAAGATAAAAAGCTGAAAATAAAATTTTGTTCTTCTTTTTGTCTTTGAGCGTATGTAATTAAGAAGATAAGGATGAATGCTTTTAATTACGTAGATAGTGATCATAAAAAAGAAAGCCTCTCATTACTGAAAGGCTTTGTAGCTAGTAGCACGTACGGGATTCGAACCCGTGATTCCTCCGTGAAAGGGAGGCGTCTTAACCCCTTGACCAACGCGCCATTATTTTCGGACGGCAAAGATAGGGTTGCATGCTTAATTCACAAAATTTTTAAGGAATTTAATTTAATATCCTTCTATATACTTGATGGGCGCTACTTTGCAAGGTTCTTTCGTATCTTCCTGCTCCTAAAATTAATTGCATGAAACCTTTTTGCATACTGCTATCTATTATATTATTCACATTTGCCGGTAATGCCCAGGGGAAAAAACAGCCGGTCAACAATTTAAATGCAGATAGTATTGTATTCAGCAAAATAAAATACCGCTCCATCGGGCCCTATCGGGGTGGCAGAAGTGCAGCCGTTTGTGGTGATTTATCCAATAAAAATACTTTCTATTTTGGTGCAACCGGGGGCGGCATCTGGAAAACTATTGACGGCGGCAGCAACTGGAAAAATATCAGTGATAAATTTTTTGGTGGCAGTATCGGTGCGGTAGCGGTTGCACCTTCTGACAATACCATTTTATATGCCGGAGCCGGTGAAAATACCATCCGCGGAAATGTAAGTGAGGGTTTTGGTATCTGGCGTACGGATGATGGCGGCAGATCATGGAAAAATATCGGCTTAAAAGATACCCGGCACATTGTACGCATAGTTGTTCACCCAAAAAATCCGGACATCGTGTGGGTGGCGGCATTGGGACATTTATTTGGTGCCAATGATGAAAGAGGAGTATTTAAAACAACAGATGGTGGTAAAACCTGGCGCAAAGTATTGTTCGCCGATAACCAAAGTGGTGCCGCGGAGCTGGTGATGGAAAGCGGTAACCCTAAAACACTATATGCCTCTACGTGGACAGTTAAACGTACGCCTTACAGCCTGGAAAGCGGCGGTGCCGGCAGTGCATTATGGAAAGTACCGATGGGGGTGAAAACTGGCAAAAGCTAAACGATAAGAAGGGTTTTCCTGCTAAATCTATGATAGGTATTATTGGTGTTGCGGTGGCTCCTTCCAACCCCGACCGGGTATATGCTTTAGTAGAAAATGAAAAAGGAGGATTATTGCGAAGCGAGGATGCAGGAGAGACATGGTCGATTGTTAGTACCGACGCCAATATCCGGCAACGGGCATGGTATTTTAGTAAGATATTTGTTGATCCTAAAAATGCAGATATTGTTTATGCGTTGAATGTTGAAATGTGGCGTAGTACCGACGGTGGAAAAACATTTAAATCCATCAGAACACCACACGGTGATCATCATGATTTGTGGATCGATCCAGAAAATACCGACCGCATGATTGTAGCGGATGATGGAGGAGCCCAAATAAGTTTTGATGCGGGTGCCAACTGGAGTACCTACAATAACCAGCCCACTGCACAGTTTTACCGGGTATCTACCGACAATCATTATCCTTACAGAGTTTTAGGGGCACAGCAGGATAACAGTACGGTTAGAATTTTATCGCAATCTGATGGCGACGAAATTAACCAAACCAGTTGGAGCTCGACTGCCGGGTTTGAAAGCGGTTACGTGGTAGCCGATCCGCTGAATCCGGATATTGTGTATGGTGGAAATTACGGTGGGTATATTTCAAGACTGGATCATAAAACCGGCGAAAACCGGGCGGTAAGTGTATGGCCTGATAACCCGCTGGGTGATGGTGCAGATGTGATGAAATACCGTTTTCAATGGAATTTCCCGTTGTTCTTTTCGCCCCACAATCCTAAGAAATTGTATGCCGGCGGCAATGTATTGTTTGTCACCGAAAATGAAGGTGCCAACTGGACGGCATTGGGTGGCGACCTTACTACCAATGACAAGAAAAAACAGGTTTCCAGCGGAGGCCCCATTACCAGGGACAATACCGGCGTAGAAGTATATTGCACCATTTTTACAGCAGCCGAGTCTGTGTTGGAAAAGGACCTGTTATGGACCGGAAGCGATGACGGGCTCATCCATGTTAGCCGGGATGGTGGTAAAAACTGGGAGAATGTAACACCAGCGGCAGCGGGCCAATGGATGATGTGGAACTGCGTGGAAACGGATCCGTTTAAAAAAGGCGCTGCTTATTTTGTGGGTACTAAATATAAATCCGATGATTTTGCGCCCTATATTTTTAAGACGGAAGATTATGGCAAAACGTGGAAAAGCATCGCCAGCGGTATTGCTTCCACCCATTTTACCAGGGTGCTTCGGGCCGATCAAAAAGTGCCCGGTTTATTGTATTGCGGAACCGAGTATGGAATGTATACCAGTTATGATGATGGAGCCAATTGGAAATCGTTTCAATTAAATTTACCCGAAGTGCCCATCACAGATCTAACCATCAAAGAGAATGACCTGGTAGTAGCTACCCAGGGTAGGGCTTTCTGGATATTGGATGATTTGAGCGTAGTTCAACATGTGGCAGCTAAAAATGCAGCAACAGTTATTGATAAAAGCCTGTACATTTTCCCGGCCCATCCTGCTTACCGGATGAGTGGAAGCCGAAATGAGCAGGTAAAAAATGCCGGAATGAATCCTTACATGGGCGTGGTGGTAAATTATTGGGTAAAGAATTATATAGAAGGCGATACTTTGACCATAGTAGTAAAAGACAGGGATAAAAAGACAATCAGGATGTTCACCAATTTCCCCGTAACTGAACCGGTTAAACCAGAAACAGGCAAACTCGATGTTTCAAAAGGAATGAATGTTTTTGTATGGGACATGCTGTACCCACCGGCAGAAAAGGTAGAAGGAATGATTTTGTGGAGTGGCAATGTACCGGGGCCCAAAGCCGCACCCGGCAATTATTTTGTAGAAATAAAAGCCGGTAAAAAAGATAGTATTGAAACAACCATTGTGATAAAAGCCAACCCTGTTTACCAGCTTACACAGCAGGATTATGAAGCGCAGTTTGCATTTTTATTATCCGTAAGAGATCAATTTTCCGAAGTGCAAAAAGCTATTAAAAACATACGTGACCTGCGGAAGCAACTAACTGATTTTACAGACCGGCAGGGTAAGGCCTGTCCGAAAGAGATTAAGGATCTGGCCGATACCATCAACAAACAAATCACTGCCGTAGAAGAAGCATTGTATCAAACAAAGGCCAAAAGTGCACAGGATGTACTGAACTACCCTATACGGTTAAACGATAAAATTGCCGGCCTCTACGATTATGCAGCTTCCGGTAATTATGCGCCCACTAAACAGGTTAAAGATGCCTACGCCGATTTGTCTGCCCAGGCTGAAACAGCATTGAATAAATTAAAGAAGATAATAAACACCGATGTTGTTAAATTGAACCAGCTTATTCGGGATAAAGCCCTGCCGTTAATTGGAATAAAGCAGGAGTAGTGGTATCTGGAAATTCCCAGAATGCAATGATTTTTTTTGTTTACGGGCAGCGTTTTTTTTGTAACGACATTGAAGTCAGTTTAACCCGTATTTAATCGGGACTACATTCAAATTCAGTTTTTCAATGCAGTATGTGACTGCTGATTTGAATCGTACAATTAATTCAGTCTGTTGAAGTAGGAGACGCTCCAATTGGTCACTGATAAAATGAAAATATTGATCTTGTTGAATAAAAGAGAGCATCTTAATGATCATCATCCAGCAGATCGGGTCTTCTTTCTTTTGTTCGCTGTAAACTTTGGTCTATTCGCCATTGTTCAATTTTAGCATGGTTACCACTCATTAAAATGTCCGGCACTTTCCAGCCCCTGAAAGTTTCGGGTCGGGTGTACACCGGCGGAGCCAGTAAATTATCCTGGAAGGAATCAGTTAAAGCAGAAGTCTCATCATTTAAAACACCTGGTATTAACCTGCCGATGGCATCTACCAAAACAGCCGCAGCCAGTTCGCCACCACTTAATACATAATCCCCGATTGAAATTTCTTTGGTTATAAAATGGTCCCTCACCCGCTGATCAATTCCTTTGTAATGACCACAGATAAGAAGTAAATTTTCTTTCATCGAAAATTGATTCGCCAGGTGCTGGTTAAATGTCTCTCCATCCGGTGTTAAAAAAATAACCTCATCATAAGTAGTATTTCGCTGAAGGCTTTCAATAGCATTCACCAGCGGTTCTATCATCATCACCATTCCTGCGCCGCCACCAAATTGGTAATCATCAACCTGTGCCCGGGCATACGTGGTATACTCTCTCAGGTTAATTAAATTCACTTCAAGCAAGCCCTTATCCTTTGCCCGTTTCAAAATAGAATGAGCAAAAGGGCCTTGCAATAAATCCGGCACAACAGAAATGATATCAATTTTCATCAGCAACCCAACAGGGATTTTATTTTGTAATTACTTGTAAAACCACTCAGGCTAAAACTAACACAAACCACTATCAAATGTCCAAAGAGAAATAAGCATTAGCAGAGTCCGGGTTTCCCCTTCGGGGGTTAGGGGGCCGCATTAGCAGAGTCCAGGTTTCCCCTTCGGGGTTTAGGGGGCTTCCATAAACCCATCCAAATCCCGCTTATCTTTTTTGGTAGGTCGACCTACCTTGCTCATTCGCTTACCAGTATGGAAAACCGCAGCCTGGAACTTAATCCTATCCAGTTCTTCAGGAGGAGTAATATCTGTATAATATTTAATGGCTTCACTGTATTGTACCCGGTGGTCCAGCAAGCCGATCACTTTTATTACCCAACGTTTGGCTTCTGTCTTTACTTCGTATTCGTCGCCCACATTTACTGTTTTAGCAGCCTTCACATTATCACCATTTAATTTTACTTTACTCTTATCACAGGCATCTGCCGCCTGGCTCCTTGTTTTAAAAAGCCGGATGGCCCACAGGTATTTATCTATCCGGAGTTTTTCTGTTTCCATTTGGTAAAATTAAACGCTTTTAATTTTATAGTGTCATCTGATAGAGGTATTTCGTTAATTTAGTTTTCTAAAAAACAGATATGCATTTTAAAAAGTCCGCACTTTCTTTAATTGTCATTTTTCTTGTAGTTACACATTTTGCATCAGGTCAGTTACGCCCCGGTATACAATGGACGCCAGATGGTAATGGCTTTTACCAGGTTAAGGAAAATGGGATTGTAAAAATTGATATTAAAACCCGGGCTGAAACACCTTTAATCCGAAAGGCGCAACTAACAACGGAGGCCGGTGAGATATTAATCCCTGCCAGTTTTAAATACAGCAATGACAATAGCAAAATACTTTTATTTGCAAACACTGCCAGGGTGTGGCGCTACAATACCCGGGGAGATTATTGGGTAATGAATATGGCAGCCAATAAACTAACGCAGCTGGGTAAAGGCAGACCATCACAATCGCTGATGTTTGCTAAATTTTCTCCCGATGGGAAAAAAGCAGCTTATGTAAGTGAACATAACTTGTTTGTTGAAGACCTTACTACTGGCAATATAAATCAGCTAACAATGGATGGTACCCGCAAATTAATTAACGGAACATTTGATTGGGTATATGAAGAAGAGTTTTTTTGTCGTGATGGTTTTAGATGGAGCCCCGATAGCAAACACATCGCCTATTGGCAGATTGATGCAATAAATACCAGGGATTATGTAATGCTGAATACAACAGATTCAATTTATCCAAAAGTAGTTCCTGTTGAATACCCGGTGGCGGGAGAAGCGCCTTCACCCTACAAAATCGGCGTAGTGAATATTTCAACTGCTAAAACAAAGTGGATGAATATTCCTACTGATAGTGTGCTGCAAACTTATGTGCCGAGGATGGAGTGGGCGGCAAACAGCGAGGAACTGATTCTTCAGCATTTGAACCGTAAACAAAATGAAAGTAAACTGATATCGTGTAATGTGGCCTCTGGTAAAGCGGATCTTTTATATACCGAAAAAGATTCTGCATGGATTGAGATCCTGCCTTTATGGGACGAAGATTATGCAATGGGTGGTTGGGATTGGCTCAATAACGGGAAGGAGTTTTTATGGGCCAGTGAAAAAGATGGCTGGCGGCATTTGTACCGCATCAGCCGGGGTGGTAAAAAAGAAACGCTGATAACAACAGGGAATTATGACGTAATGGATATTGTAAGGTTAGATGAAAAAAATGGCCACGTTTATTTTATGGCATCACCAGCCAATGCAACGCAAAAATATTTGTATCGGATTACATTGGATGGTAAAGGCAAAGCCGAATTGCTTTCACCCATTAACCAGCAGGGTATGCACGACTACAAGATCGCACCGGGTGCAAAATTTGCGTTACATACATTCTCTAATTATTACACCCCGGAAGCCAACGAATGGATTACGCTGGCGGATCACAAAGGGTTGTACGGAGAAAATAAAGTGAATGCTGAGTTGTCCAAATCAGATCAATCGAAATCGGGGATTGAGTTTTTTAAAATTAAAACCGCAGAAGAAGTTGAGATGGATGCGTGGATGAGAAAGCCACAAAACTTTGACGCCAACAAAAAATACCCGGTTGTATTTTATGTGTACACCGAACCCTGGGGACAGAATGTAAAAGACGAATATGGGGTAGCAGATAATTTTTTGTACCAGGGCGATATGGCTGAAGATGGCTATATCTATGTTTCAATTGATAACCGTGGTACGCCGGTACCCAAGGGCAGGGCCTGGCGAAAATCGGTGTATCGTAAAATTGGTTTAATCAATATCAGTGACCAGGCGATGGCTGCTAAAGAAATATTAAAACGGCCATACATTGACAATAGCCGGGTTGCTGTTTGGGGATGGAGTGGTGGTGGTTCGGCCACATTGAACCTGATGTTTCAGTATCCTGAAATATACAAAACGGGTATCGCCATTGCTGCGGTAGGCAACCAATTATCTTATGATAATATTTACCAGGAGCGTTACATGGGTTTACCACAGGAAAACAAACAGGATTTCATCAATGGCTCGCCCATCACTTATGCAAAAAATTTAAAAGGGAATTTATTATACATCCATGGCACCGGCGATGACAACGTGCATTATAACAACGCAGAATTGCTGTTAAACGAGTTGATCAAATATAACAAGCAATTTCAATTTATGCCATATCCAAATCGCAGCCATGGTATTTACGAAGGCGAAGGAACCCGGCAGCACCTGCAAACTTTATACACCAATTATTTAAAGGCCAATTGCCCGCCCGGTGGGAGGTGATTGAATGATGGAGTATGTATTTGATACAGGATACTGGATACGGGATGCTGGGATACCGGATTGTAGATATAGGATTGTAGATATAGGATTGGGAAGAAGTTAGATACCGGTTCCGGATACAGGTATACTTACAGATAGAAACCGCATTTTTTATGAATAACGGAAAAAATCAATTATAAAAAAACAGGTAATTTTCGTTACCTGTTTTTTTATGCTCATTATTAAAATGGCTATTAAAAAATATATCTTAAACCAAACTGCATCTGCCAGCGGGAAGGAAGATCGGGACTTGCTATGTTGGTTTCTCTAAGTGATGGATCAAACTGGTAGTTGGAGCCACCTAAATAAGAAATGGGTTGAAAATAGCCTGAAGCACTGGCATATTTTCTAACCCCCCATTTACTGCTGATAAGATTACCGGCGTTAATGATATCAAGGCTTACCTGTATGGTATTCGTCTTGCCACTAACCTTAAAATTGAAATCCTGTAAAAGTCTCACATCTACCTGGCTAAACCAGGGTGTTTCACCTGCATATTTTTCTGTGTACATACCACGCCTGCTCTTTAGATAGCTATCCTGCTCAATAAAGCTTTTGAATGCGGTTCTTTGCGCAGCCTGGTTTTGAACCACTCCATTCACATCTGTCAGCGCCTGGAAATTCATTTTATCAATTTCGCTGTTTTTTGGAACATACATCAGGTCGTTGGAAGCCGTACCATCATTGTTGATATCGCCACCATACACATAGGCAAAGCGGTTACCACTGGTCCAGTTGCCAAACAAAGAAACCGTAGTACCATACTTGCCGTTGCCATAGTCAAACTTTTTAATTCCAGCCAATACAAAACGATGGGTATTGCCATACAAGGACCGGCTGTTAATCGCTGCATTGGAGTTATTCAGGATAGGGTTACGGTCAAATGCATCGCTGCTTATTTCTGCTGAAATTGAACTGGCATCGGTAGCAACCAGGTAATTATAGGATGCAGTTAAAAAGAGGTTGTTTCTAAATGTTTTCTGAACAGAAAAGCTGGTATTGAACTGGTAACCTGCTTTCGTATTGGTAAAGATATAAGCATTGGCTGCACCTTTATCGGAGGAAGTATAAACGGCCCTGGTATCACCGATTCCACTATTTAGAGAACCGGTGGGTGTGCCCAGTGCATAGTTACGAACCATCATGGCATTTACATCTTTTGAGAATGCCACATCTATTGTAAAAACAGTGCTAGCTCCGGCTTTCATATCCGTGCCAATATTGGTGCGCCATATTTGCGGCCATTTAAAATTACGGGCGGTTGCATTATAGAAAAATGAATATGGATTTCCTATATGATTTCCCAGCCAAACAAAAGGAAAGCGGCCAGTAAATAAACCAGATCCTCCACGTAATTGAAAAGTTTTATCTCCTTTTACATCCCAATTAAATCCAACACGTGGCGAGAACAGTGGTTTGGATGAAGGGAGTTTTGTATTGTCTAGTTGTTTTCCTACACCATTGCTGACCGGTTGTCCGTGTTCATCGAATAGAGTAAGATTATCATTATTGGGCAATGTAGGAGAATCCGTTTTTCCATCTGGTTGCCTGTATTGGGAATTCATATAAAGTGGTATGTCCATACGTAGTCCGTAGGTAACCCTTAAGTTTTCAGAAGGCTTCCACTCATCCTGTACGTATAACGAGTATTGGGCAACCGTTAAATCATACCATGTCCATTTGTTAGCCTTGCCTGCGGCGTTTGCCACGGAAACATCTACATCCAACGGGTATGCCCCAAATACATATTTGCCACTAACAGGCACACTGTCTTTAAATGTTTGAATATCTGCATCACTGAATAAGGTAGCTGCATACCCGGTGAGGTTAAAGGAGTTGGAGAACTTAAATGATTCATAAGAAGTTCCTAATGTTAACGTGTGCTTTGGCAGGATGATGTTGAAATTATTCGTTAGCTGCAGGGCATCCTGGTTGAGCCTGTTGTTGATAGAAAATGGTTCATGTCCGGCAACAATGTACATAGTGCCAAATTTGGTGATATTAAGAACCGGAAAAGGCGTTGAAAATGGATTGCGTTTGTCACGGAACGAAGTGTAAACAGCTCTTAATTTATTAGCAAACTTACTTCCGAAACTTGATTTTAATTCGGCTCCAAATGAGTGTAATTTATTTTCAATTTGATAGCCTGAATTTTTAAATTGCATGGTAGTATAGTCAGGGCCACGGCGGCGAATAGCATTGGGATGCGCAGGTTTTTCCTTCGTTGCATCCAACCCGTTATAGGTAAAAGAAAGACTGTGGTTGTTATTAATTATCCAGTCGAGTTTTCCGATCCATTTATAATTGGTTTGTTTGAGGTTGTAGTTCTGGTATGGTCCGGTTTCATAGCCAAATTTGCTTTTTAAAATACTGCTAACTGCAACCAGGTCCGATTCCAATACCCGGGAAGTATTGGTATTGCCTGCATTAGCATTAGTTCGTGCCAGATAACTGCTGGCTGCATCCTCTCTTTGCTCAGTTTCAAAATTGATAAAGTAAAAAAGTTTATTCTTTTTGATGGCTCCACCTAACGAAATACCAGCCTGTAATTGTGTAAGATCCGGCACAGCAATTTTATTACCATCAACTTTTTTGCCGGTTAAACCCTGGTTACGAAAAAATCCATAGGCGGTTCCCGCAAATGTATTGGTCCCGGATTTGGTAACCGTATTGATACCAGCTCCTGTAAAGCCCGCCTGCGTTACATCATACGGTGCGATATTTACCTGAATCTGATCAATAGCGTCTAATGATACCGGTTGTGAACCTGTTTGTCCGCCTGGTGTGGGTGCATCAAGGCCAAACGGGTTGTTGAAGACCGCTCCATCCAATGAATAGTTGTTATACTGGCCATTTCTTCCTGCAAAGGAAGTCCCGTTGTAGGTAGCGGAAGCAGAAGGAGTTAATCTGGTAAAATCATCTGCCGACCTTGAAATGGTAGGTAATTGCCTCAATTGGCGTGAGCTGATATTTGTGGATGCTCCCGTACGCTGGTTATCAAATATCTTTGACCTGGTGGAAAGCACCACGCCTTCCAGGCTAACTGAAGACGCATCCAGTTTAAAATCGAGGGAAGTGTTTTGGCCAAGTTCAAGTGTTATATCATCCTCCGATTTTTCCTGGTAGCCGGTAAACGTTACGGTTACTTTGTAAGGTCCACCCACCCGCAGGTTGGGAACCAAAAAAGTGCCGTTAGACTGTGTAGTGGTAACCTTGGTTATACCTGCGTTGGGATAAGAAATGCGGACAGTAGCTGCTGGTAACGGTTTGCCATCTAAACCCGTTACGGTACCACTTACTGTAGAAGTGGTAACCTGTGCACCGGCGTGTAAGCTTGCGATACTAACAAAAAGAACAATGATTGCTTTGAATAATTTTGATAATCTCATGTTTTTTAGTTTGGTTATTTAAAATTATAACAAAAGCTTAATTTAGGATATTATTTTTTATAATTGGTAAGATAAAAGTTGATTTATTTGAACAAAAGCACTTTTTAGTTCACATTAATTTTTTGGTTAAGGGATACATTGCGATGGAATTTTAAAGAAGTATTGTCTTAGTAATATTTTTGTTTACCCGTCTTACTGTTATTTTGAACAGTGTACTTTTCATGAAATTGTTTGTTTCCAGATTAATAAAATAAAAACGCCGAAGGTTCAAACCTTCGGCGTCTATCAGCAAATAAGTTATTACTTACTCAGTTCAGTAAAATACTGATGAAAATAAGGAATTGTTTCAATGCCTTTATAGAAATTTTCTACATTAAATTTTTCATTCGGGCTATGCAGGTTATCACTATCCAATCCAAAGCCCATAAATACTATTTTAACGCCGAGTTCTTTTTCAAACAATGCGCAAATTGGAATGCTTCCTCCACCACGTACCGGAATAGGGGCTTTACCAAAAGTAGTTTCCAATGCCTTTGCTGCTGCCTGGTAGGCAATGCTGTCAATGGGCGTCATGTAAGGCTCTCCGCCATGATGCTCAAAGGCAGTAACGGAAACACCGGCTGGTGCAATTTTTTTAAAATGCTCCAGCAACATGGCCGTTATTTTTTCAGAAGACTGGTTGGGTACAAGGCGGGTAGAAATTTTTGCCATCGCCTTGGATGGTAATACTGTTTTAGCACCTTCACCCTGGTAGCCACCCCAAATGCCATTCAATTCCAGTGTAGGCCGTATGCCGGTTCTTTCGCCGGTTGTAAATCCTTTCTCACCCCATAATTCGGTTACCCCCAAATCATTTTTATATTCCTGTTCATCATAAGGTGCAGCCGCCATTAGTTTTCTTTCTTCATCCGTTGCAACTACTACATCGTCGTAAAAACCTGGTATGGTGATATGGTTATTTTCATCATGGCAGGAAGCGATCATTTTGGCGAGCATGGTGATAGGGTTGGCTACCGCTCCACCGTATACGCCGCTGTGCAGGTCGCGGTTGGGGCCTGTTACGGTTACTTCGATATAACTTAATCCACGTACTCCAATATCAATACTGGGGTTATCCAAACTAATCATAGCGGTATCGCTTATTAAAATAACATCTGCCTTCAATACGTCATTGTGAGATGCAACAAATTTTCCCAGGTTAGGAGAGCCAACTTCTTCTTCACCTTCAATACAGAATTTTATATTGTTGGCAAGCGTATTGGTTTGTATCATTGTTTCCAGTGCCTTTACGTGCATATATACCTGGCCTTTATCATCGCAACTGCCACGGGCAAAAATTTTGCCGTCAATAATTACGGGATCAAACGGGCCGCTTTTCCAAAGTTCCAGCGGCTCTGCCGGTTGCACATCATAATGACCATATACTAATACTGTTGGTTTTGCTGGGTCAATTATTTTTTCAGCATACACAATCGGATGGCCATCTGTAGGATAAATTTCCACCTTGTCTACGCCAGCTTCAATTAAACGTTGCTTCACGCTTTCGGCACAAGTTATCATATCCGCCTTATTTTCCGTTTTCGCACTTACACTGGGGATGCGTAACAACTCCAATAATTCGCTTAAGAAACGGTCTTTGTGTTTTTCCTGGTAATCTTTCCAAACTTGCATCTTGATGGGTATTTTAATAATGAAAATGAATTAAATAAGGCAAACGAAATTAGTCCTTTTTTGCCGACCAACGTTTCTGTTTCAATAACATAAAATTTATAAAAAAAGAAAAATTTCATGTTGTTTTTAAAAACTGCGGTATATATTTGTACCAGATTGTTAGCCAATTTATCAGCCTTTGTTTAAGATGTATTTAATCATTACCTCTGGAGCAAAGGCTGAGTCTATTTATAGCTACAATGGTAACGATTCTAATGAAGCGTGAATTCAATGAAAGCACCTGCATTATCGGGAGTTTTTTAATTTTTGTATTAATAACCAGACACCTGCTATCAAAATATACCCGATAGCAGCTAAAACCAATCCCCATTTTGAGACTGCAAAAATAAAGGTCAGCAGACTATTGCTATCGGAAAAATGACCATTTAATGTAAGCAGCATTCCGGTATTTTCGAAAATATCCAATAACCCTGCGGCCAGTGCCCCTGCTGTTAAAAACCGGCCGGTGAGTAAAAGGAATCCATTTGCTGACCCGGCAATTGACCTGCATGATTGAGATAAAAAAAAGGAGTAGAAGAATATAAATATAAAATCTAACCAGGTATTAATTTTTGCCAGCTCCAGCCTGTTTCCGGGAGGGGTATTCTTCCAGGCATTTATAACCAAAGCCGTTTCGGATGCGTTGACGGCGAATTCAAGATCCAATATTCCATTTGGAGTTAAAGCAGTTTTGAGCGGGGCGCCGGTTTTAACCATCACCACCATCATTATCATTGTACCGGCAAATAAAAATAGCAGGCTGGTATTTTTATTTAATAAGAATTGATTCAAATTAAATGCTGTTATATCTTTCACTTACATAATTCCAGTTCAGTACTTTCCAAAAGTTTTCAATATACTCAGGTCTGCGATTTTGATATTTTAAATAATAGGCATGCTCCCAAACATCTAACCCAAATAATGGGAAACCCTTTACCTCTGCTATATCCATCAATGGATTATCCTGGTTGGGAGTAGAACTTACTACCAGCTTTTTATCTTTCGTAACTAACAACCAGGCCCAGCCGCTTCCAAATCTTGTTTTGGCTGCTTCGGATAATTGTTTTTTCATTTCATCAAACGAACCGAAGTTTTTTTCAATAGCAGTCATCAGTTTTCCTGCAGGTTGGGCGGTGGCATTTGGAGCCATACATTTCCAGAATAATTCATGGTTGTAATGGCCGCCTCCATTGTTACGCATTTTTGTGGAAAAAGCAGCAATTTTTTGTAATACATCTTCAAGAGGTTTGGTAGTATCCACTTTTTCAGCAGCAGCAGCTTCCTTTAAATTCTTACTGTATGCAGATGCATGTTTGGTATAATGAATTTCCATTGTTTGTGCATCTATGGATGGTTCCAATGCATTGAAAGCATACGGCAATGGTAATTGGTCAAACCCGGTTTTAAAGTCAGTGGGCGTTTTGGCCAGGAGGGAAGGGGTATTGCAGCCGGCAGCCATTAATGAACTGATTGATGGAAGCGCTATAAGGGTTGCTACGCTTGCCTTAGCAGACTTTTGTATAAAATTTCTCCTTGTTGTATTTTTCATCTTGAATTTTTTTATTTTCTAAATTTAGCTAAACTTTTTTGTACGGTTCCATATATTAACAACCGGTTTAAATAACGGGCGAATACTTTTAAAAAAGCGGTAGTAAAACTCCTTATTGAAGAGTTGAGAATCATGCATTGCTTTATAGGTAAGTAAAGCACCCAAAGGACCCAATACCAGGATGGATAGCCACATGCCAACAAATGGGCTGGCGAGATCGTCTTTCACAAACTTTTCGCCAAACATATTGAGTAAATGAAATATCAGGAAAAATACAATGGCTACTACAAGGGGCATTCCAAGCCCGCCTTTACGGATAATAGAACCAAGCGGAGCACCAATAAAGAACAAAATAAGGCAGGCTAACGACAATGAGAATTTTCTGTGCCATTCTATTTTATTATTACGTAAATCCTTATCCTTATTATCCCATTCTGCCCCTGAAAACTGGTAGGTGCTTTTCATAGAATTGAGCACATTTACCGAATTTTCGTATACTGAAAAAATGGCGGAATCTGGTATCAATTCCTCCATGTTTTTAATTTTCCGTGTTATAGGTACCGCCTTTTTCCAGATACTGTCTGGCAGCTTATCGTAATGAAGCTGTGAGCTGATTTCAATACGTAGCCGTTTTTGAAAACTATCTTTTACCCTTGCTAAGGAGTCTATCGAATAATTCAATTGCCGGATGCTCAGCATTTTGTAATCATTTTTAAAAATCGTATCGGAAGTGTTCATGATCTGAAAAGAACTGAGATCAAATAATTTTTTATATTCTTTAAAGCCCAGCCTTATAAATTCTGTACTGGTATCCATTGCATTTCCACGTTCCTGGTACCGGAAGCCATTGTATAAAGTAAATTCAAGGAATTTTTTATCTTCGGAAAATCCCATGGTTCCCTTCTCTGCAATGATGCTGTTGTCCTGCAGCATACTTTGCTGTTCATAAATCAGTACGTTGTGAATGGTTTTTCCATCCTTATCTTTTTTACCCACTTTGATGGCATAACCAGGGATATGATTGTAAAATGTTCCCTGTTTCAGATCAAGAGCAGGTTTTTTATAGGTGATATCGTAATAGAGCGTTTTAAATTTCAGGTTAGCATAAGGTATTACATAATTGGCAAAAAGGAAGGTGATACCACAAAGTAATATTGATACCAACATCAGCGGACGCATAAAACGCAATAATGAAATGCCGGCAGATTTGATAGCTACCAATTCAAAACTTTCACCCAGGTTACCAAATGTCATGATAGATGAAATGAGTATGGCAATGGGCATAGCGAGTGTGAGTAAGGAAGCGCTTGCATACCACAAAAAATTACCAATGGTAAACAGATCCAGATCTTTACCTACCAGGTCATCAATGTATTTCCAGAGGCTCTGCATCATTAATACAAAGAATGCAATAAAGAACGTAGCGATAAACGGCCCGATAAATGATCGAATAATCAGCCGGTCTAATTTTTTTATCATATTCAACGATCAGCCCTTATCAGAACTGTTAAGATGTAATTTGGTTTTTATTTAAGAGCTCACTCAGTAGCCATCTTCAATAACCAGCAATGTTGCAAAGCTATGAAGTATTTTAACTACCTATTTCCTTATTAAAATGAATTTATTGATTGTGCCTGTAAATTATTTATAGATAAAAATTCGTTTTACGTTATCATTTTCCAACAGTGCGGCCTTTCAAGTACCTTCTATCTACGGCTTATCCTGGATGAGAATCTCTCCTGCCGGAGATCAGAAATCAAAAATCCGATAGCTATGGATCAGACATCAGACATAAACAGTAACTTGTAAATTGAATGAACGAAAATTCAAAAATAGAACTTTCAGCCAGTGAAATGGAATTGGTTTGTAATAAAGAGTGGATTTTAACTAAACTTATTATCATAGATAAAGTGTACCAGCTCTTTGGAGCCCTTTCCAAACAAATGCAGCTTCGCACCTGGATATTAAAAGAAAGGTTACCCGAACAGGCAACCAGCAGCAATCCCAAAATATCTAAAGGAGAAAATTATGAAAACCTGCCCTATGTGATGCTCGATTATCCGCGGCACTTTACCAGGGAATCAACATTGGCAATACGAACGCTATTCTGGTGGGGGAACTTTTTTAGTATCAATCTTCACCTGGCTGGTGAATGTAAAGTGAAAGCGATGCCACTATTAAAAGCAAACTTTAAAACTTTGCAGCTTAACGAATACTCAGTTTGCACTCATACCGATCCATGGCAACATCACTTTGAAGTAAATAATTTTATACCATTGGCAACATTAACAGAATCTGAGTTTGCAATTATACTTGAACGTGAGCCATTCTTGAAAATTGCAAAACACATTACTTTACATCAATGGCACACCGCACCAGTATTTTTAGAAAATCATTTTAATGAAATGATAATGCTGTTGCAGATTAATTCCCCAGCCGATGAAATAAATCTTTCACCTGGTATTCCCATAACTGGCTCTGATCTTTAATGTCTTTCTTTTCAGCAAAATCTTTAATTATCAAAATTGTTTGATTGGTGACCTCTGATTTTTCAATACTGAATTCGAAGTACTCTTCTTTAGGTGCATGCAACCAATGGTACCGGATATATTTGTCTTCTTCACCTTCCATTAATTCCGCCTGCTCATCAGAACCATTCCATGAAAAGCTGAAAATGCCATCTCTTTCATCCACCTTATCCGCAAACCATTCCTGCAGCCCTGCAGGTGTGCTCAAAAAATCATATAATATGCCTGGCGAACATCTAACCGGGTATTCTAGCGTGTACAAAACTTTCTTGCTCATCCAAATAATTTAAATTCATATAGAATAGTGCAATAATAACAAAATAATCGAGGCGACAAAATATTTTTTTAATTACGGCTGTTAAACTTATAATGTCAATATTTTAAACAACGCTTTTTTCAAGTGTCACCAGTTACACTTTTGTGCTTGCCGTATACAAAATATAATGAAATTATTTTTGGTAAGATATTGCAAATACTATAAATTACGTTTAAGTACGATATGTTTGTTCCCCAATATCTTATGTTAGCCAAAATAAAATAAACTACCTGATTTTTATCTAACCTAACACTTAAAACATCCTGCCATTATGAGTATGCGTCAACTAAAGATCACTAAATCTATCACCAACCGGGAAAGCCAAAGTTTAGAAAAATACCTGCAGGAAATTGGAAAGGTTGAGTTAATTTCTCCTGAGGAAGAAGTTAAACTGGCTATCCTTATCAAACAGGGCAGTCAAATAGCCCTTGATAAATTAACAAAGGCAAATCTTCGTTTTGTAGTTTCAGTAGCCAAGCAATACCAAAACCAGGGGCTTACCTTACCCGATTTAATTAATGAAGGTAATGTTGGGCTGATAAAAGCTGCACAACGATTTGATGAAACCCGCGGTTTTAAATTCATTTCCTACGCAGTTTGGTGGATACGGCAAAGCATATTGCAGGCTTTGGCAGAACAATCCAGGATTGTGCGTTTGCCTTTAAATAAAGTTGGACTTACCAATCGTATCAGTAAGGCGTATTCTCAGTTGGAGCAGGAGTTTGAGCGGGAACCCACGTCCGAAGAAATTGCCTACCTGTTGGATATGGAAACAGAGGAAGTGGCTGCTACTATTGGTTCCTCGGCCCGCCACATCAGTATGGATCAGCCCTTTTCGGAAGGTGAAGAAGGATCCCTGATAGATGTGCTGGAAAACCCCAATGCGGAAAGTACCGATATGAATATTTCATTTAAAGCCTCCTTGTCTACGGAAATAGACCGTTCATTAAGTACATTAACAGAAAGGCAAAAAGATGTAATTCGTTTTTTCTTCGGAATCGGGGTAGATCATCCGCTGAGCCTGGAAGACATTGGTGAAAGGTATAGCCTTACCAGGGAAAGAGTGCGGCAGATAAAAGACAAGGCGATTACCAAATTACGATCTACCTCCCGCTGTAAATTGTTGCGTACTTATTTGGGAGCCTGAAACTATTTCGGTTGGCTGATATGTTGATTGCCACAATCAATTTATCCTTCTTTCATAATTTCATACATTTGCAAAAAAAATTGAGAGTGAACTTTTTTAGTTCACTTCTTTGTTTATAATCATTTAATTAAATGCAACATGTTCACTTCGTTAAGCGAAAAGCTTGAGAGCGCTTTTAAAAATATCAAAGGAGAGGGAAGAATATCCGAACTCAATATTGCGAATACTGTAAAAGACATCCGTAGGGCACTGGTAGATGCGGATGTTAATTACAAAATTGCAAAAGAATTTACAGATACCATTAAAGAGAAGGCGCTCGGTGAAAAGGTTTTAACGGCAGTGAGCCCGGGCCAGTTAATGGTGAAGATTGTACAGGACCAGCTAACCGAATTGATGGGTGGCAGTGAAAGTGAATTCAATATTAGCGGTAATCCTGCCATTATTTTAATTGCAGGATTGCAGGGTAGTGGTAAAACCACTTTTAGTGGTAAATTGGCCAATTACCTAAAAACAAAAAAAGGCAAATCGCCATTACTGGTTGCTGCGGATATTTACCGGCCTGCAGCGATTGACCAGTTGGAAGTTTTGGGAGGCCAGATAGGTGTGGATGTGTTTAGCGAAAGAGAAAATAAAGACGCTGTTAGTATTGTACAAAATGCGATAAAGGAAGCAAGGGCCAAAAATAAGAACGTAATTATCATTGATACTGCCGGCCGGCTAGCTGTAGATGAGGTGATGATGACAGAAGTGGCCAATATTAAATCCGCCATAAATCCGCAGGAAATTTTATTTGTAGTGGATAGTATGACCGGGCAGGATGCAGTAAATACTGCCGCAGCTTTTAACGAGCGGCTTGATTTCAGTGGAGTGGTATTAACTAAATTAGACGGTGATACGAGGGGTGGTGCTGCATTGTCTATTAAGTACACGGTAAACAAACCTATTAAGTTTGTAAGCAGCGGCGAAAAGATGGAAACCCTCGATGTGTTTTACCCCGAGCGTATGGCACAGCGGATATTGGGGATGGGTGATATTGTAAGCCTGGTAGAGAAAGCGCAGGAACAGTTTGATGAAAAAGAAGCCGCCAGGCTGGAAAAAAAGATCCGTAAAAATCAATTCGATTTTGAGGATTTTAAAACACAGTTGCAGCAAATAAAGAAAATGGGAAACCTGAAGGACCTAATGGGCATGATACCAGGAGTGGGAAAACAAATAAAGGATGTAGATATTAACGATGATGCCTTTAAGGGTATCGAAGCAATGATTAACTCTATGACGGTGGAAGAGCGCCGCAACCCGGATGTTATCAATCCCAATCGTAAGCTGCGTATTGCCAAAGGAAGCGGAAAAGACATCGCCGAATTAAACCAGTTTTTAAAACAGTTTGAACAAATGAAAGGCATGATGAAAATGATGAACAAAATGCCAATGGGCAAGATGCCGGGAATGGGCAAGCGATAAAACTCAATCAACAATATTTTTAGCCATCCTGTGACTGCAGGATGGTTTTTTTATGCCGGGTTTTTATTGGTTTTTCGCATGCAGGAACTGTGCAGCTACACATTATCATTTAGTTAAGGATTTTTATTCAGCGGTGCTTCATGTTTATAGAAATATTTGTAATTGATTGCAATGGTGGGTAACTATAAACACCAGGTTTCAAGGAGCTTAACTAATTGTGATACTCCTTTTCAAACTAATTTTTTTGGTATATGAATTTTCTTACCTGCTACTGAACCTACCCGGTGTTGAAAATAACCTCAGCCAGGAAAATTTAATAATTATAATGAAAAGTTAAATCCGCTTTAAAGTAGTTTTCGTAAATTCGGGTGTCTATTGATGTTTAATTGTCTCCTTCCAGGGATTGTTAATTCATATTTCCTTCAAAAAACCAACGCTTTCCAACTCTCTGTTTGCTTACTAAACTACAGGAAATGAATAAGTCCATTTATTCCAACACCCATTTGAAAGTAGTCCGCTATGATTATTAATTTAATCCAGTAAAATTAGGTAGAGCTCATTTCTTTTAACAACTTCAAAAAAATCATTTATGAAAAGAAAAATTTATGCTTCGTTGATGCTGTTTATTATGGCAATTCAAATTACAGCCCCGGCATTTGCGTCATCACACCGGGAAGCGCCATTGATTGCTGATGACCCGTTGGCAGATAACACGGATGTCTACGCTTTTCGGAGCCCGGATGATCCTAATAAGATTACCATTATTGCAAATTATGTACCAGGGCAACTACCCCAGGGTGGGCCCAACTACTATTCTTTTGGTGAAGGTATACGTTATGAAATCCATATTGACAACAACATTGCTACTAACGGGGATGATATTATTTACCGTTTTACATTTAAAAAGTTGAATGAAGATCCCTCTACATTCTTCAACATCAGGTTAGGTAAGCAAAACCTGAAAACAACCTATAAGATGGAAAGAAGCATGGATGGCGGTAAAACGTTCCAAATGGTTGTTAATAATGGAAAGGTTCCGCCGCCCAACATCGGGCCCCGCTCTATCAGTTCACCTGTTGGTTTAAACAAGCCAGATTACAATACCTTAATTGATGAAGCCATTACAACTTCAACTTCAGGAGAAAAAGTATTCTGTGGCACAGCAGATGACCCTTTCTTTGTGGATTTAGGTGGTATATTTGACCTCGGTGATGCACCCCGGGCTTCGGGTATGTCAGTTGATGGTTTAAAATGCCTGAACGTTTCTACTATTGCTTTACAGGTAGATATTTCTACCCTGCAAAAGGATCGTAAGCCCGTAAGTGCTGCGGCAAACATTTTGGATCCAAATTATGTAATTGGGGTATGGGCCAGTGCAAGCAGGCAGAAAATCAGGATATTATCTGAGGTTACTGCGGCACAGGTAAACGCTAATATCGACCGGCAGTTTGAATTTTCTTCCAATTCAGGTAATTGGGTGCAGGTTTCCAGGCTGGGTATGCCCTTAACCAATGAAGTGGTAATTCCTATTGGGTCAAAGGATTTATGGAATGCATTGACGCCTTATGATGACCTGGCTACGATCAAACAATTCGGTAAGTATTTCTACAATCCCGAACTCGCCCTTTACATGGACGATGCCAAATTTGGTGGCGCTGTTCCAGCTTTTAGTCCCTTGCGTATTCAAAAGAATTCATTGGGAGCATTTGGTTTTGGAAACGGGCAAAATGGTTTATTTCCATTAAAAGGAACTGCCGCAGTGGCTGGTACTGCCTTGGATGATGCCATATTTGGTACATTATTATTACCTGCCAAAAATTCTCCCCGGTCAGTAGATCTTTGGCCCATCTTTCATACAGGCGTCCCTAACCTGTCACCTTACCAGTTAGCAACAGGTAAGCCGGCAGGTAATCCGCTTGCAATGGGCAAGCCATTCATTAATAATTTTTTACCTAATGGTGGTGACATGCTGCGCTTGAATATGGCAGTTCCGCCAACGCCGAGAGACAGTAAAGATTTCAGCACTTTAGGCCTTGTACAGGCTGCTGTAACCGGTTTACTGGATCCCGCTTATGCCAACACATCCATTCAGAATATTCCCAACATGGATGGCTTTCCTAATGGAAGAAGACTAGAGGATGATGTAACCAGGATTGAATTACAGGCAGTTGGCGGTGTGGTATTGGCCGCAATAGGATTATGGTATGATGATTACATGGTGGGTGGTAGCCCTGTAACCCCCCAGTTGCTTAAAGTATTGGGCTATACAACGGGTATTGAGCAAAACGATGCTCCCTTTAAAAAATCATTCCCATACGTGGCAACGCCATGGCCCGGAACGCATATTTGTAATTGCGGCACGGGAACAAATTCAGCTTCCACAGGACCCGACATGGGAAATAACAGATCGGTTTACCAGGGGTTAGCACTTGCAACTCCGGAGGTAATTGCAACCACATCGCCTAACCCGTTTGTGGGTAGCAGCACCATCCAGTATCATTTGGATACTAAAGCCCAAATAAATATTTCCCTAGTTGACGTACAGGGGCACCAGGTAAAAGTGTTGGTAAACAAAACATTGGAGCCCGGCACCTATACTCAAAACTGGAATGGCAGTGATTTGACAAAGGGGATTTATTTTATTAAAGTAACGAAGAATGGAAAAGTGAAACAAAGCCTGCGCATAATAAAAGGTTAATGGTGGAATGTAAGATGATTCAACAAAATAAGTCCGTGGTACCCCGCGGACTTATTTTTCAAAAAAATTGCTTTACCTAATTTATATATCTCAATATTTTTTTTTGATCATGAATGGTCATTTAGAATCAGATGACCATTCATTTGTTTTTATTATTAAACAACTACACCAACATGAAAAAGAAGATACTATACGCTGCACTTTTGCTGGTATTTTTTGGCACCGCCGGATTTGTGATTATAAAGTTCAAGGGAGATGAAAACAGGAAAAAGTCCGTCGTATATGGATTGCTGGATAGGAAAGGAATTTTAAGTACCACAGTTGAATGGCCTCATACTAAAAAAAATGCTGCCAAATTATTAGCTGCAGTTAAAGCGAATCCGGGTGATATCAAGTCAATGGTTGCATTGGCCAATTTATTTATTATGGAAGCAAGAGCCACCGGCAATTACCAGTATTATGACAAGGCTGCTATGAAATGTGTAAATGATATATTGGCAAAAGAACCAGGCAATTTTGAAGCGTTAACTTTAAAATCACTCTTATACCTTTCGCAGCATCATTTTGCAGATGGATTGGCTATGGCGGAAACAGCAGAAAAGATAAACCCCTATAATGCATTTCTATATGGTATACTCGTAGACGGCCATGTTGAAATGGGGAATTATGATTCTGCGGTGATCAATGCGGAAAAGATGATGTCGATAAGACCCGACCTGCGTTCTTATGCAAGGGCATCTTACCTGCGTGAAATATATGGTGATTACCCCGGGGCTATTGAGGCAATGAAAATGGCAGTAGACGCTGGTTTACCCGGCGATGAAACAACTGAATGGGCAAGAGTACAATTAGGCCGCTTATATGAAAACACTGGCGATCCTAAAAATGCTGAAATGAATTATACCGTTGCTTTAAATGAAAGACCCGGCTATGTACACGCAATGGCTGGTATGGCACGTCTTTCAATGGCTGCAAAAGATTATATAAAGGCAATTGAGTACTACCGGCAGGCGGATGCTTTGGTAAATGATTTTTCATTTAAAGAAGAATTGGTAGATGTGTATGAATTAGCCGGGCAAAAAGACCAGGCGGCAGCAACTGCTAAAATGGTTATTGATGATATGAATAAAAATGCTGTAGCGGCCGCCACCGATGAAAGCATCGGCCATTATGCTGATAAGGAACTGGCGTATGCGTATTTAAAAATAAATGATAATGATAAGGCACTGGAACACGCATTGGCAGAGTATAATCGTCGCCCTAAAAATATTGAAGTAAATGAAACAGTTGCATGGGTATACTACCAAAAAGGAGAGTATGCTAAAGCCCTTCCATATATACAGGTGGCTTTAAAAACAAATAGTAAAAATCCGGTGTTGCTATGCCGGGCAGGTTTGATTTACGAAAAGTCGGGTGATAAAGCAAAAGCAAAGGGCTTACTGGAGCAGGCATTTAAAAGCAAGGCATATTTACCGGAAGATTTAAAGTTAAGTGGTGAACAATCGTTGAAAGAAATTTAAGGAAGGATCAATTTTTTTTGTATGAAGGTAAGGATGAGCAAAATATTAAAAAAAGTATTGCTGTTGACCGGCCTGTTATTTTTTACTTCTTGGCTTTATGCACATAGCATTAATTATGCATTGGAAAATGCTCCTGTAAAAGATGTGGTATGGTTTTATTTAAAGATGGGCTTTGAGCACATCGTCCCTTCTGGCATCGACCATGTGCTGTTTGTGATGGGACTTTGTTTGCTAAGTACCAATATTAAAACCATACTCTGGCAGGCGACTGCATTTACGGTAGCACATTCTATTACACTTGCATTGAGTATGAAGAATATAATCGTTGCACCCGGAGCCATAGTGGAACCCATTATTGCGCTTTCCATTGTATTTGTGGCGGTAGAAAATATGTTGTTGACCAAATTAAAACCATGGAGAATATTAATCGTGTTTCTTTTTGGGTTAATACATGGAATGGGATTCGCAAGCGCATTAAATGAAGTTGGACTGCCGGTAGACAAGTTTTATACCTCAGTTATTGCATTCAATATAGGAGTTGAGTTGGGGCAGATTGCCGTAATCACTGCCCTGTTTGCATGTATCATTATTCCGATGCGAAATAAATCCTGGTATCGTGTAAGGATTGTTTATACCCTGTCGACATTTATTGCATTGGTTGCATCTTACTGGACGATTGAAAGAGTTTTTTTTAATGGATGACAATTGTAATGCTAAACGTAAACGGCTGTGAAAATGAACGGCCAAAATATAGATTCGTTACATTAAATTGTTTGGATTGAAAATGTAATTAGAGGAAGTTGTTTAAAAAGGAAGAGAACAAAGGTCGGTTTAAATATATTCACTTTGAAACTAAATAAAAAACCTCTCCCGAAAGAAAGGTTTTTTGTGCGGCAAAGGAGATTCGAACTCCCACGCCCATGACAGGCGCTACCACCTCAAAGTAGTGCGTCTACCAATTTCGCCATCGCCGCAACTATATCTTGGTAAATTAGTAGAGTACTTATTACCAGGAGGTTTGCAAATGTAAAAACATTAATTGTAAAAATTTCAAATGAATCCAATCGTAGTGAAATTAATATTTTCATTGGCAGGACAAGCCTGGAAAAAGTCTTGAACGTTCTGTTTATTTTTTTAATACAATCCTGAAGGTAGTGCCCTTGCCTGGTTCCGAATTTTTTACAAATAGTTCGCCTCTATGATATTGTTCTATAATCCGTTTTGACAAGCTCAGGCCCAGCCCCCAACCTCTTTTTTTGGTGGTAAAACCTGGTTTAAAAATATTGGCAAGATGCTGTTTGCTGATCCCTTTTCCCGAGTCAATAACATCTATAATTACCGCCGCTATTTCGCTTTTTATTTTTACCTGGATGCTGCCTTTTCCCTCCATGGCATCCAATGCATTCTTCAGTAAGTTTTCTATTACCCAGTCAAATAGCGGGGCGCTGATCATTGCGGGGATTTCTTTTTCTTCAAAACTGTAAATACTGAAAATGACATTTTCAGATGCCCTTCTTTTGATATAGGCAACCATATTATCTATTTGCTCCACGATATTAAATTCTTCCAACTGTGGAGTACTTCCAATTTTGCCAAAGCGGTCACTCACCAGTTTCAGCCGGTCTACATCTTTCGTCATTTCTGATGCTATTTTTTCGCTGCCTGCTGTTTCCTTTAGCAGTTCTACCCAACCCTGCAGCGAGGATAACGGTGTGCCTAACTGGTGGGCAGTTTCTTTTGCCATGCCCGCCCAAACCTGGTTTTGGGTAGATTTATTGCGAAGTGTAATGGCGGTTAAGGTGATCAGGATGAACAGTGCAACGATGAAGAGCTGTATAAGCGGGTAGTATCTTACTTCTTTTAGCAGTTTGGAATCGCCGAAATAGTATTTGTTAATAATCAGCGGTTCTTTATTTACTTCTACAGTAATTGCTTCATTCTGGCTTTTAAATTCTTTCACTTTCCTGCGTAAATAGCCAGTGTCTCTCTTTATTTCGAGGGTATCCAGGTTTAAGCCCTGCCCGGATGGATTATCATATTCATCCGTTTCTATTATCGGGATGGTAGTGTTGCGGGATGTGATAGCATTGGTAAGATCCAGTGCGACTTGTTCGGTAGCCCGGGCTCTTGTCTTGAGCGATTGAACCCATACGTCTACCTTCTCCCTTTCATCCGCGGCAATTTTTTTGGATAGGTAGTTGGAATAAAAAACAGTACCTGTTACAATTGCGATGGCAATTAATGCAAGAGCTGTTCTCCAGTTAAATAATTGTGTGGTCATTTTATCAAATGTAAATGAAGAAATAAGAAAAGAGAAAAAAGAAATGGACTATGTTTGTAAACAGGCCCAGACCTCACAGGTTTTAGAAACCTGTGAGGTCGTTCGAAAAGAGCAGCGCTATTTAATAATTGTCGCAACAGCAAGTGGTAGCTGGGTATGCCGGCCACCAATAAAAGAGCTTCCAACAGATTTGAGCAACCTTTGTGTAAATTGTAATTAAAGCTAAATAGTAGTACAACCGATGAACGGATTGCGACGCAACGATGATGAAGCGCTTGATAAAGCTGGTATCATAAAAACGCCAATGGTTTCTATTGTTATTTTAAATTGGAACGGAAAGGCATTCCTGCAACAGTTTCTTCCTTTTGTGTTGGCGGCCACCTATTCCAATAAGCGTGTAATCGTTGCCGATAATGCTTCCACGGATGATAGTATTGTCTTTTTACAAAGCCATTTTCCGGAGGTGGAAATACTTGCCAATAGCAGCAATGAAGGATTCGCAAAGGGATACAATACCGCGTTGAAACAAGTGGAAAGTGATTATTATGTGCTGTTGAATAATGATGTGGAGGTAACACCCGGCTGGATAGAGCCGGTGATTGCATTAATGGAAAGCGATGCTACTATTGCAGGTTGCCAACCAAAAATACGGAGTTATCAGCACCGGCAGTTATTTGAACATGCAGGGGCCGGTGGCGGCTGGATAGATTCACTTGGTTACCCATTTGCCAGGGGAAGGGTATTTGATGTTGTGGAAACTGACCAGGGGCAATACGATGAGGTACAACCCTGCTTTTGGGCGAGTGGTGCTGCCATGTTTGTAAAGGCAGATTTGTATCACCAACTGGGTGGACTGGATGAATATTTTTTTGCCCACCAGGAAGAGATTGATTTTTGCTGGCGGCTGCAACTGGCAGGCTACAAAATATACGTGCAACCGGCCTCCGTAGTATATCATGTAGGAGGGGGGACATTAAAAACGGATAATAATTTTAAAGCCTTTCTGAATTTCAGGAATAACCTGGTGATGCTGGCCAAGAATTTACCTTTTTTAACTGCAATTTATACTATTGTGCCGAGGCTGATGCTGGATGGTGTTGCCGCATGGAAGGGGTTGTTTGAAGGGAATCCTGGTTTTTTTGGTGCCATTGTAAAATCGCATGTTCAGTTTGTAAAATGGATAATTTGGGATCAACAGAAATCTGTATTTCCTGTTTCCCGCAAAGGGCAGGTGAATGGTTGGTATTCGGGTAGTATTGTATGGCAGTTTTTTATAAAAAAGAAAAAAAGCTTTTCAGAAATTAATAGGAACAAATAATTTTTTTTAATTCACTTTACTTATTTTTGCCTCACGCAAAAAGCTAAATATGGAATACGAAGTAATAGACAATAAACACAAAGATTTTGCACACAACTGGGTTTCATCATCCCGTTTTCTGTGGTTTTGCCAGATATTTTTAGTGCTTGCTTTCATTTTAGGTGGCTGTATGGGAATGTACAAGCATCGCTATAAAGGAAAACCTGAAGTACAAGTGCCTGAAAACACTTTGTATAATCCGCAGTACAAATAAAAAATTTTGTAGTACGGATACAAACCTTATTTTTGCACTCCGAAAAAACGGGAACAGTTCTTATAAATAATGCGAAAGTAGCTCATTTGGTAGAGCACGACCTTGCCAAGGTCGGGGTGGCCGGTTCGAGCCCGGTCTTTCGCTCTTAATTTTAAAGCAGATAGTTTTTGTTATCTGCTTTTTTTTTTCTGCCAGCGGCAACGAAAGTGCTGTTTTTTTACACTCGGGTGGTGGAATTGGTAGACACGTCCCGATAGAAACCGGGATTCGTCGTAAGGCGATTATTATTGATCTTAGATATTAAATATGTTTACTCGGGTGGTGGAATTGGTAGACACGTCCCGATAGAAATCGGGATTCGTCGTAAGGCGATTATTATTGATCTTAGATATTAAATATGTTTACTCGGGTGGTGGAATTGGTAGACACGCAGGACTTAAAATCCTGTGGTCCGTAAGGGCCGTGAGGGTTCAACTCCCTTCCTGAGTACAAGCCTTGACATAAGTTGAGGCTTTTTTATGTACTACACTTACATTTTATATTCATCAACTTTTGACCGTTATTATATTGGTCATTGCGAAGACGGTGCCGCCCGTTTAGCAAGGCATAATGCCAAAGGGGTTCCATCTACCAAGGCGTATGTTCCATGGGAGATGGTATATACCGAGCAATATTCAACCCGTGCGGAAGCTGCGGGCCGGGAACTTGCTATTAAAAAAAAGAAAAGTAAAAAATACATTGAGTATTTAACTGGAAAAGTTTAAGGTGGAACTGGTAGACACGTCCCGATATTAAAATCGGGATTGTCCGTAAGGGCCGTGAGGGTTCAACTCCCTTCCTGAGTACAAGCCTTGACATAAGTTGAGGCTTTTTTATGTACTACACTTACATTTTATATTCATCAACTTTTGACCGTTATTATATTGGTCATTGCGAAGACGGTGCCGCCCGTTTAGCAAGGCATAATGCCAAAGGGGTTCCATCTACCAAGGCGTATGTTCCATGGGAGATGGTATATACCGAGCAATATTCAACCCGTGCGGAAGCTGCGGGCCGGGAACTTGCTATTAAAAAAAAGAAAAGTAAAAAATACATTGAGTATTTAACTGGAAAAGTTTAAGGTGGAACTGGTAGACACGTCCCGATATTAAAATCGGGATTGTCCGTAAAGCGATTGCGGGTCAGTTCTATCCTGGGTACAAAAGGACCTATGCATGTGCATAGATTTTTTCCGTTAAATCTTTCCCCTTCTGCATTTCAGAGATTTTTACTTTTTTTCCTATTGTTCATTTTACTAAAATAAATATCTTAAAAAAAGCTTCAATTTAAGTTCTTTGCGAACCAGTAAAGACGGTTGAACCTTTTTTAGTTTTATCGTAGGTTATTATGTAAATTGTCCTACCCTTACACCCAATAATGAATCAAAACCCTGAACAACTTGCCCGTGATACAATCGACGCTGCCTTATTGCGCAGTGGCTGGGTCGTTCAAAATAAGTCATCCATCAATTTAAATGCAGGTGTTGGCGTAGCCGTTAGAGAGTACCAGACCGACATTGGTCCGGCTGATTATGTATTGTTCGTTGACAAAAAACCAATAGGTATTATCGAAGCCAAGCGCACCGAAGAAGGCGTTCGGCTTACGACACATGAAGACCAAAGCGAGGGGTATGCAAAAGCAAAACTCAGGTTATTAAACAATGCCCCACTTCCCTTTGTGTACGAAAGCACCGGGGAAGTTACCAGGTTTACTGATTACCGTGATCCCAAACCAAGGTCAAGACCCGTATTTACATTTAACCGTCCCGAAACTTTCCGGGATTGGATGAAGCAGGACAAATCGTTAAGAGCAAGATTACAGGATATCCCCGCTTTACCTGAAATGGGGCTGCGTGATTGCCAGGTAACTGCTATCAACAACGTAGAGCAATCCTTTAAAGATGCCCGGCCAAAAGCTTTGATACAGATGGCCACCGGCTCCGGTAAAACTTTTACTGCCATTACATTTATATACCGGCTATTAAAATACGCCAAAGCCAAACGCATTTTATTTTTGGTTGATACAAAGAATTTGGGTGAACAAGCCGAACAGGAATTCATGGCATATATGCCCAATGATGACAACCGAAAATTTACAGAACTGTATGGCGTAACAAGATTAAAAAGTAGTTTCATCCCGCCTGATAACCAGGTGTATATTTCCACCATTCAACGGATGTACGCTATTTTAAAAGGAACCGAACTGGATGAAACCGCTGAAGAGCAAAACCCGAATGAGCGCTTTATGCCCAAAGAACCATTGCCGGTTACCTACACCGAAAAAGTACCCATCGAGTTTTTTGATTTTATTGTGATTGACGAGTGCCACCGCAGTATTTATAATTTATGGAAACAGGTACTCGATTACTTTGATGTATTTCAAATTGGCTTAACGGCCACACCCGATAACCGCACCTTTGGCTATTTCAACAAAAACGTGGTGAGTGATTATGGTTATGAAAAAGCCGTGATTGATGGCGTACTCGTTCCCTACAATGTATTCACCATCGAAACAAAAATCACCAAAGACGGCAGCAAAATTTCCATGGGTGAAAATGTAGACAGGAGAGAACGTCTGACGAGAAAAAAGTTTTGGGAAACCGTAGATGAAGATGTAGAATATAGCGGCAAGCAATTGGATAAAGACATTGTAAATCCAAGCACCATTCGCACCATCATCAGGGCAATAAAGGAAAACTTGCCAATGATGTTTCCAGATCGTTGGAGTGCTGCCCTGGCTCCCTCTCCTTCGGAGAGGGCGGGGGGAGAGGCTGCTTTTGAAGTCCCCAAAACCCTCATCTTCGCCAAAACCGATTCCCACGCCGAAGACATCATAGAAATTGTACGGGAAGAATTTGCCGAAGAAAATAAGTTCTGCAAAAAGATCACTTACAAAAGTGACGAAGATCCCAAGACCGTACTCAGCCAGTTCCGCAACGATTACTACCCACGCATTGCGGTAACGGTAGACATGATTGCCACCGGCACCGATATTCGTCCGCTGGAAGTATTGGTATTTATGAGAGATGTAAAAAGCCGCAGCTATTACGAGCAGATGAAAGGCCGTGGCACCCGTACCTGCAGCCTGGAACAATTGAGGGCCACCGGCACGCCCGCTGCAAAAATGACCAAAGATCATTTTGTAATCATTGATGCCATTGGTGTGGAGCAAAGCCAGAAAACCGACAGCCGACCATTGGAGAAAAAACCCGGTATGAGTTTGAAAGACCTGTTGCAGGCTGTTGCTGTTGGTGCAAGAGATGAAGACACAATAACCACGTTGGCCAACCGCCTCATAAGATTAGATAAACAGCTCAACGAAAAGGAAAAAACAAATTTCGCCACGCAAGCCGAAGGACATACCATCAATCATGTGGTGAAAGAATTGCTGAATGCATACGACCCGGATACAATAGCCAATATGCAATTAGCCATTGACAATAAAATGCCGGGTGCTTCGCCTGCTGAACTCGATTCACAATTCACCATTCACCATTCACAAATAATCGAACAAGCCATCAACGTTTTCCACAACCCCGGTCTCCGCAACTTTATTGTGGACGTTCGCAAAAAATACGACCAAACCATTGATACCATTAACCAGGATGAAATACAAAATATTGGTTGGGTAAAAGACCAGGAAGCCGCAGCCGCACTCACCATCAGCAATTTTACTGCATGGATAGAAGCACACAAGGATGAGATAACCGCCCTGCAGATTTTTTACGGCCAGCCCTACCAGCGCAGGGAACTCACCTATATAATGATTAAAGACCTGTACGAAAAAATAAC